>Ga0307416_100001212_pt1 | contig 13896 bp, 19 predicted proteins | sample DK1Cmetagenome_2_FD_203821 | JGI IMG/M metagenome (GOLD analysis project Ga0307416, IMG submission 203821) | Maize rhizosphere microbial communities from greenhouse at UC Davis, California, United States - DK15-C-3 | ecosystem: Host-associated > Plants > Roots > Rhizosphere > Soil | place...
CTCGTCCTGGCCGGCGGTGTTCTGGATCAACGTGCCGGTTGTGGTGGCCGCGCTCGTGCTCGGCATGCGGCTGGTGCCCGAGAGCCGCGACCCCAGCCCGGGCGCGCTCGACACGCCGGGCCTGCTGCTGTCGGTCACCGGTCTTCTCGTGTTCGTGTGGGCGGTCATCGAGGCGCCCGAGCGGGGCTGGACGAACGGGCTCGTGGTGGGCGCGTTCGCGGCGGCGATCGTGCTCGCGGTGCTGTTCGTGCGCCGGCAGCGGAGCACGCCCGATCCGCTGCTCGACCTGGCGCTGTTCAAGCGGCCCGCGTTCTCGCTCGGATCGCTGGCCGTCTCGGCCACCTTCTTCGCGCTGTTCGGGATGATCTTCCTGATGACCCAGTACCTGCAGCTCGCACAGGGCAGGTCGGCGATCCAGACAGGTCTGATCATGCTGCCGCTCGCCTTCGGTCTCGTGATCGGCTCGGGCCTCAGCCACAAGGTCAACCTGAAGCTGGGGACGCCCAGGCAGCTGTTCGGAGCGATGATCCTGGTCGCCCTCGTGATCGGAAGCGTGGCGCTGTGGCAGCCCGACACGCCGGTGTGGGTGATCGCGCTGTTCTTCTTCGTGCTGCCCCTCGGGATGGGCAACGTGATGGCGCCCGGGACGGAGGCGGTCATGAGCGCGGTGCCCGCGGCGAAGGCCGGCGTGGGCTCGGCGATGAACGACGTGAACCGCCAGGTGGCCGGAGCGCTCGGCGTGGCCGTGATCGGCTCGGTGTCGAGCTCGGCCTACTCGTCCAACGTGGAGTCCGCGACAACGGGGCTGCCGCCTTCGGCCGCGGACGCGGCCACGGACTCGATCGGCGGGGCCGTCGGCGTGGCAGCCCACCTGCCCGCCGGAGCGGGCGACGCGCTCACCGTCGCGGCCAGCGGTGCCTTCACTGACGCCCTAGGAGTGGCACTGCTGATCGGGTCGGGCGTCCTGCTGGCGGCCGCCGTGCTGGTCAAGCGCAACCTGCCCGACACGCGCAGGTCAGCGGGGAAGCAGGTCACACACGCCGTCGGGGCGGCCGCCGCGTCCTAGCCGGCCAGCGCGCGCTCGAGGTTGTCGAACGCGCCGCCCCAGCCGCCCTCGTGAGAGCGCACTGACTCCTCGTCCCACAGGCCGCTGTGGGTGAAGCGCACCGTGGTCAGTCCGTCGTGCTCCTCGAAGTCGAGCTCGATCAGCTGGCGCTTGTCGTCGCCGTCCCAGATCCAGGTGAACGCCAGCCGGGTTGGCGGCTCGATCTCGGTGTAGCGGCCGCCGCCGCCGTACTCCACGTCCTGGTGGGGGTTGCGCATCACCACCCGCACGACGCCGCCCACGCGCAGGTCGACCTCGGCCTCGGTGGTCTCCCAGTCGTGCTCGGCGTGCCACCAGCGCCGGATCACCTCCTCGCTGGTCCAGGCGTCGAAGACCGCCTGGACGGGTGCCTGGAACGTGCGCTCCATGCGCAGCGTGGTGTCGTCGTTCACGCGGACTTGTCGTACGCGTCGTGGTAGTTCCACCACTGGTACGGCGGGGTCTGCGGGTAGCCCTCCGGCGAATCCTCCCATTCCTCCTGGCGCCCGAGCGCGGTGATGTCTAGGTAGCTCCATGTGCTCCCCATCGCCTCGTCGCCGCGCGCGTCGATGAAGTAGGTGCGGAAGATCCCGTCGCCTTCCCGGATGAAGGCGTTGGTGCCGTGCCACTCGTCCACGCCGAAGTCCTTGTCGAAGTCGTCGGTGATCGTGTACCAGGGGATGAGCTCCCATCCCATGCGCTCCTTCAAGCCCTGGATCTCGGCTTGGGGGGCGCGCGACGCGTAGACGAGCGTCGTGTCGCGCGCGTTCAGGTGGGCGGGGTGGGCGACCTGGTCGGCGCCGAAGGAGCAGCCCATGCAGGCCCGCTCGGGGTAGGGGCCACCCGTGGTCACGTCTGGCGCGTAGAAGAAGCGGTAGACGATCAGCTGGCGGCGCCCTTCGAACAGGTCGAGCAGGCTGGCCGGGCCCTTGGGGCCCTCGAAGCGGTAGTCCTTCTCGACGGCCATGCGCGGCATCCGGCGCCGCTCGGCGGCGAGCGCGTCGCGGGCGCGGGTCAGCTCCTTCTCCTTTACGAGCAGCTGCTCGCGGGCGGCCTCCCACTCCTCGGGTGACACTGTCGGCGGGGTGTTCATCGCGACCCTTCCTCCTTCAGGTACTCGTCGACTACGTCGAACAGGTGCGCCCAGACGGCGCGCTGGCGATCCATCCAATCGGCCGCCTCGCTGAGCACGCTGGGCTCGAGCGAGAGCCGATGCGTCCGGCCCTCGACCACGCGCGTCAGGACGCCGGTCTCCTCGAGCACCTTGAGGTGCTTGGAGATCGCTGGCTTCGACACGCCGAAGCCGCTGGTGGCGTCGCCAACCGTCGCGGGACCCGCGGCCAGGCGCTCCACGATCCCGCGACGGATCGGGTGCGACAGCGCCCTGAACGGATCGTTAACCATCCGGTGAACCGTAGCAGGCAAGCCGTAAACTGCGCCGGGTGCCCACGCATCGCGAGAGCATCGAGCGGCTCGGCGGCCGCCACGAGCACCGCCGCGAGAGCTCGTGGCAGCTGGCGACCGGGACGCTCGCCTGTCCAGGCTGCGACGCCCCGGTCCTGCCCAGCCCCGGTGGCATGTCCCCGGCCGACCCGATCTCCTGCGGCTTCTGCGGGGAGGCGAGGGTCGTGCGCGACTTCCTTTCGCTGGGGGAGCCGACTCGCCCGACACGCGTGGTCGTGCGCGTGCGCGGGCTCGCGCTGCGCTAGTCAGGGGACAGCCCGGCCGCCCGCTGCGCCTGCTCGGGCTCGCGGAACGGCTGGTTGCGCCGCAGCTTGCCGTCCTCGAGGCTCCAGACGTGCGCCGCGAAGACCGCGATCGGCAGGCCGCTCTCCCTGCCGCGCGCGTGCATGGTCATCTCGATTACGACCCGCCCGTCCGGCAAGGCGGCCGTTCGGTGCACCTCGACCGTCCACTCGTCCCAGGCAGACGTGACGTCCTCGAAGTACTGCCGGATGCCAGCGTGGCCCACATACGCCTTCCCGTCGACGGCGAGCACGGAGAGGAACTCGACGTCGGGGTGGCACACCTCCAGCGCGGCGTCGAGGTCGCCGCGCGTGATCGAATCCGCGAAGCCTCGCACCGGCTTGTCGCTGGGTGTTGCCATCACGGTCGACGAAGAAGTGGCGGCCTACGGCTTCATGTAGTTGTGGACCGCGAACTCGCTGATCGTGGGCTGCGGCCCATCGGCCGGGTCCATGCCGGAGACCTCGCGAATCGCCGGGAACAGCCGCTCGTCTCGAAAGCGGTCATAGGCCTCGCGGCTCTCCCACACGTCCGTGATCGTCCACTTGCCGTCGACCTCGCCTGCCCAATGGAAGATCAAGCCCTCGACGGGATCGTTCTCCCTGTCCAGCACGGCGTTGACCCCGTCGTACATCTGCGTGCCGATGCCCTCGGGGAAGTCAGTCGTCCGTATCGCGACCGCCATCCTGCTCCTCCTCCGATCGGTTACTCGGCAGCGTACCGCCGCTACTTCGCGCGCTACGAGCTCTTGTTGTCGAGCAGCTGCAGCAGCTCGTGGGCGGCGAGCTCGATCTCCTTGTGTCGCCACTCGGCGGCCCGGTAGTGGCAGGCGATCAGGCCGGTGCGATGGATGCGGCGAAAGTCGCCGTAGACGAACGCGTACCTGGCCTTCGTCTCGTCGGCAGCGCCCTCGGTCAGTCCGAGGTGCCACTCGGCGTACTCGTCCCAGGAATGCGACCCCAGGAACGCGTTCTCAGCGTCGGCCTTTGGCTGAACGTCGCCCCAATCGCTGTCGAGGACGTACTGGCGCGACTCGATGAGCTGCCGGGCGCGGGCGACGGCGCGGTCGTTGACCCTGTAGGACGCCACGCGCTACGACGCTAGCGCCTGCTGGTCCAACTCGAGTGCCAGGGACGAGCCCTCTCCAATCCGGAATACTCGGTGCATGTCCGAGGTCCACACGCAGGCCATGGTCGATTCGCCCATCTCCACCGTGTGGGGGTTGGTGGGCGACCCGAACCGCTACCCCGAGTGGCTTCCACGGGTGTTCGAGATCCAGGGAGTGCGGTTCGAGGAGGGCGACGAGTTCGTGCAGGTGTCCCAGCAGCCGCTGTTCGGGCACACCGAGGCCCACTTTCTCGTAGACCGCATGGACGAGCTCCGCGAGATACGGATGCATTGCACGATCAGCGGGATGTTCGTCCACTGGCAGCTCACCGAGGCGCAGGGCGGCACCTTCCTCAACGCGGTGTTCGGCATGGAACCGCTCCGCCGCCGCGACCAGTTGATCGATTTCACAGTCGGACGGCGGTTCTTCAGCCGCTGGCTCGCCGAGGCGGTCGAGAGCCTCAAATCGGCGGCGTCCGACCGCGCGGCGGTCTAGCCGCTACGGCGCGGATCTCCACCCCGCCCGCCACTCAGGCGCCTCCCAGCCCTCGGCGACGTAGATCGACTCACGCGCGATCTTGTCCCCGCGGAACTCGAGGATGCTGACACCGAAGCTCCAAGGCCCGTCGTCGTAGCTGATTGAGAGCTCCGCGACCCAGACGTCGGCGCCGCCCCTGATCTCGCGGAAGTCGACCTTCGTGGACGCCGGATAGTTGCTCCTCCACTCGCGGAGGTTCTCGACTCCCTCGAAGAGCTCGCCGGACTGGGGGAACTCGAGCACGGCGTCGTCGTGGTACATCGCGTGGGAGACGTCGGGATCGCCGCTGGCGAAGTGCTGCTCGAGCATGGCCCTGACCGTTGCCGCATCCATGCACCACAGATTGCCAGGGCGCGATCATGGGGCGCATGACGCTCGAGTGCATCGACCCCGACGACCTGCCAACGCCCTCGACGTACACCCACGTCGTCGTCGCGACCGGAAGCCGGTTGGTATTCGTCGCCGGCCAGGAACCCGAAGATGAACACGGCAACCTCGTGGGTGTCGGCGATCTGGCAGTTCAGGCCCGGCAGGTGTTCGCCAGATCACGATCTTCGTGGTCGGGTACCGGCGTGTGCGGTCGACTAGTCGGCGGTACGCTCGAGGTAGAACACTTCGGACGACACGTCGCTGTCCGTGTCGATGCCTGACACGAACGCCCTCACGTTGCGCCCGGTGATCCGCTCCACCGACGCGCGGAAGTCGTCCTCGCAGACATGCTGGAAGAACATCCGCGTCTCCCGCAGGCGCTCGTGCTCCCCAACCTCCACCATCTTCCGCTCCGCCGGCGTCAGCGAGTCCTCCAACGTGCACAACAGCGCGTCGCGTCCCGCCCAATCCGCCCGCACCCGGGTCGGACCGCGACCAAAGATGTCCTTGTAGATCCGCACCATCTCGTTGCAGAGTTCGTGAAGAACCTGAGCCTTTGGATTTCCTGAGAGGTGCCCGTCGCCCTGGGCGATCACCTGCTGGTCCATATTTCGGCCTTCCGGTGGTCCTCTGAAACCGAGGCCGCGCGAGGGGAAGAGAACCTTAGAACCAGACGAGCGACAACTACAGACCCACACGGTAGTCGCACGGGGGGCGATCTGTCTACGCGGCACTGAGCGGCGCCCGCGTCCGTCTCGCGTGGTCAGGCGGCGAGCATGCGGTCGGCGACCTCGCCGAGGTCGGCACCCACGATGTCGGGCTCCGGGTCGATCGGGTTGCGTGGCATGCCCGGCCGGGCGACGTAGGCAGCGCGGCATCCTGCCGCAACCGCACCGGCAAGATCCCAGGCATGCGCCGCGACGAGCGTCACCTCCCCAGTCGGAACCCCGAACGTGCGAGCAGCCAGCTCGTAGGGCTCGCGCCGCGGCTTGAGCGCCCGCACCGTGTCGGCAGAGAGGATCGCGTCGAAGCGATCGGTCAGCCCTGCGTGTGCGAGTTGCGCCTGCTCGACGTCTGGCGGCGAGTTCGACAGCGCGGCGACCTGGTGACCGCCGTCGCGCAGCCGCGCGAGCGCATCGGCCACCTCAGGATGAGCCGGCAGCGTGCGCATGCTCGCCGAGACGCGGTCAGCGGCGCCCGCCGGCAGGGTCGTCTCGCGGCGCTGCGCCACCATGTCGAGCGCCGCGCGCTGGGCAGTTGTGAAGTCAACGTAGCGGTCGGTGATTGCGCCGACGAACGCGACCTGGAGCATCTGAGCGAACCATTGCGCGCGTAGTGACGCGTCCCCCAGCAGTTCCTCGAAGACGGCATCGAGCGGGCGCAGATCCAAGAGCGTCTCGTTGACATCGAAGGCGATCACCGGAGTGGTCATGTGTTTCCACTACCCGCGCGCGACCAATGGCGGGCGTGCTTTCGCCGCGCCCGCGTGAGCCGCGGGAAGGCCTACGCGTCGGCGCGGTAGCGCAGGCCGTCGAGGGCGATTCGCAGAATGTGCTCGTTCTGCTTGGGGTCCTTCGTCGGCATCTTGCCGATTCCGACCACCATCTGGATGACCTCGCCGATGGACACGTCGCGACGCACCACGCCTGCCTCTTGGGCGCGCTTGAGGAGCGGCTCGCCCGCCTCGAAGAGGGAGGTCCGACAAACCTGGAAGAGCGGGGCGTCCTGGTCGAGGTAATTCTGCAGCTCGGCGGCGAGTGCGCGCTTTGTGCCGATGTACGAGATGAAGTGCTGGAACCAGCCGATGAGCGCCTCCCACGGGTCGCTGCCATCGACCTCAGCGGCGGAGCGGCACATCTCCTCGACCTCGCCGACGTAGAGAGCCTCGAGCAGGGCCTGCCGGTTGGGGAAATGCCGGTATAGCGTCCCGATTCCCACGCCGGCGCGCCGCGCGATCTCCTCCAGCGCGGTCGATTCCCCACCCTCGGCGAATGCGTGCCGTGCGGCAGCGAGCACCTTCTCGTAGTTGCGCCGCGCGTCGGCGCGCTTGGGGCGCTCGATGAGTGCCTGGGCAGCAGTCTCGGTCGTGCTCATGGTTTTCCTTGACAACCGGAGGGTCCCTCCGTATAGTTCTGGAGGCTGCCTCCGGTTATTTCGGAGGTGGCCTCCACTTTAGCTCCAACCGAGCGTTTCGACAAGTAGGGAGCCGTATGACCGTCGCCTCAGCCCCTGTAGCGCCCGCCTCCTCCGATAGTCGCCGCTGGGCGACGCTCGCCATCGTCTGCCTGGCGCAGCTGATGATCGTTCTCGACGTCACGATCGTGAACGTCGCGCTGCCCGCGATCCAGCAGGACCTCCACTTCAGCCAGGGCAATCTCACCTGGGTCGTCAACGCGTTCCTCGTCACCTTCGGCAGCCTGCTGCTCCTGACCGGGCGCATCGGCGACCTCGTCGGGCGTAAGCGAGTGTTCCTGGCCGGCCTCGTCACGTTCACGGCCGCATCGCTGCTGTGCGGTGTCGCACCGAGTCCGGGAGCGCTGGTCGGGGCCCGCTTCCTCCAGGGGATCGGCGCCGCCGCCCAGGCCTCCGTGATCCTGGCGATCATCGTCACCGAGTTCCCCGAGGCCGTCGAACGAGCCCGGGCCATGAGCGTCTACGTCTTCGTCTCCGTCGCCGGAGGCTCCATCGGCCTGCTCGCCGGCGGCCTACTCACCGAAGCGCTGAGCTGGCACTGGGTCTTCTTCGTGAACCTCCCGATCGGCGTCGCCACCTTCGCGCTCGGCCACGCGCTGATCCGGGCCGACAAGGGGCTCGGCCTCGGGCACGGGGTGGACTGGCTGGGCTCGCTCCTTGTCACCGCCTCGCTCATGAGCGCCATCTACGCGATCGTCGAGGCGACTAGCCGCGGCTGGACCTCACTCCAGGTGCTCGGCTTCGGCGCTCTCGCCGCGGTGCTGATGGCGGCGTTCTTCGCCCTGGAGGCCCGCATCCAGAACCCGATCATGCCGCTGCGAATCCTCCGCGTGCGCGGGCTGATCGACGCAAGCCTCGTGCGAGGCCTGCTGGTGACCGGGATGTACTCCACCTTCTTCCTCGGCACGCTGTACCTCGAGCACGTCCGGCACTACAGCGCTCTGCAGACCGGCGCAGCCTTCCTGCCCTGGACCCTGACCGTCGCCGTCCTCGCGCAGGGGATCACCGCGCGGCTCGTGGACCGGTTCGGACCGGTTTCCGTGATCACGGGCGGCATGGCGAGCGCCATCGCGGGGCTGCTCCTGTTCGCGACCGTCGGGCCGGACACCGCCTTCTTCCCGACGATCTTCCTGGCCTGCTTCGCGATTGGGCTCGGGATCGGCACCGCGTTCATGCCGCTGCTGACCCTCGCCATGGCCGACGTTCCCGCCGAGGACGCCGGGCTCGGCTCCGGGATCACGAACCTCTCTCAGCAGATCGGCGGCGCGCTTGGACTGGCGGTGCTCAGCACCATCGCCGCCAACCACACGAAGGCGTTGTCCGACGACCACGGGCCCACCAGCGCGCTCATCGGCGGCTACCAGCTCGCGTTCCTCGTCGGAGCCCTGGCCATCGGGACCGGGATCGTCCTGGCCTTCGCGCTCCTCAGACCGCGCAATCCGCGGCAGGAGCTGCAACTGGCCTCGGCTTCGGCTGGAGACGGCGGCCCCGGCGTTCCCACCAAGTTCGACATCGAGGAGACAGCAGCATGACGCATCCCGACCAGCTCGCACCGCGCAGCACGATGGCCGCCCGACATCGCACGCGCGGGGCCACCCACGGCCCAGCGCGCGAGGCGCGGGCACGGCGGAGCTTCGACGCCGTAATGGCCTCCTACATCCGCGAGCTCTCGGCCGCGGGCGACACGTCGCCCAGGCCGCGGGCCGATGAGTTTTCGACGCGGGAGCGGTCGATACTTCCATGACGACGACGCACACGCTTCAAACCGCCGAGGCCGACATCGTCTATGACGTCCACGGCCCGCTGCCCACCGCCGAAGGACGCCCGCCGCTGTTCATGATCGCGCAGCCCATGGACGCCAGCGGCTTCGCCGCGTTGGCGTCGCACTTCCCCGACCGCACCGTGGTCACGTACGACCCGCGCGGCCTCGGCCGCAGCACCCGCAAAGACGGCGGGGTTGACAATCTGCCCACTGTCCAGGCTGAGGACGTGCACGCCGTGATCGAGGCGCTCGGCGCCGGCCCAGTCGAGATGTTTGCGAGCAGTGGGGGTGCGGTGACCGCGTTCGCGCTCGTGGCGGCCTATCCCGACGATGTGACCACTCTGGTGGCACACGAGCCGCCGCTCATCCAGGTGCTCCCCGACGCCGCGGCGGCCGAGCGTGCCCGCACCGGCTTTCGCGACGCGTACGAGGCCAAGGGGTGGGGCGCCGGCATGGCGACCTTCATCGCGATGACGTCATGGCGGGGCGAGTTCACCGACGAGTACTTCGCCCAGCCCGCGGCGGATCCCACCCAGTTTGGGATGCCGACCGAGGACGACGGCTCCCGTGACGACCCGCTGCTATCCGACCGGTCCTCGGCGATCACCAGCTATCGCCCCGACGTCGACGCGCTGGCAGCGGCGCCAACCCGCGTGGTGATGGCCGTGGGCGAGGAATCCATGGGCACCTTCACCGGACGCGCGACTGTGGCCACCGCCGAGCTCCTCGGTCAGCAGGCAACCGTGTTCCCAAGCCACCACGGCGGCTTCCTCGGCGGCGAGTTCGGATACGCCGGCCAACCCGAAGCCTTCGCGCGCAAACTGCGCGAGGCGCTCGACGACAACAGCTGACCGCCGGCGCCCGGTCGCGCAGTCAGGACTAGCCGGGCCCGAGCGGCTCGGTGGCGGCGCTTTCCCAGGTCGAATCCTGGTATCGGATCATCGCGATCATCGTGGGGAGCGCGACGAGGGTTCCCGAGACCACGGCCGCGGCCAGCGAGTGGTCGAAGATCAGGATCGCCGCCAGGGCGGCGGTCGAGCCGGCGAGCACCGCCGTGATCACCGCGACCATGCCTGCAACCGTGCGATATCCCTGCCAGCGATCGCCGGGCACTCGCTGCATGAGGAGTTGCTCGGCGGGCGGAACGCTCAGCAGGTACGGAGCGATCTCCGGCGCGTGCCCGAAGTAGTAGCCGCGCAGCAGGGCGATCCGGCGCGCGTACTCGGTGTCCTCAATCGAGGACTGGAGCGTCCGGTCGAAGGTGACAAACCCGACGAAGGCCAGGGTCGGGAGCAGAATCAGGGCGAACGCGTAGAAGGCCGATCCCAAGCTGCTGCCGGTTGCCACCAGGCCTAGCGCGATGAGGCCGCCGGAGACCGCCCCGAGGAACATGGTCGCCCGGCCGTTCGACTCGGCAATCGTCGCGGAGCGGGCGCCCTGGAGCACGAAGTGCTCGGTGGTCACGAACGTGACCGCCGCGGAGCGCGGATCGGCGCCGGCGTCTTGGTCGCTGACGGGAGGAATGGCGGTTCGATGCTTTCATCGGTGACGGATGGCATCGGCCACACGGTTGCGGCGAGGTCGCACGCGACTCGGATCCGAGCCGCGCCTGGCAGCGCAACCGCTCGGGCTGCGATGAGTTCGGCTCGCGATCCGGGTCAGAAAGGATGGATGGTCCGAGAAAGGAGATCGAGAGTGGGCAAGCTGCTCTGGCACACGATGATGAGCCTCGACGGCTTCATCGCGGGCCCGAACGACGACATGAGTTGGGCCTTCGGGATGGACGCCGGATCGGGTGAGACCGTCGACAAGGTGCTCTCCTCGACTGGGGCCCTCCTGGTCGGCCGGCGAACGCAGGACGTGGAGGATCGCCTGCAACCGGGGTTCTACGGGGGCGCCTTCCATGGACCGTTCTTCGTGTTGCGCCACGATCCGCCGGCCCGCCCGCCAGTCGTCAAGGGGGTAACTGGGCGTTTCGTGGACGTCGGCATCGAGGAGGCCGTGACCGTCGCGAAGGAGGCTGCCGATGGCGGCGACGTTGTCGTCCTCGGCGCGAATATCGCCCGCCAATGTCTGGACAAGGGACTCCTGGACGAGATCATCGTCCACGTCGCCCCGGTCCTGATCGGAGACGGAGTCCGCTTATTCGAGCGCGCTGGCGGAGAACCGGTCAAGCTCGAACCGATCTCGTCAGTCGACGAAGGCGGGATGACCGTGCTCCGCTACTCGACCGGACGCCCGTCATCGTCCTGATCGCGGCGTCTCGAGGCCGACGAGGACGGCGTTTCACGGCTAGGTGAGGCCTTCCCCTCTCGCTGATGCCGCCTATTCGGCCTCCGCATTGCGCTAGTGAGCCGACGTGGGGGAGCCACGCTCGCTGGTCGTCCATTGCGGGCATCGGACCAGCTTCTTAAGCCGAGGCTGCTGCTTGACGAGTTCCGCCGCTGAAGGGACGGCGGCTCGATCACAGACTTCGGACTGCGGGCCCGCACTCCTTGCCGGTTGCCGCCACATCAACCCGCGGAAGGGCGCGAGCCGAACGCTTGTCGGCAAGCCGCTCGTCAATCTCTTGAGCGCGCGCTGCCGTCCACCTTCCGGCAGATGACGAGGGCCTCGATGTAGTCCCAGCGGTAGCGGTCGGGGGTGTCGGCAACGCGCTGCTCGAGCTCTCTAAGGAAGTCGGCGAGGAGACCGGGGGCGCGGTCCTCGCCCTCGCGTGCGAACGCGCGTAGGAAGAGCGGCGTGCCCCACGCGGTCACGCTCCGCACATAGGCCCGCGCAAACACGGCGGGATCGTCGTGCCAGTAGGGATTGTCGATACGGAAGAGCTCGGCGCTCTCGAGCTCGAGGCCGGCGACGTGCCCGCCGCTCGCCTCGAAGGGGCGTCGGATCTCGTCGAGTGTCCTCATCCAAACCGGAACGACGACTGCGGCGACGGTCGCGGCGCCGATGCGCCCGGCGCAGCGCCAGTCGGCGAGCACCCGATTCATGTCGCCGATGATCTCCACGTAGAGCCCCGTCCTTTCCGGGCACGGAGCGGGTGAGGCCGGGAGCGCGGCGATGAACCGGCCGCCCGGCACGAGCTCGATGGCGCGCATCTCGAGCAGCCGCTCCCACTGCCGCGCCGCGGCGACGCGCCAGGCTCGCCGCTCGGCTTCGTCTGTGTGGTCGGGATAGCCCGGAAAGACAGATCCGGTCGAGGCGAGGCCGCCCGCGTCGGCGACCCAGTGCATCGCCGTTCCGGTGACCGCGACATGAACGCTGCCCGCCGGCAGGCAAGGCGCCTGCTGGAGGGGAATGCCCGCCAGGCTAATCACCGTGGCGGGGGGCGGGTTGTGCTCGACCGCGCGGCGGCAGGCCTCGCTATGGGCCTCCGGCGAGGCGTAGTGGGCCCCGGTGCCGACATCTGAGACCGCCCGGCCGGCTTCGCCCGGCGCAGGGATGACGACCACCTCGGGACGGTCCCCCCCATCACCGAAGGCGTGCCGTAGGTGGTCGGCAGCGACGCTCCATGCATTAGTGGGGAGATCGACAAGCGCGTAGATCAACAGCTCGCCGGCGCGCTCGTCGGCGAGAGCGCGGATGAGGCCATGAGAGTTGACCCCGTCGGCGGCGCCGAGATCGACCACTCGCAGCAGAGGCTCCTCCGAAAACCCCCGAGCGGCCTCCAACACGGCCGGGTGAGTCGCCTCGAACGCTGCCCGCTGCGAGAGCGCGTGCCGAGCATAGTCGTCCGCCATGCTCGAGAACTCGGGACGATCTGAGGGCGTGGCGACTCCTTTCGGCCAGCGGTGCCCGGTCTCCGGCTGCGACGACGATCGTCCCACAAGGATCGGCTCTACTCCAAGCCCGCAGCTCCATTCACGCTCTTGGCGCAGGGCAACGCCTCCTTCGTGGCGGCCGCGACTCGCGCGAAGCGGTAGCTGACGGAGCTACTGCCGCAGCCCGGCGACTTCGATGGCCTCCGCATGAGTCAGAAAGTCGCGGATGCGAACGATCTTCCCCGCTCGAAGGTCAAAGACTTCCCCGACTTCCTGGCTGAACTCGATGCCGGTCGCCCGGGCGGTCAAGTCGATGTGACCGAGGGCGAGGACCGACTCGCCGAGGTCGCGGAACTCGTGTGGCCGATTGGTGAGGCGTTCCCACGCCTCACCGCGGTCCTGCCTCCAAATCCTTCGCGCGCCCTCATGACCTCGGTAGGTAGTTGTCTTTCCCTCAAGGCCCGGCTGGATTGCAGGTTGCCACTCGATGTCGGCATCGAGCTCGGCCAAGAAGGCGTCCAGATCATCGGCATTCCACGCCTCGACGGCGCGCTGGACGGTTTCCACGTTTTCTTGAGACATCGCCCGCCCAGTATCCCGGGGGGCTAGCGCTCGTCACGTATTGCGGTAGTCCTGCGGGCGCGAATCCGAGAGACTCCGGAAGATGGCATCGCCGCGGAGGGATACCCCCTCGCATGAGAGCAACCTGCGTGCGTCCGATGCAGATCGTGAGCGCGTCGTCGAATCCTTGCGCGAGCACTACGGCGCGGGACGCCTCTCCGAGGAAGAGCTGTCGGAGCGGGTCGAGGCGGCCTACGGCGTTCGCACTATGTCGGAGCTCCAGGCTCTGACCACAGACCTGCCGGCCGCTCCCACCCCGGCGGCTGGCCATCGCCGTAGCGCGCTCGAAGCGAGTGTTCGAACGCATCTCGCGATCTACGTCGTGGTGAACGTGATGCTCGTCGGGATCTGGGCGGCGAGCGGGGCTGGGTACTTCTGGCCGATCTGGCCGATCCTCGGTTGGGGCATCGGCGTTGGATGTCATGCGGCCCCTTTGCTGGCCAAACGGACTCAACTGGACCGCGGTGGCACGGCCGCGCGGGAGCGGACGCATAGGCGGCGCCGCGAGCACCGCCGTACCAGTTCGGTCGACGACGTGGCGCTGAGCGTCGCCACCGAGCGCCCGAGCCTGCGGTCCGCGGCCGCCCCGGACGGCACCGTGACGATCCTGTTCTCCGACATCGAGGGGTCATCGGCGCTCAACGAGCGGCTCGGCGACGTGCGCTGGCTCGAGTTGCTGCGCGCGCACCAGACCCTGATTCGCGATCAGGTGCAA
>Ga0307416_100001218_pt1 | contig 13877 bp, 8 predicted proteins | sample DK1Cmetagenome_2_FD_203821 | JGI IMG/M metagenome (GOLD analysis project Ga0307416, IMG submission 203821) | Maize rhizosphere microbial communities from greenhouse at UC Davis, California, United States - DK15-C-3 | ecosystem: Host-associated > Plants > Roots > Rhizosphere > Soil | place: USA...
CTGCTGCAAGAAAGGCTTATTACGAATGGATCCCTATCCGCGAGGGCGGCAACCACTACCGCACATTTACCTTTGGCAATCTTGCGGAGCTGGTCATGCTCGATGAGAGACTCGCCGGGAAAACCAAGCCGGCTGAAGGAGTTGATGATCCTATCTACCCTCAGGAGAACCGAAGCATGCTTGGCGACAGGCAGTTGACCTGGCTCGAAGATAAGCTGGATAACGCATCAGCCACATGGAAAGTCATAGGAAACCAGGTTATGTTCTCGGACTTTGACAGAAGCGCAGTGAGCCCGCGTAATCCACGTAACATGGATAGCTGGGACGGATATCCCGCCGAAAAACAAAAGGTAGCCCAAATGATAAAGGACAATAATCTTAATAATGTGGTGTTTCTTACCGGAGATACGCATTCGTCCTGGGCGTTTGAAGTGGTGGCGGATCCTTTGAAAAGGAATGGACAGGCGGATTACAAGCCGCTGGCTGTTGAATTCGGCACGACCAGCGTATCGTCGACGAATTCCAATGAGTCCATGCCAGATGACTCTGTTATAGTTAGGGAACAAGCGTATCTTCGATCGAACCCCCACCTAAAGTATGTTAACCAACGCGACCATGGCTATTTGGTTTTAACCTTGTCGAAAAACACGGCACAAGTGGACTGGTACTTTGTGGGCACGATATTAAAGCCAGACACTTCTGAAACCCTTGCCAAATCACTTCGTGTCGATGTAAACTCCAACAGGCTCAAGTGACCACGCAACGGCCGGTACTGGCGGACGTGGTCTTAAGATCGATACCGTCATGACCGCATAGCAGTGAGTACGAATTTGACTGAAGACACGATGGGATTGATAAATTCTATATTGACATGGGTAATGAAAAAGCGGATCCACCAGATCGAGCTCTTCATGAAATATCCCCATGATGTACAGGAAGAATTGTTCAAGAGGCTTATCAAGGAAGCCAGCGCAACAGAATTCGGAAAAAAATATGCTTTTAATGACATTGACACAATGGCTCAATTCCGCGATCGTGTCCCTGTCTTCACTTATGAAAAGATCTTTCCCTACATTCAGCGATTGATGCGAGGTGAGCAGAACATTTTGTGGCCGACAGAAGTCACATGGTTCTCAAAGTCATCAGGTACTACTAACCAGCGAAGTAAGTTTATCCCTGTTTCACAGGAGGCATTGGAGGAGTGTCATTTTAAAGGAGGAAAAGATCTCATCTCGATCTACGTCAACAATTATCCTGACACCAAATTATTCGATGGTAAGGGATTGGCTGTTGGTGGAAGTCACCAGATAAATGAATACGACTCGAGCGAATCTTCGTTTTACGGAGACGTGTCAGCCGTCATCATGCAAAACCTGCCTCCATGGGCACAATTCATCCGGACACCAAGTCTCGAAACGGCGCTGCTTTCCGATTGGGAGGAGAAGATTGAAAAAATGGCAACAGAAACGGCAAGTGTCAATGTCACGAACATTTCCGGCGTGCCGACATGGACAGCTCTGCTCATTCAACGAATTGTGGAACTCAAAAAGAAGGACCACATCCTCGAGGTCTGGCCAAACCTTGAGGCTTTTTTTCACGGTGCTGTGTCCTTCAAACCTTACCGCAATCTCTTCCAGAATCTCATACCGAGCAATTCGATGCATTATGTTGAGATCTATAATGCGAGCGAGGGCTTCTTTGGTATCCAGGATCAAACCGACTCGGATGAAATGTTGCTGATGCTGGATTATGGGATCTATTACGAATTCATCCCCGTCGAAGAAATTGACATGGAGTATCCGCGTGCAGTAGGCCTTTCCGAGGTGGAGTTAGGAAAGAACTATGCAATGATCATTTCTACCAATGCAGGCCTGTGGCGATACAACATCGGAGATACCGTGCGCTTCACCTCTTTATCACCGTATCGTATCAGGATCTCGGGAAGAACAAAACACTTTATCAATGCATTTGGCGAAGAAGTAATCATTGAGAACGCTGAGTATGCCATGAAGAAGGCATGTGAAGAAACGGATGCCGTGATTGACAACTTTACTGCAGGCCCGGTTTTCCTCGAGAAAGGAAAAAAAGGAGGACATGAGTGGATCATCGAATTCAAGGTGCCGCCGCGAGACATGCAACACTTCACCCGGAAGCTCGACCAGACACTGCGCGAAGTTAATTCAGACTACGACGCAAAACGTCAGCACGATCTGGCACTCATCGCGCCGCGCATAAACGTGGTTCCTGAGGGTACTTTCTACGATTGGATGAAACGACGTGGAAAACTGGGCGGACAGAACAAGGTACCGAGGCTTTTTAACAGCCGCGAGTACGTGGATGATATCCTTCAGATGCTGACGGAACTAAGGGCGTGATGATCCCATATATAAGCAGCGCAGTCTTCACTCTTTCTTTACACCACTGAACCAGGATGCGATGCTCCACCGGGTAGTCTGCTCCACAACGGCACCGCTCTCTGCAGCGCGGTTAACTTTTTCGACGGTGTAAAAGGCCGTAGGCAAAATATCTTTCAGAGTAGCGAGGAGTTCTTCAAGCTTTTCGCGCTGCAGGACTGTAAAAACAAGATTCTCGTGGCCGTCGGGGCCTTCTGCCTTAACATAAGTATATCTGAAATATTGCTTGTTCAGGTATTCCAGCAAGCCGTTGACATCTTTTCTTGTTATGATCCTGACAATGACCTTTCCGTACGCAATCTTTTCCTCTATGATCATTCCCACAAAGATACCTGCAGCAAAACCAGCGGGATATGCCACATAACACATCCAGTTGTCCAGGTGCTCGAAGATCTGACGAATCGCCATCAGCCAGATGAACGACTCAAAAAATCCCAGAATGGTTGATGTAAATTTCCGGCCGCCCAGCACATAGATGATCCGTACGGTGTTGATCGACACATCCAGAATGCGCGCACAGAAAATCATCACAGGCAGCAGCACAAAGCTGAAAACATTTTCAGAGACGGCCAGCGATTTTACAAAGAAGTCTTCCATGTCAAACTATTTTCCAACGCTACATCATGTCCGGGACCCAAAAGTAAAAAAAACACACAATTACGAACAGGTCGCTAGCCAAACAGATCTTCGAAGACTTCAGATAACTTACCAAAAGACTTGACAGAGATCCTGGTTTTTGAAAGGTCGAGTGACTTTTGGCTATACTTCGAAATATATATCTCCTTGAAGCCAAGTTTCTCTGCCTCAGTGATGCGTTGATCGATCCGGTTCACAGCGCGAAGCTCGCCTCCAAGTCCGACCTCAGCTGCAAAGCATACCTTGTCCGATACAGGGATTTCTTCCATCGACGATATAATGGAAATACAGATAGCAAGATCGATGGCAGGATCCTCCACCTTGATGCCGCCGGCCATGTTCAGGAACACATCCTGAGTACCCATACGGAAGCCGCACCTTTTTTCGAGCACCGCGAGTAGCATGTTGAGACGTTTATGGTCAAACCCTGTAGGTGTACGCTGCGGTGTACCGTACGATGCAGGACTTACCAATGACTGTATCTCAATCAACAATGGACGATTGCCTTCAAGCGTTGCGCCGATGGTGATACCGCTGAGCTGACCATCCTTCTGTGAGATCAAAATTTCTGACGGGTTTGAAACCTCCCGCAAGCCGCTCCCAAGCATCTCATATATTCCGATTTCCGACGTTGACCCGAAACGGTTCTTCGTCGTCCGCAGAATCCGGTAGGCCAGATGTCTGTCACCCTCGAATTGCAAGACGGTGTCAACCATATGCTCCAAAACTTTTGGCCCGGCCAGCATTCCGTCTTTAGTAATGTGCCCGATAATAAAAACCGGCGTATTCGTTTCCTTTGCAAACTTCATCAACTCTCCGGCACACTGCCTGACCTGGCCGATACTTCCGGGAACTGATTCAAGCTGGCCCGAGTACAGTGTCTGGATTGAATCAATGATGACCATCGTCGGAGACAGCGACTCGACAGCGTGAAAAATATTTTTCGTGTTTGTTTCGGTAAGTATGTACAGGGATGGAGACAAGTCATTGAGACGCTCTGCACGCATTTTTATTTGTTGCTCGCTTTCTTCGCCGGAAACATACAGCACAGTTTGTTGTTTAAGGCGCAGGCCGGCCTGTAGCATGAGCGTTGATTTTCCGATGCCGGGCTCTCCACCGATCAGGACGAGAGAACCTGGCACTACACCACCTCCAAGCACGCGGTTCAACTCTGCATCGCCCGAGTTCCAACGAATGTCTCCTGTGGATTCAATCTCCTTAAGGGTGCGCGGCTTCTGAGATTTCTGACGTGCTGTTTCCTGGCGCCATTCATTTTTTGTGTCTTGTTCTTTAGAAAGCACCTCCTCTGCGAAGGTGTTCCATGCATTACAGGAAGGGCATTTTCCCAGCCATTTGGCTGACTCGTATCCACAGCTCTGACAATAAAATATGGTTTTTGACTTTGCCACTCTAATAACAGATGCGTAATGATAAGTCCTTTTTTAATCAAATGAATGAAAAATGATTTCATAAAATTGAATGATATCGCTATATTAATCTTCCGATTACAACCTAACCTAACCCTCTTACCTATGAGACCTCTCATTGTAGGCCTTTTCTTTGGCTTGATCCCATTTCTATTATTCGCGCAGAAATCTCCGGTGAAATTTGGTGACATCCCAATGGATGACATGAAGATGACACTGTATAAGCCGGACTCATCAGCAGAAGCCGTTGTTTTAGTTGATTATGGAGAGGCCTATATACAGGTCAACATGGCTGCCGCGGTAATGACATTTGAACGCCATGTGCGGATCAAGATCCTGAAAAAGGAAGGCACTAAATGGGCAGATGCCATCATTCCACTGTACCGGTCAGGCAGTAGCGAGGAAAAGGTCTCACAACTGAAAGCCTCAACCTTTAACCTTGAAAATGGTAAGATCGTAGAATCGAAACTTTCGAAAGACGGAATATTCAAGGAAAAATTCAACCGCAACATGGTACATCAGAAATTCACAATGCCAGATGTCAAGGAAGGATCAGTGCTCGATTATTCTTATAAGATCACTTCCGATTTTGTGACAAACTTTCCCAACTGGCAATTCCAGCGCACAATACCGACAAGACACAGTGAGTACTGGGCGATCATACCAGACTTCTTCATTTTCGAAAAGTACATGCAGGGCTACGTACCTGTATCAAGCTACGATGTCAAGCCATTCAATTTCACTGGCTATCAGGCGAAAGGACATCACTATATCTCCAAGGACGTTCCGGCCTTCAAAGAAGAACCTCACATGACAAGCGACACAGATTATTTATCCAAGGTGAACTTTGCGTTGTCCCACATAAATTTTCCAAGTCAGCCCACGCAGGAAATTATGGGCTCGTGGTCCAAACTGAACGCTCTGTTATTGGAAGATGAGGAGTTCTACGGTGTGATCAAGGGCTCCGGTTTCCTTAGAAGCACCGTGCAAGAGCTTACCAAAGACCTCGAAGACCCGATGGCTAAGATCACCGCCATTCATAATTACGTGAAGAATACGATTGAATGGGATGGGTATCGTGATTTCTACGCCGCGAACCTTAAGAAAATCCTCGAAACAAAGAAGGGAAGCTCGGGAGACATTAATCTTTTCCTTGCCTCTATGCTTGAGAAAGCGGGATTTCAGGTCGATATGGTCTTGCTTAGCACAAGAGACCATGGTTTCATAAGAGAACAATACCCCATGGTCAAGCAATTCAATTATACTGTCTGCCAGGTGAGGTTACCAGGTAAGACGATTCTGCTGGATGCTACAGAGAAATATCTACCAGTAAACGTGCTGCCGGAAAGATGCCTCAACGGTCAGGGCCTCGTCATTTCCAAAACACATCATGGATGGGTTCCTCTCGATACCAAAACAAAAGCCAAAACTTTTGTCAATGCGGTTGTTGAGGTAGACGGATCCGGTAAACTTAAGACGAAGCTGGAGTTTACGCGTGATGGCTATGATGCGAATAAGATGCGCAAGGAATATGCAGCCAAAGGGCAGGAAAACTATGTCAAGGAGTTCATCGGCGGCAAGGAATGGAAGGTACAGGAAACGAAGTTTTTAAATATTGCAGACCCCGGCCTCCCCGCGAAAGAGGTATATGAAGTTGAAATCGCTGACCACGCGTCGGTTGCCGGTGATAACATTTATCTAAGTCCGTTCCTCGCTTCACAAATTCAGGCAAACCCTTACAAGACCGAGTCGCGCGTGTACCCGGTAGATTATGGAAATCTTGTTGAGCAGGTGTATTTGTGCCAGATTAAAGTGCCGGCGGGCTACATCCTTGAGGAAACCCCGGAAAGCAAAATAATCACCCTTCCAGGTAACACTGCAAAATACATTTACAACGTGTCAGTTGCCCCCTCAGGCGACCATTTAACGATCACGAGCAGCTTTCAAATTAACCGAAACATTTTTCTCCAGCAGGAATATCCAAACCTCAGGGAATTTTACAATCAGGTTGTCGCAAAACAGGCTGAACAAATTGTCTTAAAGAAAAAGTTATGAAATTGACCGTTCTGCTTCTCTTCAGTTTATGTGGCCTTGTCGCATTATCTCACGCGTCGGATCCTAAATATCCTGTAAGCGATATTCCGGAAGGGCTGACCAAAAATGTCAATGCAGTCATGCGACAGAATATTCGCACCTTCCGAATAGTTGCCAAAAACAGGGCGACGTACCACGTCTATAAAGTAATTACGATCCTCAACGAACAGGGCAAGTCTTTTGCGACGGAAGTCGTTGGATACGATAATCTCACTAAGGTTAAAGACATAAAAGGCAGTGTTTATGATGCGAACGGCAAACTGATCAAGAGACTAAAAAGCAGCGAGGTGTACGATCAAAGCGCTTATGACGGTATGACGTTATTTAGCGATAACAGATTGAAAGCAGTCGACCTTCGGCACGGCAGCTATCCTTACACTGTAGAATTCGAGTATGAACTTGACCTGAAGTATCTCTTTCATATTCCTCGCTTTGTCTTAGTGCCGGAGGAAAAAGTTTCGGTTGAGACAGCTTCCTTCAACCTTGAGTATCCACCCGCGCTGAAGCCCCGATACAGACTCGAGGGCATCGAACAGAAGCCTTCCACGGAAAGTATTGAGGGCGGCGAAAGACTCCACTGGGAGTTCAAGAATGTGCTTCCGATCAAGGCCGAACCACATGGACCGGATATGGAGTCTTTTGCCCCGCAGATCCTGGCTGCACCCTCGCAATTCGAATACGCGGATTACGTTGGATCCATGGCCACATGGGATGATTTCGGGAAATGGGTCGCCGTCCTGAATCATGGAAGAGATGAGCTGCCGGCAAAAACGAAACAAGAGATTACGGCCTTGACAAGTGGGATGAAGACGGTAGAAGAAAAAACAAAAGTCTTATACGAGTTCCTTCAAAACAAGACACGTTATGTGGGAATTCAACTTGGCATCGGAGGGTATCAGCCCTTCGAAGCTTCAGTAGTGGATGAAACGGGATACGGCGATTGTAAGGCGTTATCCAATTACATGGTTTCAATGTTGAAAGCTGTTGGAATCAAAGCGAACTATTGTCTCATAAACGCCGGAAGCAACGAATCGGAGCTGAAGAGCGATTTTGTCAGCTCACAATTCAACCACGCAGTTGTAGCCGTTCCGAACGGAACTGACACCTTGTGGCTCGAGTGTACGAGTCAGACAAAACCTTTTGGATATGCTGGCCTTGCTACTGGCGATCGCAAAGCACTTTTAATAACTGATACGGGTGCTAAAATTGTGCATACACCGCGCTACCCGTGGGATAAGAATATACAATACACTTCGGCCGATGTTACGCTTGATCGGTCGGGGAATGGTAAAGCAAAAGTAAAGACAGTGTACGGTGGGCTCCAGTACGAGAACGGGAGTCTTGATGACATACTCAATGACGCTCACGATGAACAAAAAAAATGGATCCAGGAAAACATCAGTATCCCAAGTTTCGAAGTATTGGGCTTTTCACTAATCAATCACAAAGATCGTATTCCGTCTGCCACTGTGGATGTTGAACTTTCATTGACGCGTTTTGCCAACGTGAGCGGTAAGAGATTTTTTCTTACGCCAAATCTGATGAACAAAAATACCTATGTGCCGGAACCAGTGCAGGATAGAAAATCGAATGTCGTTCGAAGAATCGGGTATGTTGACGTAGATACCGTGACGTATCGACTGCCCGAAGAAATGTATCCCGAGTTCCTGCCGGACGCCATCAACATAAAAAACACCTTCGGCGAATATGAAGCAAGCTTCAAGGTAGATCAGGGCAAGTTGATATACATACGCAGACTAAAGATGAATAAAGGCGAATTTCCACCGTCCTCTTATCCGGAGTTTATCGAATTTTTCCGCAGCATAAGTAAAGCTGACAACGTAAAGATGGTGTTCATGACAAAGACCTGAGGAAGAATCAGTCAGCGTATAGGTGTGCGTGCTTCCCTCTTCATCACGTTGTAGACCATACGATCAGCAAATGCTGGCAGCCACTTGTTGAGAAAGACAACGAGCTTTCCCTGAGGAGTAAGCACGAGCGTTCTCTTGCGTTTGACTGTTGCGCGGTAGATATGAGCCGCGCATTCTTCCGCCGACATCATCTTTTCCTCCGCCCGCGGAGACTCACCTTGAGACGAGCCATCCTGAGTCAGCGAACGCTTCCGGATATTCGAAGCAGTAAAACCCGGACAAGCAGTCAGCACGTGTACACCAGTGTTCAGCAACTCCGTTCGAAGTGACTCAAGAAAACCATTGAGTGCAAACTTGGAGGCTGAGTAACCGGTGCGCGCAGGCAAGCCGCGGAATCCGGCAATGGACGAAATGCCGATGATGCTGCCATGATTCAGGATGATGTGCGGAAGACAATATTTCGTTGCATATACGGCGCCGTAGAAATTAATGTCCATAACTTTCCGTATCACGTCGATGTCAACATCTTCAAAGACTGCGCGCATGGAAATGCCTGCATTATTGATAAGAATATCGATGCGGCCGAAAGCATTAATCGTCTCCTCAACCATCCTCTGGTTGTCCACAGGTTCTGTGACATCGGCGACCACACCATGCACATCTACATTTCTGGAGCGCAGGTCATCGCTCGTCTCACGCAACGCATCGGCGTTACGTCCTGTTATGACAACCCTGGAACCCTTAGTACCAAATTCAAATGCAAGCGCTCTTCCGATACCCGAGGTCCCTCCGGTGATGATCACAACTTTGTCCTTCATGGGCCAAAAATAGCAATACTTGCTTAACTTGCGTGCCGTAAGACCACAGCATGTTTTTTATCCGGCTCCTCTCAAGATTATCATTGCCAATACTCTATAAGATCTCGGACATTCTCTTTTTCATAAGCTTTTATCTCGTCCGATACAGAAGGAAACTGGTGAGTTCCAACCTCGAACGTTCATTCCCTGATAAAGCAATAATGGATCGCAAACAAATCGAAAAAGAGTTTTACAAAAACCTTTGTGATTACGCCGTTGAAAGCCTCAAGTTGGTGACCATGTCAAAGGAGGAGCTGAATCGCCGGATGGTCTTTACAAACCCTGAGGTGCCTCAGAACTTCAGCGCCTCGAACCAATCTATCCTATTCCTTGCTTCGCACCAGTTTAATTGGGAATGGTTACTGGTGTCAGCGAGCGCAAGTTTCCCTATGGCAATTGATTTTGTTTATCAGCCAGTTAACAACAAATTCTTTAATGATCTCATTCTGAATATACGAACGCGTTTCGGCGCGCATCCGATCAAACGCGACGAAGTAGCGCGCGAACTCATCCGACGCAAGGACACCGTACGCGGCGTGGCGACTGTAGCTGACCAGTATCCGGGATATGGAAGAGATAAAAAATTTATCGCGCGATTCCTGAACCAGGAGACCGCATTTTTTATGGGCACCAACCAGCTCGCTCAACTGACGCAGTACCCCTCCGTATACTATAAACCAATAAAAATTAAACGTGGCTATTATGAAGCAAGTCCGGTAATAGTTGCACTGCCACCGTACCCGAAGGATAGCGTTGAGGTAATTTCAAATTACGTTGACACGGTCGAAGGAGTGATCAGGGAATATCCCGCCGGATGGCTTTGGTCTCACAACCGCTGGAAAAAAAGGCACCTGAAAAAAAGGAGTTGAATGATCTTTGCCCGATGCTAAACTGTAGCATACATAGACGCGAGCGACGTTGGCACATCAACACATCAACACACCCTAGGCCAACATCTGAGCGATGTCTTCTTTCGTAAGCTGTTTCATGAAGCTCTCCTCTGTAGTAATGAGCTCCTGGGTAAGCTTTAATTTCTTTTGCTGAAGCACGAGGATCTTCTCCTCTACTGTATTGCGAGTGATAAACTTATAGGTGAACACCTTTTTCTTTTGGCCAATCCGGTGAGCCCGGTCGATAGCCTGCGCTTCAACGGCAGGGTTCCACCAGGGATCCAGGATGAAAACGTAATCAGCTTCCGTGAGATTGAGGCCAAGCCCACCAGCCTTGATTGAAATGAGAAATACTTTAAGACTGTTGTCCTTGTTGAACCGCTCCACTTGCTCTTTCCGATCCGTACTTGAGCCATCGAGATACGCGAAGTCGATCTTGTTCGTCTTGAGGTACTCCCGCACGAGGTCCAGATGTTTTACAAACTGACTAAACACTAACACCTTGTGGCCCTCGGCCATCGCGTTTTCAAGCATGTGTGTGATGTCTTCGAGTTTGCCAGAGTCACCTGAGTATCCCTGCTCAACCATCCGCGGATGATTTGCCAGCTGCCGCAGCTTTGTCAGACCCTCGAGGATCATAAAGCGACTGTTCCCCAGCCCTTCTTGTTCAATGAGGTTGAAGATCTTTTCGCGGTAATGGGCCTTCACCTCTTCATATCGCTTCTCCTGTTCGCTTGTCATCTCCGAATACTGGACATGCTCGACTTTTTCAGGAAGTTCAGTAGCAACCTGCGATTTGTGTCTCCTCAATATGAACGGCTTTATGATCGCTCCCAATTTTTTCGAACGCGAGTCGTCAGCCTTCTTTTCGATGGGATACTGGTACTCGTTTCTGAAATAAGTTTGTGATCCAAGTATGCCGGGATTGATGAAGGTCATCTGCGACCACAGGTCCATTGTCGTATTTTCGATTGGAGTACCCGTCAGTACCAGCTTGTGCCGCGACTTCAATTCACGAACCGCTTTGGCGATATTGGAAGTTGGATTCTTTATAACCTGCGACTCGTCCAGGATGATATAATTGAAAAAGAAATTCTGAAGCAACTCAACATCGAGGCGGGTGATGCCATATGACGTCAATACGAGGTCGTAATTCTTGAAGCGTGTTATGTCCTTGTTGCGAAGCGTGCCTGTGTAATTCAATATTTTCAATTCAGGCGTGAATTTGTTCGCCTCCATCTCCCAGTTATAGATAAGGGATGTAGGCATCACCAGCAGGCTTGTACCAGCGCCTGCTTTCTTTTCAGCCAGCAACAGGGTAAGCGTCTGAACTGTTTTACCCAATCCCATGTCGTCCGCCAGGCAGCCACCAAGCCGGTACTCATTCAGAAAACGAAGCCAGTTGTAACCAGCGCGCTGATACGGGCGTAGCTCACCATTGAATCCTTCAGGAACCGGGTAGTTCTTTATCCCACTGAAAGAATTCAGGGAACGAAGCTTCTCGCTTAGATGCACCTTGGCAAGGTTCCCTTCCTCTAATTCCTTTACAAGATTCAGATGGTGTTTGCGCAGCACCGGCTTCTCGTGACTCCCTTCAGTTTCACTTAGAGCGAAAAGGTCAGCATATTTCGTCAGCCATACCTCGGGTATGATCGCGATCTCACCATTCGGCAGTTTGAACTCTACCTTTCGTTTGAGTATCAGCTTGCGGAGATCTTTAAACGGAATCTCAAATTCACCGAATCTTATTTTGGCGTGGATGTCGAACCAGTCAATGTTCTCCTTCACCTCCACCTCGATGACGGCCTTTCCAACAAAATACTTCTTATCGCGACTCTCAGGCTGGCTGACTTCAAAACCAAGGTTGAGCAGGTTAACACGATTCTCATTCAGCCACGAGAACGCTTCGGACTTCGGGATTGCAACCCTAAAACCTTTCATGGGTAACCCGAGCTTCTGGAGTGTGTGCAGAAAGTTCTTTTCCGTTTCGGTCTTTCGTGCTACCCGGTGGAAGATGTAGCCCTCGGGTTGTTTTTCCACCGTTACGCTTACCGGACCTATGTTATCTCCTCTGAACCTGTGCTTTCCATATTTAAAAGAAAGGTCGAAGACGATCTTTCCGGTTTCGTCGGTCGGCGGCTCCTCCGCTGCTACACCACTCTCGAAAAGTGATGGAGCAGTGATCGTCTGGGCTGTGTGGAGCTCTGACAACGTGAGGATCGGATACGGGTCATAATTGCTCTTATTGATCTCAAATCCACTCGCTTCGACATCGTCGAAAGACGCGATCAGCGGAGCTATAAAACGGTTATAATACGTCTCCTCAACATTTTTGGGGATGACAACAAATTTCTTGCTGAAGAATGGGATAAGTTTTTTGCCGTCAACATACTTTTCAAAGCCGTAAAGCTTTCCATTCAACACCATCCACGCCGGGTTCTTACAAACCAGATAGGCCGAGTCGTTCGGCATATCCAGCTTCTTTCCCTGGTAATAAATTGTTGGATAGTAATTAGTGTTTTCATGCGTGCGCATGAAGTGGAACTGAATTGTCGCCCTGTTCTCAAGCACTTCTATCTTCCGCCACGTCGGCTCGCCGTCATTGCCCATTTCGAAAAGCATTTTGCCCTTGAGCTTTTCCAGGATCTTCGCCCGCCGCTTTTCCATGTACTCTTCGATCTGCTCCTGTATCTGCTCGTTGCCTTTGAGCTTGTCATATGTCTTGGTCAGAAACTCTTCAGGCTTAACGACTTTCGAGGAGAATCTCTTTGCAATAGCGTCCTGGTGCATGGAATCGATGGCGTCGATCAGTTCAAAATCGCGGTCATCAAGTCCTTTGGAAAATTCACGGGCATTTTTGGCAGAGATGTTCTGATGCTGGTAAGTCAACTTTCCTTTTTCGTCCAGATGCACGATATAGGATTCAAAAATGAATCCCAGATATTCGTGCTGATACAACGAATAGATGATTTGGAATGGCTGCGAGGCAGAGACTTTCATCTAGAACACGGGCCTTTTTAGGGTACAGAACCTCTAAATTATAAACTTTTCCTTAAAAAAAGCTGCTTTTTCAGAAGATAAAGTACATCAACCTTACAAATTCGGCGTAGCGGCAATTCTGGAGGCCATTCTTGCAGGTTTTATCGATATAAGGAATGTAATGATGGTGATGACCAGCATGGTGAAAAGAAAATCAAGCCCCTTTACTTTTATCGGATAGCCCTGGGTGATGCTGGTTTCCATTCCCATAGAAATAAGACCGTATTTTTGCTGCAGCCAGTAGAAGATCATACCGAGAGCAAGGCCCAGAAAAGCGCCGGTAAACGCGATCAGCAGTCCTTCCGCGAGGAATATGTTCCGCACCTGGATGTCATGTGCGCCCATCGCCTTCAGGATCGCGATGTCCTTCTTTTTGTCGAGCGCAAGCATCATCAGGCTAAAGAAGATGTTAATCGAGCCGATGATGAGCAGCAGGGTGAGAGCGAGAAAGGTGAAAAGCTTTTCCATTTTCAAAAGCTTGTAAAGGTCCTGGTGCTGCTCTTCGTGATTTAAAGCATTGAAGTTTTCCCCAAGAGCATCCTGTATCCCTTTCTCGACCTGAAAGATGTCGGCGCCCGTCGCCGTTTTGATTTCCAGCGAAGTTCTCTTGTTTCCGTAATTGAAAAGCTCCTGGGTGAAACGAAGTGGA
>Ga0307416_100001221_pt1 | contig 13869 bp, 7 predicted proteins | sample DK1Cmetagenome_2_FD_203821 | JGI IMG/M metagenome (GOLD analysis project Ga0307416, IMG submission 203821) | Maize rhizosphere microbial communities from greenhouse at UC Davis, California, United States - DK15-C-3 | ecosystem: Host-associated > Plants > Roots > Rhizosphere > Soil | place: USA...
CCGCCTCGTAGACGGGGCTGCCGCTGTTGCCCGGATACGCGGTGCCGTCGAGCTGGAACACGGGGAAGGCCCCACCTTGCAGCCGGCGGATCGTGGCCGCGCCGAGCTCGCCGTCGCGCTTCTGCGGAATCGCGATCGGCGTGATGGCCGCGATCGTCGCACGATGCGTCGCGGGAATGACGCCCAGCACCGCGCCGATGGGAAAGCCGGTGAAGTAGACGTCGCGGCCCTCGCGCACCGTGGACGAGTCACCGAATGCGAGCGCGGGAAGCGGCGCGCCCTCGATGCGAAGCAGCGCGAGGTCGTGCGCGGCATCGCGGGCGACGGGTCGCGCGATGCGCATCCGCACTTCCGGCTCGCGACCTTCGCGCAGCGGCGCCGGCACGAGGATCGCGATGTCCTCGCGCTTCGCCGCATCGGTGGACGACGGCACGACATGAGCGTTCGTCGCCACCAGCGTTCCGTCACCGACGGCGAAGCCGGTGCCGAGGAACCGGAACGGCGGGCTCCGCGTGCGCTCGAACGTGCCGATCGCGACGATCGACGCCTTCACGCGCGCGATCGTCTCCTCGACCGGCGCTTGGGCCCAGGCAGGCGGCGAGAGGGCGGCGACGACGAGCGCAGCGGCGCTCATGCCGCGCCACCCGGCGCTGCGCATCATCGCGCGGACAATGTCAGCCGACCGCGGCGCCGGCGACCGGCGTGGCACCGGACGAGAGACGCCGCTCGTACCACGGCATCGCGGCGGCGAGTCCCGCGTCCACGTCGTGCGTCGGCTCGTAGCCGAGCAGCCGGCTCGCCTTGGCGATGTCGGCTTGCGAATGGCGCACGTCGCCCGCTCGAAACGGCTCGTAGTGCGGACCGGGAACGGCGACGCGCGGGTGACGCGACCGCACGAGCCTCGCGATCGCAGCGTGCAGTTCGTTCAACGACAGTCGTCCGCCCACCGCGACGTTGTACACCTGGCCGATGGCGGCCGGGTCGTCGACGAGCGCGGCGAGGACGTTCGCCTGCACGACGTTGTCGACGTAGCAGAAGTCGCGCGTGGTCTCGCCGTCGCCGTAGATGGTCACGCGCCGGCCGGCGAGCATGGCGTCGACCCAGCGCGGAATCACGGCCGCGTAGGCGCCGTCGGGATCCTGGCGGGGACCGAAGACGTTGAAATAGCGCAGCCCGATCGCGGCCAGCCCGTAGCAGCGGCCGAACACGTCGGCGTAAAGCTCGTTGACGTACTTGGTGACGGCATACGGCGACAATGGGCGGCCGATCTGGTCCTCGACCTTGGGCAGGCCCGGATGGTCGCCGTACGTCGAGCTGGACGCGGCATAAACGAATCGCGTCACCTCGGCATCGCGGGCGGCGACGAGCAGGTTGAGAAACCCGGTGGCGTTCGCTTCGTGCGTCGCGAGCGGATCGGCGATCGAGCGCGGCACGGAGCCGAGCGCGGCCTCGTGCAACACGACGTCGACGCCCGAGCACGCGCGCGTGCACGTCGACCGGTCGGCGACGTCGCCCTGCACGAACTCGTGCCGCCGCCATGCCGCTTCGCCGACGGCGTCGCGCACCTCGTCGAGATTCGAGCGATGGCCGGTCGCGAAGTTGTCGACGCTACGCACTTCCTGCCCCGCGCGCAGCAGGTGCTCGACCAGATGCGAGCCGATGAAGCCGGCGCTGCCGGTGACGAGCCAGCGGCGCGGCTTCGCGGCCAGCGTGGCGAGCGCGCGGGCAAGCGAGCGCGGACGCTGTGGCGCGGCCATCAAAGCCTCCACACGCGCACGCCGCGCTCGCGGAGTGCGCTCGCGTCCGCATGGCACTTGACGTCGGCGTAGATGCCGCCAGGCGCGAGCTTCGCCACGACATCGTCGACGCTGCGCGCACGGAATGCGGCGTGCGCGACGGCGGCCACGATCGCGCTGGCGCGGGGAAGCTCGTCCCAGGTCTTCAGCGCGACGCCATATTCGTGGCGCGCCTCGGACGGGTCGGCGATCGGGTCGTGCACGTGGACGCGGGCGCCGTACGACTCGAGCTCGCGCACGACGTCGATGACGCGCGAGTTGCGAAGGTCGGGGCAGTTCTCCTTGAACGCGAGCCCGAGCACGATGACATCCGAATCCTTGACCGAGAACCCGGCGTGGATCATCTGCTTCACCGTCTGCTCGGCGACGTACTTGCCCATGCCGTCGTTGATGCGCCGGCCGGCGAGGATCACTTGCGGGTGATAGCCGAGCTTGTCCGCCTTGTGCGTCAGGTAGTACGGATCGACGCCGATGCAGTGGCCGCCGACGAGGCCCGGCCGGAACGGCAGGAAGTTCCACTTGGTGCCGGCGGCCTCGAGCACCTCGATGGTGTCGATGCCGATCTTGTGGAAGATCAGCGCGAGCTCGTTCATCAGCGCGATGTTGAGGTCGCGCTGCGTGTTCTCGATGACCTTCGCCGCTTCCGCGACCTGGATGCTGCTCGCGGGGTAGACGCCGGCCGGCACGATCGCGCCATAGAACGCGGCGACGCGCCGCAGCGTCTCGGGCGTGTCGCCTGCGACGAGCTTGGTGATGCGCGGCAGCGTGTGCTCGCGGTCGCCGGGATTGATGCGCTCGGGCGAATAGCCGACGAAGAAGTCGCGCTTCCATGCGAGCCCGGATAGGCGCTCGATCACCGGAACGCAGATCTCCTCGGTCGCCCCGGGATACACGGTGGACTCGTAGACGACGGTGGCGCCGCGCTTAAGGTTCCTGCCAACCGCCTCGCTCGCGCCGATCAGCGGTCCGAAGTCCGGTTGATGCGCCTCGTCGACGGGCGTCGGCACGGCGACGATGACGAAGTCGGCCTCCCGCAGGCATGCGGCATCGGTGCTGTACGACAGGCGAGTGGCGCCGCGCAGCTGCTCGGTGCTGAGCTCGCCGGTCGGATCGAAGCCCTTGCGATAGGCGTCGACCTTCGCCTGCGACAGGTCGAAGCCGAGCGTGCGGAAGCGACGCCCGAATTCCACCGCGAGCGGAAGACCGACGTAGCCGAGGCCCACGACGGCGACCACCTGGCCGGCGATGGCGGCGTCGATCGCCGGATCGACCACAGCGGCGGAGGCGACGTCGTTCATGACCGCTTCGCGCGCGGTGCGCGACCGATGGGTTCGATGAGTGCGTTCATCACAGCTGGCGCAGCAGCTGCTCGGCCTCGGCCTTCGCCGGCGAGCCGGGGCTGGTGCTCACGACCTGCTCGAGCTCGCGGCGCGCGCCGGCCTTGTCGCCGGTTTTCGCGAGGCCTCGGGCGTAATTGACGCGGAAGCGCGCGTCGCCCGGCTGCAGGTTCATCGCCATGCGGATCATCTCGAGGCCGCGCTTCGTGTCGCCGGACCGGACCAGCACGGTGCCGTAGGTGTCCACGACGTTCGGCTGCAACGGCGCGAGGCGGAAAGCGCGCTCGGCGTACTCCCGCGCTTCCGGACGTCCCTGTTCGTTCAGCATCCAGGCGAGGTTGTTCAGCACGATGATGTTGTCGGGATCGATGTCCAGCGCCGCGCGGTACGCGGCCGTGGCGCCGGCGACATCCTTGCGCGACTGCCGCTGCTGACCGACCATGCTGAGGAACGCGGCGTCCTTCGGGTGCTCCTTCATCCAGCGATCGGCGAAGGCGTTCGCTTCCGACGATCGCTCGGCGGCGTTGAGGAGCGCGAACTGGCGCGTGGCGAGCATCGCGCTCGGCTGGCGGGCCAGCGCCTCCTTCATCGGGACGGTCGCCTCGGCGAACTTCTTCTGCGCGGTCAGGATCTCGGCTTCGAGCGTATAGCCGATCGCCGCCTTCGGCCGCTCGCGCTGCAGCTTGCGCGCCTCGGCGACCGCATCGTCGGGCTTGCCGGCGATCAGGTACGTCGTCGCGATGGCCACGACGGTGGGCATGTAATCAGGCTGGAGGGCGAGCGCCTTGCGCTGCACGTCGAGCGCGGAGACGAAATCGCGGTTGGCCACGTGCGCCTCCGAGAGGCGCAACAGCGGCACCGGACTGTTCGGCATGAGCTGCGACAGCCGCGTGAACGTGTCGCGCGCCTGCGCCGACTCGCCGGTCGAAAGCTGCAGCGCGCCGAACAGCTCGAGCAGCCCCGCTTCGCCCGGCAGCGCGGTCACGGCGGCGCGCGCGCTCTCGAGCGCGGCCTTCGCGTCACCGATGCGACGATAGTGCGTGACGAGCGCGACGCGCGCCCCGGGCGCGCCCGGGTTGGCGGCGATCGCCCGTTCCAGCGTCGCCTTGACGTCCGCGGGCGGCGCGCCCGACAGCGCCTGGACCTCGGCGAGCGCAATGATCGGCTGCTCGGCCTTCGGGTCCGCCTGGATCATCTTCTCGTAGCGTGCCTGCGCATTCGCCGCCTTGCCTTCCTGCAGGTCGATCATCGCGAGGCTGCGCGCCGAAGCGAGACGCTTCGGGTCGATCTCGAGCGCGCGCTCGAACTCGATGCGCGCCTCCTTCATCTTCCGCTGGAACGAATAGACGATGCCGCGAAGCTCGTGCGGCAACGCGGTGCCCGACTGCTTCTTCTCCACCGACGCGGCCGCCTGGAGCGCCTTGTCGTATTCGCGCCGCCGCAGGTGCGCGGTGTAGAGCGCGAGGTCCGCCTGCACGCCGGTGGGGTCGCCCGCGGCCAGTCGCTCGAGGTCGCCCATCGCGCGTCCGGTGTCGCCCGTCGCCAGCCGTATCTGTGCCAGCCGAAGTTGCGCCACGTTGCCCTGCTTCTCGAGCGAGGCGGCGCGCTCGTAGTAACGGGCGGCCTCGGTCGCGCTTCCGGACTGGATGCGCGCCTCGCCGGCGAGTCGCAGCAGGACGACGTCGTCGGGCATGCGACGCAGCGCCATGTCGACCGCCTCCGTCGCCTGCGTCGTACGCCCGGCCCGCAGATACCCGGCGACGAGCACGCGCCGCGGACCGGGATCGTCGGGCACCTGCGCGATCACCTTGCGCAGCATCTCCTCGGCGACCACCCAGTTCTTGAGCTGGTAGTTCGCGAGCCCGGCGATATACAGCGTCGGGACGTGGTCCGAGCGCGCATTGAGCAGCGTCTGCGACAGGTCGCGTGCCTTGGCGGCCTCCCCCTTGCTGAGCCGCACCAGCGCGTCCGAATAGACGGTACGGAAGTCGTCCGGCGAGATGCGCTTCATCTCGGCAACGACCGCATCGGCCTTGTCGAGCTCACCGGCACCGACGTGCTGCGACACGAGCGCGAATCGCGGGTGGAGCGACGTCGGATTCGCAAGACGAGCCTGCTCCAGCAGCCGCAGGGCCTCGCCACGCTTGCCCTGCGCGTTGGCCAGCTCGGATTTCAGGACCAGCGCTTCGACGTCGTTCGGCGCGGTCGTGAGCGCCGTGTCGAGTGCGCCGACCGCACCGACCGGATCGTTGTCACGAACGGCGAGCCGGGCGAGCGCGACGTTCGCGCGAACGTTTCCCGGGTCGGCCGAGAGCGCGGCCTGCACGGCCGCGCGCGCCTGCTTGAAGTCCGCCTGTGCGATATGGGCGACGGCGAGCATCGTTGCGAGCGAAGCACGCGCCTTGGCATCGGCGAGCGTGGTCGAGCCGAACTCGCTGATCGCCTTGCGCGAATCGCCCGTCGTGACCAGCGCCTGCGCCAGCAGCGGCACGACCTCGTCGGCCGGATGGCGAAGCTCGTACGCCCTGCGGAGCTCCGTCACGGCGGCGGGGGCGTCGCCCGTGTCGAGCAGCGCGCGGCCGAGCAGGAAGCGCACCTCGGCATTGTCCGGCGCCTTCTGGCGAGCGTTACGCAACTGGATGATCGCCGCGCGCACATCGGACTTCGCGAGATAGTCCTTCGCCGACGAGACGAGGGACGCGGTGTCGTCGCGCGCACAGCCGCTCGCGAGCAGCGTCGCGAATACGACTGCGGTTGCGAGCGTCGTGAGACGGTGATGGGTCATGGCGTCGCCCCTCGGTCCGGCGGTTCGGTGATGGCCGCCGGGCTCACTTGAGCCCAAACCGGTGCATCAGGTCGTAGAGTGTAGGACGCGACACGCCGAGGATCTCGGCGGCGCGCGTGAGGTTGCCATTGACGCGTCCCAGCGCGCGCAGCACGGCGTTGCGCTCGGCGTCTTCGCGCACTTCGCGGAGGTTCAACGCCTCCGCGCTGGCCTCGGCAAGACCGAGGTCGGCGGCGCCGATCGTCGGGCCGTCGACGATGATCACCGCGCGCTTGATGACGTTCTCCAGCTCGCGCACGTTGCCGGGCCAGGTGTGCGCCTCGATCGCCGCCACCGCATCGGGGAGCAGCGTGAGCGTTCCCCGCCGCTGCTCGTCGGCGAACCGCCGCACGAAGTAGTGCGCGAGCAGCGCCGCGTCCCCGCGGCGGTTGCGCAGTGGCGGGACGTCGACGACGATCTCGGCCAGCCGGTAGTAGAGGTCCTCGCGAAAGCGGCCTTCGACGATCCGATCCTTGAGCGTCTGGTGCGTCGCGCAGACGATGCGCGTCTCGACGGCGATCTCCTGGCGCCCGCCGACGCGCTCGATCACGCGCTCCTGCAGGAAGCGCAGCAGCTTCGCCTGCAGGGCCATCGGCAGGTCGCCGATCTCGTCCAGGAACAGCGTGCCGTTGTGGGCCAGCTCGATCTTGCCCGGCGTCTGCCGCGTGGCGCCGGTGAACGCGCCCTTCTCGTAGCCGAACAGCTCGCTCTCGAGCAGGTTTTCGGGGATCGCGGCGCAGTTGATCGCCACGAAGCGCCCGTTGGCGCGCGGCGACTGGTCGTGGAGCGCGCGCGCCAGGATCTCCTTGCCCGTCCCGGAATCACCCAGGATCAGCACGGTCGCCGACGACGGCGCGACCTTCTCGATCGTGCGGCAGACGCGCTGCATCTCGGGATCGAGCGTGATCAGGCCGGACGCGGGCTTGCCCGGCAAGGCCGATTGCAGCCGCCGGTTCTCGCTCTGCAACTCGTGCAGCCGGAACGCGCGGTCGATCGTCAGCTGCAGCACTTCCGGCTCGAACGGCTTCGTGCAGAAGTCGTACGCGCCGAGCGCCACGGCGCGGAGCGCGTTGGCGCGATCGTTCTGCCCGGTCAGCACGATGACCTTCGTGCCCGGCGCGAGCGAGTGGATCTCCTCGAGCAGCCCGAAGCCTTCGGTCGGGTCGTCGGGCCGCGGCGGCAAGCCGAGGTCCATGGTGACGACGGCGGGCTCGTGGCGCCGCAGCTGCACGATGGCCGATGCGCGATCGTCGGCGACGACGGTCTCGTAGCCGTCGAACGCCCAGCGCATCTGCTTTTGCAGCGCCGGATCGTCCTCGACGATCAACAGCGGCTTCCTCGCATCCGCCATCAGGCGGCCTCCTTCAACGTTTCGTTGGGCGTGTCCCTGCCGTCCGCGGTCGGCAGCAGCACGCGCACGCGCGTGCCGTCGCCCTCGCGGCTGTCGACCAGCATGCGGCCGCCGAGGGCCGTCACGTACTGGCTGCTCTCGTACACGCCGATGCCCATCCCGCTGGCCTTGGTCGTCTCGAACGGCTTGAACAATCGCTCGCGAACGAACTCGGGGCTCATGCCGACACCCGTGTCGGCAACCTCGATCGTCGCATAGCCGTCCTCGCGCGCGACGCTCACGCGCACTTCGCCCCGATCGACGGTCGCATCGAGCGCGTTCTGCACCAGGTGCCCGATCACGTGCTCGAGCCGGTCCTCGTGCCCGAGCGCCTGGACGCTCGGCGCGATCGACAGCGCGACCCGCCGCGACGGCGTGGTCTTCGCGTCGCAGACGCGCGCGACGACCGGACCGAGGTCCACCGGGCGCGGATTCTCGACCGGCGTCGAACCGGTGCGCAACTGGAGCATCAGGGCGTTCATTCGCGAGACCACGTGCGCGACGGTGTCCAGCATGTCGCGCTGGAACTCCGGATTGTCGCGATGTCGCTCGGCATTGCGCAACATCAGCGAAAGCTGTGCGACGAGGTTCTTCAGGTCGTGCACGACAAAGGCCGACATGCGATTGAAGGCGTCGAACTTGCGCGCCTCGATCAGCGCCTCGGTGACGCGCAGCTGCTGCAGGTGACCGGCGGCGGCGCGCGCGGCGGCCTTCAGGAGATCGCGAACCTCCCAGTCGATGTCGACCGGCGTGCGCGGATTGCCGAGGACGACGAAGCCCAGGAGATCGGGCCCGGTCGCCAGCGGCACGATGAGCCAGGCGCCCGGCAGGTTCGCGAGCCACGGCGGCAGCTCGAGGCCATCGTAGCGGGACGGGTTCTCGCGCGCCTCCGGAATGGAGATCACCCAGCCGGTGCGCGCGAGAAACGTGGCGAGCGGTGCATCGCGCGGGAGCGCCGCCTCGACGAGCGGCATGTTGAGCCGACGGCCGGGCACGAATCCGTCGCGATCGCTGGCGAGCCACAGCGCGCCCGCCGGACTCTCGACCAGGTCGGCGAGCGCCTGGATCGCGCGCTCTTCGCTGGTCAGCACCGTGCTGTCCGTCGCCAGCGTGCGGGTGACGCGCAGCCACTCCTCGCGATAGTCGTAGCGATAGGAGAAGAAATGCTTGCTCACGAACACCCTGAGCCGCGAGCGGAAGCGTCCCGACGTCGCGACCAGCACGAGCACGACGATCGCCGCGAACAGCAGCTCGATCTGCAGCGCGCGTCCCCAGTCGCCGCCGAAGTAGCGGACGATGTACCCCGCGCCCGCGACGCCGAGCAGGAACACGCCCGAGACGAGCAGCGCCGTCGAGTGGAACACGGCGCCGCGCGACAGGTGGACGTCCACCGTCCAGCCGGTATTGCGCGCGGTCGCGATGACGATGAACGGAATCACCAGCGCGTTCGCGACGCCGCGGGCGATCCAGAAGTCGGCGTCGATGCGCGCGAACAGCAGCGCGTCGGCGTACATCGTGAGGTCGAAACCGAACAGCGCAGCGAGCGCCACGGCGAGCGGCTTGATCGCCCAGCGCGACTGCGTATGGGCGCGACGGTACAGCTGCTCGACGAGGATGAGGCCGAGGATCGCGAGGCCGAGCCGCGCGCCGAATTCCGGACGCTGGTCGGCCATCGACAGCGTGCGCTGCCAGGGCGTGCCCTCGGACAACAGCACGCCAGCGACGAGCAGTGCGGCGCCGGCGACGTACAGCCAGCGCGGGAGCGCCGGCGCCTGGGCGGCGTCGCCGCGTGCCCCGGACAACAGCGCGAGCACGAACGTGAACCAGGCGGCGTAGCGGGCCACGTCCGCCGCGTTGAACGCGAACAGCGCACCGATGCGACCGCTGTAGCCGAACAGGGCCGCGCACGCGCCCCATACCGTCGTGGCGACGCCGATTGCGACGAGCAACGGACCGCGACCGCCGCGGCGAAGGCCGATCGCGATCCTGAGCGTCAGCAACAGCCAGGCGAGCGCGGCGATGCCGTAGCTCCAGAGCGTCGCGGTGGCGAAGGTGGTACCGGTCACTGAGCGGCGGCGTGAACGTTTCGGGGAGACGCGATTATCGTCTTCGCGGGACCACCTGGCATCCCGCCCGGCGGGCCGGCCGACCATCGAGCGGCCGGCGCCGGCGCCCGCCGTCCAGTGACCGGCCAGAGGAACGTGCGGACAAGGCGCCGCGGTTGCGTCCCGCGCGACGCGAGACCGCTCAGCGTGCGCCCTCGCCGAGGAGGACCACGCGCACCGTCTCGAGCAGGATCAGCACGTCCAGCGCGAGCGTATGGTTCTTGACGTAGTACAGGTCGTACTCCAGCTTCCGCACCGACTGCTCGACGGTGGCGCCGTAAGAGTAGCGCACCTGCGCCCAGCCGGTGAGGCCGGGCTTGACGCTGTGCCGCACGGCGTAGAACGGGATCTGCCCGGTCAGCATCTCGACGAATTCCGGCCGCTCGGGTCGCGGCCCGACGAAGCTCATCTCGCCACGCAGCACGTTGAACAGCTGCGGCAGCTCGTCGATGCGCAGGCGTCGGATGACGCGGCCGATGCGCGTCACGCGCGGGTCGCGCGCGACGGCCCAGCGCGCCTGGCCGCCGCGCTCGGCGTCGTGCGCCATGCTGCGGAACTTGAACACGGTGAACGTGCGGCCGCGATAGCCGACGCGCGCCTGTCGATAGATGACCGGCGCACCGGTTTCGAGCAGGATCGCGGCGGCGGTGACGGCCATCACGGGGAACGTCAGCACGAGAAGCGACGTCGCGGCGACGAGATCGAACGTGCGCTTCACGACGGTGCGCGCCCATCCCTGCCGATAACCATTCCCGTAGATGAGCCAGCTGACCTTGAGCAGCTCGATCGGCACCTTGCCGTGCACCCGCTCGAAGAAGCGCGCGAGGTCGGTGATCTCGACGCCGGCGAGCCGGCAATCGAGCAGCGCGCGAAGCGGCAGTACGCCGCCGCGTTGCTGCCGGACCGCCACGATCACCTCGTTGACGCCGAGATCGGCGACGGTTTTCGACAGCGGTCCGCCGCCACCGTTGACGACCTGGTTGGGCGCGACGACCGACTCGGTGACTTTTTCCAGTGGGTAGAAGCCGACGAGGCGAAGGCCCGGCGGGTGCGCCGAGGCGAGCGACGCTTCGACCAGTCGCGCCTCCGGGCCGGTGCCGAGCACCAGCACGCGATGGGGCAGCAGCGTGGTGATGAGCGGCAGCAGCAGCGCATGGCGCACGAGCAACAGGCCGCCGATGCCGAACAGCACGATGAGGAGCATCTGCTCCTGCAGGATGTCGCCGCCTGGCAGCACGTTGGCCACGATGTAAGCGGCGGGGACGCCGATCGCGGGGGCGAGCAGCAGGCGCAACGCATACGCGCTCGGCGACACGTGCTCGCCGCGGCGGTAGATGCCGAAAGCTCCGTTGAGCGTCATGATCGTGATCGCGAACACGAGCGATGGGACGACGAGCACGCGCGCCGGACTCGGCATTTGCGACGCGACGTGCATCACGGCCATCCCGGCCAGGATCAGCCACAGGAGCTCGACGGCGAGCTGCGCGAGCATCGCCGCGGAGAAGTTCTGTCGCAACGCGCTAAACATCGCTCATGCCGAGCACCGATGCGCACCGTCCGCGCGCGGCGGTCGCCGTGCGGAGCTGTGAATGGGAGCGTTGCGGCGGCATCGCAGGCGGGTCGCGGAGATCGAACGTGAACGGGGCGGCATGCGCATCACCGATGCGTGCGCGCCGATGCGCGAAGTGTAGCGTGCGCGACGCGAGTTTGCGTGTCGCCGTGCGCGCGCGCATGGCGAATATTCGGCCGGCATCGCGATCACGTTCGATGTACGGCGCGGCTTGTCGCGTACAACGGCGTGCACGGTTTGCATTGGAAGCCCAAAGCCGGTCGAATTTGCAATCGGCCGACCGGCGCGGCGGTGCGCACGATGAACGGCGCGGTCTCGCGCGCACGGGCCGTTGTGGCCTCTTAGTACGTTACAGGCACGACGTTGCGTTCACGCGACAATGCGCGGCTCATGGGGCGCTCGCCCGGCGATCGGCCGCCGTCAGCAAGGGCAACACGACGAGCAGTCCGAGCAGCAGGCGCATGCGGGGCTCATCGATCAGCGCGTCGAAGAACGACGGGATCAGGAATCCCGCGAGCGCCGCGGCGAACGCCGTCGCGACGAGATCGCCATCGGTCGCGCGGCGTCCGAGCGCGGTGAGCACGTAGGCAAGCGCGACGAGCAGCGCGAAAAGCGCGATCCACCCCTGCTCGAAGACGACTTCGACGAACAGGCTGAACGTGTTCCAGGCCCACTGGTCGCCGGCGGAAACGAGCCAGTACACGCCGGGGGATGCGAAGCTGCCATTGCGCACATGGTCGCGTCCCTGGGCGTCGAGGAGCCGCACCGAGGTGACGTCGACGACGCCGGACGAGCCCGCGGCGATGGCGAGCGACAGCTTCTCGGTCGGACGAAGGCGCCACGCCGGTGTGCGCTCGCGCACGTCGTACGACTGCGATATCGACTGCCACGCGCCGGGTGCCGACGGCTCGAGGCGCGCTTCCTGGCACCGGATCGAATACAGAATCCACTTCTCGCACAAGCGCGCGACCACGGCCGAACCCGCCGCCGAGCTCCGCACCGTCGCCTCGACGCGATAGGCTGTGCCGGGCTCGATGTCCACGATCTGGTCGAGCTGCGTCGCGCTGCCCGGCGCGACGCGGACGTAGCTGCGATCGTCTTCGCGCCTGAAGCTGAACAGCGAAGGCCGTTCACCGGTGCCGGCGCTCCAGTAGAAGTAACGGGGATACGTTCCAAGCCCGTGCCCGAACAGCGTCTCGCCCACGCGATCCGCGGACGGCTCGACCAGCCGCTGCCAGTGGCCGCGTCGCGCGGCCAGGTCGCCGCTCACCTGCGAGAAGCGCTCGCCGGCCACCAGCACGGCGACGCCCAGCAATAGCGCGGTGCCGGGAAACAGGTAGGCGAGCGAGCGCCGCGCGCGCACCGACATCGGGATCCTCAACGCGAGCCCGACGCTGAACAGCAGCACGGCCGTGCCGCCTGCCGCAATCGCGGCGCGCGAGACCGTGGCGGTAATCGCGTACGCGGCGAGGAGCAGCGCTGCCGAAGCAATCGCTCTCCAGACGGCCGACGTGCCGGTCGAGGCGACGAGCAGCGCGAACGGAATCGCCGCGGCGAGGAACGCTTCCGTCTGCGCGCCGGCCGTACTGGCGGCGGCGAGCGCGCCGACCGCGCGATACTCGATGCCGAAATCGGTCCACCCGGCGAACGTCGTGCGCTCCCACAGCATGACCGCACCGACGAGCGCCAGCCCGATCGTCATGCCGCGCGCCCAGCGCGCGAGGTCGCGCTCGGGCGACTCGTGCCATCGCCGCACCAGGAGCAGCAGCGCCGCACACCACAGCATGCCGCGTCCGACGCGCCAGGCATTCGCCGGCGAGTGGACGCTGGCGAACGTGTCGGCGTCGAGCATGACCGCCGCGATGCCGCTCGCGAATCCGGCCGCGACGAGCACCAGCGCCACCGCCATGGCGAGCGCCAGCGACGCCGGCCAGCGGGCGCCGGGCAATCGCGGACGCCTGAAGCACAGGACCGCGATCGTCGTCATCACCAACAGGTCGAACTCGTCGATATAGATCGAGCCCGTCCACTGCGCGAGATCGAGCACCGGAAGCAGCGCTGGAACGACGACGAGCCACGTGCCCGGATCGCGCGCCAGCGCAAGCGCGTAGACGCCGAGCGCGAGCGCGAGAATCGTTTGCGGACCGGGATAGGCGAGCGTGACCAGCACGATCGCGATCGCCAGGACGAAGCCGCAGGGGGTGAGCGGCCCGAAGCGCAGCTCCGGCAGCAGCGCCGGCAACCCGGCGCCGTCGTGCGCGTCCAGCACCCATCGCACGAGCGCATGCGCCGCGTACCCCGCGATGCCCGCGAGCAGCAGGTCGGTCGTATCCGCCTGCCGGCCCGCGAGCAGCTTCGCCGACTCGACGGCGAGCGCCACGAGGGCGGCCGCCCAGGCGGCGAGCGACGGACCGCCGCGGCCGTTGCGCGCGATCGCCACCCAGGCGCCGACCGGCGCGTACATCGCAAGATGCGCGACGGCGCTCGCGATCGCCCGCTGCTCCGACACGAAGTAGTGGTAATAGAACGGCAACAGGGGCAGTTGCGCGACGCGGGCGAGCGCCTCGTCGGGCGAGAGCCACTGCGTCGTGACCACACGATTGGCGAGCGCCAGCAGCGCCACGTAGCCGAGCGCCATGACGACGAGCACCGGGCGCGACAACGGGCGGCGTCGCATGACGTCGATCGCCATGCCGAGACGGCGAGCGAGACGGTAGCCGATGGCGATGCCAAGCGAGCGCGCGAGCACCGAGCTTCCCTGCACCACGCCCGACGCGAGGAACAGCTGGGCGAGCTCGATCGCCGATCCCACCGCGATGCCCAGCACGGCCGCTTGCAGCATCGTGC
>Ga0307416_100001225_pt1 | contig 13846 bp, 7 predicted proteins | sample DK1Cmetagenome_2_FD_203821 | JGI IMG/M metagenome (GOLD analysis project Ga0307416, IMG submission 203821) | Maize rhizosphere microbial communities from greenhouse at UC Davis, California, United States - DK15-C-3 | ecosystem: Host-associated > Plants > Roots > Rhizosphere > Soil | place: USA...
GTGCATGGGGCTGCCCCACGGGAGGGACCCGAACGTGAAGCTCCGGTTCCCGGAGACGAACGCGATCCACGCCCCGTCCGGGGACCACGCCAGGGAGTGGGGCGCCGCCGCCCGGGCGATCCGCCTCGGCGCGCCGCCGTCGAGCGAGCGGGTATAGATGACGTCGTCCTCGACGTATGCCATCTCCCGCCCGCTCGGTGACCACGCGGGGTACGCGACCCACGTGCCGGGCGAGGGCGCGATCAGCAGCCGGGCCACTCCTCCCAGCGCCGGCACCACGTAGATCGATCCGGCCGCCTGAAAGGCGATGCGCGTGCCGTCGGGCGACCACTGCGGCCACCGGTGGTAGCCGGGCAACTCGTCCGTGATTGGCACCGCGTGCCCGCCGCCGACCCGGCTCACGTAGAGCTGCATCGGCCCGCGGAGATCGGCGGCGTAGGCGATCACCGTCCCGTCCGGCGAGAGGGCGGGATCGAGCTCGAGACCGGGGTCGATCGTCACGCGCTCGGCTTGACCCAGAGCGATCGTCTCCGCACCCCGGGTGGCCAGCCACGCCGCGCCGAGCCCCGCGGCGATTGCGCCGACCAGACCCGCCGTCGCCAGGCGCTTCCACCGTCGTCGATCATCGAGCGGCGGCGCGCGACTCCCGAGTCCCGCTGCCGCGGCCGGCGGCTCGACCGGGCTCGGCTCCGCCGCGGGGACCGACGCCGCCGCGATCGCGGGCTCCGGCGAGGGCGCGGGCGGTGGCGGAGCTACGGCGGCCTCCGGTGTAGGCTCGCGGCGCACTCGCTCCGCCAGTGCCCGCACTTCGGGATCCGCCGGGATATCGGGCTCCTGCTCGACCAGCATCTCGTAGAGTCGTGCGTGCTGGAGTGCGCCGGCGCGGTCGCCCGCGGCGACCAGCGCTTGCATGACGCCGATGGCGACGCGCGCGTCGAGGGGATTTGCGGCGGCGAGCTTCCGCCACCAGCCGGCGGCGGCGCGGTGCTCGCCGCGCTCCGTGGCCGACCGCGCCAGCCGCTCGAGCGCCTCGGCGTAGAGGTGCCCCAGCCGGCTGCGCTCGCCGTCCGCCCACCGCATGAACTCGGGCGCGGCGGACAGCTGAAAGCCGTCGAGGAACGGGCCGACGTAGAGGTCGGCGGCCCGTTCGAGGGGTCCGGCGCGGAGCGCCTGCTCGAACTCCTGCACGTCGCTCGAGACGATCTCCGGGTTCAACCGGAGGTCCTTGAGTCCCAGGATCGCCTCCTCCGATCCCAGGTCGCGCCGCAACGCGTAGAGGGCCTGGGTGAGCCCGCGGCGGGCGCGCTCCTCGTCGGCGTCTGCCCAGAGGTAGGCGAGCAGCCTGTCGCGCGTCACGCCCCGGTCGCCGGCCACGGCCAGCAGCGCCAGGATGGCCAAACGCCGAGGCTGCGCCGCGGCGCCGGCCACCGGCCGGTCGCCGTCGTGGACGAGCAACCCACCGAAGGTCCTGACTCGCAGCACGTTGCGACCTGACGGCAGCGGGTGATCCCGGGCGATCCGAGCGCCTAGTGTACGCCGCCGAACACCGGGCCGGCAAGGCGAGGATCTCGGTGGTCGGGCGACGGTGGGTGACAGAGGAGGGACGCGCGCACCTGGTGATGGTTCGTGGAACCGGCGGCGCTCAGGTGATAGTGCGGCCAAGCCTGTATCTGATATGGAGTTGGAGCTGGTGATAGCGGGGTGATTTCGCAGTCACGCCGTCGCGTAGACTGGCGGCGTTCGATCGAGCGAGGCGGCGCGCTGCCGACGTCCGCTCGATCGAATGGTCGGACCCGCCGACCAACACTCGGTCGATCGCATTCCGTGCCCATCGCCAGCCACCCGATTCCAGAAGGAGCCTTCCCATGTTCTCCCCCCGCCCTCGACCCACCCACTCCTCGCTCGTCGGGCGCGTGCCGTTCCTCGCCGCGCTGCTCCTCGGCGTCGCGGCCTCCGCCTGCTCGGACGACCCCGCGCCGGTCGCGCCGCCCGAGGTGGCGACGCCCGAGCTCGGTCGGAACGTCGGCGCCAACAACCGGCGAATCCTATTTGTCAGCACTCGCGAAGACTCGGCCGGTGAGGTCTACAGCATGAATCCCGACGGGACGGGCATCGCGCGGTTGACGGAGTCGCCGCGCCCGGATCAGGACCCGGCCTGGTCTCCGGACGGGAAGCGAATCGCCTTCACGAGCCAGCGCCACGATACGCTGGGCTCGGAGCTCTACATTATGGATGCCGATGGCAGGAACGTCACCCGCCTGACCAACGCCGCGGGATTCGACGTGCACCCGAGCTGGTCGAAGGACGGCAAGTCCATCGCGTTCGCCAGCACGCGCGCCACGGACGACCCGACCAACGGTGACTTCGACAGCACGGATGTCTTCATCGTCAACGTGGCCACGAGGGCGGTGACGCAGCTCACCCACAGTGGGCGCATGGACGCGTATCCCGCGTGGTCGCCGGACGGGAAGCAGATCGCCTTCGTGAGCGGGCGCGATCTGCCGAACGACGAGCTGAGGGCTGACCTCTACGTCGTGAACGTGGACGGCGGGCAGGTCTCGCGCTTGACCTACGAAGGCGGCCTCGCCGTCGATCCGAGCTGGGCGCCGGGCGGCAAGGAGGTCGCATTCACGCTGCAGGCGGCGAGTACGGGCGTCGACGTGTACGCCGTGAAGGCCGACACCCGGCAGGTCACCCGCCTCACGAGAGACGGCCAGAGTGGGTTCCCGTCCTACTCGCCCGACGGCAAGCAGATCACGTACGCGAGCGCTCACGAGGGGAACGCCGAGATCTACGTGATGAACGCCGCGGACGGCTTCGGCCAGGCGCGCCTGACCGTCAACTCCGCGGAAGACCTGTTCCCTGCCTGGAACCGATAGGGACTTCTAGGGACTTCGGGCGGCGCGCGCCGGGAGCTTTCGCCCAACGCGCGCCGCCTCGGCCTGCCGACCGGTTGGCGAACCCTTTCGCGCATTCCATTGGGGGACTGCACCACATGAGTGAATTCCTGGACGGCTTCACGACCAATCTGCTCTTCCTCGGCTTCGGCGCCCTTGGTCTGTGGCGCGGCTGGCGCGAGCTCGGGCGCGCGTGGCACAGCGCGACTTGGCCGCACGCCGTCGGCGAGGTCGTCGGCAGCGGCACCCGGATCGAGAATTACCATGACGACGGTGAGCCGATGCGCCGTGCGGTCATCACGTACCGCTACGACGTCGGCGGCACCACGTATCGCGGGGCGCGCGTCTTCTTCGGCGACGCGATCGCGCTGCGCTTCGCGGGGCCCGGTCGGCGACGGCTCGCCACTTACCAGGCCGGGCGACTCGTGCGCGTCGCCTACGACCCAGCGAACCCGGCGAGCGCGGTGCTGGAGCCGGGCGCGTCGACCGCCGCATACGTCGCCTGCCTCGTACCGGCCGCCGTCGCGGCTCTGGGAGTCGTCGGCCTGCTCGCCGGCGGCTGACCCGGTTAGGCAGTCCCACCAACCATCACACGAGATATAGCGATGGCTTCCATCGAGAGAAACAAGGCAACCGCCCGCCGCTGGCTCCAGCTCGTCGGCGAGCACGACATCGAGGGGATCTGCGAGATGACCGCTCCGACGTGGACGATGCACGGCGGGCCCCCGGCGCTCCCGCGCGGTCACGAGGGCGTGCGGACGCTCTTCCGCACCATCGGCCCCGTGGACCAGACGTGGACGATCGACGACGTCATCGCCGAGGGGGACAAGGTCGTCGTGCGCGCCACGAACAGCTGCCTGCAGGAGAGCTTCTTCGGCGTCCCCGGCCGCGGCATCCGGCAGACGTTCACCGCGACGTTCACGTTCCACGTCGCCGACGGAAAGGTCCTCGAGACCTGGCGCAACGCCGACGACCTCGGCCGCATCCTCCAGCTCGGGGGCCGCATCGACCCGGGAGTCGAGCCCTGACTGCGGCACCACCAGCGGTCGGGGATGACCGCGGCTCTCCTCGTTCATCCGCGTGCACCCGCGGCCCTCGGCTAGCGGAGTGTGCCAGGCGGGCGCAGATTGGCCCGATGCCACGCACCCCTCTCTTCCGCCTGATCCAGCGGTCGGTGCGGCTCGCCCAGGCGTCGCTCGTTCGGGGCGAGCCGCTCGACGAGATCGTCGACCGGGCGCTGCACGCGCGGGCCGACGCCGGAGCTCCCGCCACCATCTCGCGCCGCCGGTTCGTCGCCGGCACCTCGGCGGCCGCGGCCGCGCTCGCGCTCGAGGCGTGCTTTCCCCCCTTCAAGCGGGGCGGCGCGTCGACCGCGCCGCCCAAGATCGAGCCGGTGCTCGTCGTCGGTGCCGGCATCGCCGGCCTCACCGCCGCGTACCGACTGTGGCAGCGCGGCGTGCCGGTGCGCGTCGTGGAGGCGCAGCAGCGGGTCGGCGGGCGCATGTACTCGCTGCGAGGGGGGTTCCCCGACGGGCAGGTCGTCGAGCTCGGCGGAGAGCTCATCGACACGGGGCACCAGCGCATCCAGGCGCTCGCCGCGGAGCTCGGCATCCAGCTCGACGACCTGGCGAAGGAGGACCCCGCGCTCGACACCGAGGTGTGGTACTTCGGCGGCGCGCGGAGGAGCACCCCCGAGGTCGTTCGCGCGCTGGCCCCCGTGGTCGCGCGTCTGGCGGAAGATCGCAGCGGCTGGGCCGACGACTTCGACCCCACGTTCCGCAACCCGTTAGGCGTCGAGTCGCTCGACCAGATGAGCCTCGCCGAGTGGCTCGACCGGGCCGGCGTGAGCGGGTGGGTCCGCGAGCTGCTCGAGGTCGGGTACACCACGGAGATGGGGCTGCCGGTCGACCGGCAGTCGGCGCTCAACTTCCTGACGATGATCGAGGCCGACGCCAGCGACTTCCGCATCTACGGCGCCAGCGACGAGCGCTTCCACGTCCACCGCGGCAACGACCTCATTCCGCTCACTCTCGCCGAGCGTCTGGACGGGATCGTCGAGACGGGGACGGTGCTCGAGGCGGTCTCCCAGCGCGCCGACGGGAAGTTCGTCTGCTCGCTGCGGCGCGGCGCGGCGAGCGTCACCGCCACAGCGGCGCACGTGCTGCTGGCAATCCCGTTCACGACCCTGCGCGACGTGCGCCTCGACGTCCCGCTCCCGGACGTGAAGCGCCGCGCGATCCGGGAGCTCGGCTACGGCGCAAACGCGAAGCTCATGGTCGGCTTCTCCGAGCGCGTGTGGCGCACTCGGCACCGGTCGAACGGCAGCGTTCTGACGTCGCTGCCCTTCCAGCTCACTTGGGAGACGAGCCGCGGCCAGGGGGGGCGCTCGGGCATCCTCACGAACTTCACCGGCGGCGCGCACGCCCTCGAGCTGGGGCGCGGCACCGCCGAGGAGCAGGCGCAGCGCATGGTCGCCGATCTCGAGCGCGTGTTCCCGGGCGCGCGGGCGGCGCACGGCGGCATGAAGGCCGTGCGCTTCCACTGGCCGTCGTTCCAGTGGACGCGCGGCAGCTACGCCGGCTACCTGCCGGGGCAGTGGACGTCGATCCGGGGCGTCGAAGGCGAGCCGGTCGGGCGCCTCTACTTCGCGGGCGAGCACTGCTCGCTCACCGCGCAGGGCTTCATGGAGGGCGGGTGCGAGACCGGGGAGCGGGCCGCGAAGGCGATCCTCACCAGCCTCGGGGTCGCCGCCGCGCCGGCAGCTCGGCCGCGGCGCGCGGAGCCGGCGAGACTGTTGGCCTAACTCCGGCGCGCTGAACAGCGGCTCTCGGCTCTCGGCTCTCGGCTCTCGGCTCTCGGCTCTCGGCTACGACAGGGTTGGGGGGTCGGGTACTACGGGTCGGGGGTCGAGAGAACTCCGCTGCCCGGCCGACCCTCCGACTCGCGGCACCCGACCCACGGTATCCGCAACGAGGCCAGCCAGCAGGGGGTGGGCCTCGGGCTCGCCATCAGTCGGGAGCTGGCACGCGCGACGGGCGGCGACCTGACGGCCGAGAGCACGGTCGGCCAGGGCTCCGTCTTCACGCTCACGCTCCCGTCGGCGTGAGCGGGGGCGCGGATGAATGCGGATTCCGCTGTGTTGTCACCCTCAGGGAGCGCCAGCGACCGAAGGGTCTATGCTCGTCGGGGGAGGGGCTCCGGCGCGCCACGAGCCCAGACCCTTCGCTTCGCTCAGGGTGACAGCGCTGTGGTGCGCCGGGAGCGATCCTCGTTGGCAGCAGAGTCGCCATCCGCGCTCATCCGCGCTCATCCCCGTTCATCCGCGGCCAGCATTGGTTCGCTCGATGTCTGCCGCGAGCACGGCGTGGAGCAGCACGTTCGCGCCGTTCGTGCAGTCCTCGGGGGTCGTGAGCTCGCGCGGCGAGTGGCTGATGCCGCCCACGCTCGGCACGAAGATCATGCCCGTGGGCGCGAGCCGCGCCATCTCCTGCGCATCGTGGCCGGCGCCGCTCGGCATCACCTTCGTCGTCAGGCGGAGCCCCTTGGCCGCGGCCGCGACGATCGCCTGCATCCGCGGGTCGGTGAGGGCGGGCCCGTGGTCGGTGATCGGCGCGAAGGCGAAGGTCGTCCCACCCTCGCGCCCGATCGCCTGCGCCTCGCCCGCGATCCGGTCGTAGAGACGCCGCACCTTCGGCGCGTCGAGGTCGCGGAGCTCGAGGCTCATGACGACCTTGCCCGGAATGACGTTCGGCGCGCCCGGCTCGGCGCGGATCTGCCCGACCGTGCCCACCTGGCGTCCGGGCTCCGCGCGGACGACCCGGTGCACCATCTCCACGAAGCGGGCGGCGCTGAGCAGCGCGTCGCGCCGCTGGTCCATGGGGGTGGTGCCGGCGTGGTTGGCGAAGCCGTCGACGGTCACCGTCCACTGCCAGATGCCGACGATACCCTCGACGACGCCGACGTCGATCTTCTCGCGCTCGAGCGTGCCCCCCTGCTCGATGTGGAGCTCGAGGTAGCAGGCGATGCTGCCGGGCTGGCGGCGCGCACTGTCCAGCTTCGCCGGGTCACCGCCCAGGAATGTGATGCCGTCGCGGATAGTCTTCCCGCTCACCGCGACGCGGTCGAGCTCCCGCGCCGGGAGCTCCCCGGCCGCGACGCGGCTGCCGACGAGTCCACCCTCTTCGTTCTGCCACACCACGACCTCGAGCGGGTGCGTGGTGACGAATCGCCGCTCGCCGAGCGTTCGCGCGACCTCGATGGCGGCGAGCGTGCCGAGGTTGCCGTCGTAGTTGCCCCCCTCGGGCACCGAGTCGATGTGCGAGCCGAAGAGGATCGGCGGGCGCGACGCGTCGCGCCCGCGGCGGCGGCCGACGATGTTGCCGGCCGCGTCGATACGTACGTCGAGCCCGGCCTCCTGCATGAGGCGGCGCACGTAGGCACGCCCCTGCCGATCGGCCTCGCTGTAGGCGGTGCGACTGACGCCGCCCTGCGGGTTCCCGCCGAACTGCGACAGCTCGGCCAGCCACCCGTTCAGGCGCGCGCCGTTCACGCGGAGCGAGGGGTCGCGCACGCCCGCGGCCGCACGCCACGCCGGGGCCGCGGGCGTGAGCGCGCCGAGGCGCCCGAGCGCCAGCGCGCCCATCGCTCCGACGGTGGTCCGCCCGAAATCGCGCCGATTCATCTCGCCCTCCGGTGGTGTGAGCGCACGCGCGGTTGCGCCAATACAGCTTCAGATGTGCACCGCGGGCCGGCGATGTTCAAGCCGTCGGGGGCGCGGACGGCTGGCAGTGCGTCAACTTTCATTGTCATCCCGCCAGAGCGGCCCGCCGGGCCGCGAGTGGCGCTGTCATCCCGCAGGAGCGGCCCGCAGGGCCGCGAGTGTCGGGATCGGGTGGCGGCACGCGATGCCGGCAGCTCGAGCGGGAGAGCGATCCCGACACTCGCGCGCTCCGCGCGCTCGTGCGGGATGACACCTCACTCGGGCGCTCCGCGCGCTCCTGCGGGATGACAGCACTGCGCCTCAGCCGAGGGCCGAGGGCCGAGAGCCGAGAGCCGCCATTCCTCGGCACGTCAGGCCCGGGGCAGCCGATTGAGGATGCCCTCGAGGGGGATGCTCACCCGCTCCGGGCGGTGGGCGAGCTCGTAGCGCAGCTCCTCCAGCGCGTTGTCCAGGAGGTAGAGCTCCAGCAGCACGTCGCGCTCGACGGCGGTGGTGGGGAGAAACCCGCCGGATTCCGCCACCGGCAGATATCCGCGGAGGAAGGCGGCCGCGCTCCACCGCCGCCAGCGCCGGGCCCACGGCCGGAGTGCCGCGACGTCGTCTTGCCGGAGCGAGCCCTGACTGAGTGCGACCGTCGTGGCGGCCTCCAGCGACCGGAGCAGCCCGGCGACGTCGCGCAGCGGCGAATGCTTGAACCGGCGTTGCTCCAGGCTGCGCGTCGACTCGCCGCCGAAGTCGATGATGACGAAGTCCTTCCCGGTGTGGAGCACTTGCCCCAGGTGGTAATCCCCGTGCACCCGCAGCCGCAGCCCCGAGATCTCGTGCGCGAGCGGTGCTCGCAGGCGGCGCAGGAGCGCCGCGCGTCGACTCAGGACCGCTCGCGCGCCGGCCCGGGCGCCCTCGGGGAGGCGCGGGAGCACGCGCCGCAGCTCGCGGAGCACCTCCCCCAGATGACCGCGGAGCGACTGATAGAGCGCGCGGCGCACGAAGGGAGTGAACGGCTCGGGCGCGAACCGCGCGTCCGCCGCGTCGCTGGCGAGGGCCAGGTGCATCTCCGCCGTGCGGCGACCGAGCAGCTCCACGCTGTCCACGAACGGGCCCGCGAGCTCGCGGGCCCGGGCCAGCAGGTCACCACCGCCCGCGTCACCGTTCCCGGAGGACCGCCAACGCCGACTGTTCGCCTTCGGCCGCTCGATAAGCAGGCGCTCGAAGTAGCGCCCCAGGGTGTCGAGCGCGTACTGCCAGGCGTCCCGCTCGTGCGGCACGTACCGGTGCACGACGGCGAGCGTCATCGATTCGGTGCGGCCGCGTCGGTACTCAAGTGCGCCGACGAGCGCCGGCGTGTTGGTGAACTGGGTCCGCTCGTCGAAGTAGCGGCCGAGCTCCACCTCGCAGTGGACCCCCGACTCGACGCGGCGCAGCAGCTTCACCACCAGCTCGCGCCCGACGGCGAGCACGGTGTTCGTCCCTTCGGCCGGATCCTCCGCCGGCCTGACCCTCGGCTCCCCGACGTCGGGCATCTCGCGGGGCGCGAGCGTGCGCAGGGCGGTGATCCCGCCCCGAGCGCCGCGCCAGCGCCGCCGACGCGCCACGCCGTCCAGCACCGCCTCGACGAACTGCTCGTCCTCCGCGGCGTCGTACAGGACGCCGCGCTGCCGGGTCCCGGCTCCTGGTGCGCCGATCTCCACCGTCGCGACGACGGCATGCGGCGCGCGGGCGGCCATCGTGCGCGCCCGACGCTCGGTGGCGAGTGCGAGCGGCACGACGTAGAGCTCCGGGATGCCCTCGCTGTACCGCACCTCGACGAGGGCGATCGCGGGGGCGTCGCGGTGTCGCGACACGGGAACGCAATCGACGAGCGTGGCCGAGGTGAGCCGCTTGGCGCGCCCTTGGTACCACGGCCGGGACGCGATGTAGGTCGCGAGCGCGCCCTCGAGGCGGTCGTCCCCGGCCGGGTCGAGCAGCTCCCGCCACGACCGCTCGACGGCGAGCGCCGGCACGGCCGGCGCGGCGACGACGTCCGCGCCGGCGCGGCGCAGCGCGAACCAGTAGAAGGCGTGCGGGCCGACGGTGATGCCGAACGGGCGCCCGTCGACGGTCGGCAGCGCCGAGCCCCCGAACATCTCCACCGGCGTCAGACCGCGGAACGCGGAGAGGTCGAGCTCCGCGTGCTGGACGTACCGCGAGAGGTTGGCGACGACGAGGACGCGCTCGTCCTCGTGCTCGCGCACGAACGCGAGCACCCGGTGGTTCGTAGCGCCCACCAGCCGCAGGGCGCCGCGCCCGAGCGCGCGGTGGCGCTTGCGGAGCGCGATGAGGCGCTTCATCCACCAGAGGAACGACTGCGGGTTGTTCTGCTGCGTGTCGACGTTCACCGCCTCGTAGTGGTATTCGGGGTCGATGATGATCGGGAGGTAGAGCTGCTGCGGGTTGCTCCGGGAGAATCCCGCGTTGCGGTCGGCGCTCCACTGCATCGGGGTGCGGACGCCGTTCCGGTCGCCGAGGTAGATGTTGTCCCCCATGCCGATCTCGTCGCCGTAGTAAATGATCGGCGTGCCGGGCAGGGAGAGCAGCAGCCCGTTCATGAGCTCCATGCGGCGCCGGCTGTTATTGAGGAGTGGGGCGAGCCGCCGGCGGATGCCCAGGTTGATGCGCGACTGGGGGTCGCGCGCGTACACGCGGTACATGTAGTCCCGGAACTCGTCGGTCACCATCTCGAGCGTGAGCTCGTCGTGGTTCCGCAGGAAGAGCGCCCACTGCCCGTTCCGCGGGATCGGCGGCGTCTGCTCGAGGATGTCGACGATGGGGTACCGGTCCTCCATCTGCAGCGCCATGAAGAGCCGCGGCATGACGGGGAAGTGGAACGCCATGTGGCACTCGTCGCCGTCGCCGGCCCCGAAGTACTCGACCGCGTCCTCCGGCCACTGGTTGGCCTCGGCGAGCAGCATCCGGCCCGCGAACCGCTCGTCCACGTGCCCGCGCAGCGCCTTGAGGAAGGCGTGCGTCTCGGGCAGGTTCTCGCAGCTCGTCCCCTCGCGCTCGAACAGGTACGGCACCGCGTCGAGGCGCAGCCCGTCCACGCCCATCCGCAGCCAGAAGTCGACCACCTTGAGCACGGCCCGCTGCACGTCGGGGCTGTCGAAGTTGAGGTCCGGCTGGTGGTGGAAGAAGCGGTGCCAGTAGTAGGCGCCCGCGTCCTCGTCCCACGTCCAGTTCGACCGTTCGGCGTCGGTGAAGATGATGCGCGCGTCGCGGTAGCGCTCGAGCGTGTCGCTCCACACGTAGAAGTCGCGCTCCCGCGACCCCGGGCGCGCGCTCCGGGCGCGGCGGAACCACGGGTGCTGGTCCGACGTGTGGTTGAGCACGAGCTCCGTGATGACTCTGAGTCCGCGGCGGTGCGCCTCCTTCAGCAGGGCGCGGAAGTCGCGCACCGTCCCGTACGTGGGGTGGATGGTGGTGTAGTCCGCGATGTCGTAGCCGTCGTCCTTGAGCGGCGACGGGTAGAATGGGAGGAGCCACACGGCGGTGACGCCCAGGTCCTGCAGGTAATCGAGCTTGCGCAGGAGTCCGCGGAAGTCGCCCACGCCGTCGCCGTCGCTGTCGAAGAAGGCGCGGACGTGCAGCTCGTAGACGATCGCGTCCTTGTACCAATCGTGGTCGTTGCCCACCTCTCCCCCGAGCCAGTGAGCGCCCGCGGCGCACTGCCCACCGCGGTGACGGGCGGCGCAGATACTGGAGCCCCGAGCATACTTGGTGCCTGCGACGTCCGGCCGAGCTCTCGCGGTCGGCGTTCGGCGGGCGGGGTCGACGCGGGGGTGTGCGGAGGCCTCGGGAGGCGCGTCGCGCGATCAGCCGAGGGCGGAGCTGGCACCGCCGGCGACCGGCCACGCGTACGGCGGCAGCGTCGTGCGCAGTGCGGTGCCGAGCAGGGGCGTCCGCGTCACGGTTGATTGCCCGCGGACGCGCCGAAGCCGGAGCAGGCCGAGTGCCGCGCCCTGCGTGAGGAGCCCCACGCGCGTCGCCTCGGCGAGCGCCCGCGCGTCCAGCGTCAGGCGGAGCCGTTCCGGCCAGGCGTGCGCGGCGACGACGTCGGCGGGCGTTTCGGCCGGCACCGTTGCGAGCGCCCAGAGGGCGAACGGGACCACGCCTCTGAGGCCGGGCGCCGTGCGAAACGGGTCGGGCGTGGCGCGCACGCGCGACGGCTCGCGCCACACTGCGCCGGCAAAGCGGGCGAACCCGGCACCGGGCGACTCCCCGTCGAGCGCCCGGTGGCCGGCCGGCGCGAGTCGCACCGGCGTGTAGGGGCGGCGTTGGCCGACGTCGAGCAGGTCGGCGCGGGCCAGTACGTCGACGAGGCTCGTGAGGGCCGGGAAGTCGGCCTCGCGCGCGCGGCCGGCGGGGAGCGTCGGTTTCTGCGACGCGGGCCATTCGAGGTCGACGGCGGCGCGCAGCACGAACTGAGGGGGCAGCTCTCCGTACGTGGTCAAGGACACCAGATCAGCGCGCACCAGTGCCAGCAGCCCGCGGGCGCGGCGCCAGGCGGGTGAGGTGTCGAGCAGCGCCGGATCCGCGTATGGGTCGAAGCAGAGCGGGCCCTCGCTGTGATGCCATGAGAGGGTGACGAGACGGTCGAAGTCCTCCGGAGCCAGGCCGCCGAGCTCGGCCCGTGGACGGTGCGGCTCCGCTCGGCCGTCCGGTGGCACGGCGTGCCGCTGGGCCTCCCATTGGGCGTGCCAGAGGGCGTCCTCCGGTCCGGCGTCGCGCGCGGTCAGGTCCGCGTGGCCGGTCGCCGGTAGAACGTGGCGCCGGGCGGGACCGAGCCTCCGGAGCCTCCGAGGCTCCGGAGGCTCGGCGGGCACCCGCGGGTCGCTCGAGGGCGGCTGGTGGCCATCGACATCTCGACACGTCACGGCGGGTCCGTCCGCCCCCGGAGCGCGGGAGCCGTGTGGGAGCACGTCGGCGACTTCACAGATAGCGTGCCGGATGCTGATCCTTCCGCTCAAACCAGACAACTGTTTGTCAGTGAAGGGCTCCGGCCATGGCGTGAGGCGCCGATTCGGTAAGACGAGGGGAACGGCGTGAATGCGCAGGGGTGGAGAAGTGGTGAGGTTATTGAAGGGTCGGGTGGGATGCGACGGGTCGGATCCGACGGGTCGGATAGTACGGGTCGGAGGCGCAGCGGAGCCCTCCCGACCCGCCGCACCCGACCCGCGCGACCCGCCGCACCCGACCCGCCGCACCCGACCCGCCTCACCCGACCCTCAACCCTCAGCACCATCGACATGACTCTCCCCTCCGTGGTGCGCGCCGAGCGCGGCGGCGATGATCCGCGGCGGTTGATCGACCAGGCGTTCACGCGCGCGGCGGGTGCGCCACTCGTGCGGGGGAACGCGGTGCGCCTGCTCAAGGACGCGGCCGAGAACTATCCGGCCTGGCTCGACGCCATCCGTTCGGCGGAGCGGACGATCCACTTCGAGAGCTACATCATTCACGACGACGCCACCGGCGCGCTGTTCGCGGAGGCGCTCGCGGAAAAAGCCCGCGAGGGCGTGCGAGTGCGGCTCATCTACGACTGGCTGGGTGGCGTCGGGAAGGCGTCGCGGCGTTTCTGGCGGTCGCTCCAGGCCGCGGGCGTCGAGGTGCGCTGCTTCAATCCGCCGCGGCTCACCAACCCGGTGGGCTGGCTGCAGCGCGACCACCGCAAGATTCTCTCGGTGGACGGACGCGTCGGCTTCGTCGCGGGGCTTTGCGTCGGACGGATGTGGGCGGGCGACCCGGCGCGCGGCATCCTGCCGTGGCGCGACACCGGGGTGGAGATCCGCGGGCCGGCCGTGGCCGACATCGAGCGCGCCTTCGCGCACGTGTGGGACGTGATCGGCGATCCGCTCCCGCCCGACGAGCGGGTGTCGCGCGCCGCGATGACGTCGGCAGGCGACGTGGCCGTTCGCGTCGTGGCGAGCACTCCCGGGACGGCGGGGCTGCTCCGGCTTGACCAGCTCGTGGCTGCCGCGGCGCGCGAGACACTGTGGCTCGCGGACGCCTACTTCGCCGGCACGCCGTCGTACGTCCAATCGCTCCGGGCGGCGGCGCTCGACGGCGTAGACGTGCGCATCCTCGTGCCGGGCGCGAGCGACATCCCGGTCCTGCGCCCCCTCTCCCAGGCGGGCTTCCGCCCGCTCCTCGAGGCGGGCGTCCGCGTCTTCGAGTGGAAGGGGCCGATGATGCACGC
>Ga0307416_100001226_pt1 | contig 13842 bp, 11 predicted proteins | sample DK1Cmetagenome_2_FD_203821 | JGI IMG/M metagenome (GOLD analysis project Ga0307416, IMG submission 203821) | Maize rhizosphere microbial communities from greenhouse at UC Davis, California, United States - DK15-C-3 | ecosystem: Host-associated > Plants > Roots > Rhizosphere > Soil | place...
CTTGAACTATGATTCGAAATGATTTTTTGATTGACTATGATTAGACGGACTATGATTTGGAGACGGTCGGCCTGGCTTCATCACTCTTTTAAACTGCAGACTTCGGGCGCCGAAATTTATCAGCAGGCCGATATCCAAGTCATATGCTTCCAAATAATTAATTGCTTGAGCAAGGTGGACGTCTTCAAGCTCTTTCACGGCCTTGAGCTCCACCATTACTTTCGAGTCTATAAAGAAGTCTACTCTGCGTGTTCCAACGCTATAACCTTTATAGGAAAGAGGCATTTCCATTTCCCTTTCGTAAGGGATCTTCTGCAGTCTGAGTTCGATACTTAATGCGCGTTGATAAACAACTTCCTGAAAGCCGTTCCCGAGATGGCGGTGAACCTCCATCGCACATCCGATAATTTTTCCGGTCAATTCCGAGAGAGGATAATCTTTTGTAATCATAGAGAGGGTATTTTCTAATCATAGTATTCTTAATAATAATTGAAATCATAGTTCAGACATTTTGCCGTCGCGGATATAGATTTTGCCTGGACCGTTTCGGAGACTTCCGCGGTTTCGTATTCTTCTAATAAGACATCTCATTCTGAAGTATCAAGATATTCGGATATTTTGACTTCTTCAGTGATATCATCCAAAAGCAGCCCGGTAAACGTTTAACGAGATCCTGATTTAGTGAGGAGACTGGTTCACCTTCCGCGCGTCCGGCCCTTGGTTAGCAAGGACGCAGGTGGTTAACCATAGAAGGGCGGAGATAACGCGTCTAATTCGCGTTCATGGTGCGTCAGGATGCACTCGACCTGACTTAAGGTGGCCATAATAGTACCAAAGGAGGGAATCGAACCCTCACACCCGAAGGTACACGATTTTGAGTCGTGCGCGTCTACCAGTTCCGCCACTTTGGCTTGTCTTCGCCAGAGCATTAATAGCAGGGTTTACTACATAGGCTCTGTAACACGCCCCTAAAGCTCCAGCGAAGGAAGGACGCAAATATGGACAAAAGTTTATTTTTTACACACGCCGCAGGGTGATAAAATTATGGATGTGAGATTTTTGTCGTGATTGCTGAATTATTGCTGGTTCGCTGGCACTTTCGATCAGGGCGGACTCTGCTTCCGGTAGCATGGCTCGGTGGCGGGTGTAATGTGTTTGTCCTAGTTGTCCGATGATTAATTGACGCCCGCGATTTTCCCTAACAACATGCCGACTAAAATACGTCACTGACTTGGAACTCGGGGAGCTACGGCCAGGCGCTAGTTGCAAACAGCCATTAGGAACTCCGACGAATGCCTTTGTTTTTGACTAGAAAATCCTGCATCTTCAATAAGCAACTGTCACTTCCTGTCCCTGCTCCACAACCGGAAACTCTATGCCGCTGTACATGGATTTTCACAAGATCGCGGGCCTCACCATGGAGGATGTGAGAAAAGCGCATCTCGCGGACGTTTTTGTTCAGGAGAAATATGGCGTAAAGTACCACCAGTTCTGGCTGAACCAGGAGGCTGGCACCATCTTTTGCCTGACGGAAGGGCCTGACATGGAAACATGCGCAATGGTCCACCGGCTTGCTCACGGAAATGTCGCGTGCGCCATGACGGAAGTTCAGCCCGGATACTATAAAATATTTATGGGGGAAGGACATGAACTCGACGATGGCATCGTGCGAAACCGTGACGGTTCCACCGACCTCGGTTACAGAACTATCATCACTGTCAAACTCGTGCAGCGGATAAATCCGAACGCATCGGAAGTTCTGCAGCAATTCCCCACTTCAGGCGGCCTGAGAAAGATTGTCCTTCGAATGATAGATGAATTCAATGGCAGAGAATTAAATCTGCCGGGTGATGACGTCCTTATCGGCGTTTTCAATGACGCCAGCCAGGCTGCACGGTGTGCGCGCAACATTCAGAAAGCATTGCTTAGTCTTCCGGAAGCATGCTTCAGTATCGGACTGAGCGCTGGCCAGCCTGTTACGGGAAACGGCGAGTTTTTTACAAAGGCTCTTGCCCTCGCGCGCCACCTTTGCCTCATTACCGGTGAGAATCAGATATGCGTTTCTGCCCTCGTCAAAGATTTGTGCAAGAATGATGAGCTCACCGATCAGAAGCCATTAATCAGGTCTGTTACTTCTTATGAAGAACATTTTGTGTCCGAGCTTATGACACTCATACAAGGTAATTTGTCCAATGAAAGCTTTTCCCTCGATACGCTTTGTCAGGACATGGGTGTCAGCCGGCCCCAGTTATATAGAAGGATCAGGGCGCTTACAGGCAGATCTCCAAATGACCTTTTAAGAGACCTGCGGATGGATAAAGCGTTCAACTTGCTTAAGAGGAAGACGGGAAACATCTCCGAAATATCACTTGAGGTCGGCTATCAGAACCCGTCGTATTTTGCCAGGTGCTTCACCCGCAAATTCGGTTGTTCACCATCCAGATTTGTGGGCCTTTCCAATCATATCCATACCCCAGCTTAGGACTCTGAACGATTTGTGTTCTTCATTGAATAGATTTTGCTAGACGCGGAGCTTTGTTTCCAGCCATCTTTGTCCAGGCTCAGCCATCCAGGCCATCATTCGCATGTCCGGGGTTCGCATAAAATCTTTCAGGAACTAACGCAGAGCACCCAAGCAAACTCACCTAACGAATAAATATATGGAAAACGTGCAAACTATCAGCAAAACGGCCACCCTCTACGAGCGGTTAGGCGGCGAAGAGAAAGTAAGAAAGATCGTAAGGGATGTGCTGCAGAGAAATCTTGACAATCCCATCATTGGCCACCACTTTAAAGAAGTTGACATGGAAAAATTGAATCAACTGGTATTCGACTTTTTCTCGATGGGTATCGGAGGGCCCCATAAATATACAGGGAGAGATATGCGTTCAGCGCATTCGCATCTCAATATCACAGATGACGATTTCCAGCGAGCGAACATTGACACCATACTTGCGCTCAAAGAGAACGACGTTGCTGATGCGGAAATAAATGAGATCATCTCGATTCTTGATTCCATGAGAGGCGATGTTGTCAGATCGTAATTTTCCCGAAGGGATGACTTGACTCGGAGGGGCGCTTTGCCACTGCTTCTGGCGGCTGGCAGTTGCGATTCGGGTCGCGGCTGGGCCTTCAGCCTTTTCAGGGAATTTCATGCCCGTGATTTTCAAAATGCACACGTTCAACTAATCTAACGCGTCTGGAAATGCCGACGTCAAAGCCACAACCTGAGTGGGTGACAGCCAGAAGCCCCGCCTTCGCTTCCTCGCACAACATCTCGAGCTTCGGCGGGCGCAGCAGTGGCCCTCCCGCCTCACCGCAGCGCCACTAGCGCAGCAGATCGAACACGTGCGTATACTTCAACGTCAGGCTGCGATTGCTCACGCGGCCTGACGCATACACATCGTTATACACCAGAAACAGTCCCGTATTCGCCTGTTCCAGAATGCTGAACCGCATGTTGAGCGACCATAGATCAACTTCACTGTTGTATTGAACGAAGCTCTGCAGATTGATGTGCGACGTGAAGGCATACGTCATCCGATGACCGAAGATCTTCGCTAGAAAATCGCCGGCGGGAAGATGGACGTCGTTCAGGGCAAGATTGAATTCAGAATTAAATCTGTCACCGAGCCGTACGCCGAAGATACCTGTGTTCAGATAACGCCTTCCGCCAAAGGAACCGCCAAGAATGGAGCGAAGGTTCACGTAAAAGGGTTTGCTGGGATTCGTCATTAAGACCAGCTGCGCCTCACGATGATGATAAGTGTCTGCAGGGACAATCACTCCCTCGGAAATCTCGAACGGAGCGACTACCCCCTCCGTTGTAAAGTTGATGCCAGTGTGGATCTCCAGTCCATTCAACCACACCCAGTGATGGTCGACGTGCAGATAGCTTGTCTCAAGAAAGTTATCATAGTTCCAGTAACTGCGATAGCTGAAATGCGGACGACACTCCATCAAACCGAATTTTCCGTTCATGCGTATTTGCTTCAGCAGCGCAACCTCTGGCTTGCGGTAAGCGGAACGCATCAGAAAGCCCACTTCGGGATTAAAGCCTTCGCCCACCTCCGAGTACCCTGCGGACCCGCGATAGCCATTCCATTCATACGAGCCTAAGACCTTAAACGATTGCTCATTCAACTCCATCCCCGGTGTTTCAGTCTTCGCATAGTAGCCCGAGATGGTAGCTTTTTTTCCAAGACCCCACTTTCCATCCATGGCAAACGTGCGGTTGTAGTGATCCGCCGTATCGAGACTTTGACGGTTCACGATCAATCCGCCAATGGATGAGCGCTGACCGAGCTGATGATTCACCCGTGCCACCGTGAAATTGTTCTTCTCTATTCCCAGCGTCGGACGATCATCGGTAATCATGTTGAGGAATCCGATGTTGGTGTCTTTTACCTTCCCCGACACCCTCGCACCTCCGATGATGGGAACGATCTCGCCGCCTGGCCCGATCCCAATCCTCCGGGTAAAGAACAGATCAACTTCGCCCGTGGCGCCCACAGTGAATTGCCCGGCGTTCTCCAGGAAGAAAGGTCTTTTCTCTGGGAAGAAGAGATTAAAACGGTCAAGGTTCACCTGTTGCTGGTCTACTTCCACTTGTGCGAAGTCGGTATTATAAGTGAGATCCAGGGTAATCGCAGGGGTGATGCTATATTTCAGATCGGCTCCAAATTCTGGTTCGAATTTAGTATCCGAAGGCGCTTCTGTGAAGTCTCTTGACACGCGGCCCAACGCATAGGGTATTAGCTTGAGGTTGCGTGGTGCTTTAAGGTTGAGTCCTGTCAGCGTCCCCTCAAGTGAAAGCCTTTTCAGGTCAAATTGAATGGGGAGTGGCGCCCAGTACACAATCTCGTTTGTTTTGCGGATGTTTCGTTGAAAGTTAATGCCCCATGTCTGGTTTGTGCCGGATGCAAAGCGCAGTGTACGCAATGGAATAGCGAACTCGGCGCTCCATCCAAACGTACCAACCAGTGATCTTACGGTCCAGGAAGCATCCCAGTTCAGGTTGAAGCCCCCGATCACGCCAGGTTGCTGGCGGTTAACGGACTGGGTACCCTGTCCTTCATTATCTACTTGTCCATCGTATTCGACCCCGATAGGATTTGTGCCGAACATGAAACCGTTCTGTCCGTCGTGATATGTGTCGAGGATAAAAAGGAAGCTGTCTGTATTGTCCAGAGTGGCGTCCCTGCGCGCGTCGGAGACAACAAGCTTTCCAGGTTCGGTGTCATAGCAAACGACGGAGAGGAAAAAAGTGGTTGGAGTATACGCAATGCGGACTTGTGTCTTTTCGGACGCGGGGTATCCGGCGTTAGGTTTCGTCTGGATGAATTGTTCGACGGGATTTATCTGTTGCCAAAATTCATCGTCAATCACCTGCCCGTCGACGAGCGGTTCACCTTCCACGAAATTTGCCTCAGCTACCGGACGATCATTTGTATTCGGATTAGCTTCCAGCGTCTGGGCATTCAGGTCGGTGAAGAAGGGTAAGCATAAAATAAAAGAAAAAGCGAAGCTTCGTGTGAGTAACCGGGAGTTCATGCAAGGGATCAAATCGATCGTTAAAAGTAAGGTTAATTTAGATATGTTCAGTTGCGTATAGTCACTAGGGATTAGGCATTGGGCATTGGGCATTAGGCATTGGGCATGGGGCTTTAGGCATTTGGTGTTAACCTTACGTTTACGCACAGGGTTGGGTGTTTGCTGGATTTAGGTTAGTAGTTCGGCATGTATAAACAAGTTTTTTTATCAGCAATAAGGATTAAGTATACAGAGAATGATTTGTTCGTGTAACCATCTTTGGGATGAGTTGCTGTGTTCTCGTTAAGATTGGAGGTTTTCCTTTGCCATTGGTATGACTAGTCTCCCTTTCACTATTCGTTGGGTGGTTTCGGTGACGTCTCCATTTTTGGTTAATTTTATTTCACACAAAACGCGAAGTTGTGTCGTCACTCGAAAAGCATTTTCAAACCATTGTCATTGGCGTAGGCTCAATGGGGTCGGCGGCGTGCTATTACCTGGCCATGCGTGGGCAGACAGTTCTTGGCCTCGAGCAGTTTGAATCACCACATGAGAAAGGCTCACATGCGGGCCAAAGCCGTATCGTTCGGAAGGCGTACTTTGAGCATCCAGACTACGTTCCTCTTCTTGACCGTGCATATGACAACTGGCGATCGTTAGAGAAACGAACTGGCAGGCAACTCTTTCACAGAACCGGCATCAGCTATTTCGGTAAAAAGGACAATGAAAATATTATTGGAATACGCACGTCCGCGCGCTTGTATAATATACCTATTAAAAATTTTCGTCAGGACGAAGCGCGCATGAAGTTTCCGGCATTTCAGTCGACTGGAGAGTTCGATGTCATCTTTGAGCCCGACGCGGGATTTGTAACTCCGGAAAACACGATCAGAGCTTATATCCACGAGGCTCAAAAGCACGGCGCTGTGATTCAAATGAACACGCCCGTCCTGGCATGGAAAAAGGAGGGAGCCAAGATCCGGGTTGTTACAACAAATGCTGACTTTTCTTGCGACAAACTCATTGTCACAAGCGGCGCGTGGACGGCGAGGCTTTTACCCCAATTAAAAGTCCGCCTGCAGGTCGCGCGTCAGCTGCTCGCATGGGTATCTCCGGCAAATGCTGCAGATTTTATCGAAGGAAATTTTCCGTGTTGGTTTGTGGAAGATCCTGATATGGGGACTTTCTATGGATTCCCCATCGTTGAAAACAGCGTCGGCCCCATAGGTATGAAGTTGGCTCATCACTTTCCCGGTGTTGCCTGCGGTCCGGATGAAATTGCTGGAAAGATACCTGCGGAGGAGGAAGAAAAGCTTCGTCGCTTTTTGAGACGATACCTGCCGGCTGCCGGCGAGAACATCATTTATATGAAGAACTGCCTATATACATACAGCCCTGATCACCACTTCATCATAGATCAGTTGCCTGGATATGAAGATGATGTCATCATCGCCTGCGGTTTCAGCGGACACGGTTTTAAATTTGTCCCGGTGGTGGGGGAGGTGCTGGCCGACCTCGCTATCGACGGCGAGACCGACCAGCCGATTGGTTTTCTGCGGATGCAGAGATTTAAGTGATTTGCGTCACCAGGATCGTGTCGGAGAGTCAAGGCATTCCTTATCTCTACAAGCGGAGGGGCCACGACGTGGGATGCGGCTACCCGCGATCCGAAGATATCAACGAAAAAGCTTGCGTCCTCTCCGAGAACAACGTCTTAACCCGTCCCCATACGGAGGCAAAGAGTGCAGAATTTCGATAGCGGTTGAGACTGTCAGTGTCTTTCCAATGACTTAGCGTGGTGTAGACTAAAGGGTCATCGAGATCCCTTAGTAAATCGAGGTGAGTGCAGCCGTCAGCGTTGCGTATAGCCTCCCTGTTGGCATTAAAGATGGTGAGAAATTCATCAACGCCGGCTTGGGTAAAGTGCATACGGACAATCCGGATGATCATGGGCGTGAGTGGTCAATCGTGAGTTGCGATTGGTGAGTCGTGAATCGGCATAGAGATGAGGCATGCCTGTCTCTACATGGTGCACCGCAGATGCCGTAATTGGACAGACTATTCAAAAACAATATTGACAACGCTATCATAATTTAATCCCAATAGTTCTGCGGCGTTTCCTTTATAGATCCCGATCTCAAGAAAATTCAGGCTGTTAAAGAGTAGAAAACATTCACCCTGTTCAGCCTGGTGATATGCAGTGTGGATGCGACGAAATTTTTCGCCGCCGAATTGCACGGTGAAACTTTTATCCTTGCTGAGAATGTCGAAAGCTTGTTTAGGAATATTGGTGATCAGGTTGCCAAAGTGGTCGACGCGTATGATATGCCCGGTGATTTGTTTCCGGGTGGCCTTCACTTGTCTGTCGATCATGCGCTTGAAGTCGGTCACACGTTTTGACATTCCAGCGGGATCCTCTCCGAGCGCCAGTTTTCCGGCGGCCGGGGCAAACACCTCTTTTTCCGGAAAGATGATTGGCTCTGAGGCGGACGGCTCAAGCTGCCAGATTTTCTCCGGCGCCTGGTCACTTATCAAGCTGAAGAGACCATTATCTGTTCCGACGAAAAAATGTCCTTCGAGTTCGACAATGATGAAGGCGTCCCCGCGATTTCCTGCCGCGTCCACACCGACCAGATGCACGGTGCCATGGGGAAATTCCCGAAACACTGAACGCAACACGAACGCCGCATGGCCGATATCAAACACTTTGATCTGGTGACTGATATCCACGATCCGAATATTTGGATCCACACTCAGGATGCGGGCTTTGATGGCGGCAATGTAATAGTCACTTTCTCCAGAATCGGTTAAAAGTGTTACGATGGCCATTCGCTAAAGTATTTGGAACGAGAGGGCACAGATGGTGACCTTTAATTGTTTTATTTTTGTTGGCCTAAAAATACAGGTTTAGCGTGAAATTTGCGGGTGTTCAATAACCTTTATTACCGGCCTGCGTTTTTCACTAAACCTGGCGGAAGGTGGCCTAACAAATACATAATCGCGACAGGCCAATAAAAGATAATAAACAACTGAGGAAGAACTTTGATCGAAAAAGTAGTAAATCTTGAGAACATATCCTTGATCGACTTCCTGGGAGTCGAGAACAAGAACATCGATTCGCTGGCTGCGGCATTTCCGAAAAGCCGGATCGTGTCTCGTGGAAATCAGATCGTTTTAAAAGGAAGCACTGCCGAAATTGTACAGATAGACGATATCCTTAGCGCCTTGATCCAGCATTACCACCGATATGGCCGCGTGACAGAGGAAAATGTAAAAAGTTACATTGCCCGGGAGGAAGAAATTACTCTGCCGGAATCCGGCAATGGTGCTACACCTGATGGGGTGATCATCTATGGTACACGAGGCTCCGCCATCAAAGCAAAAACTGTCAATCAACAAAGGCTGGTCGATGATGTGAAGGAGAACGACCTGGTATTCGCACTGGGCCCAGCCGGAACAGGGAAAACATACATCTCTGTTGCGATGGCAGTCCAGGCGCTTAAAAACAAGTCCGTTAAAAAGATCATTATTTCGAGGCCAGCCGTAGAGGCTGGTGAAAATCTGGGCTTTCTCCCAGGCGATCTGAAAGAAAAGATAGATCCTTATCTACGGCCCATATATGATGCGTTGAACGATATGATCCCGTACGAAAAGCTCACCTATTACATGGAGCGCGAGATCGTCGAAATTGCACCGCTCGCATATATGCGGGGCCGTACTTTGAACAATGCCTTTATCCTGCTGGATGAAGCACAGAACACTACGCCCATGCAGATGAAGATGTTCATGACGCGCATGGGACCCGATTCAAAAATGATCATTACAGGGGATCCGACCCAGGTAGATTTGCCTTCCAACCAAAAATCCGGTTTACGCGAAGCAATCCGCATCCTCAAGGACGTCCGCGGTATCGGCTTTGTGGAGCTGACCGACAAAGATGTGGTGCGACATCGCCTTGTCAAAGACATCATTGAAGCATATAATAAAGAAGCTCCTTCGACGCGGACTCCGCAGTAAGGAAGTTCTCTTTAAACAAACTACTTAAGCAAGGATGCTTCTTGACCATTCGCCCGTGCGCTGATGCACTTGGGAGATTGTCGCTGATTGATTATCTTCAAGGATGATCCGGTGGATTCCCTATACCTTCGTCCGCACCGTCTTCTTTTTTATTGGTGGGATCCTCCTTGCTTTCCATTTTCCGAAGCTTCTTTCAGAACACATGGCCGTGCTCTTCGCGGTTGTCCTGGCCTGCATTTATATTCTGCTGTTTAAATTCCGGTCCCGCGCTCAACAATACATAAACCCCGGGTGGTTTGGACTTTCATTTATTTTCGTGGTTGGCTGTCTTCGATTGCTGAGTCATACTGAATCTCGTGACGACACTCATCTCCTGCATGCAAGGGGATCAATCGACCATTATAGCGCGATGATCATCGGGTTTCCTGAAGAGCGGGCTCACGCATGGAAAGTGGAGGCGCGCGTAAAACACATCCACACGCAGGGGCAATGGGAGAGTCGAACGGGAAAGGTGCTTTTGTACTTTCGCAAAGAAACGTTTCCTGAGCCATTCATTTACGGAGACCTGTTGATGATCAAAGGATCTCCACATCAACCAGAGGGGCCTGGCAATCCCGAAGAGTTCGATTACAAGGCGCATCTGGCGCTGAAGAATATATACCACCAGCATTTTTTAAAGGGAGATGATGTACTGAAAATTGGTCATGCTCCGCCAAGCGGACTGATGGCTTTTGCATTCAAGGGTCGGCAATGGGCTGATGATGTGCTTTCACGCTACATTCATGGTACGCGCGAACAGGCTATAGCTTCCGCCCTGGTGTTGGGAGTAACGGACGGGCTGGATAACGAACTCCTTACTGCTTATTCAGCGACAGGCTCCATGCATATTCTCGCGGTATCCGGTTTGCATGTGAGCATCATATACTTCATCTTGCTTTGGATATTTTCACCCATCAATAAAGTGCCGGCGGGTCGTTGGTTGGTCGCCGTGATTTGTTTGTCGATACTTTGGGTGTATGCCTTTGTAACGGGGTTAACGCCTTCAGTGTTGAGGGCAGTGACGATGTTCTCCTTTCTGGCGCTCGCACGGCCGTGGGCGAAGAGTACAAACATCTACAATACTTTCGCAGTTTCAGCATTTCTTCTCTTGCTGTTTGATCCGTTCCTACTGTTTTCCGTTGGCTTCCAGCTCTCGTACGCGGCTGTTGTGGGAATTGTTTATATCTATCCGCGGATCTTGCAGTTATGGGAACCGGAGCACACCATCACGGTGGAAGTGTGGAAATTGTCAGCTGTATCGGTTGCCGCGCAGCTCGCTACTTTCTCTTTGGGCTTGTTGTATTTCCAACAATTTCCGAACTACTTTCTGCTATCCAATCTGCTTGTAGTCCCGCTTTCCTTTGTAGTGCTGATCATGGGGTTGGTGGTTTTGGCAGTCAGCTTCATTCCTCTTGTTGCCATGATGATTGGATTCGTTGTCGAGTTGGTAATACGCCTCCTCAACTACATCGTATTTATCATGGAGGATCTGCCTTTCAGTGTGATTGAAAATGTTTATATAAATGCATGGCAATGTTGTATGCTTATATTGTTTATCGCATTTCTCCTGGCGCTCTACCATTACAAGAAGTTCGTTTTACTGATATGCTCGTTCATTTGTATTGTAGCGCTGACCGCGCTGCAATGGGTCCATTTCAGTCGCGATGTTAATGTCAGGACGCTCGCCGTGTATCGCATTCCTGGCCACTCCGTTATAGATCTGATTGACAGGGGACAGACCCTTTCTGTTGCAGACTCTCTCTTTACAGATGCACAGAAGGTTCGCTATCACATTACGCCATTCAGGGTCCGCTGTGGCGTGCGGCGGATCGAAGCCAGGACTCCTCAGGCATACACGTTTAAGGGGTGCAGGCTGATCGTATGGCAGGGCAAACTCCTTCTTCATTTATTGGAGCGTGGTGTTGTTTTGCCTGAGTCGTTACATGTCGATTGGGTCATCGTGGGAAATGATGCCCTCCCGGACCCTAAAGAAATTAGTGACAGGATAAGGTGCCAAAGCATTGTGCTTGACAGCAGTAACTCCTATTTCTTCGCTTCCCGTTTTTTACAGGAAGCTAAGTTATATAAATTGGAAGTCCATTCTGTTCTGCACCAGGGTGCGTTCATTCAAACTATTGAAAACCAGGATTCATGAAGTATATAGAATATGCGGTACAAGACCGCATTGCATACGTTACGCTAAACAGGCCGGAGAAAAGCAATGCATTGTGCTTTGAGCTGGTCTCTGAATTGCGTGTGGCATTCAAGGCTGCAGAAGAAGATGATCAAGTCAAAGTCATCATTTTAAAAGCGAAAGGTGACGCATTTTGTGGCGGTGCTGATCTTGAATACCTCCAGACACTGCAGACTAACTCCTTTGAGCAAAACCGCGCAGACTCAGACCATTTAAAAGACCTTTTCTTACAGATATATCAGTTGAAGAAGGTAGTGATATCGCAGGTCCACGGCCCGGCGCTGGCTGGTGGGTGTGGACTGGCTACTGTTTGCGATTTCACCTTTGCCGCGCCCGAAGCGATCTTTGGTTATACGGAAGTGAGGATAGGCTTTGTCCCTGCAATTGTGATGGTCTTCTTAATTCGAAAGATCGGAGAGGGGAGGGCTAAACAATTACTGCTCGGCGGCCCAACGATCACATCGGAAGAAGCACTCCAGCTCGGGTTGATCAGCTATGTCCGTGATAAGAGTTCGTTAAGCCACGACGTGACCGAGTTTGCACTGCAATTAATTGAAAGCAACTCTGCGTACGCAATGGGTGTAACAAAGAACATGATCGCAAAGGTCCAGGCCTTACCCATTGCTGACGCGCTGGACTTTGCTTCCGAAATGAACGCGAAAGCCCGCGGTAGCGAAGACTGCAAACGCGGTATCAGCGCCTTCCTCAGAAAGGAGCGGATCTCATGGTGACCGGAGATCAAACGAAAAGAGCACACGGCGTTCGTGTGCTCCTTCCAATCTATCGGCTGAGTTGAAATTATCCCAGATCTTTCTCAAGTTCCTGCACTTTAGCCTGTGCTTCGTTCTTGCCTAGCTCAAGCGCTTTCTTGTAAAGTTCAAGAGCTTCTTGTTGCGTGCGCTTTTTCTTCCGGGGAGCGAATTGCGTACGGTCTGCAGCTTCTTCGAGGGCCTGGGCTTGCTTGAAGTAAGATTCGGCCTGGAAGTTTTTGCTCTCGACATTCAATTCCTGCATTTCAGTTTCAAGTGATGTCAGGTTTTCTTCCCTTTGTCTCAACGTTTCCTCATTGACTGTGATCACCGAATCACGAGCCGACACGGTTCGGCTAAGGTTCCGGTTCTCTGCGCGGATGCTCTTTACTTCATCCTCGAGTGTGGTCAGCATCATTGTGGTTTTTTCCAGATCGGCCTTGAGTCGCCTGATTGTGCCCTGAAAGCCACGTGATCTCTGAGCATTTTTTTCAAGCTCGGCGATCTTCTGCTGGCTTTCCTTCACATACTCTTGTATGCTCGCCAGACGATTTTTGTAATCTTGGTAAGATGCGCCTTCCACCATATCTGTGCGCAAAAGCTGGCGACTCGCATCGATAGAGTCAATCATGACGCCTACTTCCTGCAGGGCTGCGTTTGTTTGCTGACTTTCCTGTAACTCTGTTCTGAGGGAGTCAACTTCGGACTGAAGTGCGGCTTCTTTTTCCTTGTCATTGCAACCCCAAAGAAGTCCCACAACGGCTAAACCTAGGATCAATTTGCTATTCATAAAAATTTCTGTTTTCTTTCGATTCACAGGCATACACACAAATCCTGCGTCAGGATGAGTTCGTTCCTGTACCGCAACGTCCAGTTGCATTTTACGAAGTTAAAGTGCGTATAGCGTCGTTGAAGTGACATATAATCCAGTTGTACCATTTACCATCCATCCCATCGCTGTGGCTTAATTCCACACTATGATGAACAAATGGCCGCTGGATATTTCGCCTTTCGGCGGAAAGCGGGCGTCCACTGAGCGTTTTAATCGGTAATCGGCTTGGGCGCGCCATTGGTGATGCACGACGTTCCTTAGATGATCAGAGCTTTTATTGACGCAGGCTTTGCGACAAATCTGCCGCTGGAAATCAAAACTCTTCTTTCGGGTTATTGATGAATGTTTTTTTAATCTATTGCCGATGTTTCTAAATTTCGCGTATGCGTATAATCACGATTTGTTTTCTGATCGTCCTTTTTGTTGTCGGACAACCTGCGGAGCTGTTCAGTCAGTTCAAAAATGTCCTGCTTGATCAG
>Ga0307416_100001227_pt1 | contig 13828 bp, 10 predicted proteins | sample DK1Cmetagenome_2_FD_203821 | JGI IMG/M metagenome (GOLD analysis project Ga0307416, IMG submission 203821) | Maize rhizosphere microbial communities from greenhouse at UC Davis, California, United States - DK15-C-3 | ecosystem: Host-associated > Plants > Roots > Rhizosphere > Soil | place...
GCCGGTCGGTGGCCAATTCCAGACGGAGACTCATGACCGTACGCGGCGGGGTATTGCGGCTGCCGTCCAATGGGAGAGCGTCGATCAACGCGCGATCCTCACGGCGACGTTCCTGAATTCCAAGGCGACCGAGGACAACGACGAGCACATGCTCGGCGTCGGTTCCGACCTTTCCGAATACAATACCTTCCCGCTGGGATGTCAGCAGAACGGCAATGGAACACTCGGCAGGCCCAGGGCAGAATGTCGCGTCGACGCATCGGGGAACTTCGTCTTCGGCACCAATGGCCAAGGCAATGGATACAGTCCTTTGGCGGGCCAAGGATTTCCCAACTATCAGTACGGCGACGATAATATCTTCGAGAGCGGGTACATCACCCTGCCGGGTACCGGATGGCGGACCTCGGACAGCGGCAGCGCGACAACGCGCGTTCCCACCGGCGGCATGCAGCAATCGCTCGATCGCCGTCAGGTTCACGACAAGAACGTGGTCACTGATGCGTCGTTGAACTTTAAGTTCAAGCCGACGGAGCACTGGGACATCAACCTGGATGCTCAGTATGTGAAGGCGAAGCACGATACGCTCGATATGGAAATCTCCACGTCGAACTTCGCCGACCAAGAGATCGACCTGACGGGTAATTACCCGCTCGTTACACCGCACAAGCCGAACACTCTCAGCGCAACTTGGGCAGCGCCCAACCCGGCCATGGCGGCCGCGACGGACTCCGAATATTTCGCTGATCCGCAGTGGACGTTTTGGCGGAACGCGATGGACCACATCGAACACAGTCGCGGACGTCAGTGGTCGTTCCAGGGGGATGTTGCTTACAACTTCCTCAATGACTCGTTCTTGAAGCAAGTGAAGTTCGGAGCACGTTACGCCGACCGCGATCAGGACATCAAATACACAACCTACAACTGGGGCTCGTTGAGCGAAATCTGGACGGGCTCCGGGCCGGCAATCTTCCTCGATCAGGTGGGCGTTCCGCAAGGCGCGACTCAGCTTTATGATTGGGGCGATTTCTTCAGGGGCAAGACGAATGCTCCGCCCTCGGCGCTCTACTATGGCGGAAACTTAACCGACGATTATCAGCAGGCCATCGCATTCGCCAAGCAGGTACAAGCCGCAGCAATAGCGGCCGGAAGTGGTGGCGCCGCCACATGGCTGCCGCTTTCCGAGCGCCCCAACGCAATCCCTGGGACGCCGTTCATACCGAGCGATATTCAACCGGTCAGTCAAACGACCAAGAATGCCTATTTGATGCTACGCTTCGGCAAAGATGAGCCAATCTTCGGCAACGTCCGCCTCGATGGCAACGTCGGCGTCCGCTACGTAAACGATAAGCTGACTTCATCGGGGTCGATTGGCGTGCCCTCGGCGCAGGCTCTTGGTTTGGCCGTCATCAGGAACGGCCAGCAAATTCTCATTCCGTTCAATACCGACCCGGCCGTTATCGACCCGAACACCGGGTTGCCGCTGCCAGGTCGTTGCGATCCGCAGATTCCGCCGCCCCCCGCCCCGCAGGTGCCGACGGTACCCGGCGGGGTCTGCAATTTGGGACCAACGGGATATGCCCAGTTGCAGCAATGGGCAGGCACCGGCGCGACGGTCGATGACACGGCGGTCAACAAATATGATTTGTGGCTGCCAAGCCTGAACTTGAAGTTCGGTCTCTCTCGCGACCTGATCCTGCGTTTTGCCGCAAGCAAGGATATGGCGCGGCCGTCGCTTGCAGACATTCGCAACTTCATCACCGTCGGACTCGATGCCAACGGGAACCCCACGTCCAGTGCGGGTAATCCATTCTTGAAGCCGATCACGTCGAAGAATTTCGACGTCACTTTGGAATGGTATTTCGCCGGCAGTGGCATCGGCTCGCTCACGGCCGACGTATTCTACAAGGGTATCGATAACTACATTTACTCAAGTACCGTTGCGCGTGACATTGTCAGCAATGGGGTGACAGAAACGATCTTCGTTCGAGGCCCTTCGAATTTCGACAAGAAGGGAACGGTCAAGGGTTTCGAGCTTTCCTACGTGCAGACCTATGACTTCCTGCCGGGCATTTTCAGCGGCTTGGGATTGAGCGCCAATTACTCTTACGTGAAAAGCAAGGGCGTCCCCAATTCCTATCTGAATACCGGCGCGGCGGTAACGAACGTACCACCTACCGGTGCGGCCGGTCGCTTGCCGCTGGCGCAATTGTCGAAGCACACGATCAATATCGAGCCCTTCTATGAAAAAGGGCCGTTATCGCTTCGTGTAGCCTATAATTGGCGGTCGAAGTTCCTGCTGACCGAGTCTGACGTGATCTTCCCGTACACGCCGATATTCCAGAAGGCGTACGGCACATTGGACGCTTCCGCATTCTACACGATTGCACCGTTTTTGAAGGTTGGCGTCCAGGCGCAGAACTTGACCAATGCGGTGACCAAGACCGTGCAGCAATTCACGATCAGCGGATTGCAGGGGCCGAGGTCGGACGTGATGCAGGACCGGAGATATTCGTTCATCGTTCGCGGAAGCTTCTCGCCCAAGCCGGCCGTGGCCCCGCCGCCACCGGCGCCGCCGCCAGCTCCGCCGCCGGCTCCGGCGACGCAGACGTGCGCGGACGGGTCGGTGATCCTGGCGAGCGACGCCTGTCCGGCGGCGCCGCCTCCACCGCCTCCGCCGCCCCCGGCGCCAGAACGCGGTTGAACAGGCACAGTTCGTCACGCTGAGCCCCTCCCTCGCGGAGGGGCTCTTCTACGTGCCGTTCGCTAGTGACCCGGAACGTAGGGGAAATTCAGCGCCTTGTAGTAGTCGAGCGTGTGGGCCGGCGGCTCGGCGCCGGCGGGCAGCGGTCTCCTCGATACGCTCTGGAAATAGGCGACCGAGGCGTCTCGCCACCACTGTGCCTCTCGCTCTTGGATGCCTAAGAACGCGTTTACTTCGATGAATCGCTCATCGTCCACACGGCCACGCAACAACTGCCAGCTTCGCCGCATCCCGCGCACCTGCTCCACGCCCAAATCGTAACGGCCAACTAGCTCGTTCCACAGCGTGTGCCCGGATTTCCTCCGGTGATCCCACCGTAGATGGTGGAACCAGAGCAGATAATCGTTTGAAACACAGTTCAGGTCCGCAAAGCAGGCCGCCACAGGCGCGGCGTATTGGGCGACCGCGTTACTTCCGCTGGCCGTCCGGTCGAACCCGATGCCGTTCGCATCTGCGCGGTGGAAATAGGTCGGGTTCCAATCCTCGCGCTCGAGATTGTCGACCCAGGGACCGGGCCCGTAATGATGCTCGGTCGCCATCAAATGATGTAGCCCCAGCGGCGTCATGTAGTTCACGACCGCTTGGCGCGATTCCATCATCATCCCGACGATCGGAGCGACGAGGGCCGGATCGTTACCCCATGTCATTCGTGTCCATTCCGCGGCTATCGACCGGGCGGACAGGTCATGGTCCCAGGCCAGCCGCCCGAACGCGTACCAATTTGCCTGGTCGAACTGCGATCCGGTCCAGTTGCGGTCTGTTCCCACGTTCGAAACGCCGGCCATTCCATTGATCGTGCGCGCGACCGGCGTTCCACAGTGCGGCGAGCAGGTGTCCGAACTCAGCACCTCCTCCCACATCGTTCCAAGGTAGGCGAGATGAGTGGCGAAGCCGAGATACTCCTTGGTGACCTGCGCTTCCATGACGAGCGGAGTCTTCGGCATCTGCCCGAAGAGTGGATGGAACGGTTCGCGCGGCTGGAAATCGATGGGCCCGTTCTTGACCTGTAGCATGACGTTGGGGCGGAACTTGCCGTCCAGCGGTCGGAATTCTTCGTAGGCCTGCTTCGCGCGGTCCTCGCCAGCTTTCGACGTGTAGACGAACGCACGCCAGATGACCGTCCCGCCATGCGGAGCCAATGCATCCGCAAGCATGTTTGCACCGTCGGCGTGCGTCCTTCTGTAGTCCTGAGGCCCGGGCTGCCCTTCCGAGTTGGCCTTGACCAGAAATCCGCCAAAATCCGGCACGTACCGGTAAATCTCGTCTGCTTTTGCTCGCCACCAGGCACGCACGTTCGGATCGAGCGGATCAGCCGTCTTTAGGCCGCCCAGCTCGATCGGAGCGCTGAACCTGGCAGTCAGATAGACTCGAACGCCCCAAGGTCTGAGCGTGTCGGCAAGGGCGGCAATCTTTTTCAGATAGAGCGGCGCAAGTACCTGAGCGTTCGCATTGACGTTGGTCAGGACCGTTCCGTTGATCCCGATGGATGCGTTCGCCCGGGCATAGTCCGTGTATCGGGGGTCGCTCCATTGCGGCAGCTTCTGCCAGTCCCAGAGCGAAAAGCCGGCATATCCGCGTTCCACCGTACGATCGAGATTATCCCAGTGGTTGAGCAGCCTGATCGACGAGTCCGGCGCATCCACTATGTTGAGATTATCAAGGGGCTGATGCGTCTGAACCCGTCGAAGCAGTGCAAAGCAGCCGTAGAGTGCTCCGCCGTCGGAATTTGCCGCGATGACGGTGACTTGCTTCCCTTCGATTGTCGCACTGCGGATCAGGTAACCTTCCCGCCCGAGTCGCTTCAGCGGGAGTCGGAGCGCCGCGATCTTTCCTGTCGAACCGGGCGTTGCGATGACGATGGACCCGACACGTATCGCGCTGGAACGACTAACTGTCCGGCCAAGTAGCCCGACAAGCCCCCGTTGTAGTTCGTCCGCCGCGGCGCGGAGGGTGGGGGTTCTGGCATCGACGACGATCGATGTGGCGCGTTCCACGTAACCGCTTAGAAGCGGCTCTTCGACAAGACGATAACGCAACCACAGTTCATGACCGTCCTCGGCCGTGGCCGGCGAGGCGATGACGACTAGCAGAAGCAGGAGAAGCTTGCGCACGAACCCCAGCCTGTTAGCGCTATCAATCGAAATCAAGTAGGAGGGCGACGTGCTCGACAGAAGAACGGCAATCGTATCCGGTCTTGCTGCGGGGGCGGCGGCCTGGGCGTCTCCAATATCGGCGGCGGATCGGGCGTCCGACTCGCTTACTAGTCTCGCGGCCAGAAGTGGCCGTCGCTTCGGTTCCGCAGTAGCCTGGGGAAAGCCCGGAGCGGATAGGGGAAGCTTCGCCAATCCTCGCTACGCCGCCGTCATTGAGCGCGAATGCTCTCTTCTCGTTCCCGAGAACGAGCTGAAGTGGCAATGGACTCGTCCCGGACCGACCGCATTCGACTTTCGTCAAATGGACGCGACCGCCGATTATGCGGGAAGTCATGAGTTCGCCGTTCGAGGTCACACGCTCTTCTGGCTCCCGCAGAAATGGTACCCCAAATGGCTCGTTGGCCACGACTTCGGTCCGCGTCCGGCTGCAACGGCCGAAGCATTGCTCCGGAATCACGTCGAGACGGTCTGCCGCCGTTACGGCACGCGCATCTATTCCTACGACGTCGTCAACGAGGCCGTGCAGCCGGAAACAGGGGAGATCCGCGACACGGTCGTGACCAAGGCGCTTGTTGGGGAAGCCACGCTGGACCTGATGTTCCACACGGCACGCGCGGAGGCTCCGGGAGCACAGCTCGTTTACAACGACTACATGAGCTGGGAGCGGAACAACGATGACGAGACGCACATGCGTGGGGTGCTCAAGCTGCTCGAGGGTTTCAGGAAGCGTGGCACGCCTGTCGATGCCCTCGGTATCCAATCGCATATTCGCTTGCTCAAGCCGTTGAGCGTCGCCGAAATCGTAGCCGAATCCGAAGGACCTTGGCGGCGTTTCCTCGATGAGGTCGTCGGCATGGGATACCGGCTCGAGATCACCGAGTTCGATGTGAACGATCGCATGGCGCCAGCCAATCACGTGAAACGCGACCGAATGGTCGCCGACTACGCCAAGGCGTATCTCGATCTGATGCTGAGCTATCCGCAACTACGGGACGTGCTCGCGTGGGGGATGGTGGACCGGTACAGCTGGTTGAACGGGTTCGACCCCCGCGCGGACAAACAGCTCAAGCGCGGCACTACCTATGACGCGAACTTCCGGCCAAAGCCGCTCAGGGAGGCGATTGCGGCGGCCTTCGCCTCAGCCACGGTTAAGGCGAGCGCGTGAAATCAGGAAGGAAGAGAGTCATGAAGACGCCAGCTCAGCTGATCCTGCTCTGCTTCGCTGCCGCGGGCTGCACCGCGGGACCGCCGCCTGAAGCCAAGGCCTCCGCGGCTGGCGCAGTGAGATGCATTCCGCTCGACCAGGTTATTGCACGCCGGCTGTCGGGCCCGGCGTCGGTCGATTTCGAAATGCTCGGCGGCATCACCTATCGAAATCAACTCGCCAGCGCCTGCCCGGGACTGGGTCGGCTTGGTGAAAGCGCCGTCGTTGCCGTGACCGCGGGTGCCGAAACGGGAAGTCTGTGTGCCGGAGATCGGGTCAAGATCTTCGATCCGGTCGAGGTCAAGGCGACCGGCCTCGAAACCTATCCATCCTGCCAACTCGGCAAATTTTCCGCGATGAGCGCGGCGACGGGCGCCAAGCATTGAGCTGGGTCTCTCGGTTGGTCGACCGAAACCCCTGGTAGCGATGCTGGCTGGACTGGTTACCGGTTACGAAGGACGGTTCGACTTCCCGCGACGGACCAGCCCCCCGACGCTGACCTATTTACTTGCAACCTTGCCCCGCACGGGAAGCACCTGGTTCAGCCATCTTCTCTGGCAAACCGGCTGCCTCGGCGCTCCCCTGGAGTATCTCAATTTCGAGCCGACCGGACCCTATTACTTTGCTGCCAGGTCCACAGCCTCCCAACAGCAGCTCTGGCACTCGCTGATGTCCAGGCGCACGTCGCCGAATGGATTGTTCGGCCTGAAGTGCTTTCCGGACCAGCTGGAAAGCCTCCAGCAGGCAAATCCGCAACTCCTCTCTGACGTTATGTCGACCTTCGTGACCGGCACGCCGACGCCCCGGATGATCTACCTCGAACGGGTCGACCGCACCGCTCACGCAATTTCCTACGCGAGGGCGACCCTGTCAGGCGTGTGGCGGCGCGAGCAGGAAGTCGAGCGAGGGACCGAGGTCACCTATTCGGAAATCGCCATCAAGCGATCGCGCGAGAGCCTCGAGCGACAGGCCGCCGCGTGGGAAGAGTTCTTCCGCGACCTTCGGATTGAGCCCTATCGAATTTCTTACGAGGAAATTCTGGCCGAGCCTGAAAGGTCACTGCTTGAGGTCGGGAAATACCTGGGCGTCGAACTGGACAGAGAGGCCAGGATCGAGGTGCCGGCGATTGGCAAGCAGTCAGACCAGGACTCCAAGGCTTGGGCGCAGCAATTTGCCCGAGGGGATGGTGTCCGCATGGCTGACTAGTAACGGTTGGAGCTTGCCCGGCGGCTGCCTTTGTTCGAGCAGTGAGAACAGAGGGCAGGAACGCCTAGAGGCATGCCTCCAGGTACGGCTGATCGAAGCCGAACTGCTTGGCCTTCTCCAGCGTGTACGGGCGAAGACCCATCGAGCGATATTCGCCGATGATCTTTCCGTCCGAGCTCTCGTCCAGATACTCGAACTTGAACAGCTCCTGGGTAACGATCACGTCGCCCTCCATGCCGATGACCTCGGTGATGTTGGTCGTACGGCGTGAACCGTCGCGAAGGCGCTTCACCTGGACGATCAGGTCGACCGAATCCGCGATCTGGCGGCTGATCGCCTCCTTCGGGATCTTGATTTCGCCCATCATGACCATGTTTTCCATACGAGCCAGGCATTCGCGCGGACTGTTGGAGTGGAGCGTGGCCATCGAGCCGTCGTGGCCCGTGTTCATGGCCGCCAGGAGATCGAAGCACTCCTGGCCGCGAATCTCGCCGAGGATGATTCGGTCGGGGCGCATACGCAGGGCGTTGATGACGAGGTCCCGGATGCTGATCGCGCCTTGCCCCTCGAGGTTCGCCGGACGGGTTTCGAGCGGCAGCCAGTGGGGCTGCTGCAGGCGAAGCTCGGCGGCATCCTCGATGGTGATCACGCGCTCGCCCGGGTCGATCATCTTCGACAGAGCGTTGAGCATCGTCGTCTTACCGGAGCCGGTGCCGCCGGAGATTACGACGTTCATGCGGGACGCGCCGGCGATCTTCAGGACCGTTGCCATCTTCTCCGACATCGATCCGAAGCCGCGCATCATATCGAGCGTGATCGGCTTCTCGGAGAACTTACGAATGGAGATGGCCGTGCCGCGCAGCGAAAGCGGCGGGATGATGACGTTGACGCGGCTGCCGTCTTGGAGACGGGCGTCGGCAAGCGGAGTCGTTTGGTCGACGCGTCTGCCGACCTTGTTCACGATGCGTTGGGCTATCTGGAACAGATGCTCCTCGTCGCGGAACTGGATTTGAGCGAGCTCGAGCTTGCCCTTGCGCTCGACGAAGCACTGGTCCGGACCGTTGACCATGATGTCGCTGACGGCGGGATCGGCGAGCAGTTCTTCGAGCGGTCCCAGGCCGAGAAGCTCGTCGACGAGCACCTTCTCGAGGGCGAATTGCTCGCGGCGATTCAGATTGATCTTAAGCTCGGTCAGAACCTCGCTGATGATCGGGCGGAATTCCTCGGCCAGCTCGTCCTTGTTGAGCGTCGCGGCGGCTTCCGGATCGACGCGTTCGAGCAGGCGCGGAAGGACCTGCTCCTTGATCCGGTGGACGGAGGCTTCGAAGCCTTCTCCACGGCTGCTGGCGGCCTCGCCGCTGGAATTCTGCCGGGCCGTTAGGCGATCCATCGCAGCGACCTGATTAACGGCCGCTTCCTGGTCTCCATCGAGGTTCGCCGAAAGATCCGGAACGGGCGGGAATTGCTCTCCGCCATCGGGTTCCTCGAGCGCCGGAGCAGGGGATTTGGAGCTGCTTCCAGCTCCGCCCTTCATCGGTTTTGCGACACCGAACTGCGGGCGTCCACTGCCCCCGCTCATACCGCCGCGTTTGCCGAATGCGTTCATTCCGTTCCCGTTTCTCGCGGTTTCCGCCGAAGAATTGGGAATGGTGAATAGGACTCAAACTTTTAAAAAAAGCTAATTCCAGTTAGCCCGAAGTTTAACGGTCTCAGGCGTTTTCGACGCTCTCCGCAAGGACGGTGAGGCCCCGATCGCCGACCTCCGCAAAGCTTCCGGTCACTGTAATCTTCTCCGGTTGTGCGCCTTGCGTGCGGTAAACGGCAATGTCGCCGTCGCGCAGCGTGGTCATGTAGGGCGCGTGGCCGGCCAGGATGCCAGATTCACCTTCGGTGCCTGGAACAACGACCATGTAGACGTCGTCTGACATGACCAGCCTATCCGGGGTGACGAGCTCGAACTTCAGATCGGCCATTATTCCTTACCCTCGATCGCCGCGTCAAAAGCACGGCTGGCAGCCTCGAACTTGTCTCGGCAGCCGGTGTTGCAGAAACCGACGACCTTGCCCCTATAGAGCGTCAGGCTGTCGGCGCTGACCGGCTCGCCCGACCAGGGGAACGTCTCATTGACGCAATCCTCGAGGCTGAGCCGGTCGGCCATCCGAGCTTAGGCTTCCTGAGCGAGCTTCTCGGCCTTGGCGACCGCCTCGTCGACGCCGCCGACCATGTAGAAGGCCGCCTCGGGGAGGTGATCGTATTCGCCGTTCACGACCGCCTTGAACGAGCGGACGGTGTCCTCGATCTGGACGAACTTGCCCGGGATGTTGGTGAACACTTCCGCGACGTGGAACGGCTGCGACAGGAAGCGCTGGATCTTGCGGGCGCGGGCGACGGTCAGCTTATCCTCTTCGGAAAGCTCGTCCATGCCCAGGATCGCGATGATATCCTGCAGGCTCTTGTAGCGCTGTAGCGTCTCCTGAACCGCGCGGGCCGTCTCGTAATGCTCCTGGCCGACGACCGCCGGGGTCAGAACGCGCGACGTGGAGTCGAGCGGGTCGACGGCCGGGTAAATGCCCAGCTCCGAAATGGCGCGCGAAAGCACGGTCGTCGCGTCCAAGTGGGCGAAGGAGGTGGCTGGCGCGGGGTCGGTCAAGTCGTCGGCCGGCACGTAAATGGCCTGCACCGAGGTGATCGAGCCCTTGTTGGTCGACGTGATGCGTTCCTGAAGCGTACCCATGTCCGTCGCGAGCGTCGGCTGGTAGCCCACGGCCGAAGGAATACGGCCGAGGAGCGCCGACACTTCCGAACCCGCCTGGGTGAAACGGAAGATGTTGTCGACGAAGAAGAGCACATCCTGGCCTTCCTGGTCGCGGAAATATTCGGCGATCGTCAGACCGGACAGAGCAACGCGCGCGCGGGCTCCCGGCGGCTCGTTCATCTGGCCGAACACCAGAGCCACCTTCGAACCGTCCGGCGTCGGGTTGCCGTCCTTGTCCTTGGCGATGACGCCCGCGTCGAGGAACTCATGGTAAAGATCGTTACCCTCGCGGGTGCGCTCGCCGACGCCGGCGAACACGGAGGTTCCGCCGTGGCCCTTGGCGATGTTGTTGATCAGCTCCTGGATGAGCACGGTCTTGCCGACGCCGGCGCCGCCGAAGAGGCCGATCTTGCCGCCCTTCGCGTAGGGGGCGAGCAGGTCGATGACCTTGATGCCGGTGACGAGAATCGAGGTCTCGGTCGACTGGTCCACGAACAAGGGCGCTTCCGCGTGGATCGGTGCGAAGGTGTCCGAACCGATCGGTCCCTGCTCGTCGATCGGCTCGCCGATGACGTTCATGATGCGCCCGAGCGTCTTCGGGCCGACCGGGACGCTGATCTGGTTACCGGTGGCGCGGACCGTCTGTCCGCGGGTGAGGCCGTCGGTCGAGTCCATGGCGATCGTGCGGACGACGTCCTCGCCGAGATGCTGGGCGACTTCGAGAACCAGGCGATTGCCCTGATTTTCCGTCTCGAGTGCCGAGAGGATCGGCGGAAGCTCGCCCTCGAATGCGACATCGACGACGGCGCCGATGACCTGAGCCACGCGGCCGACGAGATTGCCGATCTGCTGCTCCACGGCCTGACCGCTGCCGGTTGAGGACGTCGCGGCCTTCTTGGCTCGGCTGCGGGGCTTAGCTTCGGGGGCGGCGGTTGCCATGTCTGTCTTCCTTGGCTTCGTGTTCGGTTAGAGCGCTTCTGCGCCGGAAATGATTTCGACGAGTTCGGTCGTGATCGCGGCCTGACGCTGCCGGTTGTACTGGATCGACAGGCGGTTGATCATGTCGCCGGCGTTGCGGGTCGCATTGTCCATCGCGGTCATCTGCGAACCGTAGAAACCGGCCTGGTTCTCAAGCAGCGCGCGATAGATCTGCACCGCAATGTTGCGAGGCAAGAGTGCTTCGAGAATTTCTTCCTCGTCCGGCTCATATTCGATCGCTGACGGAGCGCCGCCAGCAGGCTTCGCTTCATCCTCGTTAGCGACTGCGGCGACCGGGATGATCTGGTTGATCACCGGTTCCTGAACAAGCGTCGAGACGAAGTTCGCGTAGGCGAGGTGAACGACGTCTACGCCATCAGTGATGAACCGCTCGATGATGTCGTTCGCGATTTTCAGAGCCACGTCGTAGCTGGGGTTCTTCATCTCCAGCGTGACGTATTCGGCGACGATCCCCTTCGGGTACAGCCGTTGAAGCACCGGGCGGCCCTTTCGGCCGACGATGTAGAACAGGACCTGCTTGCCCTCGGCGATCAGCGCGTCGGCCTGGCGGCGGACAGCGCGGACCACATTGGTATTGAACGCGCCGGCGAGACCGCGATCGCTGGTGACGACCACGATCAGGTGCGTATCCTCCTTGCCAGTGCCGACCAGCAGCTTCGGGCTCTGCGGAGTTCGTGCAACCCGCGAGGCGAGCGACCCGACGACGTCCGCCATGCGCGAGGCATAGGGACGGCCGGCCTGCGCCGCCTGGGTCGCACGGCGCAGCTTCGCCGCGGCGACCATGTTCAGCGCCTTGGTGATCTTCTGCGTCGACTTCACCGAGCCGATGCGGATCTTGAGGGCCTTGAGGCTCGCCATTTTATGCGAACGTCTTCCCGAAGTCGGTCAGGGCGTCCTTCAGCTGCTTCGCCGTATCGTCGTCGAGAGCTTTGCTGTCCCGGATCGCCTTCAGCACGTCCGCCTTCTCGTTGCTAAGGAAGCTCAGCATCGCGGCCTCGTAGCGCACCACGTCCTTCACATCGACGCTGTCGAGGAAGCCCTGCGTACCGGCATAGATCGAAGCGACCTGTTCCTCGACCGGCATCGGCGCATACTGCGGCTGCTTCAACAACTCGGTCAGGCGGGCGCCGCGGGCCAGAAGGCGCTGAGTTGCGGCGTCGAGGTCAGACCCGAACTGCGCGAAAGCCGCCATTTCGCGATACTGGGCGAGCTCCAGCTTGATGGAGCCGGCGACCTTCTTCATCGCCTTGGTCTGCGCGGCCGAGCCGACGCGGCTGACGGAGAGACCAACGTTAATCGCCGGACGGATGCCCTGGTAGAACAGGTCCGTCTCAAGGAAGATCTGGCCGTCGGTGATCGAGATGACGTTCGTTGGAATGTAGGCCGACACGTCGCCCGCCTGGGTCTCGATGATTGGCAGCGCGGTCAGCGAACCGCCGCCCATTTCGTCGTTCATCTTCGCGGCGCGCTCGAGGAGCCGGCTATGAAGATAGAAAACGTCGCCTGGATAGGCTTCGCGGCCCGGCGGACGGCGAAGGAGCAGCGACATCTGGCGGTAGGCGACGGCCTGCTTGGAAAGGTCGTCGTAAACGATGACGGCGTGCATTCCGTTGTCGCGGAAATACTCACCCATCGCGACACCGGTGTACGGCGCGAGATACTGCAGCGGGGCCGGCTCCGACGCCGTCGCGGCGACGACGATGGAATATTCCATCGCGCCATTCTCTTCGAGGGCGCGAACGATCTGGGCGACGGTCGAGCGCTTTTGGCCGATGGCGACATAGATGCAATAGAGCTTCTCGCTCTCCTTGCCGGTCTTGTTGATTCCCTTCTGGTTGATGAAGGTGTCGAGGGCGACGGCGGTCTTGCCGGTCTGGCGGTCCCCGATGATCAGCTCGCGTTGGCCGCGGCCGATTGGAACGAGCGCGTCGAGCGCCTTGAGGCCGGTTTGCACCGGTTCGTGCACCGACTTCCTTGGGATGATGCCCGGAGCCTTCACTTCGACGCGGCTGCGCTCGCTGCTTTCAATCGGCCCCTTGCCGTCGATGGGGTTGCCCAGAGCGTCGACGACGCGGCCCAGCAGCCCCTTGCCCACCGGGACGTCCACGATCGTTCCGGTCCGGCGCGCGGTTGAACCTTCGCCAATGGTCGTGTCGGAGCCGAAGATCACGACGCCGACGTTGTCGGCTTCGAGGTTCAGCGCCATGCCTTTGATGCCGCCGTCAAACTCCACCATCTCGCCGGCCTGAACGTTGTCGAGACCGTGGATGCGGGCGATGCCGTCGCCGACCGACAGGACGGTTCCGACTTCCGATACCTCGGCGTCTGCCTCGAAATTCGCGATCTGGTCGCGGATGACGCGGGAAATTTCAGCGGCGCGGATGTCCATGTTCAGCCTTTCATCGCCTCGGCGAGTCTGTTGAGTTTGGTTCGGATGGAAGCGTCGATCATCTGGCTGCCCATCTTGATCACGATCCCGCCGAGGATTTCAGGGTCGATGCGCGTTTCGATCGCGACGTCGCGGCCGGCGCGGGCACGAAGCTGTGCCTTGAGTTCCGCGAGCTGGTCGTCGTTCAGCGCATGGGCCGTGGCGACCTCGGCGGTGGTCTCGCCGCGATGGTCGGCCGAAAGCCGGCGGAACGCACGGATCACATTCTGGAGCTGATTCTTGCGGCCGTTCCTTGCGAGGACCCCGAGGAAGTTCGCCGTCATCGGGTCGATCGATATTTGCCCGGCGATGGCGGCGAGAG
>Ga0307416_100001229_pt1 | contig 13818 bp, 7 predicted proteins | sample DK1Cmetagenome_2_FD_203821 | JGI IMG/M metagenome (GOLD analysis project Ga0307416, IMG submission 203821) | Maize rhizosphere microbial communities from greenhouse at UC Davis, California, United States - DK15-C-3 | ecosystem: Host-associated > Plants > Roots > Rhizosphere > Soil | place: USA...
GATCTTCGGCGCGCTGCGGGCCAACGCCGGCGCGCGCGCGTCTCGCGTGGCGGCGTCGAAGGCGTCGCCGGCGAGATGCACGTGCAGGCCGGGATCGTCTTCGCGACCTGCCGCCGCGTGCTCGGCGTCGGCGCAATCGGGATGGTCGCGCAAGCGGCAGATGCGCCAGCTCACCTCGTCCCACGCCTGCTGCAGATCGCGCACCGACGCGCCGAGCACGACCTTGGCGTCGCGCCAGACCTCGACGACATAGCGCCGGTTGGTCTTGCCGACGACGTGGCTGTGGCGGCCGAGGCCGGAGGCGCGCAGGATCGCGAGCGCCTCGTCGCGGCGTGCGGTCGGCACCTGCACGACGACGCCGAGCTCCTCGTTGAAGAGCGCGCGCAAGGTCAGCTCCTCGCGCCGCGCGCTCACCTGCTGCGCCCAGTTCTTCGAATCGCCGACTTCGGCGCGGCTGTCGGCGATGCCGTCGCTCTCGGTGACGAGCAGGTCGACGTTCAGGCTGATGCCGAGATGGCCGGCGAACGCCATCTCGCACGCCGCCGCCCACAGGCCGCCGTCGCTGCGATCGTGGTACGCGAGGACGAGGCCGGCGTCGCGCAGCCGCGTCACGGCATCGACGAGCGCGACGAGCAGGCGCGGGTCGTCGAGGTCGGGCACCGCGTCGCCGAACTGTCCGCTCGCCTGGGCGAGGATCGAGCCGGCCATCCGCATGCGGCCGCAGCCGAGGTCGACGAGGACGAGCGTCGTGTCGCCGGCCTGGAGCTCCGGCGTCGAATGGCGACGCACGTCGTCGACCGTCGCGAACGCGCTGACGACGAGGCTGACGGGCGCCGTCACCTGCTTCTGCACGCCGTCGCTGCCGCGCCAGCGCGTCCGCATCGACAAGCTGTCCTTGCCGACCGGAACGCCGATGCCGAGCGCAGGACAGAGCTCGAGCGCGACCGCGCGCACGGTGTCGTAGAGCGCGGCGTCGTCGCCAGGGGCCGCCGGATCGTCGCTGCACGCTGCCATCCAGTTGCAGCTCAGCTTGACGCGGCCGAGCTCGACCGGCGCGGCGAGCAGGTTGGTGATCGCCTCGCCGACCGCCATCCGCCCCGACGCCGGCGCATCGGCGACGGCGAGCGGCGTGCGCTCGCCCATCGCCATCGCCTCGCCGGAGACGCCGTCGAAGTCGGCGAGCGTGATCGCGCAGTCGGCGACCGGCACCTGCCACGGCCCGACCATCGGATCGCGGCACGACAGGCCGCCGACGGTGCGGTCGCCGATGGTGACGAGAAAGCGCTTGCTCGCGACGGTCGGATGACGCAGGACGTCGAACGCGGCGCGGCGGAGGTCGACGTCGCCGAGCTCGAGCGGCGGCAGCGCGACCGGGCGGCGGCGGACGTTGCGGTGCACCTTCGGCGGTTTGCCGAGGAGGACATCCATCGGCATGTCGATGACGCGCGGCTCGTCGCCGGCCGGCGCGGCGGCGAGCGGATCGAGCGCGGCGGCGACGAGCGTGCGCGGCGCGGTGGCGACGCCGACGACGGCGTACGGGCAGCGCTCGCGCACGCACATCGCATCGAACAGCGGCAGCGCCTCGGGTGCGACCGCCATCACGTAGCGCTCCTGGCTCTCGTTGCACCAGATCTCCTTCGGCGCGAGCCCGCTCTCTTCGACCGGCACCCTGCGCAGGTCGAACCGCGCGCCGCGCCCGGCGCCGTCGACGAGCTCGGGAAAGGCGTTCGAGAGGCCGCCGGCGCCGACGTCGTGGATCGCGAGGATCGGGTTCGCGTCGCCGAGCGCAGCGCAATGGTTGATGACCTCCTGCGCACGCCGCTGGATCTCGGGATTGCCGCGCTGCACCGAATCGAAGTCGAGGTCGGCCGCGTTCGCGCCCGCGGCCATCGAGCTCGCCGCGCCGCCGCCCATGCCGATGCGCATGCCAGGGCCGCCGAGATGGACGAGCAGCGTGCCGGCCGGGAATTCGATCTTCGCCGTCTGCGTCGCGGCGATCGCGCCGAGACCGCCGGCGATCATGATCGGTTTGTGGTAGCCGCGACGTTCCGTCGCCCCCGCGTGCGCGTCGTTCGTCGCCACGCTCTGCTCGTAGACGCGGAAGTAGCCGCCGAGATTCGGCCGGCCGAACTCGTTGTTGAACGCGGCGCCGCCGAGCGGCCCGTCGATCATGATCTGCAGCCCGCTCGCGATGTGGTCGGGCTTGCCGTACGGGTCGCGCTCCCACGGCTCGCTCGTCCCCGGCAGGTGCAGGTTGGAAACGCTGAAGCCGGTGAGCCCCGCCTTCGGCCGTGCGCCGCGGCCGGTCGCGCCTTCGTCGCGGATCTCGCCGCCGGCGCCGGTCGACGCTCCCGGAAACGGCGAGATCGCGGTCGGATGGTTGTGCGTCTCGACCTTCATCAGCACGTGCACGAGCTCGCGCCTGGCCCCGTAGCGCGGCGCGTTGGTGTAGCCCTCGGGCAGCCAGCGCTCGACCTCGCGGCCTGCCATCACCGCGGCGTTGTCGCTGTAGGCGACGATGGTGTGCTGTGGCGCCCGCTGCTCGGTGTTCCTGATCATCTCGAACATCGAGCGCTCCTGCCGCTCGCCGTCGATCGTGAAGCCGGCGTTGAAGATCTTGTGGCGGCAGTGCTCGCTGTTGGCTTGGGCGAACATCATCAGCTCGACGTCGCTCGGATTGCGGCCGAGGGCGCGAAAGGCATCGACCAAGTAGTCGATCTCGTCCGCGGAGAGGGCGAGGCCGAAGCTGCGGTTCGCCTCCTCGAGCGCGGCGCGGCCGCCTTCGACGACGGCGATGGCGACGCTCGGACGGCCCGGCTGCTCGTCGAACAGGCGACGCGCCTCGCCGGGATCGAAGAAGACGCACTCGGTCATGCGGTCGTGCAGGAGCTCGGCGGCGGCGCTGCGCTCGCGCGCGTCGAGCGGCACGGCGCGGCCGGCGAAGGGCTTCTTCGGACGCAGCGCGTACTCGGTGACGCGCTCGATCCGGTGGACGACGAGCCCGCAGTTGCGCGCGATGTCGGTCGCCTTCGACGCCCACGGCGAGATCGTGCCGAGCCGCGGCGCGACGACGATCGTCTCGCCGGCATCGACCGGCCGTGCCGGATCGCCGTAGCGCAGCAGCGCCTCGAGCCGGTCGCTGTCGGTGCGCGACAGCGCCGCATCGCTCCAGACCCAATGGACGTGGCGAGCGCCGACGGCCTCGACACGGGGGACGCGTTCCTGCAGGCGGGCGAGGAGCGCCGCGGCGCGGAACCCCGGCAACGCGTTGCCGCCTTCGAAGCGGGCGAGATGCTGGGGCTCGGTCGTCAACGCAGAGGCGCTCGAAGGGTTCCGGACAGCGAGCTTCGTCGCCCCTTGCGACGGCGAGAGCCTCGGTGGAAACCCGCAATTCTAAGGGCTCGATGCGATAATTCGACGATGACGATCACGATCAAGAGCGACGCCGACATCGCCGGCATGCGCGTCGCCGGAAGGCTCGCTGCCGAGGTGCTGGACATGCTCACGCCGCACGTCAAGGCGGGCGTGACGACGGAGGCGCTCGACAAGCTCGCGCACGACCACATCGTCTACGAGCAAGGCGCGGTGCCGGCGCCGCTCAACTACGCGCCGCCCGGCTACACGCCCTACCCGAAGTCGATCTGCACGTCGATCAACCACCAGGTCTGCCACGGCATCCCGAACGAGCGGCCGCTGAAGAGCGGCGACATCGTCAACATCGACGTCACCGTCATCAAGGACGGCTGGCACGGCGACACCAGCCGCATGTTCATCGTCGGCGACGGCTCGATCGCGGCGCGCCGCCTGGTCCAGATCACCTACGAGGCGATGTGGAAGGGGATCGTCAAGGTCAAGCCGGGCATCCGGCTCGGCGACATCGGCCACGCGATCCAGACCTTCACCGAGAACAACGGCTTCTCGGTCGTGCGCGAGTTCTGCGGTCACGGCATCGGCGAGCGCTTCCACGAGGATCCGCAGGTGCTGCACTACGGCAAGCCCGGCACCCTCGACGAGCTCAAGCCCGGCATGACGTTCACGATCGAGCCGATGATCAACGCCGGCAAGCGCGAGATCCGCGAGGCCGGCGACGGCTGGACGATCGTCACGCGGGACCGGTCGCTTTCCGCGCAGTGGGAGCACACCGTGCTCGTCACCGAGACGGGCTACGACGTGCTGACGATCTCGGCCGGGACGCCGCCGCCGCCGGCCTTCGTCGCCGGCTGAAGGGCTGCGGCGTGAACGCCCGCGACCCCGCTCTCGCGGCCGGAGCGCAGCAAGCGACCGACGCGGCACCGGCAGATCGGCAGGCAGCGCCACGCGCGCCGGCCGAGTTGCGCGCGCGCTTCCGCGAAGCCAAGACGACGCGGATCGCACGGTTCCTGGCGGCGCGGCCGACCGCGCGCGCGGCGCTCCGCCTCGTCCGCGCGCTGGCGCGCGACGTCGACGTCGCGGTGCGCGAGCTCTGGCGCGACGCCGGCATGCCCGACGACGCCGCGCTCGTTGCCGTCGGCGGCTACGGTCGCGGCGAGCTCTTTCCCTATTCGGACGTCGACGTGCTCGTCCTCCTGCCGACGGGCAGCGACGGCGAGGCGCGCGGCGCGGCGACCGAACGCTTCATCACCGCCTGCTGGGACGCCGGCCTCGAGATCGGCTCGAGCGTGCGCACGGTCGACGAATGCGTCGCGATCGCGCTCGCCGACGTCACCGTGCAGACCGCGCTCCTCGAGGCACGCTTCCTGTGCGGCGCGCGCAAGGTGTTCAAGTCGTTCTCCGCCGCGACTGCGGCGGCGATGGACGAGAAGGCGTTTCTGCGCGCCAAGACGCTCGAGATGCGCCAGCGCCACCAGAAGTACGAGAACACGCCCTACTCGCTCGAGCCGAACTGCAAGGAGAGCCCGGGCGGGCTGCGCGACCTGCAGACCGTGGTCTGGGTCGCGCGCGCCGCCGGCTACGGCCGCACTTGGCGCGAGCTCGCCGCGCAGGGGCTGATCACGCCGTTCGAGGTCCGCCAGCTGCAGCGCAACGAGGGCATGCTGAAGCTGGTCCGGGCGCGCCTGCACGCGACCGCCGGCCGGCGCGAGGACCGCCTCGTGTTCGATCTCCAGACCGCCGTCGCCGAGAGCTTCGGCTACCGCTCGCTCGGCGGCCAGCGCGCGTCGGAGCGGCTGATGCGCCGCTACTACTGGGCGGCCAAGGCGGTGACGCAGCTGAACCAGATCCTGATGCTCAACATCGAGGAGCGCATCACCGGCCTGCAGGACGCGCCGATGCGGCCCATCACCGACAAGTTCCTCGAGAAGGGCGGCATGCTCGAGGTCGCGAGCGACGACCTCTACGAGCGCGACCCGCACGCGATCCTCGAGACCTTCCTCGTCTACCAGCAGACGGTCGGGCCGAAGGGCCTCTCGGCGCGCACTCTGCGCGCGCTCTACAACGCCCGCCACCTGATGGACGCGAAGTTCCGGCGCGACCGCGCGAACCACGCGACCTTCATGGCGATCCTGAAGGCGCAAGGCGGCCAGACGCACGCGTTCCGGCTGATGAACGAGACCAGCGTGCTCGGCCGCTACCTGTGGGTGTTTCGCCGCATCGTCGGCCAGATGCAGCACGACCTGTTCCACGTCTACACGGTCGACCAGCACATCCTGATGGTGCTGCGCAACGTGCGCCGTTTCCTGATCCCCGAGCACGCCCACGAGTACCCGTTCTGCTCGCAGCTGGCCTCGACCTTCGACCGGCCGTGGGTGCTCTACATCGCGGCGCTCTTCCACGACATCGCGAAGGGCCGCGGCGGCGACCATTCCGAGCTCGGCCTGCGCGAGGCACGCCGTTTCTGCCGCGACCACGGCGTCGCCGGCGAGGACGCCGCGCTGGTCGAATGGCTGGTCGCCGAGCACCTGACGATGTCGCGCGTCGCGCAGAAGGAGGACCTCGCCGACCCCGAGGTGATCGCCGATTTCGCCGCCCAGGTCGGCAGCGAGCGTCGCCTCACCGCGCTCTACCTGCTCACCGTCGCCGACATCCGCGGGACCAGCCCGAAGGTCTGGAACGGCTGGAAGAGCAAGCTCCTCGAGGATCTCTACCGGCTGACGCTGCGCGCCCTCGGCGGCGCGCGGCCGAACCTCGACGCCGAGATCGAGGCCACCAAGCTCGAGGCGCGGCTGCTGCTGAACCTGGCGACGCTGCCGGGAACGGTCGAGGTGCCGCTCTGGCGGACCCTCGAGCTCAGCTATTTCGCGCGTCACGACGCCAGCGAGATCGCCTGGCACACGCGCTCGCTGATCGACAAGGTCGATTCGCCGAAGCCGGTGGTTCGCGCGCGCGTCAGCCCGCACGGCGAGGGCCTGCAGGTGCTCGTCTACGCGCCCGACAAGCAGGACCTGTTCGCGCGCACCTGCGGCTACTTCGACAGCGCCAACTTCAACATCCTCGACGCCAAGGTGCACACGACGGCGAACGGCTACGCGCTCGACACCTTCCTCGTCGTCAGCCCCTATCTCGAGCCGCACGCGCGCGACCTGATCTCCTATGTCGAAACGCAGCTCGCGCTCGCGCTCGAGGCGACCGGACCGCTGCCCGAGCCGAGCCGCGGCAGGCTGTCGCGCCGGGTCCGCTCGTTCCCGGTCACGCCCCGCGTCACGCTGCGTCCCGACGAGCGCGCGCAGCGCTGGCTGCTCGGCGTCTCGGCGAGCGACCGCTCGGGCCTCCTCTATGCGATCTCGCGCGTCCTCGCGCGGCACAACATCAACCTGCAGCTGGCGAAGATCACGACGCTCGGCGAGCGCGTCGAGGACACCTTCCTGATCGACGGCAGCGCTCTGCAGCAGAACAGGATGCAGCTGCAGATCGAGAGCGAGATGCTCGACGCGATCGCGTGATCATCCCGGTCTCCGCTGCCGAGGCGATCGCCGACCTCGACCGCTTCGCCACCATCGTCGATGCGCGCTCGCCGGGCGAGTTCGCCGAGGACCGGCTGCCGAACGCGGTCAATTGGCCTTCGCTCGACGACGAGGAGCGCGCGCTGGTCGGCACCGAGTACAAGCAGGTGTCGCCGTTCGCGGCGAGAAAGCGCGGTGCCGCGCTGGTCGCGCGCAACGTCGCCGCGCACGTCGAGCGGCACGTCGCCGACAAGGCGCACGACTGGACGCCGCTCGTCTACTGCTGGCGCGGCGGCAAGCGCAGCGGCGCGCTCGCGACCGTGCTCGACCAGATCGGCTTTCGCGTCCACCTGCTGGAAGGCGGCTACCGTGCGTTTCGCCGTGCCGTCGTTGCCGAGCTCGAGGCACTGCCGGCAAGGGTCGCCTGGCGGGTCGTCTGCGGACCGACGGGCTCCGGCAAGAGCCGCCTGCTCGCCGCGCTGGCGGCGCAAGGCGCGCAGGTGCTCGACCTCGAGGCGCTCGCCAACCACCGCGGCTCGGTCCTCGGCCTCGTCCCCGGCAGCGCCCAGCCGAGCCAGAAGGCGTTCGACACGCTCGTCTGGAACACGCTGCGCCGGCTCGATCCGGCGCGCCCGGTCTTCGTCGAGAGCGAGAGCAAGAAGATCGGCGAGCTTCGCGTGCCAGAGGCGCTGGTCCAGCGGATGCGCGCGTCGCCTTGCCTGTGGCTCGAGCTGCCGATCGGCGCCCGGGTCGCGCTGCTGATCGACGAATACGACTTCTTCGTCGCCGACGTCGAAACGTTCTGCGGCCGCCTCGACGCCTTGCGCGCGCTGCGCGGCAACGAAGTCGTCGATGCCTGGCAGGAGACCGCGCGCAGCGGCGCGATCGCCGCCGTCGTTCGCGACCTGCTCGACCGTCACTACGATCCGATCTACCTCGAGTCGATGCGGCGCAACTTCAGCGGCGTGCAGGCGCCGCTGCTCGTCGTGCGCTGGGACGGCAGCGACGCTTCGCTCGCCGCGGCAGCCGCGCAGGCTGCGGCTTTGACGACGACGGCCTGACGCGCCTCGGGCTTTCCCCGATCGCCGCGGGAGGGCCATTTGCCATCCGCCCGGGTCGGCAACGGGCCGATCTCCATGACGAATGCCATGCACGCAAAGCTCCGTCTCTCGTCGGTCGTCGCCCTGGTTGCGCCGCTGCTGTTGCTCGGCAGTTGCGGCGGCAACGATTTCGACCTCGCCGCCCAGGAAGCGGCCGCCGCGGCGGCGCTCGAATGTCAGGTCGTCACCGACACCGGCTCGGTGGTCGTCGGCTCCGGGCTGCCCGGCGATCCGGCGGCGCCGGAGCCCGCTTCGGGCTATCGCACCGGCAAGCGCGTCGTCACGACCAGGACCTACATGGTCGCCACTGCCAATCCCTACGCCAGCAAGGCCGGCTGCGACGTCCTCAAGGCCGGCGGCACGGCGGTCGACGCCGCGGTCGCGGTGCAGGCGGTTCTCGGCCTGGTCGAGCCGCAATCGAGCGGCCTCGGCGGCGGCGCGTTCATGCTGCACCACGACGGCAAGACGAAGGTCGTCGAGAGCTACGACGGACGCGAGACCGCGCCCGTGGCGGCGACGCCGAACTACCTGCGCTGGATCGACGACGTCGCCGACCAGACGACGCCAAGGCCGAACGCGCGTGCGAGCGGCCGCTCGATCGGCACGCCTGGCGCCGTGCGCATGCTCGAGCTGGCGCACAAGGAGCACGGCCGGATGGCGTGGAAGGATCTGTTCAAGGCGGCCATCGACCTCGCCAACAACGGCTTTTCGATCGGCGGCCGCATGGCGGCGGCGATCGAGAGCTCGCGCACGAACCTGCTCGCCGACCCCGAGGCCACCGCGACCTACCTCAACGCCGACCTGACGCCGAAGGCGCTCGGCACCACGCTCGCGATCCCGGCCTACGCGGCGACGCTGACGGCGATCGCGAACGGCGGCGCCGACGCGCTCTACACCGGACCGATCGCCGAGGCGATCGTCGCCAAGATCCAGGCGACGACGAACGCCTCGAGCGGCGCCGCGATCACGCCGGGCCGGACGACGCTCGCCGACCTCGCCGCCTACCAGGCGAAGAAGCGCGAGCCGGTCTGCACGACCTACCGCGCGTACTGGGTCTGCGGCATGGGGCCGCCCTCGTCGGGCGGCCTCGCCGTCGCCCAGTCGCTCGGCATCCTGGAGAACTTCAACCTCGCCCTGTACGCGCCGACCGCGATCGACATCGAGGGCGGCAAGCCGTCGGTGTTCGGCGTCCACCTCGTCAGCGAAGCCGAGCGCCTCGCCTATGCCGACCGCGACAAGTACGTCGCCGACACCGACTTCGTGGCGCTGCCGGGCGGCAGCACCGCGGCGATGACCGACAAGGCCTATCTGCGCAGCCGCGCCGGCCTGATCAGCTTCACGACCAGCATGGGCACGGCGGCGCCGGGCAACCTCGGCCCGGTCGGCGGCGCTTCGACGTCGACCGAGAGCGGCACGACGCACATGACGATCGTCGACAAGGACGGCAACGCGCTGGCGATGACGACGACGGTCGAGAGCACGTTCGGCTCGTTCCACATGACCAACGGCTTCATCCTCAACAACCAGCTGACCGACTTCTCGGCGACGCCGACCGACAGCACCGGCGCCCTCATCGCCAACCGCGTCGCCGCCGGCAAGCGGCCGCGCAGCTCGATGGCGCCGACGCTCGTCTTCAAGACCGCGGCCGACGGCACACGCGGCGACTTCCACATGGGCACCGGCTCGCCCGGCGGCAGCACGATCATCCAGTACGTCGTCAAGACGCTGGTCGGCGTCCTCGACTGGGGGCTCGACGCGCAGCAGGCGACCTCGATGGTCGACTTCGGCGCCGCCAACAGCCCGACGACGAACGTCGGCGGCGAGCATCCCAACGTCGACGAGACCAGCCTCGGCGCCGCCGATCCGCTCGTGACCGGCTTGCGCGCGATGGGCCACACGGTCTCGGTCGCGTCGCAATCGAGCGGAATCTCGACGATCGTTCGCGTCCCCGTCAGCGGTGGGACGGTGCTGCAGGGCGGCGCCGATCCGCGACGCGAGGGCATCGTCCTCGGCGACGTCATCAAGCCCTGACGAAAGGAAAACGGCCTCGGATCGCTCCGAGGCCGTTGCCGTGGAAACGCTTGACGTCAGGCGGGACGGCGGCGGCGGGCCATGAAGCCCATCATGCCGAGCCCGGCGAGCATCAGCGCATAGGTCTCGGGCTCCGGAACCGCCGTCGTGACTCCGACCGCACCCGTTGCACCCGTTCCCGCCTGCAGCACGTCGGCGGCGAAGAAAGCCTGCCCGAGGGTGCCGCCGGAGCTCAAGTCGACGAAGTCGGCGACGCTTGCGTTCAGGACGGTGAACGTGAGCGGATCGGGATAGCCGCCGGCGGATCCGCCCGGGCTGCAACCCGTCGCACACACGATGCCGAAGTCGAACGATCCGAACGGCGGGTTGGTGCCCGGCACGACAACGCTGAAGGTCTGCGTGCTTGCGTCGTGGATGTTGGTGACGTCGCCGGCGACGACGCCGATGCCGTTGAACGAGAAAACGTTGTGGCCGCCGGTGGTGAGGAAGTTCAGGTCGACGCGCAGATCGATCTGGAAGTCGACGTCCGACCCGTCCTGGGTCAGCGTCACCGTTCCGTAGGGCGCCGGGCCGAACGCCGCGACATCCGTTGCATTGAACACGTACTGCGCTGCGGCGGGGAATGCCGACACCGCAAGTGCCAGAGCTGCTGCCGCGGCGCGCAAGGTGGAGTGGAGCTTCATGATGTCCTCGGTTGTCCCGCAGCGTTCTGCGAGTGGCCGAGAGTGTCATCGCGTTGAGCGCGCGGCGGTCCCCCGCGTCTCCGGGGGAAGATGCGACCGGTCGTAACGAAAATCGGAAGCGCGGGCGTATGTCGCGTCGTGCGGCGACGCGTGTCGCTTATCCCGGGTTCGCGGGGTTGCGCGTGCTGTCGCCGCTCAGGAACTTCTGCAACTCCTCCGAGCCGCCGATCAGCCTGCCGTCGACGAACACCTGCGGCACGGTCTGCGCCCTGGCGATCGCGCCGAGCGCCTTGCTGCGGATCGTGTGCGGCAGCGGGATTTCCGCATAGTCGAGTCCCGCTTCGCTCAGCATCTTCTTCGCCTGCGCGCAGAACGAGCAGCCCTCGCGCGTCAAGATCGCGACTTGGGGCGGCAGCTTCGCGTTCGGGTCGAGGTAGCGCAGCATCGTGTCCGCGTCGGAGACCTCGAACGGATCGCCCGGCTTCTGCGGCTCGAGGAACATCTTCTCGATCTTCTTGTCGCGCACGAGCATCGAGTAGCGCCACGAGCGCTTGCCGAAGTTGAGCTCGCTCTTGTCGACCAGCAGGCCCATCGCCTCGGTGAAGGCGCCGTTGCCGTCGGGCAGCAGCAGGACGTTCTCGGCCTCCTGGTCCTTGCCCCATTCCTCCATCACGAACGGGTCGTTGACCGAGACGCAGACGATCGTGTCGATGCCCTTGTCCCGGAACACCGGCGCGAGTTCGTTGTAGCGCGGCAGGTGCGTCGAGGAGCAGGTCGGCGTGAAGGCGCCGGGCAGCGAGAAGACGATGACGTTCTTGCCGGCGAAGATCTGCTCGGTCGTCACCGTCGCCCATTCGCCGTTGCGGCGGATGCGGAAGGTGACGTCGGGGACGGTCTGTCCCTCGCGGTTCGGGAGAGTCGAGTCGGCCATGGTGTCGGATCCGAAGTGCAGATCCGGCGAGGCGGCAATTGCCGCGCCCGCAGCCGACTCGCTCAGCGTGCGCTCAGCGCTCGACGCACATCGCGACGCCCATGCCGCCGCCGATGCAGAGCGATGCGATGCCCTTCTTCGCGTTGCGCTTGGCCATCTCGTGCAGCAGCGTGACGAGGATGCGGCAGCCCGAGGCGCCGATCGGATGGCCGATCGCGATCGCGCCGCCGTTGACGTTGACCTTGCTGGTGTCCCAGCCCATCTCGTTGTTCACCGCGCAGGCCTGCGCCGCGAACGCCTCGTTGATCTCGAGCAGGTCGAGGTCCTTGGCGCTCCAGCCGGCGCGCTCGAGCGCCTTCGTCGAGGCCGGCACCGGGCCCATGCCCATGATCGCCGGGTCGAGCGCGACCGTCGCGTAGCTGGCGATCCGCGCGAGCGGCGTCAGGCCGAGCTGCTGCGCGCGCTGCGCTGTCATGACGACGACCGCCGCGGCGCCGTCGTTGATCCCGGAGGCGTTGCCGGCGGTGACCGTGCCGGCCTTGTCGAACGCCGGCTTCAGCCCGGCGAGCGCGTCGGCGCTGGTCTTGCGGTTGATGAACTCGTCGGCGGCGAAGACGACCGGATCGCCCTTCTTCTGCGGGATCGAGAACGGCACGATCTCGTCCTTGAAGCGGCCGCCCTCCTGCGCCGCCGCCGCCTTCTGCTGCGAGGCGAGCGCGAGCGCGTCCTGCTTGTCGCGGCTGACGTCGTATTTCTTGGCGACGTTTTCCGCGGTGATGCCCATGTGGTAGCGGTTGTAGACGTCGAACAGGCCGTCGGTGATCATCGAGTCGACCATCTTCCAGTCGCCCATGCGCTGGCCGTCGCGCGAGCCGAGGAGCACGTGCGGCGCCAAGCTCATGTTCTCCTGGCCGCCGGCGATGCCGATCTCGTAGTCGCCGTCGCGGATCGCCTGCGCCGCGAGCATCACCGCCTTCAGGCCCGAGCCGCAGACTGCATTGATCGTCATGGCGGGAACGCTCTGCGGCAGCCCGCTCTTGATGACCGACTGGCGCGCCGGGTTCTGGCCCGACGCGGCGGTGAGCACCTGGCCGAGGATGACCTCGCCGATCTGGTCACCGCTCAGCTTCGCACGCTCGAGCAGGTTGGCGATGACCGCGGCGCCGAGCTCGGGCGCCGGCGTCTTGGCGAGGCTGCCGCCGAACTTGCCGACCGCGGTGCGGGCGGCGGCGACGATGACGATGTCGGTGCTCATGTGGACTCTCCTGTCGATGATTCGGTGCGAGATCGGCCGCTCAGGCCTTCTCTTTCACATAGCGCCCGGGCGCGGGCTCGATGGCCTTGTACTTCGCATTGCCCGGCTTCTTGGGCGCCGCGACCTGCCTGCCGCCGAACGGCGCCAGCCACTGCGACCAATCGGTCCACCAGCTGCCCGGATGCTCGACGGCGTCGGCGAGCCAGTCGTCGGCCGACGGCGGCAGCACCGCGGTCTTGCCGGTCCAGTGGCTGCGCTTCTTCTTCAGCGGCGGATTGATGACGCCGGCGATGTGGCCGGACGCGCCGAGGACGAAGCGGCGCTTGCCCTTCAGCAGCTGCGTGCTCTTGTAGGCGCCTTTCCACGGCACGATGTGGTCCTCGCGCGAGGCGTAGACGTAGCTCGGCGCGCCGATGCTGCCGACATCGATCTTCTCGCCGCAGACCGTCACCTTGCCGGGCTTGGCCAGGTTGTTCTCGAGATAGGTGTTGCGCAGGTACCAGCAGTACATGGGACCGGGCAGATTGGTGCCGTCGCTGTTCCAGTACAGCAGGTCGAACGGGGGCGGCGTCTCGCCCTTCAGGTAGTTGGCGACGACGTAGTTCCACACCAGATCGTTCGGCCGCAGGAAGCTGAACGTCATCGCCAGCTCCTGCCCCTTGAGCAGGCTGCCGCCGCCGGCGCTTTCGGCGCCGATCGTCATCTCGCGCATCTTGACGGCGGTCTCGTCGATGAAGATGTCGAGGATGCCGGTTTCGCTGAAGTCGAGGAAGGTGGTGAGCAGCGTCATGCTCGCCGCCGGCCGCTCTCCGCGCGCCGCCAGGACGGCGAGCGCGCTGGCGAGGATCGTCCCGCCGATGCAGAAGCCGAGCGTGTTGATCTGCTCCTGGCCGGTCACCTCCTGCACGATCGCGAGCGCGCGCAGGACAGCGTCCTCGAT
>Ga0307416_100001230_pt1 | contig 13811 bp, 12 predicted proteins | sample DK1Cmetagenome_2_FD_203821 | JGI IMG/M metagenome (GOLD analysis project Ga0307416, IMG submission 203821) | Maize rhizosphere microbial communities from greenhouse at UC Davis, California, United States - DK15-C-3 | ecosystem: Host-associated > Plants > Roots > Rhizosphere > Soil | place...
CTGCCCCTATCCATGCGAGGGAGCCGTCGGCCCGCCCGGTCGGGCGGAGGCACCTTCGCGCGAGGAGGAGCGGTTGCGGCTGCGTCGTCACTAGCGACGTCGCGTGGGTGCTCGCGCGAGAACTGGATCTTGTGGCGCGCGGGGAAAGAGCAGCGCGGGCTTGCTGTGGCGTTCGGTACGGCAGTTCGTCTGACGCCGCGTCGAAAGTCGCGCGCCGCCCGCCACGGCACCTCGCGGTACTCCTCGCCACACGGCGATGCGCGATTGGGCCGGCGCCGGGCCGCGGCCGCCACCCGGTGCTGCTGCTCGGCATTGCCGGCGCGACCGCCTGTCACGCCGCCCAGGCCACCGAGCTGGCCAGCCACGGCGACGCTGTGATCAGGATCGACCTACCAGGCGACGGAGCAACGGAGCGTCTCGCGCGGCCCAGATCTCGTCCCTCGAGGCGCCCGGTGTTCGTCCCTTACGCGAGGAAGTCGTAGGCCATCGTCTGCTTGAACTCGCGGAAGGCGACCGTCGGGAAGGCGACGCGCTGGATCTGCGTTCGGACCCTGCAGGCGATCGGATTCGTCCACTGCCCGAGCTCGCCGATCATGCGTGAGCGGCGCACGATCGGCGCGGTGCGTGGAATCCGGATGGACTCGTAGGCGCGCAGTGCGGCCACAGGGTCGCTGTCGGCCGCGAGGCACTTCGTCAGGACGACGCCGTCCTCGATCGCCTGACATGCGCCCTGACCGAGGTTGATGGTCATCGCGTGAGCGGCGTCTCCCAGGAGCGTCACGCGACCCGAGCCCCACTTCTTGATCGGGTCCCGGTCAACGATCTCCCGGCGGTAAATGGCGCTCATGTCCGTCGCCTGGATCTGCTCCTCGGTTGGGTGCTCCCAGCCGGCATAGCGGTCGAGCAACAGCTGCTTGTCGCCAGCGATCTCCTCCCCGCCGGCTTCGGTGATGGCGCCCTCGGGCGAGTTCGCGATCGCCGACCAGTAGATCTCGCCGTTGCCGACGGGGAACGAGATGAACCGCGTCCCGGGTCCGTCCAGCTCGCGGTAGGTCGGCTCGGCCTCCCCCGGCGTGATCCCGAACCAGAGGGCGTACCCGGCGTAGCGCGGCTTGGTCCACGGGGGGAGCTTGAGCGAGCGCACGGTCGAGTTGATGCCGTCCGCCCCGACGAGCAGGTCGCCCCTCTCCCCCTCGCCGCTCGCGAGCTGCACCGTCACGCCGTCCGCATCCTCCATGAAGCCCGTCACCTCGGCACCGAGCTCCAGCGTGCCATCCTCGATCGAGCCCGTGAGCGCGCCCTGGACGTTCATGCGCCGGATGCCGAGCAGGGGGGCTCCGACCTGGCGGGCGACGTTTCCGACCGGCCAGCTCGCGATGCGCTTGCCGGCCGGGGTGCGCCACTCGAAGCGCTCGAGCACGCTTCCCCGCGAGATCACCTCGTCCGCCGCGTCGAGCACCTTCAGTCCACGCAGCGCGTTGGGCTGCACGACCATGCCGCCGCCCGACTCGATCATCCGCGGGTCGTTTCGCTTCTCGAACACCGTGACGTCGAGCCCGGCCCTGCGGAGCCCGATGGCGGCCGTCAGTCCCCCGATGCCGGCCCCGACGATGATGACCTTGGTCACCTTGCGCTCCTCTGCATGTCGCGGTCAGTATGCCCCGGTCGACGCGTCGGGAGCAAGCCGGCGCCCGGCCGATCGGGGCTGCCGCTTAATTGCGCAGGGCTGCTGACTTAACGGTGCCCGATGAGCGCAATCGCGAAGTAGAGTAATGACGAGATGCTGAGGATGTCCGGATCGTCGGGAACTTCGGCGGTGATCCCGTGCCGCCCGCTGGTCAGGGGCCAGGCGTGACGACGAGCTGGGGTGGGTTGGTGCCCTCGTGGCTGCTGTACGCGGCGAGGTTGGTGCTGGTGCTGGCGATGCCGAGGCTGTAGGTGCCGTTGCCCGTGATGGCGGGCGTGATGTCGAGTTCGAGCGAGCCGCCGAGGGTAGTGGTGCCGGCGACGGCGAGCGGGCTGCCGGTGAGCGCTGGCGCGTTGTTCCAGGTGATGCCGGTCTCGGTCCAGTCGTTGCTGACGGCGTAGACCTTGCCACCCTGGGCGCTGGCGTCGGTGACGTACAGCCGCAGCTTGGCCGACTGCACCGAGCTGGCGAGGCCGGTGACGCTGAACTTGAGATAGCTGTGGTGGGTGGTCAGCGTGGCTGAGCCCTGCCGAACGCGTAGGGTGGTGGCGGTGCCGTAATTGGTCGTCGGTCGGCTGTCGCCGACGTCGGCGTCGGCGGCAGCGGTAAACGTCAGCGCTGGCGAGACGGTGATGTAGCCGGGGCGTGTGCTGGTGGTGCTGCCCGCCGCGTTGGTGGCGGTCAGCGAGACGCTGTAGCTCCCGGGCGCGCTGTAGGTGTGCGACGGGTTGCGCGCGGTCGAGCTGCTGCCGTCGCCGAAGTCCCACGACCAGCCGGCCGGCAGCCCGCTGGAAGCGTCGCTGAACTGCACCACCAGCGGCGGTGCGCCGCTCGTAGGCGACGCCGTGAAGTCCGCCGTCGGGGCGACGGGCGACCCGAGCGCCTCGAAGGCGTGCCAGTACAACAGCGTGTGGTCATCGGCGGCGATGGTGGCGATGCCGGTCTGGCTATTGACGTTCTGCTTGGTCGAGCTGACGTTGTTGAGATAGCGGCTGTCGTCGTCGACCATGACCGGCGTCCCGCGGCCGGCCGGGAAGGAGATGGCGCTAAGCGCGGACGTCTTCTCATAGATGGCGCCGCCGTAGGCGTCGCAGGTGTACGCGGGGGGCGCCGGATAGGTCGCAAACGTGTGGACCACCTGGTGTTGCTCGTCGATGAGCGAAAGCGGCCGGGTGGGGCAGTCGGACACGCTCGCGATCGGGTAGCCCGCCCAATCTCCGGTGGTCGCGTCGCGGACGAGCAGCATGGTCAGCGCCGCCGAGGCCGTGGTATACGACGTCTTGATGGTGGCGTAGACGCGTCCGTTCGCGTCGGAATGCAGGTTGAGGTGATCGTCGGCGCTGTGTGACCCCTGGATCGCGGTGCGGCTCGCTGACCAGGCGGTGTCTGGTTGGCCGTCCTGGTGGACGGAGAAGTACAGCCCGTCGCCAGCCGTGGTCTGATTGCTCCACATGATGCCGACTTGGTTTCCGCCGAAGGCGATCAGCGCCGAGTTGTCGTCCACGGTGACCGCCGAGCCCCCGGCCGGCAGCGCAAATGGCGTACCCCACGTGCGATCATCGCCGGTCGTGCGGTTGACGTAGATCTGATTGTCCTGCTGCCAGGTCGCCCACAACTTGCCCGTGGAGTCCTTGGCGATGACCAACGTCTCGATCTTCTCGTTGTTGATCGCCACCGGAAAGCCGGAGTCCAGCAGATAGCGCCGATTGAGCGCGTCGTAGCTGAAGCGGTACAAGTAGCTCGGGTAGCCCGCCACCGCCGACGACTGGTCGTTAGGGTACTTATGCGAGGCGACGTACAGATGCGTGCCGTCCCATAGCGTGTCCGCGTGCGTGTAATAGCGCCGGTCGACGGTTACCCCCGTGTCCGCCCAGCTCTGGCTTGAGCTGTCGAGACGGAAGATGTGGAAGTCCTGGCTGACGACGTCCCACTTGTTCGCCCACCACGACCCATCGTTGAACCACAGCAGGCTCGCGGCGCGCTTGGTGCCGGTCGGCGTGCCCGTCCCCGACCACGACTCATCCTGAGAACCCACGTCGGCCATCGCCGTAGTCGCCGCGATACCGCACACGACCAGGGCCAAGGCAAACAGGAGCAACAGGCGCGCCCACATGCCAGGACAACGCAGGCAGATCGCCGCTTCTTCTGCCGGCGGCGTGATCGGCGTTGAGAAACCGTCGCCACGAGCGGCGGCCACGGACGAGAAACGATCCCGTAACCGACCGGATGAGCCGTATCGGGTCTGGTGGAGCCTCGGCTAGTTGGTTTCCTCGTTTGTCATTGTGTCTGTGATCGTCTCGGTCGGAATGGCGCAGAGGGCCTCGAACTCGGCTGGCGGGACGTCGTCGAGCGATTCGTGCAGGCGGGTGTGGTTGAACCAGCCGAGGTATTCGACGACGGCGAGCTCGGCCTCGAAGCGTGTGCCGAAGACACGGCCGGCGACGAGCTCGGTCTTCAGGGTGCCGACGAAGCTCTCGGCCAGCGCGTTTGTCGTAGGCGTCGGCGACCGAGCCGACCGTGGCGGCGATGCCCAGGTCGGCGAGCCGCTGCGTGTAACGGAAACTCGTGTACTGGCTGCTGCGGTCGGTGTGATGCACCAGCTCGCCTACCGGCTCAACTCGCGAGCCCGCGCCGCTCGATCACGTGTGGGTTGGTTAGAGCCCAAGGCGCAATTCCGACTTGCGCCTCGCGTTGCCGGTGTCCCGGCGGACGAGGGACCGGTCATCCCGTGCGTCGTCTGCTCGGACGATGGTGCGCCGTGGGCCGAAACGAGACGCTGGAGGGAGTTCGGCGTTCCCTCAGCGGCTGCGGGCCATCTGAACGGTCGGCTCGGAGCCCGTCGCCCATCCACGGAGAAATGCGATGACAGCCCGCAGAAGCGAACAGCTGAATCGGCCGCGCACACGGACGGCATTCCGCAATTCGAAGCTTCTCGTCAGCGGCTACCTGGGCCTCAGCATGCTCAGCCTGCTGGCCATGCGGTCAGTGTTCGCCGTTCCGCGGGCTCCGGGAGCTCGGACCGGTCGGCCACGGCCTCGAGGAGCGACACCAGCATGAGTCGGAGCGTCGCCGGAAGGCGGGCGCGGGCGTGGAGCGTCCGGTTCGCGTCCGTCCATGCCTATTGGGCGATCGGCGCGACGGGCGGGCTCAAGGGCGAGCGCGTCACCGGAGCGCTGCCGATCAGACGATCAGAAGAGCGGAACGATGCCTGATGTCACCGTGAGAGATCGCACGTTAGAAGGGGGATCGACATTGAACGGCGCCGGCAATCGGCCGCTGCCGACGCGAACCGGCGTTGTCGTCTCCGCGGACGGTACGGCGATCGCCCATCGGACCGTCGGGACGGGACCGGCAGTTCTCGTCGTCCCGGGCGCGCTTGCAGTGGCTGACGACTTCGACGGATTCGCACGCGAGCTGGCCGACCGGTTCACCGTGCACACCATCGAGCGCCGAGGGCGGGGCGAGAGCGGCCCGCAGGGAGACGGCTACAACATCGAACGCGAGTGCGAAGACGTGGCAGCGCTGCGGGCAGCCACAGGTGCCAGGTACCTCTTCGGACACAGCTTCGGAGGCCTGATCGCACTGGAAGCCGCCCGCGGCGATAAGGCGTTCCGGAAGCTTGCCGTCTATGAGCCGGGAGTTTCGATTGACGGCTCGGTCGACATGAGCTGGGCGCCTGCCTGCCGGGCGCAGCTTGCTCGAGGCCAGCACCTGACCGCGTTCATCACCTTCGTTCGAGGGATCAATCCAGAGACGACCGGCAAGGCTCCGCGCTGGATGTTGAGGCTCATCCTGCCCGTAGCGATCAGAAAAAGCGAGCGAGAGCAGAAGTACCGGCTCTTGCCGGCGGCGATCCGAGAGCACGCGGAGGCCGCGCGCCTCGACAACACCTACTCCCACTATCGCGACGTCAGCGCCGAGGTGCTGCTGATGGCCGGCAGAGACGCGACCGCGTCCGGCGCCGGCCGGGCAGGCCAGAGCCTCGTGCCCGTCCTGCCGAAGGCGACCCTTGCGGTATTTCCCGCGCTCGACCACTTCGGCCCCGAGAAGCGGCCGAAGCAGGTGGCGAAGGCGGTGGCAGCGTTCTTCTCCCAGAACAGGTTGCCAGAATTGGCACTCCGCTGAGCACACGCGTACCACACAGGTCACCCTGGCTGACACAGGTCACCCTGGCTGCCAGCCGTTCGCTGTCGAGCTCTGCTACGTCCGCGGCCCGGAGGGATCATCGTCGAGCTGGCCGGAGCAGATCGGCTGAGGATCCGGGAGAACCGGTGGGCGAACGACAACGACGGATTCGCGCCCGCAGCGCAGCCGCACCAGGCCGCCCCGCAACCAGGTTCCGAGGAGAAGTTTCATGTCCCGAAAGCGGGGGTGACCGCGGCAGTCGCCGGCGACGGGCCGGCTACGCGTGATGCACCGGCGCGCCAATGCGCCGGGTGCGTGACGCGAGCCAGACAAGAACAGCACCAGCGGCGATCAGCGCAACCTTCTCGACGGTGCCGCCGAGGTCGTCGTCAGCCACCGTTGGGAGATCGAGAGCACGCGGATCGCCGAGGTTCTGCTCAGCCAGCGCCAATGGGGCTGGAAACGCTGCAACGAGTTTCTCCTCGCCGTGACCCTTGGCGGCAACAAGCATCGGTTCGATGACCGAGCGTCAGCGCATCGCGGTCGCGGCGATGCTCACCGCGAGCGCGCGCGCAGGCTCTGAATCGCGGCGTCGGAGCCGGGCCTACTTGGTGAGTCGCTGCTGGCACTGGGCGCTAGACTTGCCGGGTCGTCGCGGGTTCTCCGCGTTTCTCTCCGCCCTGCGCGCGACTCTGCCTTCGAGGGGAACGGGAACCGGGGCGTCATGTCCACCCCTCCACACGGTCACTCTGCCGTCCACGACAGCGCCGCTCGCGGACAGCTCAGCGCCGACATCTCCAGCGCCGTCGTCCACCTCTTCTCAAAGCACACGGGACGGGGACCGACGAAGGCGCGCACCACTCTCGACGCGGATCTCGTCGTCGTCCTGCTCCAGGACAACATGACCAAGGGGGAGAAGAGCCTCGTGCACGCCGGCAGAGCGGCTGAGGTCCTGCAGATCCGTCGGACATTCCAGGAGACCATGCGCCCCGAGCTCGTAGGGGCGGTCGAGCGGCTGACCAAGCGGAACGTCGTGAGTTTCATGAGCGCGAACGACATCGGGCCCGATGCCGCTGCCGAGATCTTCCTGCTCGACGACACGATCTGACCCGCAGCTGGGTGCTGGTGTCAGCCGATCATCCTGCAATCGCTTCTCGGCGCTCGTCCGCATACGACGGCGCGGTCAGCGGCCCGCGGGCAAGCTGCGCCCATACGCGCGTCCCGCCTGCGGCGACGCGCTCCATTCCCCAGCGCTCGCTGAGATCCTGGACGAGGTTGAGTCCGAAGCCGCCGCCGGTTTCGGAGTTCGGGCGATGCGGGGCGATCATGCCGGCGCGGCCGGGATCCTCAACGTCAAGCCGCACCATGCCGGGCGTCAGGGCCACACTGACGATCAGGTGCGCGTCGTCGGGCATGCCGCTGTGGCGCACGCTGTTGCTGACCAGTTCGGAGACAATCAGCTGAGCGTTGTGGAATACAGACGACGCGACCTGGTCGCGGAGGCAGTCGGCGACGACGCTGCGCGCGGCGCCGGGCGCATGCACGTCGAGCGCGAGCCGGGCCTCGATCCGTTCGCCGCCGTCGACGTGACCGCTGGCGTGCCCGCTGGCGCGTCGTCGACGGCGCACCCGCTCTGAGTCGGCGCGGAACTCGGCGTTCTCGGCCTTCAGCGCCCGCGTCCCGCGAAGCAGCCTGCTGACCACGTCGCCGAGCGCGTCGATCGCCTCGGCTTGGCGTCGGCACTTCGCTCGCAGCCGCGCCAGCTCGGAAGTCGAGTTGGAAGGCTCGACCGCGGACGATCGCCCATTCCCGGCGTACTTCTGGTCTGAGTGCATGAGGCGCCGCCTCCTCGGAACCCGCCACGCCGTGCCGCCTGGACCCGCGCGCAGCAGTTTCCAACGATGTGCGGAGAATCAACCTCGGCGCGTCAAGGTGCGGTACCGGACGGCCGACCGAGCCGTGTCAAGGACGAGGCTCCTCTGATCCCGTCACCGTATCGCGCCGGCGCCGCTAATGCACCCCAAACCGCCCCCGGTCGCCTCTACCGTTGCCGTAAATCGGCACGCAGAAGTTTCCATGTGCGGAGAATCAGCCCCGACGCGTCAACGTGCGGTACAAAGCCCGAACCCGCATCCGCGCCAGAGGCGAAGCTCCTCTGTCCCCGAGACCGTGCTCCGCTCGCGGGCCCGGAGTACAGCACCGACCGACAAAGAGTCGCAGGATGCAAAATCGTCGGGCTCCGCTCAAACCGGCGTGTCGTCGTTGCGAACGAGTGAGTTCTGAATAGTGCGGCGAGCTGCCTATGGCTTGACACTCGCCGAGTAGAGGATCGCCCGGCTGAACGCGCACCAGCGAACCGCCGTGACCGCGTCTGTACCGCGCGGTCATCCCCGACGGGCGCCCGCGGCAGCGCTTGCCGCGGCGCATTCTTCGCCGCTACGTGACCTGCGCCACGCGGCTCCCGCTCGTGTCAGGCGTGCCCGGCCCGATGTCTCCATCGTGGGCTCCCAGAGCTTCGCCGTCTGGGCCGCCGTTGCGGGCGGCTACGTCGCGCGTGGCCGCGGGCAACGCGGTGACAGAGCCGGCGGTCGAGCGCGGCGGCGCGCGCACCTCGGCTTTGCCAAAGGTGGCGAGCTCGGCGCGGAGCGCTGCGTTCTCGACCGCTAAGGCTTTGGCCCCTCGGCGACTGACACGCAACTCGCCCGTCAAGTCGTCGATCGCAACGCGCTGACGGCGCCAGCTCGCATACAGCCGAGCCAACTCGGCCGTCGAGTCGGCATCCTGCTCGGGAACCGCGCCGATCGAGACCAGCCCGCGACTTGAAGCCTCGTCATCCAAAGCCATGAGCGCCTCCTCAGAGCCCCCTGCCAGTCCAGCCATACCGGTCGGCGGCCTGTGAGGAGTCTCCAACATGTGTCAGAGGATCAGCTCGGTGCTCCAGGGCCGGTGCTGAAGCCCCTCCAAGTCGCATCAAGCCGACGCTCCCTTCCGCCGACGACCCTATCAGTCAGGGCCGCGCTTGGCCTTGGCGTGAGACGCTTACTGCGGTCCAGGGCTCGCGGTCAATGACCGGGCGCTCGACGTCGGACGTCGCGTGCGCCCGCTCGGGCCGATCGAGCGCACGATCGCCGCGCCGCCGGAGACCGTGTTCGACGTGATCGCCAGCCCCTACCTCGACCGCACACCGCGCGCGATGCAGGAGAAGCTCAACGTGTGGGAGCGGGGAAGCGACATGGCCGTGGCCGCACACCTGACGACCAGGGGGCGCCTGACGACGACCACGGTCGAGACCGTGCGCTTCGAGCGTCCGCGTCGCGTCTCGTTCAGGCGGCTGCGCGGACCAGTGCCCCACGTCGTCGAGACCTACGAGCTGCGCGCCGCGCAGAGGGGTACCGCGTTCTCTACTCCGGCGACATCGGCACCGACGGGTGGGCGCTCGGCAGCTCGTGGGGCGACCGCGTGGCGGCGCCGTGGGAACGTGCCGTCGCGGCCTCGATCGATTCCATCGCCGCCGAGGCCGAACGGCGCGCCGCTCGCCGGGGAGGCAAGGAGAGGCTGACCGCGGCCGGACCGGCGTCCGCGCTCCAGCCGTGAGCTCGGCGCTGCCTCAGCTGGGCGGTGTGGACGAGCCGCTGATGATGCGATCGAGGCACAGTGCGCTGAACAGCACGAACCGCGGCGCGTTGGGCGGCGATTCGATCGCGAGCGAGACGTAGTTTCGGCGACCCTGCGCAGCCGGAGGTCGCCGAAGACGAACCGACCCCGCTCGTCGATCAGCGCGGTGACCCGTTGGTCGGGCTCGACTCGCGGTTCGCGGACACCGGCAGGCGGAAGATGCGCCTTGCGCCCGCACAGGTCGCTCATCGACGCCGCGCGCGGTGGTTCGTCAGGGCTCTTCGCGTGTCTGACCGGCATTGACATTTTGCTGGTCTGGAGGGAAAGTCAACCCGGTAATGGACGAGCACGACAAGAGGCGGGTTGGCGAGCAGATCGAGCCCGGAGGGCGACGCAAGGCACCCGGGCGGCTCGAGCTGCTTCAGCGCTTCGTCAACTCCTACAACCACGACTTGCCGCGCGAGTGGGATCGCATCGGAACCCCGGCAAGGGCCCAGGCGTGGCTGCGACAGAAGCGGCTCGTGGCGCCGGGCGACCGGATCTCGGAGGCCGACGTGACCGGCCTCCGCGAGCTCCGAGAGGCGATCCGGGCGCTGACGATCGCGAACCACGGCGGCCAACCTCCAGCAGCGGCGACGGACGTCGTTCGCCAGGCCGCCGGCACGGCCCGGCTCCGTGTCGCGATCGACGACGCCGGCCGAACCGCCCTCGAACCTGAGCCTGGCGGCGTCGATGCCGCGGTGGCGACGCTGCTCGGCATCCTCCACGAGGCGCAGCTCACCGGTCAGTGGCCGCGCCTGAAGGGCTGTCGGCAGTGCGGGTACGCGTTCTTCGACCGCTCGAAGAACCGGTCGGCGGCTTGGTGCGCGATGTCGATCTGCGGCAACCGGACGAAGAACCGCACGTACTACCGGCGGCGCCGTACCTCTGCGAGATGAGCGAAGCCGAGCCGGGAGCGCACCGCTCGGCCCTCCTGCCTGCTGGGCGAGGAGAGCAGGGAGGCGGATGAGCGCGCTCCAGGATCGTCAGCGGCTGCTCTCGCTCGCCATCTTCCCGGTGCTGATCGCGATCGGGGCGGTCCTCGACATGGACATCTTCTACGCGGCCGTGCTCGGGGCGCTGCTGGCCGCGCGCGCGGCCTTTGCACACGATCGAAAGGCCGCGCTCGGGCTCACCGCCGCGATCCTGGCGTGGGTGGTTCTGCTGCCCTTCTTCCACCCGTCGGGAGGCGGCTTCATCGACGACGCCGTGCTGGCGCTCGCGCGCTGCGGCATGGCGCTGGGGCTGAACATCGTCGTTGGCTTCGCAGGCCTGCTCGACCTCGGCTACGTGGCCTTCTTCGCCTTGGGCGCGCTGTCGGCCGGCTGGCTGATGTCGGGCTTCTTCACGGACGCCAACGTGCACATCGCCGTCGGCTCGACGATCGGGAACCTGCCCGGCGTCCACGTCAACTTCCTGATCGTCCTGGTGGCGGCGATCGTGCTGTGCACGGTGGCGGGCATGCTCATCGGCCTGCCCACCCTGCGCCTGCGCGGGGACTACATCGCGATCGTCACGCTCGCCTTCGGCGAGATCATCGGTCGCATCGTCGTGAACGGCGACGAGATCCGGTTCGGAGACAGCAAGCTCACCAACGGCCGGCGAGGAATCACCCCGGTCGACAAGGTCAAGCTGCCTGGCCTGGACCAGTTCGGCGCGCTGGACGTGCGGCCGTGGTACTGGCTCGCCCTGGGCCTGGTCGTGTTGGCGCTGATCGTCAACTTCCGCCTGCGCGACTCGCGCCTCGGGCGCGCCTGGATCGCGCTGCGCGAGGATGAGGAGACCGCCGCCTCGATCGGGGTGCCACTCGCCCGCACGAAGCTGCTCGCCTACGGAACCGGCGCTGCCTTCGGCGGGATGTCGGGCGCGTTCATGGCGTCGTTCCTCAACACGGTGAACGCGGACCAGTTCCAGTTCTCGTTCTCGATCTTCATCCTGGCGATGATCATCGTCGGCGGGCTGGGGTCGATCTGGGGCGTGATCATCGGCGCGATCACGCTGTCCTTCATCAACGACCGCCTGATCCCGGACGTGCTCAACGACGTGCCCTCGAAGGTGGGCCTCCACTTCGACCTCGCCGAGCTGTCGTTCGGCATCTTCGGATTCCTGCTCGTGATCATGATGCTGCTGCGGCCCGAGGGCCTGTTTCCCGAGCGAAGGCGGAGGCTCGAGCTGTCCGACGGCGTGCGCGCCGGCGCGACCCTATCCCGGCCTGCGCAGGCACGATCCGAGCGACGCCTGGTGACGTCTCGAGCCGCCCGCGATGCCGCTAGCGTGCATCGGTAGGTGCCGGTGTCCGGACGTTGGGTCGTTTGAGCCAGCTGTCGACGGCGCCAGGCAGTGTCGAGCTCGAGCGGTCGCTCGAGCGTGCGCGGGTGGGTCGAGATGCGCAGGAACGCAAGCACCGACGGCCACGGAATGCCGACGACGGGCGTGGACGTCAGCGTCGTCGCCAGCCACGCCCGAGCTTGCTCGTGCTGGCGGAACCGGCGGTGGTGCGCCCACAGCAGCACGTTGGCGTCGAGCAGGATCGCCGAGTGAGCCGCCGACTCACTGAAGCTCACGCCGGCGTTGACCGGTCGATATCGACTGCCGGCGCTGGCGCGCGCCGGCCGAACGGTCGAGACTGGCTGGCGGGATGGAGCGGCACGACGACGAGGCGATCCTCCCGGCGCTTGGATCGGAACCGGACGGCATCGCGTTGCTCTGCCGGCGCCACGCGGCAGGGCTCCTCGACGAGCTCGCGCGGCGCACGCGTGAGCCGGCGCGTGCCGCCGAGCTGTGCGCCGAGGCGTTCGCCGTCGCACTCGACCGCTCGGACCGCTACGACCCGGCGCGGGGCCCGGCCGTCGACTGGCTGAACGCGATCGCCATGCGGCTGCTCGATCGGGCCGAGCGGCGTGGCGTCGTGCTCCGCCATGCCCAGCGCCGGCTCGGGATGGCCCCGCTCCACCTCGTAGGCGCGGGGGGCGGCGAGGCCGTCTCGGCGTCCGCCGCCGGGCTTCGCTTCCTGCGCGAGCTCGAGGAGGAGCTGCTTGCGGCGGCGCGCTTCCGGGCCGAGCGCCGGGCGCGCCGCGTGCTCGTGCCGCGTGGGCTTCATCGGCGGGTGCTCGCGGGCGCCGCCGCGCTGCTGCTGCTCGCGCTGCTCGTAAGCAATCGATCGCCCAAGGAGCGGCGGGCGACGCCTGCGCCGGCGGGATCGGTCGTGACTCTCCATTCGATGCAGCGCGACACGTATTGCGGCGGGGCGGCTCCCGGGAGCGAGCCCTGGGCGCGCGAACCACGCGGCCTCGGCGTGCTCGAACGGCCGCAGCGCGAGGACGACGTGCTCCCGGCGGCGGCGCTCGAGCAGCTGCCGTTCGGCAGCGTCAATCCGGCGCTGACGCGCCGCGGATCCCCCGGGTCGCTGACGACGATCCACCTCGTGCCCTCGCGGGCCGTGCCGGTCGAAGGGCGCTGCGGCCAGGTAGCGCTGCCGGGGATCTGCCTCGTCGAGACCAGCCTCCGGTTCCGCTGCTTCAGCGTCTGGGAGGTGGGGTCAGGGCGTGCGCTGGCGCGCGCGCCGCTCGGGCTCATCGTGGGCCTCGTGCCGGATGGCATAGCCGCGGTGAAGCTGAGCGCCCGCGGCCGCACAGTGCGCGCGGACGTGGTCGACAACCTCTATGAGGCGCAGCTCGACGTCCCGGCCGGCACGCACGTGCGCTTCGCGGTCACCCGCCGGTTTCCGCGAGGCGGTCGCGGGGCCGTGCCGTGATCGCGCGTGTGCCGGTCGCGCAGTCGGGCTGTGGGGCCGATCGTCTCCCCGCTCGCATAAGGAAACACCAATGCAAACCAGAGTAAAATTTGCTTGTTGTTTCTGGATCGTCACCGTAGCTTTCCTCCGGCATCCGAGTGGACCGAGGAAGGAAACTCATGGCGGCAACAACTGAGCCGACGAAGGACCGCTGGTCCGCCGGCGTCACCCCTTACGCGGAGATGGGCTACTACGACGCCGACTACCAGCCGCAGGACAGCGACATCCTGGCGGCTTTTCGCATCACGCCGCAGGCCGGGGTCGAGCCGATCGAAGCTGCGGCCGCGGTCGCCGGCGAATCCTCCACCGCCACCTGGACGGTCGTCTGGACCGACCGTCTGACCGACCACCAGCACTACCAGGCCAAGGCCTACTCGGTCGAGCCGGTGCCCGGGTCCGAGGACCAGTACATCGCCCGCATCGCGTACGACCTCGATCTCTTCGAGGAGGGGTCGATCGCGAACATGACCTCCTCGATCATCGGCAACGTGTTCGGCTTCAAGGCGCTCAAGGCGCTGCGGCTCGAGGACCTGCGCATCCCGCCCCACTACG
>Ga0307416_100001232_pt1 | contig 13801 bp, 8 predicted proteins | sample DK1Cmetagenome_2_FD_203821 | JGI IMG/M metagenome (GOLD analysis project Ga0307416, IMG submission 203821) | Maize rhizosphere microbial communities from greenhouse at UC Davis, California, United States - DK15-C-3 | ecosystem: Host-associated > Plants > Roots > Rhizosphere > Soil | place: USA...
GGTACAGCAGGGAGTAGGGAGTAGGGAGTAGGGAGTAGGCCTACTCCCTACTCCCTACTCCCTACTCCCTGCCCTTCTCACTCCTCCGAGACGATCCGCTCCCGCCGAGCGACCTCGGTGATGCCCTTCACCCGCCGGGCCGCCTTCACGATCTTCTGGAGGTGGGTGAGGTTCTCGACCTCCACCATGATCGACCCCAAGGCGCGCCCATCGACAGTGCGCAGCTCCATGCTGCGGATGTCGGTCCCCGTGGCGCTGATGGCGCCGGCCACGTCGGCGTAGAGCCCCCGCCGGTCGTGGCCCTCGAGCGTCAGCCGTACGAGGAAGCGCTCCCCCTCCTGCTCCTGCCAATCGATGTCGAGCCGACGCTCGGGCTCGTGCGCCAGCATCAGCAGGTTGGGGCAGTCGCCGCGGTGGATGCTGACTCCGCGGCCCCGCGTCACGTACCCGACCACGGGGTCGCCGGGCACCGGCTGGCAGCATTGCGCGTAGCGCACCATGAGCCCGTCGGCGCCCTGGATGCGGACTCCTTTGGACGCGCCGCGCATGCGGTCGACGAGCCGTTCGAACGCGCTCGGCTTCGTGCTCGGCGCGGCCGCCTCGAGCTCCGGGTGCAGCACCTTGAGGACTTGCAGGACGTGCACGTCGCCCTGCCCGATGGACGCCATCAGGTGGTGGACGTCGTTCAGGCCGAGCGTCTTCGAAACGCGCAGCAGCTCCGCCTCGTCCGGCTTCGCCAGCCGCCGCCGCTTCACCTCCCGGTCCAGGATCTCGCGCCCCAGCTTGGTGGAGGTGGCGTTCTCCTCGTGCTTCAGCCATTGACGGATCTTGTGGCGCGCCCGCCCCGTGCGCACGTGCGCGAGCCAGTCGCGGCTCGGACGGGCCGAGGGGGCGGTGAGGATCTCGACCGTCTCCGAGTTCTTGAGCGCGCGCGAGAGCGGGGCGATGCGGCCGTTGATCTTGGCCCCTTGGCAGTGCAGCCCGACCTCGGTGTGCACCGCGAACGCGAAGTCGATGGGGGTCGCGCCCTTCGGCAACTGGATGACGTCGCCCGTCGGCGTGAAGACGAAGATCTCGTCCTGGTACAGGTCGAGCTTGAGGAACTCGAGGAATTCGTCCGGCGTCTTCGCGTCGAGCTGCAGCTCGAGCACCTGGCGGAACCACGTCAGGTGCCGGTCCAGGTCCTCCGAGCCCTTCGGGCTCTCCTTGTACAGCCAGTGCGCGGCGATCCCGAACTCCGCGGTGCGGTGCATCTCGCGCGTGCGGATCTGGATCTCGAAGAGTTGCCGGCCCGGCCCGAAGACGGTGGTGTGCAGCGACTGGTAGCCGTTGGACTTGGGCTGGGCGATGTAGTCCTTGATGCGCTCCTGCAGCGGCGTCCACCCGTCGTGGATGACGCCGAGCGTGTGGTAGCAGTCGGGCACCGAGTTGACGAGCACGCGGATCGCGAGCAGGTCGTAGATCTCGTCGTACGGCTTCTCGCGCTGGCGCATCTTCTTGTAGATCGACCACAGGTGCTTCGGGCGCCCGGTGACCTCGACGTCCTTGAGCCCCGCGCGGCGCAGCTCCGACTCGAGCGGCTCGCGCATCTGCGCGATCAGCGCCTCGCGCTCGCCCCGCTTCTGGGCGACGAGCTTGGCGAGTCCCTTGTACTCGTCAGGCTCGAGGTGCTTGAAGGCGAGGTCCTCGAGCTCCCACCGCATCTTGGCCATGCCGAAGCGGTGGGCGAGCGGGGCGTACAGGTCGCGCGTCTCCTGCGCGATGCGCCGGCGCTTGTCCGGCGGCAGCCAGTCGAGCGTCCGCATGTTGTGCAGGCGGTCGGCCAGCTTGATCAGGATGACCCGCGCGTCCTTCGCGATCGACAGCAGCAGCTTGCGATAGTTCTCGACCTGCCGTTCCTGCGTCGAGTTGAAGGACAGGTTGCCGATCTTCGTCAGGCCGTCGACGATCTGCGCGATCTCGCGCCCGAACTCCTTCTCGATGTCGGGGACGGTGACGTCGGTGTCCTCGACGACGTCGTGGATCAGCCCGCTCGCGACCGTGACGCTGTCGAGCTGCAGGTCGGCGAGGATCTTCGCCACCTCGACGCAGTGCGACACGTAGTCCTCGCCCGACTTCCGCTTCTGCCCGGCGTGCGCCCGCTCGCTGAAGCGGTATGCCCGCAGCAATAGCTCGCGGTCGAGCCGGCTGGGGATCGGCTCTTCCGACGCCGCCCACCCGGGAAGGATTTCGGTCAACGCCGCAGCCGCACTCACCGTCACAGCAGTCCTGCCTCCGCGAAACTCAGGTAGCGTCCGCGCCCGACGATCACGTGGTCGTGCACGGGGATGTCGAGTAGCCGCCCCGCGGCTACCAGTTGTTCGGTTACCGCTCGGTCGTCCGCCGACGGAGTCGGGTCGCCGCTCGGGTGATTGTGGACCAGGATGACCGCGGCCGCGCGCTCGGCGATGGCCTCGCGAAAAACCTCGCGCGGGTGAACGAGCGACGAGTTCAGGATCCCTCGAGTGACCGCGATGTCGCGCTCCAACCGGTGTTGCGAGTCGAGCACGGCGACGTGGAACTCTTCGACGGGTAAGTCCTCGAGGCGCGAGGCAAAGGCCGCGTAGACATCACGCGGCGAGCGCATGGGAGCACCCTCGTCGCGCGCCTCGGCCGCCATGCGCCGCCCCAGCTCCAGCGCGGCGTGCACCGCGACCGACCGCGCCACGCCCACGCCCGCGAGCGTCGTGAGCGCCGCCACCGGTCGGGCCGCGATGCGCCGCAACGAGCCGCCCGCCTCGGCGAGGATCTCCTGCCCGAGCCCGATCGCCGACCGCCGGCCGGTGCCCGAACCGAGCACCAACGCCAGCAGCTCCGCCGAGCTGAGCGCCTGCGCGCCGAGCGCCTTCAGGCGCTCCCGCGGCCGCTCGGAGCGAGGCAACTCTCGGATAGTTAACGCCTTTGTCTCACCTTGGCTAGACATCGAGCCCCCGCCCGCTGTGTGCGCCCGCCACCCCCGCGATGGCCGACCGTTAGCGCGCTCTCATGCTAGACGCGCCCGCCGCGCACCTCGCACCCAATCCGCGCGGATGTGACCGATCCCGCCCGCGGTGTGGCGCCGGGCCTTGCGCGGCAGGCCCGGGGGCTGTATTCCCAGACGCGCGGAGCGCGCCGGCACGCGGGACCCCGCCCTCCAACACCCGTGTGCGCACGGCGCGCTCCGCGCGGGGACGCCTTGACGGGCATGCAACGTGCTTGCACCATCCCCCAGCGGCAACCGGCCTTCGGCTGCGGGGGGCTGCCGCGAACTCGAGGCGTGGGACAGGCAACGGGCGCCGAGCGAGCGCCGGTGCCGGCCCGCGCCGCACTTCTACGCAAGAGGAGACCATGTACTTCCATCGTCTGGCCCCCGCCGGCGTCGCGGCGCTCCTGGCCGCGAGTTCGCTCGGCGCCCAAGGCGCGCACACGCCTGGCACCGTCGAGATCGGGGGCTTTGGGCAGTTCACCGCGCAGGCCGACACCTTCGGGATCGAGAACCCGATCGGGTTCGGCGTGCGCATCGGCGGCTTCTTCACTCCCCGGTGGCAGCTCGAGGGAGACTTCTCTTACGGTGCGGCGGACGAGAAGGACGTCACGGGCCGCGACGAATTCGAAGTGGGCTACTCCAGCCTGGCAGCCCGGATCAATTACAACTGGCCGCTCGCCTTCGGGACCAACAGCTCGTTCATCGTTGGTGCGGGTGTCGTGCGCAGTAACTACAAGGTGGACCTCGACGACGATCCGAACACCGTTGAAGCGATCTTCGGCGAGGGTGGCCCCTTCCGCTGGGCGTACGGCGCGAGCGGCCTCGTCGGCTTGCGCTTCGGGATTACGCCCCAGTTCGCCGTCCGGCTCGACGCCATTCCGGAATACCATCCCGACCCTGAGGCCTTCAACATCAGTGGGCGAGCGGGACTCAGCTATATGCTCGTGGGCGGCCCGGCCATGTCCGAGACCGACATGGCGATGGCCGGCGGGGCGCGGCAGCCCGGCACTCTCGAGGCCGGCATCTTCGCCAACTTCCCGATTCTCGCCAGCGACTGGAACCTGCAGAACGCGCTCGGCTTCGGCGCCCGCGCGGGCGTGTTCATGACGCCGCGCTGGCAGTTCGAGGGCGAGTTCGCGTATTCCGAGGCGGACGTCGACGACGTCAACGCGCGCGGGCAGTACAACACGCAGCTCACGAAGGACAGCTACAACTACGTCGTGCACGCGGCGCGGCTCAACTACAACATCCCGTTCGGCACGCGGAGCTCGTTCGTGCTCGGCGCCGGCCCGGTGCGGAGCCACTACGAGTACACGTACAACTACGGGGGCAGCGGCCTGGCCGGGTTCCGCTTCGCCGTCGGCGACCTGGCCGCCATCCGCGCCGACGTCGTCGGCAATTACATGCCCGAGCCGTCCGCGTTCGACATCAACCTGCGCGCGGGCTTGAGCGCGTTCCTCGGCGGTGCGCGGCCCACCGAGGCGCCGCCGGTCGTCGCCACGCCCGAGCCGACGCCGATGGATACCACGACGCCGCCGGTGGACACCGCCGTCGCCGTCACCCCGCCGACCGACACGATGCCGGCGACGCCGGCGGTCGACAGCGCGGCCATCCGCGACTCGCTCGCCCGCGCGGCATCCGCGAGCGCGCGCAGTGCGCTCACGGCGCCGATCTTCTTCGGGTTCGACCGCTCCGATCTGAACGACTCGGCGCGCACCACGCTCGACGCGAAGGTCCCGGTGCTCCAGGCCAACCCGAGCGTGCGGCTCCGCATCGCCGGGAATGCCGACCCGCGCGGGTCGGACGAGTACAACCTCGCGCTCGGTCAGCGGCGCGCGAATTCGGCACGGCGGTATCTGGTCCAGCGCGGCGTCCCGGTCCGACGACTCGAGACGGTGAGCTACGGTGAGGAGCGCCGGAACTGCACCGAGGAAACGGAGGACTGTTACGCCCAGAACCGCCGCAACGAGTTCGAGATCATTGCCGGTGATGAGAATCTGACTGTGCCAGCGGCGGGGCAGCAGCCGCCTGACGAGGAGTAGGAGGAGGCGCCCCGACCGGCCGCGCAGCGGGTTTCTGCCACGCGGAGCGCGGCGCGGCCGCCCACTCGACAGAGTGGTAGACGGGCCAGGTGGAACGTACGAAGCGGGGACCGGCAGCTGCCGGTCCCCGCTTGCCACTCCGGGCCAGCCGGAGCGCGCTCGATGGAGCTCGATGGGCTAGTCCGGCGCTACAGCTGCGCGCCGTGGCACTTCTTGAATTTCTTCCCGGACCCGCAGGGGCACGGGTCGTTCCGCCCCACCGAGGACCAGTCCACGTTGGCGAGCGTCGGCGCCGGCGCCCCGAGGCGGCGCGCCTTCCCCGCGCCCACCACCGTCGGCTCGACCCGAGCGGCGGGCTGTCGTTTGGGCGGCTCGCTCGGCCCGACGTCCACCGCCGTCGCGCCATTCCCGGAGGCCGCCACCTCGGGCGTGCCGTTCCCCAAGGCGCCGCCGTCGAGCTCGTCAGCGGGCACGTCTTCGAGGATGCCGAGCGCGTTGTATCGCTTCGTCGGTCGGCGCGGCCGTGCCGGCCCCGCCATCGGGCCGTCCCCGGAGGCGTCGCCGAACTCCTGGTAGCCTTGCGGCTGCTGGAACACGAGCTGGACGCGCAGGAAGCGCTCCGTGAACGTGTGGTAGATGTCGTTCATGAGGTCCACGAACATCGTGTACGCCTCGTGCTTGTACTCGATGAGCGGGTCCTTTTGCCCCCACGACCTGTAGTGGATCGCGTTGCGGAGCTGGTCCAAGTCGTAGAGGTGGTCCTTCCACTTCTCGTCCAGCACGTTCAGCATCACGAGCGCGAGCAGTCGGCCGCCGTAACCGGCGCCCGTCTCGTCGCGCACCGCGTCCAGCTCGGCGAGCTTGGCGTCGAACGCCCGGCGCCCCGCGTCGACCGACACCGACTGCGCGTCGGCCACTGTCGTCGGCCGGCGGTCCTCGTCGCCCAGCTCGGGGACGGTCAGCAGGTAGTGCATGAGCAGGTCCTGCTGGACGAGCGGGAAGTCCCACTCCTCCGCCGTCTCGTACTCGCCCAGCGCCGTCTCGATCCGCCGCGAGATCGCCTTCTCGATCATCTTCAGCGCCTCGCCCTTCAGCTCCTCGCCACCGTCGAGCGCGAACGCGCGAAGCGAGTAGATCACCTCGCGCTGCTGGTTCATCACGTCGTCGTACTCGAGGAGCCGCTTCCGTGACTGGAAGTTTTGCAGCTCGACGCGCTTCTGCGCCTGCTCGATGGAGCGCGTGATGAGCGGGTGCGTGAGCACCTCGCCCTCCTGCGCGCCCATTCGGTCCATGAGGCGGGCGATGCGCTCCGACCCGAAGAGGCGCATCAAGTCGTCTTCGAGCGAGAGGAAGAACTGCGACGCCCCGGGGTCGCCCTGGCGGCCGGCGCGGCCGCGCAGCTGCCGGTCGATCCGTCGGGACTCGTGGCGCTCGGAGCCGACGATGTGCAGGCCACCGTCCTCCATGACCTCGACGTCGTTGCCGTCCGGATCCTTCACCACGCTCGGCTTGGCCTCCGTCACGCCGGGGCCCAACTTGATGTCCGTCCCGCGGCCGGCCATGTTCGTCGCGATCGTGATGGCGCCGGGCTGGCCCGCCATCGCCACGATCTCGGCCTCGCGCTGGTGGTACTTGGCGTTCAGCACCTCGTGCTTGAGGCCCCCGCGCGAGAACAGCCGCGACAGCGTCTCCGAGACGTCGACGCTCACCGTACCCACCAAGACTGGGAAGCCCAGGTCGTGCAGCCGCCGCGTCTCCTCGACGATGGCGTTGTACTTCTCGCGCCGCGTCTTGTAGACCAGGTCGTGCCGGTCCTCGCGCACGACGGGCTTGTTCGTGGGGATCACGGCGACTTCGAGCCCGTAGATCTGGTGGAACTCGGTCTCCTCGGTCTCCGCGGTGCCCGTCATGCCCGCGAGCTTGTCGTACATGCGGAAGTAGTTCTGGATCGTGATCGTGGCGAGCGTCTGCGTCTCGCCCTTCACCTGAACGCCTTCCTTCGCCTCGACCGCCTGGTGGAGCCCCTCCGACCAGCGCCGCCCGGGCATCGTGCGGCCGGTGAACTCGTCGACGATCAGGACCTGCCCATCCTGCACGACGTAGTTCACGTCCTTCTCGTACAGGGCGTACGCGCGCAGAAGCTGGTGGACGATGTTCAGCTTCTCGCTCTTGAGCGCATACTCGCGGTACAATTCGTTCCGCCGCTCCAGCTTCTCCGCGGCGTCGAGGTCCGGGTCGTGCTCGGCGCGGTGGACCTCGCCCGAGATGTCCGGCAGCACGAACGCCTCGTGATCGGAGGGTGACATGTAGTCCACCCCGCGATCGGTGAGGTGCACCGTGTGTCCCTTCTCGTCGAGGACGAAGAGCAGGTCGTCTTCCAAGTCGCGGAACTGCTGCTTGTTCGGCGGGAGCTTGCGGTCGGCCAGGTGCTCGAGCTCCATCTTTTGCACGAGCTGCTTGACGCCGGTCTCCTGCAGCACCTTGAAGAGCCGCCGGTTCTTCGGCCCGCCGAGCTGCGCCTTGTAGAAGAGCAGGCCGGCCTGCTCCGAGTCGCCCGACTCGAGCGCGCGCTCGCCGTCCGCCACGAGCTGGTTGACCAGCTCGCTCTGCTTGCGCACCAGCCGCGCGACGGCGGCGTTGTGCTCGGCGTACTGGGCGTCGCTCTCGTTCCCCACGGGGCCCGAGATGATGAGTGGTGTGCGCGCCTCGTCGATCAGCACCGAGTCCACCTCGTCGACGATCGCGAACCAGTGGCCCCGCTGCACGCGCTGGTCGAGCGACACTACCATGTTGTCGCGCAGGTAGTCGAAGCCGAACTCGTTGTTCGTGCCGTACGTGATGTCGCACTCGTACGCCGCGCGGCGCTCGAACGTGCCCGGCTCCGAGTCGTCGAGGCAGCCGACGGTCATCCCGAGGTACGTGTAAACGTGCCCCATCCACTGCGAGTCGCGCCGGGCGAGGTACGAGTTCACCGTCACCAGGTGCGAGCCGCGGCCGGGCAGCGCGTTCAAGAACAGCGGCAGGGTGGCAACGAGGGTCTTCCCCTCACCGGTGGCCATCTCGGCGATACGCCCGAGGTGGAGCTGGATGCCCCCCATGAGCTGTACGTCGTAGGGGACCATGTTCCACTCGACTGGGCGTCCGGTGACCATCACCGTCGTGCCGAGCAGGCGGCGGCAGGCCTCGCGCACTGTGGCGAAGGCCTCGGGAAGCAGCTCGTCGAGCGTATCGGCGATCACCTGCCGGAGCTCCGCCTCCAGTCCCCCGCGCCCGTCGCGCCCACTCAGCTCCTCGTCGATCCCCTCGCGCTCGGCCGGGTCGGCCGCCGTCCGCTTGCGCTCCTTCAGCTCGGCGATCCGGCTCTCGATGTCGCCGGTTCGCTCGCGCAGCGTACCGCGAAATTTCGCGGTCTGCCCGCGGAGCTCCTCCTCGGACACGCCCTGGAGCCGTGCGTAGTGCTCGTTGATCTCGTCGACGATGGGCTGGATGCGGCGGCGCTCGCGGTCGTGGCGGGTGCCGAACACCTTCCCCAGAACGGTCTTCAACATGCTATCCTCTATCGGTACAGCCCCGCCCGATCGATGTAGGCGGCAATGGCATCCGGGACGAATCCGCGAACCGACTTGCCGGCGCGCACGCGCGCCCGCACTTCCGTGGACGAGACGTCGATCCGCCGCGTGCGGAGGAACAGCGCCCCGCCCCGCTCCAGGGCGGCGCGCTCAGCCCGGCCCTCCCCCCCATCCTCGCCGTTGCGGCGCTCCAACACGGCCACCCGGGCCAGGCGCAACACCCGGTCGGGCTCGCGCCACCGGTCGAAGGTCTTCACGATGTCGGCGCCGGTCACGAAGAAGCGCTCCGCGTCAGGGTAGCGCTCGGCGAACGCAGCCAGCGTCTCCACCGAGTAAGATAACCCCTCCCGATCGATTTCGATCGGGTCGACGGCGAATCGGCGGTCGTCGCCCACCAGGAGCCGGACCATGTCGAGGCGCCGAGGCGGCGGGGCCGCCGGTGAGTCCGCTTTCAGCGGCTGCCGACCGGCGGGGACGAACACGAGGCGGTCCAGCGCCAGCGCCTCGACCGCCTCGACCGCGCCGATGAGGTGCCCGACGTGCGGTGGGTCGAACGTTCCCCCGAAGATGCCGAGGCGCATCCCTCAGGGAACGGTCGCGGGCGCGGCGGCCGTCGCCGACCCGCCGAGTCCGCAGCGCTCGCGCACCTCGCGGTCGTTCGGGTAGGTCCGCCGGAGCGACTCGCACATCTCCTCGGCGTCCTCCCGGTACTTGATCGCGCGGTACGCGTCGACGAGCCGCAGCGATGCCTCCCGCGCCTTCGGCGTGCTCGGATACGTCTCCAGCACGTCCTTGAAGTAAATGATCGCCGAGTCGTAGGCGTGCCGGCGGAAGTAGTGCATCCCGTTCTCGTAGTCCTTCGTCGCGAACCACTGCTCGAGCCGCGCGATCTCACGCCGTACCTGGGGGGCTCGCGGGGTCTCCGGGTACACCGAGAGCAGGGTCTGGTAGGTCTGGAGCGCGGCCTGGCCGTATTGCGCGTCGAGGTCGGGACGGCGCCAGAGGCGCTGGTAGGAGCGCGCTGCCTCGTACATCGCGTCGTCGGCGAGGGTGTCGTTCGGAAAACCCTCGGCCATCCGCCCGAAGCTCTGCGCGGCGAGGAGGTGCTCCTTGGCGCCGCTATGGGCCACGCCCAGGTAGTAGTGCGCGCGCGGGAGGAGGGTGTCGCGCGCCGGGAGCTCGAGCGTCAGCCGCTCGAAGCCGGCGACGGCACTGTCCCAACGCTTCCGCTGGAGCTCGCGCAGCGAGGCGCGGTAGAGCTGCTCGTTGGTCCCTCTGAACGCCTTGGGCTCGAATGCCGGCCGGCAGGCGATGGCCAACGAGGCACCGAGGGCGACGAGGACGAGCCTACGAAAAGAAACCATGTCGGGTGGTACCCGGGGGGACTCGGACGGTTCTGGCGAGCGCCGCCCAGGTAGGCGGCCGGCGCGGAGCGATGTAAGGTAGCGCGCGCGGCACCCAGATAGGGAGCCGCGCGCTCCGGGCGGGCCTCGCCGCGCCACGGGGCCGGCCGCCCGGCGGCTCGAGCCGAAGTCGCAGGCCCCCTGCCCGGCTCGACGCGACCGCCGGGTGGCTACACGCGCGCCGCCGCCCGGCCGGTCCCCATGAGCGAGCGGAAGTACTCGATGGTGCGCGCCACCCCCTCGCGGACCGGTACCGTGGGCTCCCAGCCGAGCATCCGTCGGGCGCGTGTGATATCCGGGCGGCGCTGCTTCGGGTCGTCCTGAGGCAGCGGCTCGTGCTTGATCACCGACGAGGTGCCCGTGAGCTCGATGATCAGGTCGGCGAGCTCGCGCACGGTGTACTCGGCCGGGTTGCCGATGTTCGTCGGGTTGTGGTCCCCGTGCAGGAACAGTCGGTACAGCCCCTCCACTTCGTCCGACACGTAGCAGAAGCTGCGCGTTTGCGACCCGTCGCCGTAGACGGTGAGTGGCTCGCCGTTCAGGGCCTGCACGATGAAGTTCGTGACCACCCGCCCGTCGCGCGGCCGCATCCGCGGCCCGTACGTGTTGAAGATCCGGACGATGCGGGTGTCGAGCCCGTACTCGCGGTGGAACGACATCGTCAGGGCCTCGGAGAAGCGCTTCGCCTCGTCGTACACGCTCCGCGGCCCGACCGGATTGACGTGCCCCCAGTAGCTCTCCACCTGCGGGTGCTCGAGCGGGTCGCCGTATACCTCGGACGTGGACGCCATGAAGAAGCGCGCACCGCGGGCCCGGGCGAGGGCGAGCGCGTTCAGCGTTCCGAGCGACCCCACCTTCAACGTGGCGAGTGGCTGCTCGAGGTAGTCCACCGGGCTGGCCGGCGACGCGAAGTGGAGCACGCCGTCGAGCGGCCCGACGTCCGGGAGCGCGTCGGACACGTCCTGCTCCAGGAGCTCGAACCGGGGCTCGCCGGCGAGGTGCGCGACGTTCTGCGCGTTCCCGGTCAGGAAGTTATCGACGCCGACGACCGAGTGGCCGTCGGCGAGGAACCGGTCCGACAGGTGGGAGCCGAGGAAGCCCGCGGCCCCCGTAATGAGCACTCTCATGAGCACGGCCGCCCGATCGAAGAGTACGTGAATCCGAGCGCGCGCATCTTGCCCGGGTTGTAGAGGTTGCGCGCGTCGACGATCACGGGCCGCTTCAACGTCGTCTTGATGCGCTGGAAGTCTGGGTGGCGGTACTCGTTCCAGTCGGTCATCACGACGAGCGCGTCGGCGCCGGCGAGCGCTTCATAGTTCGAGTCCGCGAACCGGACGCGGTCGCCGAGGCGGCGCTTCGCCTCGTGCATCGCGACGGGATCGTGCGCCGTGACGGTGGCCCCGGCGTCGAGCACCTCCTCGATGAGCGTCAACGCCGGTGCCTCGCGCATGTCGTCCGTCTGCGGCTTGAACGCCAGCCCCCAGACGGCCACGTGGCAGCCCTGCATGTCGGCGCCGAGGCAGCCGCGCAGCTTGGCGAACGCGACGTGCTTCTGGCGCTCGTTGGCGTCCTCGACCGCCTCGAGCACGCTGAGCGCGGCCCGGTTGTCCCGCGCAGTGCGGACGAGCGCCTTCACGTCCTTCGGGAAGCACGAGCCGCCGTAGCCCGGCCCCGGAAACAGGAACGACGGCCCGATGCGCGCGTCGCTGCCGATGCCCTTGCGGACCAGGTCGACGTCGGCGCCGACGCGCTCGCACAGGCCCGCGATCTCGTTCATGAACGAGATGCGCGTGGCGAGCATCGCGTTGGCCGCGTACTTGGTCATCTCCGCCGATGGAATGTCCATGAAGATGATCGGCTTCCCCGTCCGGACGAACGGCGCGTACAGCTCCGCCATGACGCTCCGCGCGTGGTCCGTCTCGACGCCGAGCACGACCCGGTCGGGCTTCATGAAGTCATCGACCGCCGCGCCCTCCTTGAGGAACTCGGGGTTGCTGCACATGTGGAACGGGTACCGGGCGTGCTGCCCGATGCACGCCGCCACCCGCTGCGCGGTGCCCACCGGCACGGTGGACTTGGTGACGACGACCAGCTCCCGGCGCATGTACTTTCCGATCTGCTCGGCGACCGCGAGCACGTGCCGGAGGTCGGCCGAGCCGTCCTCGTCAGGCGGCGTGCCCACCGCGATGAAGATCACGTCCGCCGAGCCAATCGCGGCCGGAATGTCGGTGGTAAATTTCAGTCGCCCCTGCTGCTGGTTCCGCTCGACGAGCGACTCGAGCCCGGGCTCGTAGATCGGCAGGACGTTCTGCTTCAGCCCATCGATCTTGCGCTCGTCCACGTCGGCGCAAACGACGTCGTTCCCGGTCTCGGCCAGGCAGGCGCCGACGACGAGACCGACGTAGCCCGTCCCCACGATCGTGATGTTCATGCCCTCTCCAAACGGCTGTCAGAAATAACGGACGCACGCCGGCAGGCGGCGCCCCGTCAATGGACGACAGTACTGGGTCGGTGGTCCCGAAGGGCGGCCCGAAGCGTACCGGCGGCGCTCAGCGCGCCGCCGCCAGCGGGGCCCGGGGGAGCGCCGGGCCGGACCCGAGGCTCGGCTCGGTGGACGTGGCCGAGAGGCTCACCACGCGGGCCCTCGACGCGCGCGTCCGAGCCGTCGCGTTGCGGGTGTCGACGACGAGCGCGGCCGCGTCGACAATCGCCTGGTAGTCCACGCCGTCGTGGTCGGTGACGATCACCACGGCGTCGGCCTCGGCGAGCCGCTCGGGCGTGAGGTCGACGCCGCGGCGCTCGTGTCCGTCCTCCCGGAACGATGGGACGAAGGGGTCGTGGTATTGCACGGTAGCGCCCTTCCCTTCGAGCAGGCGGATGACGTCCAGGGCCGGGCTCTCCCGCATGTCGTCGATGTTCTTCTTGTATGCGACTCCGATCACCAGCACTTGGCTCCCCTTCACCGCCTTGCGCTCCTCGTTCAGCGCCTGCGACACCTTCTCGACGACGAAGTCGGGCATCGAGCTGTTGATCTCGCTGGCCAGGTCAATGAAGCGCGTCTTGTAGTTCAGCGTGCGCATCTTCCACGCGAGGTAGTGCGGGTCGAGAGGGATGCAGTGCCCGCCGATCCCGGGGCCGGGCGTGAACTTCATGAAGCCGAACGGCTTGGTGGCCGCGGCCTCGATCACCTCCCACACGTTGACGCCGAGCTTGTCGCAGACAATGGCCATCTCGTTCACCAGCCCGATGTTCACGGACCGGAAGGTGTTCTCGAGCAGCTTCACCAACTCGGCGGCCTCGGTGGACGACACCGGGACCGGCCGATCGATGCAGGCGCCGTAGAGCGCCACCGCCACCTCCGTGCACGCCGGCGTGATGCCGCCGACGACCTTGGGCGTGTTCTTGGTGTGCCACGTCTCGTTCCCGGGGTCGACCCGCTCGGGGCTGAACGCCAGGAACACGTCCTCGCCGACGGTGAGCCCGCAGGCCTCGATGCGCGGCTGCATCACCTCGCGGGTCGTGCCCGGGTACGTGGTGCTCTCGAGTACGATCAGCATGCCGGGACGTGCATTGTTGGCGATCGTCTCGGTGGCCGCGTTCACGTAGCTCATGTCGGGGTCGCGCGTCTTGCCGAGCGGCGTCGGCACGGCGATCGAGATCGCGTCGCACTCGCGCAGCCGCGCGTCCTTGGTTGTGGCCACGAACCGGCCGGCGGCCACCATGCGCGCCACCTCGTCGCTCGGCACGTCCTGGATGTGCGACTCGCCCGCCATCAGCCGGTCG
>Ga0307416_100001233_pt1 | contig 13786 bp, 12 predicted proteins | sample DK1Cmetagenome_2_FD_203821 | JGI IMG/M metagenome (GOLD analysis project Ga0307416, IMG submission 203821) | Maize rhizosphere microbial communities from greenhouse at UC Davis, California, United States - DK15-C-3 | ecosystem: Host-associated > Plants > Roots > Rhizosphere > Soil | place...
CAGGAGATGGCCTAACGGCAACCGGAGAAATCAATAGCACACCATTGACAGACGGCTCATTTCTGGCGCGATATCACTATGTAACGACACGCGGTTGCCAATGGAGAGATTCTGTGAATGTGCGGGTCGATAAATTGCAAATGCCGCAAGTGATCCAGGAAGGCGAGACAGTATGCCAGGAAACGCCTGTTATATTGGATCTTGATGGGGTTGATCAGAACACGACCGTTCAATGGTTCAAAAATCAAATATCCGTTGGGAATCAGGTATCTCTGCAAGTCCGCAGACCGGGGAGGTATACCGCGACCGTATCAAAACATGGATGTTCACTGGACGTCGGCCCAGTCACTCTTGAAGGTGAACCAGATAGTCTTTATGTGCCTAATATTTTTACTCCTAATGCAGACGCATTTAACGATTTTTTTGAAATCCGGGGCACAGGTATGAATCAATTCGATCTCACGATCTTTAACCGCTACGGTCTTCCGGTGTTTGAGGCCAATGACCCGGTATTTAAGTGGGACGGCAGTGTTGCGGCGGGCGTGTATTTTTGGAGGATTACTTATGTGGGGTGCAATGAGGAGGTGAAGGAACGGAAGGGCTGGGTGCAGGTAATGCCGTAATTATTTTCAGATCGCGGGAATCGAAAATATGAATTTCACTACGAATTTCACCTATCCCTTTCATGATGTGTTATCCCGCTTCATCAGTGCTTCCTTGCGAGGTCAGGAGCGGTTCCCCAGGCTCAGCCTAGGGCCGAAGGTTTCCTTCGATCGAGTCGTCCAGGGTTTTACCAATCGCAGCACCGATAACCTGCTTTGCGAAAGCAACAACTTGCGCGTGCTTTGTATCCCAATAGTATCCATGCTCCGGGGTAAACTCGATAACCGTAATGCGCGGATCATCTTTGCCTTCCGTGAACCAGGTCTTCAGCAGCGGTTCCCAAAGCTCTTTGATCTTACCCTCGTCGCGGCTAAGGACAGATTTCCCATTTAGGCTAAGAAAATCTGAGTAATCGGAGCCCTTAAACAACAATTGTGTTGCAGGATCGTGGAGAAGATCTTCATTTTTATGACTGTCGATCGGGCTGAGGAACCACAGGGTGCCATCATCATCAATTTTCTGAACCGACATCGGACGGGTTGAGAAGCCTTCGCCCGTTCTGATATTGGTGCAGAAGAAGCAGGTGTTCTTCGCTTTCTCAATCAATTCCTTGATCTTTTCACGGGCCTCAATGCTTGAGAGATTTTGGAAATTCTTTTCCGGCTGCTGGGCGTTAATGCTATCCATCTTTTTTTTGATAGCGAACGAAAAAATAGGATGCCTGAAATTTTTTGCCACTTTGTTGAAAGTTAGGCATGACAGCAGAGCAGTAACGTTAAACAGACTTGAATGAATTCGGGGTTGGATCTGGACAGTTATCAAAACCTCCCCATTCCCTTCACATTTGTACCGTGCGGGCTTCACAGCCGCATCCACTAACATCTCCGCCGGTGGCTTAAGAGCATGATGAAACTTCGGATTGCGAAGCCTTGATAACTTTATCCAGCGCATTCACAGCGTTCATGGACGCGTTAAGAACAGTGCACAGCCTGCAAAAGACTTGATCAAAAACCGCAGCATATTCCGCTATCGCGTAACCAGTGCTCTATAAACCGGCAGAGTATGGTCAATCAATCGCTCGGTTAAACTATCAGTAAGTAATTCAACCTCATTTCTGACAACTTAACGACGAAATAAGCGCTTTACCGATGAGATACCTCCACATAATCTCAAATTGTGGAACAGCTATATCCTTGAGCAGCCCATGAAAACCGGGTAATGTTAAAAGGCACGTGTTTCATGCACTGCTCCGGAATAAGCTAAACCCTATGGATAAAAGATCTTCAACCAACCCCTTTATAGCCGTTTGGCTATGTAGTCTACTTACTTTATGTGTACAGTCTTGCGCCGACGAAAGCGTCCAGCTTGAAAAGAGCAAAGTTCAATTTATGCTTAGCCCCGGAACTAGTTCTGACGGAAGAGTTAAAGAAATTGACTTACCTGAAAGCGCTCTCCTAAGGTTAAGCATTAAAAGCAGCTCGGGTACATCGATTTTCTCTGACCATGAGATTGACGTGTCGAACAACGGTGATGGCTATACGGCTGATCCGCTGGAGTTCCTGCCTGGAACCTATGTGATAACTGACTTTATGATCGTGAAAGACAATGAGGTGTTAAACGCTGCACCCAAAAATGAAAGTGCATTTAGCTCATTTGTAACACATTCCCTGCCTTACAAGTTTTCGGTGGCTCAAAATGGGGTTGCGACGGTGAGTATGCAAGTCATTGATGCGCGGAATGAAAAGCCTGAGGCATTCGGATATGCTTCCTTTAAAAAAAATACAGTTAATAAGTTATCCTTCATGGTCTCTAAGACGAAAGGTGGAGAGACATCATTAAGAGGAGCTACCGCTGAGCTTCGCCGGGGAAAACATGTGATCAAGACATTTTCAGTAAATCCGGGAATGAACAATATCACTTTTGAGGGTGAGCCGGATGCCGTGTATACACTTTCTGTCTTTGCAGGTGAAGCGGCGAAGGTTAAAACCTTCAACTTTAAAGAGCTGAAAAAACAGCTTGGTGCAAAACCCTTGAAAATAACACTTGAGCCCGCATTATTGTTAACGATACATTCAAGTGTTGACGAGGGCAACGAATATGAAGAATATTTTGAACTCGTGCTGGACGGCACAGGAGGAGCAGTGAATGTAAATTGGGGTGATGGTTACGAAAACTCCTATACTTTGCCGCTTAACGCTCCGCATGAGTATACAACCGGTACTTATACTGCGATCGTTACGGGCGATTTAGATCAAATAACAAATCTATACGGCTTTTCTTATGGCACTATTATCTATGCTATAACAGGCCTTACAAACCTGACAGCGCTCAAGACATATAATCCCTCCTGGGGGGCAGTACCTATTAAGGTTAATCTTAGTAATTGTACAAAGTTGGAAACCATATACGTAGAGAAATACGGTGCCCCCTATGAACCAATTGATCTACGAACAGATTTTCTACTTCCTCAGGAGCATTTCATTAAAGAATTTGTATTCTTCGTTCCAAGCCTTGATCCAACCCGGGAAAATATCAGCACAGACGAGCTTAAAGTAATTGTAGATAACATTTATAATAACACAACGCAGCGTAACATCTATGACGGCAAGTTCTTTGTTTATCCGGTGGACGCGCCATCTCCGGAAACGCAACAAAAGTTAGATATTCTGCAAAATAAGTACAACTGGGATGTACGCCTTGACGGAAACATCTGGGACGACTTCTCAGAAGCAGGAAGAACTAAACAAGATTTAGACGCACGAAGGGAAAATTGGTTGCGAGATAAATTTTCTAAGAGTAAGTATTTATCGCGAGGCGCGAAAGTCTCTCTTACAAACTGAGTTTTATATTCTGTATCCTAAGTGAATGAAAGAAAGTGGCGCGTCAGGGCGTAGGTGTGTTCATAACGCAATGTGGTGACGGGCAGGGAAGATATGGCCAATGATAATTATTCCAGTAACCATCCAATCGTCTCTTCCATAAAGGCAGCGCACTCGTAGTCCGTAACCCCCTGCCAGCTGGTCATGTATAGCGATACCATTCCTTCGCCCATCGCGATGACCTTGCCGCCTCCTTGGACTTGCGTGAAGACCGCGAAGGGATTAGCATCGGATTTGTTGCTGTATGCGAAGGCGGTGCCACCTTTCACAGTACGTGCGCCGTGATAGGGGATAGAGTACCTTTTCTTCGTGACTTTACCCGGTTCAGAGTGTCCTCCGCTCGATCGATCGGGATTGTCGGATGAGTACGTAATCCCGAAGGGTATAACGATGTCGTTCACGTTAGCCTGTGCCAACGTGGTCCAGTAGTCTTCTTCCACTACGATAAATAACGAACCGCCTCCCTCTACATATTGCCTGATCGTTTTGCATTCGTCGGCAGAATACTTTTTCGAAGGAACGTGAATGAAGAGCAGATCACTTTTTGACAGTGCCTCCGTGGTAATGGGTGCCTTCAGGTAGGCGATCACAGCGTCATGAGCTGCCGCATTTTTGTTCAGCTCTCCCGTCATGTATTTCAGACGCTCCGTGGGTACCAGTTCAGTGGATATCTTATCAGCGGGATCGCTGTAGAATCTCTGGCCATGTGCTACGTCAACGAGGATTTTCTGCTTCTGGGCCGGGACGATGGTCCACGCGGAGATCAGGCATACGATACAGCAGGTGTGCATTGTGAATTGTTTCATAGCATTTTTTATGTTGCGAGGTCAAGGACTGTGCCATACACGCGACCCGCCCGCAGTGAGCTCACACGAATGGATGGGAGAGTCCGACATGTTCGAAATCGTGCTGATATCATCCGCTGGCGGGCAGGTTACAAGGCGGCCTGGTGAAGTGGCGCTCGAGACGATGGCAGAGACCCATCAACACACCAACACATCAACACATCAACACATCAACACATTACCACATCAACACATCAAGAGATTCTTGACTCTGAGTACAGATCATAAGCCGCTATGAATCGTTCCCTGCTTCTTGATGTTTTATACGTTTTGATTTCATCACGATGCGCTACATAAACCGGTTGATACGCAGATTCGAATTCGTCCCAAACTATCAGCAAGTAGTTGTATCCAAATTTGGCCAGCTTGCCATTTTCCAACCAAAGATTGAAAACTTCTTCATCAAGCGCTTTTGGAAAATCCGGCCCTTCAAACATAGTAGTCAAATGTATTGCGGAAAATTAGGGAAAGTCCTTCCATTTCAATCATGAAGTGACAACAAAGCACTTAAATTTTGACTAACACGATGACGCTTGCACTCAGTGCGTATAACATGGAAACTTCTTATCTTTAGCTTGCCTAACCCTGAAAAAAGCGAAATACATGCGATTCGTGGTTCTTCTCCTCCTGTTTACTTCAATTCAACACCTATGGGCACAGCCGACTGTTTTGCAAGGTAAAATACCTGCCTGGGTCACCCCTTATGAATTCAGCAATATTTCCGATACTACCGAAACGAATAATGGATACGCTTACTTGTTGATCAGCAGACAAAGTCAACTGGAGTCAAAAGAAGATTATTATAAATATGTCATGAAGGTTACGTCGGAGAAAGGTCTGACGACCGTCGCGTCGATAAATGAATATTTCGATCCGTCTTTTCAGAAGCTTACGTTTCACGAACTCAATATCATCAGGAATGGAAAGACAATCGATAAATTGAACCCTGCAAAATTCGATGTGATTCGGCGGGAAGAAGAAATGGAAAGGGCCGTGTATGATAAGTCTGTCAACGCCATATACAACCTTCCAGATGTCAGAGTAGGTGACATAGTCGAATATTCTTTTACACGAAAGGGATTCAATCCGGTTTTTGGCGATCATTCCTTTGGAAAACTCTACTTGCAATACGGGGTCCCTGTCGGGAAGTTTGCGTACAGGGTCGTTTATGATCCGAAAAGAAAACTTATGTTTAAAACGTTTGGCGAATGCGGTGCTGCAGCGCGCGAATCACCATACGGGCACATGAAGGCAACTGAGTGGATAAGAGAGAATGCCCCGGCCGTTCTTACGGATGACCAATATCCCTCATGGTTTGATCCCTTCCCGCATGTGCAATACAGCGACTTCCAATCGTGGACCGACCTAAAGGCCTGGGCCCGCGGTTTGTATAAGTTTCCTGAATTAATAAATGGTGATCTCAAAGAGACCATCGCAACAATCATAGCATCCAAAAAGTCTACGGAAGATAAAATCAAAGAATGCATTCGAATCTCCCAGGGAGATATCCGGTATCTCTCTTTCTCCGACGGCATTCACGGTTATAAACCACACTCGCCTGACATGGTCTACAATCAGAAGTATGGTGATTGCAAAGACAAATCATTCATGCTTGCCTTAATGCTAAGCGAGCTGGGAATCACCAGTAACCCCGCCCTGGTCTCCTCAGAAAACGGCTATACATTGCCGGACGTGCTACCGAACCCCTGGGCATTCGACCATTGCATCGCGCAGTTTGTGTACAATGATTCTACGTATTGGATTGACCCTACGCTCAGTGCCCAGGTAGGTCCACTAAAATCATATTACTTACCCTCGTATCACCATGCGCTCATTATTAATGACGATCCTTCCGGGCTTACGCCCATACCATTTGGATACAAGGACTCCAGAATAGTGGTTAAAGAAGATTATTCAATGGATGAAGTAGGAGGGTACGTAACATTAAAAGTACAGACGACTTACTACGGCGATGAAGCCGATGGAATACGCAGCTATTTTCGCTCAAATACTACCGACCAGGTCAATAAAGACTACCTGAACTTTTATGCAAGGGATTTTTCGGAGATCAACCTTGCTAAAGATTTCGAATACAGCGACGATCAGGCTACCAATATTATTGTTGCGTCCGAAGAATACTTGCTAAAGAATTTTTGGACGTTTGATGAGGAGAACAAAACGGCAAGTGTCTATGCCGGTGTCTTGGCGACATATCTTAAAAAACCGGACACGCGTATCCGGACAATTAAATTTAACGATGACTGTGCGTATACCGACCAGGTTGATTGGCCTGGTTCTCTCCTTTCAGATCTTCATCATTTCTGCTGTGTTCGCTCAAGCGAAAGAGCGCCGTTTAGCGTTGGTCATCGGCAATGCCGACTACCAATCCAGCGCCAAACTAAAAAATACCGTAAACGACGCGAACCTTATGGCCACAACCTTACGTGATCTGGGCTTTGATGTCATCAGGAAAACAAATGCAAGCAAGTCAGAGATGGAGCAAGCGATTTTGGACTTCGGCCGCGAGCTCGGAAAGTACAATGTTGCTCTCTTCTTCTATGCAGGCCACGGCATTCAGCTCGACGGAACGAATTATCTGCTCCCTGTAGACGCCAGACTGGACGACCGGCTTGCTGCGCCATTTGAAGCTGTGGATGTTGGCAAATTGGTTTCGCAGTTTGAGCGATATCCGAACAATGTGAACATTGTCATACTGGATGCGTGCAGGAATAACCCCTTCAAATCCTGGTCGCGCGGTGGTGAATCTGGCTTTAAGGCAATACCGGCTCCGAGCGGAACCATTATCGCTTTTGCTACCGGCGAAGGCGCAACCGCCTCCGATGGCTCCGCCGAAAACGGATTGTATACTTCACACCTGGTGAAACAAATGAAGATTCCCCAGCGAATTGAAGATGTTTTCATTCAGACGCGCATAGGCGTGCGCGCGAAAAGCAACAATCAGCAAAGCCCTCAGGAATGGTCTCAGCTTACCGGTAAATTTTACTTCGCGGAACCAAATAATAGCGGAACGTCAAACGCTATAGCGCAGCCTGTGTCGCAAGAGAGTTCTTCAACACAGAATCTTGCGCGAGGTACCGGTGCCACAGAGTTTGAAATCAAAAATATGGTGGCTGATATGCTCAGGAATGGCTATACCGTCACTGATATTCTTAACTCGCGGGTGCCGATACGATATCTCTATGGCATCGAGTACCAGGGTGGAATAATCTTCGACATTGACGAAAAGAATAATACGGGCTTGCTGGTATCTCCATTTGATCTGGCAAGAGGAGGGAAGGTTACGTGGAATGAAGCTAAAGAATTATGTGACTCCTTCGTGAATGGCGGACATGACGACTGGATTTTACCTGCCAAATCAATGCTGGAAATCATATACACCCACCTCGCAAAATCAAACTACGGTGATTTTGCTTCCGGTGTTTACTGGAGCGCATCCGAAAGCGGCTACACCCATGGGTGGGGAAAAAGCTTCAGCAGCGGAGGCAACTACGACTTTGACAAGACCAGTCAGCAATACGTTCGTGCCGTCCGCACATTCAGCCTGAAGTAGTCTACTCAATCAGCTTCTTAATACTGAACACATACTTATCGTTCTCATGGCCGTCAAGGTCCGAAACAGTAAGAATCTGAATTGCACCTATCGCCTTGTTTCCCCTGCCTGCAATAACAATGTCCCCGTCCTTCAAATTGTTGACTGTGGAAAGTTTGATACCACTTTTGTACGAATTGCTGATCGTCACAGCATCCGCATCTGCATAATTGAATCCACTGAACTTCACAAAAAGAAGGTCCGTACGACTAACCCACGCACGAGACAATGATCCATCGCCATTCTTGTCTTCAGATGATGCATCAATCATGTCGAGCGCACGCGTCAGCGAGTCTGCGAGATAAGCCGGCGTCAACCCGGCAAGAGAGAACGCACTGGGTTCCGCGGAAAGTGACGAATACATAACATTTCCGGATGTCTCCTTAACGGAAGATGCTCCCTTGTTTACGAAAAGCCTTTTGGCGATTTGGATCTGATCACCGTCATCATTCATCAAAGTAAAAACCATCAGAGATTCGGTCGAATCCGGGTACGCTGGAACCACGTAATCAAACAAGTAATTAATTTTTCTGAAGCTGAACGACGAATCGAACACCTGCTGTGCACCGTTAAGTACATCGATCGATTCCACCTTAAGGTGGAGGTGCGACCCCGCCTCAGTGCGCGAGTCTATCCGGATGAAAACGTGATCATTTGAATTTGCTTCTATATGCGACTCGGAGGGAGACAGGAACACCAGTATCGGTGATCCTGCCTGCTCCGGTTCACAGGATAACATTAGTCCAACGGACGCAATTGCAGCGAACCTCAATAATCTTGAGCCCAAACACCACCGATACATGATACGTTTCATCAGACTAACAATTTTATAAAAAGTCGATTCGAATGTTACTGATTTTCAACCTTATACTTATATGCTTGCACTTCCATTGTGTGCATCGACCATTTTCCAAGAAACAGTCTGTGAATTTTTACATAATTGCTCGACACTATATAATAGGTCGCGTCCGGGAACTCGTCCAAAACCTTATACGCAGCCTTTTGCATATCCGATGTTAACCGGATATCTCTCGGGCCTGTCAGCTCGACAATACGAACATCGCGATAATTGTAAGGCCTGTTGTTTACAGAATCGATCATATTAATAACACCGAGGTATTGTCTGGATCGTACCGAGATCTCAGTTTTTCCCATGTATTCGAAATCGCTGAGGTTAATATTTAACCGGACGTTATCGGGTGTTAACGATGTAGACCTTCTTTCTGTAAGCGTGTAGTAGTTACTGCATGCGGACAAACTCAAGCCCGCAATCAGAAAAATCAAAAAGTATTTCATTGCTTTTTCCTTTCTTATCTCCTGAAGTAATAACTCAACATAATCCTTACGTCTGCGCCGAGGTCGAAGCTCTTGTACTCAAGTGATTCATATCTCAGGGCCGACGTTTCGTCGATCGTATAGTAAGTTTGATTTGTATCCACACCGCCTACGGATGATTGCAAGGTGTTCTCATACTGAAGATTTGAATGTTTCAATCCGCGAATCGAGGCTTCTACGCCAAGAGAAATCGGCAAATCAGCAACAAACGCCTGCAATCCAAAATTGATATTGAATCCCGTCACGAATGTTTTCTTCGTCATCTGGTTCGCTACATAGTCACCAGTAATGCTCGTTTTCTCCGATGCGATCACCTGGTTCTTTTCACTACCGATGATAACGCCAAGGCCGGCGTATGTATCGAACAGGTTTGAGCTCGCGAAATGCATTTGCACGCTCGGCATAAATCGGATGAACGATTCCTTTTCTACATCATCCTCTTGTCCGACCTGATTGCTACTCAGCGAACCCTGGATCGACTTAGTCTTCGTATAGGACTGAGTGTTGAGCCTCAATTCGAGATTGTCACCGAGGTAGTACTTGAAGCTCATCAGCGGAAATCCGCGAATGCTAAGCTCGTCATCCAGTATTTCACGCACTTCCTCGATGCTTGCTCCAAACATAAAACCGAAATCGCCCTGTTGAGGTCTGGTGCCTACAGCTATCCTGGAGGTAACGTTATCCCGCTCCATCAATTGGGCATTTGCTGCAGTGCCTGCCGTAAGCGCTGATATAAGAAGTAAAATTATTTTGTAGGGTTTCATAAATACGTTTCTCTAAAAATGGTTGTTACTGAAAGGTGATCGTCGCGCTCGTATAGCTGGACCTGCCACTGTTGTCGAATACACGGGCAAAAACGTAATAGGTGCCGGCCGTCAGCGCCGCTGTATTAAAGGTGAACGCATAAGGGCTCGTAGCGTCCTGACCTAAGTAGGTATCAACGTTTGCAGTCGACTTACGGTAATAGAATTCAACACGGTTGATGGGATCACCCTCAGCATCCTGGGCTGTCGCGGCAAGTTGTATCGTGGCAGTGCCGACAGTGAATGTTGCGCCATCCGATGGGCTCGTGAGCGTTGCGCGAGGGATGTAGTTTGCAGGCTCGACCAGGGTCACATTCACGACATCACTTCTTGATTGTCCTGCTTTATCGTAAGCAGTAATTTCAAGCACAACAGCGCCTGCGTTATTGTTGTAAGTATCCCAGGCAAAGCTGTAAGGAGACGTCTCGTCAGTGCCAACAGGCATATCGTTTATTCGGAGCTCAACCTTCTCGATGCCGTCATCCGGATCGGTTGCTGTTGCACCAATACTAACAACAGCCTGGCGATCGTATTGATTTCCGTTCGTTACTCCTGTGAAGGAAATGGTCGGACCAACATTGCCGCCTACGTCTGACACAAAAATGCTCACCGAATCCACCGACTCATGGCCCAGATCGTTAGAAGCTTTCACATAAAGCCAATGACGGCCGGACGTGACGTCTACCGAATTGAATTGAAATCTATAAGGTGTTGCTGTATACTCCTTGAGGGAAGTGGCATCCAGAAAAAATTCAACGGAAGCTATACCGGACCGAATATTGTCAGTTACCGTTGCGTCCAGTGTGACAATTTCACCTTTCGTAAAATCAGTATCGATGGGGGTGGGGGAACCATTTACGAACAATTCCGCCTTCACAGTGGGTATCAAGCCAGTAGCAGGCGCGGCCGCGAGATTGGTAGCAGAAGTCCACGTTTTGGTAACAAACGCGCCTTGCTTGTCCTGAATAGCAGTGGCGCGGCTATAATGTCCTTCTGTAAAAGGAGCTTTGCTTGACCACTCAGAAGCGGTTGGAATAATTGCTGCAACATCGAATGAAGTGTAACCAGGTACGGGCGCGATATCGACTACAGCGTTTTCGATAGCCTCGGCCTCCTGTATGGCATACACCTGGCCTTTGTTGTTCAGCGTAATGAGGTAGACTGTTCCACCGGCAAATCCGGCAGGGATGTTGGATAATGTAACATTAACAGTTTTGTCGGCATCCGGGATCTTAGGTCCTTCTACTTGCAGGCTTTCTTCACACGAAAGGGCAGCAACAAGTATCACCAACAAAGAGATCAACTTTGTTTTCATCAGTTTTTGTGGGGTTTAAAACTTAAGCGGCAATATTAGATAAAATGATTCACCTGGGTGAAGCCGTCAAGGAAAAAGGAGGGCGAAAGAGGTTCAAGTGCGAGTTGATTGATGTAATAAAAATGTGTTCAGAGCAGGAAAACGAGCGGAAAACTTTCGGAGTGCGTGCGCTACAGGTGATCGATATAATGAAAGGACGATGTCCAGCTAGTGAGCGAAGGATAATTTCCGTGCTAAGCGGCGTATAACAAGCCTGGAGAGGAAAAGCGGAATGGCCGCGTTTAGTATCTAACGACTTTAAGCAGCATCTTACAACGTAGTGGCTAGCTGTATTTGCGTGGCAATTCCGAAGCTTAGTTCCTGCGATTCGTTCAGTGCGCATACCCTAAGGGTGGTGTACACCTATAACCCTGGTTTATGCGGTTTGGGTTAAGCTTTGAAGGTGGTCGCGCTCGCATCAAACCTCGGCTCGCGATGGAGCAGGGGACTTGTCTTCACGTTCACTTTCGAGTTTTATGTACTCCAACAGGCTTCTGAGTTCCTCGTCAGAAAAGGAAGAAAACGAAGTCATTTGCGTGCCATTGTACTCGCGGAACAACTTTACTGCGGTCGGATCACCTGAAGCAATTAGTTGAGAAGAGTTCCGAATCATTTTTATAACCCATAGCGAATCACGTCGTTCAAGAATTCCGACGAGGGCAGGGCCGACTAATTTGTGGTGGATCCGGTGGCAAGGGGTGCAATTGGCCTTAAAAATTTTCTGACCAGGATGGTCAATTTCTTGCTGCAAAGGTGCGCTTGACCCTGCCATGGTGGAAGTCACAGGATCGGACGTCGTGCCGTTTAGAGCGATGACGACAAGAAAAAGACTTACCGTGAGCGCGAAGACGCTGATTGTGAGCATCAGGCTAATCGAGAATTTCTTATCCATTGCTATCAAGATAATTGTTTTTTTTTAATTCCATTGGAGCTTATGGAAGTCTTTTGCGCTCACAAGAAGGTCTATTATCGGAGCTTGATCTGGCTTTATTTCTCGCCAAAAAAAATACTTCAACCGCTAAGGAACGCACGCAGATAGTTTACGGGTTTCTGTTCTTTTCCGGCCTCTGCCTTCGCGCCTTGACCAGAATTCTCCCGTAACTTCCTTGAGAATGATTTTACAGCTTCCATCCCCACTCATGCACCACGACGCTTTTTCAGTCGTCTTATATGATCTGACAAACCTCCCTTTCTTGTTCAACACATTTATCCACGTGCCTGCTTCCTTTTCCTCACATCTGAATCCTTGCAGATAAGTCCACTTTACAATCGATACTCTGGGATAATAGTCCTCCGGCTTTAGTTCTTTTTTTTCCCTGCCTTGGCCGTTGTCTTCTTTTAGAAACCAAACCTGCCCCTCGATGCGTGCTGCGGTCAATGTCGCAACTTGTTCCTCAAATCCTTTCGACACGTAGATTGCCGGATCATCCTCCGCCACGTAAGCCATCAGGTGACTGGCATCTATGTGGTCACGCGCCTCAGCTGAAGTAATCATGGCATTTTCAGACACCGGGCCGATGATGACGTTGTCAACCGGTTTGTCGCTGGCACAGCACCACATGATGATGCAAATAATTAAGGCGATTGAAAATTGTCTGGCCATATCACCGGCGGGTTAAGGAATGGAAATAAGCTTAGCATTGCGCGTGGGGCTGATGATAGAATGCATCCAGGTGACGGAATCTCAAGTAATCTAAGAAACTCTTTGGATGTTTTCAACAGGCTAAGGTGTGCCAATCTGTAGTGCTCCCTCATTGGGGATGGGTTACTTCTTTCGTAAATTATCCCCATCCTGCAACCTTCCCAACTTTCCTGAGTATTTATATTAGTCTGTAAAAAATTGCCGCTTATGCTTCGAAACTATTTTAGGATCGCTTTCCGAAACCTCAGCAAGAACAAAGGCTACACGTTCATCAACATCACCGGCCTCGCAACAGGGATGGCTGTTGCCCTGCTCATCGGACTCTGGATTTGGGACGAACTTACCTTCAACCGCTACCATAAGAACTATGACCGACTCGCGCAAGTGTGGCAGAACAATATCTTTAATGGAGTAAAACAATCGCAGACGGCCAACCCTTACGTAATGGCCGAAGAGATCCGCCACAACTTCGGCAGCGATTTTAAATACGTAGTTCAATCATCCTGGAACTTCGGACGTATCCTCACGGTGGGCGAGAAGAAGTTCAACAAGGCCGGCATGTACTGGGAGCCTGAGGTAATTGATATGGTTTCGATCAAACTCCTGAAAGGCGACCCCAAACTCGCATTGAAAGATCCATACTCTATTATCCTGTCCGAGTCCGTTGCCAAAGCGTTCTTTGGCGATGCTGACCCGATAGGTGAGACGATGCGCG
>Ga0307416_100001235_pt1 | contig 13784 bp, 16 predicted proteins | sample DK1Cmetagenome_2_FD_203821 | JGI IMG/M metagenome (GOLD analysis project Ga0307416, IMG submission 203821) | Maize rhizosphere microbial communities from greenhouse at UC Davis, California, United States - DK15-C-3 | ecosystem: Host-associated > Plants > Roots > Rhizosphere > Soil | place...
GAGCGGGAGGGGCCGAGCCACGCCGTCGTTCGTCCGGAGGACATTGTGCTCAGTCTGGCCGAGCATCGTGATTCGGCGCGGAACCATAAAGAGGGAACGGTGGTCCGGCTGGAGCGGGGGGGACCGGTCACGCTGGTGCATCTCGATGTGGGACGCCCGCTGATCGCCTCGATCACCAGCACCTCGGCGGAGGACATGTCACTCCGGGCAGGGATGCGAGTGATCCTCTCCTTCAAGGCAACCGCCATCCACCTGGTATAAGCTCCAGCATGCCCGCCCGCCTCCTCCATGTCGACCTGGACGCGTTCTTCGTCGAAGTGTGCCGCCAGCACCACCCCGAGCTCCGCAACATCGAGCTGCTGGTCGTCGGGGGCCGCCGCGATCAACGCGGTGTGGTGCAGTCGGCGTCGCACGCCGCCCGCCGATTCGGGATTCACGCGGGAATGCCCATTGCCGAAGCCGTGCGACTGTGCCCCCAGGCCACCTTCTTCCAAGGAGCCTTCGTGCATTACCGCGACGCGTCGCACGCAGTGCTCGCCGTGCTGGGGGATTTCTCTCCCACTGTAGTCATGGCGTCTCTGGACGAAGCCTACCTCGATTTTGCCGGCACTGAACGGCACTATCCGGTCTCGCTGCTACCAGTAGCGGAAGAGATCCGTGACGCGGTGAAGCAGCGCACCGGCCTGGATGCGAGCGTCGGCATTGGCCCCAACCGGATGATCGCCAAGCTGGCGTCCGACTGCGCCAAGCCGCGAGGGCTGATGGAAATCAGGGCTGGATGGGAGGAAGGTTTCCTGGCCGGGCTGCCGCTGTCGGCGCTGCCCGGAGTCGGACCCAAGACGGCGGAGCGCTGGGCCGAGCTTGGCCTCAGGAACGTGCATCAGGTCCAAGTCATGGCGGAGCGAGTGCTGGAACATCTGATCGGAGCCGATGCCCGATCCCTCAAGCTTCGGGCCCACGGGCGGGGGGGAACGGTGCTCCGTCCCGACCGGCTCCCCAAGTCGGTCAGCCGGGAAACCACCCTATCCCGGGATCTCCGCGATCCGGCGGAGCTGGAACGAATCCTTGCCCTGCTGACCGCCCGAGTGGCCGCTCAGCTACGGGACGAGCAGATCCTGGCCCGGTCGGTGACGCTGAAGCTTCGGCACGACGACTTTCGGACGGTGACCCGGCGCAGGACGCTGGAAACCGCGAGCGACCTCGATGCCGAGATTTATCATGCAGCCAGGGAACTCTTCCGGACTGCGTTCGCCGAGGTCCGCCTTCGGGATCGGGGGGTGCGTCTCATCGGCGTGGCCGCCACAAACCTCGGCACCGCCGCCGAGGCGGATCTGTTCGAGGCGCCAGAGCGGGTCCGGCTCCGGCAACTCACGGAGGCGGTGGATAAGGTGCGAGACAAGTATGGCTTCAACGCGGTGACGCCGGGATCCATTTTCGAGCTCCGGCGGAAGCGCCCCCGTCATTAACTAGCGAAAGTCCTTGCTCTCAAACCGCAGGCCGACGAGTCCATCTGCGGCGGTTACGCTGGGTCCCAGATCGCGAAAGGTGGCGCTGCGCCCCACGCTGTCCCGGGCTTGCACGGTGCTGTTTCGGTAGAGCCGGTAGTAACCTACGAACACCCGCTCAGCGCCGGGGCGAACCGCGCAGCCGCAATCGACCGCGCCTTCCAACCCGGCATTCACGACAATCCGAAGTAGCCCTTCCGTTGCATTCGTGATCAGCGGGGCAAAGTAAGCCATGCCGCTTTGCCGAATCGTGGCGCTCCGCCGAATAGTACCTCTCCTCTCCCGGATCACCGCGGACCCTCGCACTTCCTCCCCCATGGGGCGCTGGTTGGCCGAGAGTGGCCGGGCCAGGTTCCATTGCACCACAACCGAGCCAGCCGGAAGGTCGAGCGTCTGAACCGCTCCGGGCTCGAGGCTGACGGGAGCCCGCTGGCCTATCGCAACCCAGATCGGTGCTGCCAAGTCATTGCTAAAGATCAGCCGGCGGCGGCCCGTCAGGTACCAGGCAGCCAATGCTGCAGCCAGCACGAGGGCAACCAGACCGACGACGGGCACAATCCTGGGGGGCTGTCTTCGGGGCCGCGCTATCGGAGAGGTCTGGGTGGGGCCGGTCACGTGGGCTCGCAGGCTGGGGTGAATTTGTCCTCAAGCTTAATGGCAGACGGAGTTTGGGCCACCGCGGACTGGGCTCATGGGGGCTGCGCCAGGCAGCGCCAGCCTTTGCACGAGTTGCAGCTGAGTGCCTGCCTACCGCATAAAAAATAGGCCATTTTGCATGACTGTTCGCCAAAGTGTGCAGAATGTGCAAGAATCTCTTGACATGCAGTGAGCGGAGACCTATACTCCGGCAACGACGCACACCAGCCTCTTCCAAACGGATCGTATATGCAGCGGCCCGTCTTTCCCGAATCCAATCCGGTCGACCAGCGAAACCGGCGTCCGCCTCTGATCGAACCGCCTGGACCTTGGCCTGAGTAGCTCCCGTGCTCACCGATGCCCCCGCGTTCGACGAACCCACGCGGGGGCATCGTCTTTTCAAGCTGAATCCACCCTGAACCTGCAGCCGAGACCGATTATGGCGACCACCGTTCGACCCTGTGTTGCCGCGCACCCGTCCGCCGGAACCGAAGTGCAGCGCGTGTTGGAGCTGATCAAGGAGAAAAGAATCCAGGTCGTCGATGTGAAGTTCTGCGATCTGCCGGGAACCTGGCAGCACTTTTCGGTCCCCGCGGCCTCGCTGGATGAAACCACGTTTCGTGAGGGCCTAGGGTTCGATGGGTCCTCGATTCGCGGCTTTCAGGCGATCAACGAGAGCGACATGCTCCTATTGCCGGATGCCGCCACCGCCTTCGTCGACCCGGTGCTGTCGGTGCCCACCCTGTCGCTCACCTGTAACATCTACGATCCGCTCACGCTGGAGCCCTATACCCGGGATCCGCGGTTCGTCGCCTTCAAGGCCGAGGAGTACCTCAAGACCACCGGCATCGCGACCACATCCTGCTGGGGACCCGAGGCCGAGTTCTTCATCTTCAACTCGGTTCGATTCGACCAGAATGCCCATGAGGGCTACTACCACATCGACTCGGAAGAAGGGGTGTGGAACTCGGGGCGGAATGGCGTGCCCAACCTGGGACATCGCCCCCGGCTCAAGGAGGGATACTTCCCGGTTCCCCCGGTCGATCGGCTGCAGGATGTGCGGTCCAGGATCATGCTGGCGCTGATCGAGGCCGGCGTCCCAGTCGAGGTTCAGCATCATGAGGTGGGCACCGGGGGACAGGCGGAGATCGACTTCCGCTTCGGAACGCTGGTGCAAACGGCCGATCGGCTTCTGGTCTACAAGTACATCGTCAAGAACGTCTGCCACAACCTGGGCCTCACCGCCACGTTCATGCCCAAGCCGCTCTTCGGCGACAATGGCTCCGGTATGCACGTGCACCAGTCCCTGTGGAATGGGGACAAGCCGCTCTTCTACGACGAGAACGGGTACGCGCTACTCTCCGACACCGCGCGGCATTACATCGGTGGGCTGATCGCCCACGCACCGGCGCTTCTGGCGCTCTGCGCACCCACCACCAACAGCTACCGGCGCCTGGTGCCCGGTTTCGAGGCCCCGGTCAACCTGATGTACTCGGCCCGGAATCGCTCGGCGATCTGCCGGATTCCCTGCTACTCCAGCAATCCAAAGGCGCGCCGGATCGAGTTCCGAGCGCCGGACCCGACTGCCAATCCCTATCTAGCCTTTGCCGCCCTGCTCATGGCCGGGCTGGACGGTATCAAACGGAAGTTGGAGCCGCCCACGCCGATCGATGAAGATCTCTACGAGCTGCACGACGAGCGAAAGGCCGGCATCAAGACGGTGCCCGCCTCGCTGGCCGAAGCGGTGGCGGCGCTGGAGAGCGATCACCAGTTCCTGCTGGAGGGCGACGTCTTTACGCCTGACGTGATCGAGACCTGGATTGCCATGAAGCGGAGCAAGGACATCGCGCCGGTAAATGTGCGGCCGCATCCGTACGAGTTTTTCCTGTACTACGATGCGTGAGTGTGACCTCTAAACGGAGCTCTCGGTGGAAGTGATCGACAAATCCGACACCGCCTGGATGCTGATCTCGACCGCCCTGGTCCTGCTGATGACCCCGGCGCTCGGCTTCTTTTATGGCGGGCTGGTACGGAACAAGAACTCACTCAACACCATGATGATGAGCTTCGTCTCCCTGGGCGTCGTGGGGGTGGCGTGGGCGGTGGCCGGTTACAGCCTGGCCTTCACCGATGGGAGCCCCTGGCTCGGCGGCCTCAGTCAGGTCGGGCTCAACGGAGTGGGCACTGAGGCCAAAGGCACCATCCCCCACGTGCTCTTCATGGCTTACCAGGGAACCTTCGCGATCATCACGGCGGCGCTCATCTCCGGCGCTGTGGTCGAGCGGATGCGATTCGGTCCGTACGTGTTGTTCATCGCACTCTGGACTCTGTTGGTGTACGCCCCCATGGCGCACTGGGTCTGGGGTGGGGGCTGGCTGATGACCCGCGGAGTGCTCGATTTTGCCGGCGGAACCGTGGTGCACGTCAATGCCGGCGTCTCGGCGCTGGTGGCGGCATTGGTGCTCGGCCCCCGGAAGGACTATGGCCGTCAGGCGGTGCTGCCCCACAATGTCCCGTTCACGTTGCTCGGCGCGGGACTCCTCTGGTTCGGGTGGTTCGGCTTCAACGGAGGGAGCGCGCTCGCGGCCAACGAGCTGGCCGGGCTCGCCTTTGCCAACACCCTGCTGGCGCCCATGACCACGCTGGTGGTGTGGACTTTGTTGGACTACACCCGGACCGGCCGGGCCACCGCGGTGGGCGCGGCAACCGGCATCGTCGTTGGCCTGGTTGCGGTGACGCCTGCGGCCGGATTTATCAGTCCAGCCGGCGCGCTCATCCTCGGTGGGATCGCCGCGCTGCCCAGCTACTTCGCTATCTCGCTCCGCTCCCGCACGAGGATCGACGATTCTCTGGACGTCTTTGCCGGCCACGGGGTGGGTGGGCTTACCGGTGCACTGCTCACCGGCATCTTCGCCCAGAAGCTGTGGAATCCAGCCGGGAGCGACGGACTCCTCTTCGGAAATCCGGGCCAGCTCGCGCTACAGACGCTCGGCTGCCTCAGCTCAGCTACCTACGCTGGATTGATGACGTTCCTGATTTTGAAGGCTCTCGGCCTGGTGGTCTCGCTCCGGGCACTGCCGCGGACGGAAGGGGTGGGCATGGACGTGAGCCAGCACGGGGAAGAAGCCTACGCCAGTGGCGAAGGGTCCATTCTCGTGCCGCCGGAGGCGGCACTCGCACCCGAGACAAGGCCGGCCTTTACACCACAAGTAGCCTCGTGAGGGCCAGACCATGAAGCTCATTGTCGCTATCATCCGCCCGGATCGTTTGAACGAGGTGCTCGAGGCGCTCTATCGCAGCGAAGTCCGGGGCCTCACGGTGTCCAGGGTGCTGGGGCACGGAGGCGAGACGGAGCGGGTGGAGACCTACCGGGGCACGACCGTGAAGGTCGAGCTGCAGGAAAAAGTACGATTGGAGATCGGGGTGTCCGAGCCATTCGTCCTGCCCACGGTCAACGCCATTCTGACGAGCGCCAGGACCGGTGAAGTGGGCGACGGGAAGATCTTCGTGCTCGATCTCGCTCAGGTTTTCCGGATCAGGACCGCTGAGACGAACGAAGCTGCGGTGACGCCGGGAGAGGCGATAAGAGCATGAGGGTGAGGGTGCGATTCACCATGGAGGGAGCACCTGGAAGCGCCGTCAGCTGTCTGCGCTCGTTAGGCGGCTCAAGGCGGGCCGCTGCGGCTCGGCTCTAGCTGGCTCAGGGCGCGCTCGATGCGACGATCCGGAACCAGCCACATGAGAGCCACGAGCAAGTACAGGACCACAGCAATTCCCGGATGTACAAATGCGGCGCCGATCGCCAGTATGCAGAGTAGCGGCGAAAGCTTGCCCTTCAGGTCGCGACCCAGCGCCGTGGCCAGAACGGACTGCTTCCCCTCCACCCGCAGAATCTGTTGCTGCAATATCAAATAAGCCATGCCGGCCATGAGGAGCACAACGCCATAGAGGGCCGTAGGTGTCGAAGCGAGGGGATTCTCACCCATCCATGCGGTCACAAACGGCACCAGCGACAACCAGAACAGCAGGTGCAGATTGGCCCAAAGGATTGCTCCGGTCACCTGGCGGGTGCAGTAAAGCATGTGGTGATGGTTGTTCCAGTAGATCCCAAGAAAGACAAAGCTGAGTACATAGCTGAGTAGAACTGGAAGTAGTGGGCGGAGGGCGGCGAGTTCAGTCTCGTGCGGGGCGCGCAACTCCAAAACCATGATGGTTATGATGATAGCCAGCACCGCATCGCTGAAGGCCTCCAGCCGACCCTTGCCCATCGGTGCCCTCCCCAGATATCGGAACGAACCGCCCAGCTGCGGCGTCGACTCCTAAGTCCCTCGCCAACCACTTTTCTTTAGAGCTGAACCGGCTCAGCTGCATGCGCTCGTCAGGCCGCGGCTGCCGCAGGGAATCGTTGTCGCCAGATGGCCCAGACGTGGCACTCCGCATGAGATTCCTCGGGATACTGCAGCCGCAACGAAGCCTGTACCTGCTGTGCCCTGGTCAGATCGGTGAGGAGCCCGAGCGCCGAGAGCTCGGCATTCTTGAACACCTCCTCGAAGCCTCCGCAGTTCGTCAGCGCACTTACGTCGCTCCGCACATCGACCAGATCGAAGCCAGCGAATCCGAAGCCTGGGAGGGACATTGCCGCCACATCGGAGTGCGTAGGGTTCTGGAGCACAGCAAGAATGTTGAGCCGGCCGTTCCCCGCGACCCGAGTCCGCAAGTACTCGAGCGAGCGAAAGAAGAACGCCAGATAGTCGGCATGAACGTTGTAGCTCCAGTCGGCTGCCGTAAGCTCCTCCGGCACAGTGGGGCACAACATGGTGTCCAGTGACACAACTTCATTCAGCTGGGAAAGACCAGACCAGGTGACATATCGGTTCCATGCCCCGGCACTCGGATCGAACGGTCGCTTGGCGACAAATAGCGCTTGCATATGTTTGCCCGTCCGTGGTCTAACCAGCCGCGCATCAGCGGCGGCGACTTGCCGACTGGGATACTACCGGACGATCCTTAGACTTGAGGCGGGGCCTGCTGCATGCCCATGCTAGAGAGCGGCGGCGGCGGCTAGGACCCGATAGCGCAAGCTGACCAGCCCGCTGGCATACTCATGCACCTGCTCGAGTGCGAGCCCGGTCTGCGGCGCTCCCGGTTCAATGAGTGGGATACCACCCCCGAGCACAACCGGTATAACCAGCACCTCCACGAAGTCCACCTGCTTGGCCTCCAGCAGACTCCGGAACAAACTCGCACCGCCGAAGAGCCAGATCTCCCGGCCGGGCGCAGCGCGGAGCGCAGCGACGCGTGCGCCAGCGTCGGCTCTTACGATCGTGACGCCCGGGTGATCCTGCGCCGGTAGGGTTCGGGAGAAGACATAGATCTGCCAGCCCTGCGGCCAGGGCGGTGCGCCCGGTTGTCGCGTGAGTTCATAGGTGCGCCGCCCCAGGAGGACTGTGTCGACCGACTCGTACACCTTCGCGACGTCCACCGTGGGATCGTGGACGATCCAATCCACCTCGCCACGTGGCCCAGCGATGTACCCGTCAACGCTGGCGGCAACTCGGTACCCGACTTTGCGCATCTGACTTCCCGGTATGAGACCAGCCGCTGTCTAGCGGCTTACGCATCAGCTCGCCCACGCGCGCACGCACTGCGGGGTCGCGCGAAAGTCACTTGTGGACGATTTCCTTAGAATACTACAATTGGCCCGATGGACCAGAATTCCCACCAGGCCCTCCTTCGCCGGCTGGACGGAGGGACCCTGACGTGGCGCGGCCCGGCGCTGATGCTGTTTGCCCGCGCAGCTTGTGCTGTTGGAGCGCAAGCCCTTGTCGCGGTCATCTTCGCCCTGCGATCCTCGCCGACTCCGTGGCATGATGCTGAGCCATGGGTGCCGGTGTACGGGACATTGATCGACGCCGGGTGCCTGGCTTTGCTGTGGCGGCTCACGCGCCGCGAGGGCATCCGCCTGTTCGATCTCGTCGGCTTCGAGCGGACGCGGCTCGTCCGCGATGTCCTGCTCGGCGTCGCGCTGATCCCCGTGAGCCTCGTCTTCATTTTCGGCGGCACCTTTGCGGCCGGCGGGCTCGTGTACGGGAGGCCGGCGCCGCCGTACCTCTTGGGTGGCCTGCCATTGCCGGCTGCTCTTTATGGCGTGCTGGTGTGGCCATTCATCTGGGGACTGACCGAGCAGATGACCTATAACGGCTATTTGCTACCCCGCTTCCGGGTTCTTTTCCGGAGTACGATCGTAGCGATCGGCGTTGTGGCGTTCGCCTGGTCCATGCAACATGCTTTCATGCCGTTGACTTTTGACCCGAAGTTCATGGCGTTTCGGCTGCTGGCGTCAGTGCCATTCTCCGTCGTCGAAGCGCTTTTATATCTGCGACTTCGCCGGTTAATCCCGCTCGCGATTGCGCACGCCCTGATGGATGGTGCGACCGTGCTGCTTCCGCTGTTGAGGGCATGAGGAAAGTGCTAGGGCAAACCCGCGGCTTGATTGAGAAGCTCCGCAAAGGACTGCTCATCGATTCCGGAAGGCTCGCGGACTTTGGTATGCCGCACGTACCTGCCGTTGCCTTCAAGCAACCCTCTCGGATCGTTCAAGGATGATCCCTTAAAGAAGCCGAACTGCACGTAGTCGGGCGCGGAGTAGACGTACGCTACTGGCCCGTGACTGCCGATCCAGCAACCGTTTCCCCACTTCACCGCTTCGCTCAACCCAGGCTCGACGCGGCTCACCAGCCGCCGAAGCCCACGAATGATTGCCTGATTCTTGGGACTCTGATCTTTCAGGTATTCATCGAAGCTCCCATAGGCCTTCATCTTCATCACACGCTCCTGAGCGGTACGCATGCGCTCGCTAGACAGCAGCAGTGAACAGAGCGAAGCCCAAAATCATCAGCAGGGCGCCGAGGAGCCGGTGGTACGTACTGGGTGGAATCCGGCTGAGCAAGGACACGCCGAGCAGGGTGCCAACGGTAGCTCCGAGAGATGCGGCAACCCAGAGTGGGACCCGGGCAGCTATAGTATCTCCCTCGGACAAAAGGTAGATCGGGATTCTTGCAGCGTCGACCAAGAGTGCCGAAGCCGTGGCCGTCGCCACCAGCTGACGCGGCTGGAGCTGGAAGCCGAGCAACGCCGCTGCCCGAATTCCCCCCTGGTTCCCGACGAGACCGCCGAAAAGGCCGGAGACCGCGCCACCCAGGAGTCGCCAGACGGGCGTCTGGGGCAGAGGGACGCGCCGGTCCAGGAGTTCAGTTGTGCCGGCGACAAGAAGCAAACACGCGAGCACGACCGTCAGCACCGGACTTCCCAGCCGAGGCTGGAGGGCGGCTCCAGCCAAGCCTCCGATGGCGCTGGCGACCCCGAATTGCCGGAAGGTCGGCCAATGCACCGCCGATCGGAGCCGGAGCCACCGTATTCCGGTGGCCACTGCGTGCGGAATGGCGAGGATAGCCACTGCGGGTGCAGTGGGCATCGAAATAAGGAGCAGAGGGGTGAGTAGGCTTCCAATTCCGAAACCAGAAACTGCCGCAACCGATCCCGCCAGAATCGCCGCTGCTCCGATAAGCCACGGGGACTCGAAGATATGAGCTCCTCGGATAACAGCTACTGTCTGACCGGACCGCGCATCAGCTGCGGCGACTCCTCAACGTGAGCACCACCTAACGTCGCTCAGATCTGAAGCGGCGCCGCCTGTATTCGCCGGCCAGGTGGCGCCGGATCAGGACTCTGGCTTGGGGCCGCTGTTCCAGATGTCCAACTGCATGCGCCAGGCGCCATTGTCACGGCGCCAGACGACAACGTACTTCCCCCGAAAAGGTCCCCAGGAGGTACCGTCTCGCTCCCCCGCAATTTCATAGGTCCCATAATCGTACGCGTGGTGGCCGTCCACGACGATGCGCGTCGGGGTCACCACGTGGCGGGTGACTCGGCGTCCGGGCCGGGGAGTCCAGTAGCGAGCAATGGCGTCGCGCCCCGTGATCAGCTCGGACCGCTCAGGGAAGATCACGGCGTCCGAGGTGTACAGGTCCGCCATGGCTGCCGCATCGCCCCGAATGTAAGCGGCGGAGAACTGTCGGCCGAGCTGGTGGATTGCCGCGCTGTCGGCTGCAGCCGTCTGGGCGCACAGGACCGGCGCGCTGACAAGTCCGGCCCCAAGCAGAACGAGCGTGCTAACCCGGGTTGAGATCGAGCTCACTTGGTGCCCCCACGATGGCTGCGTCCACCAAACAGATCGCATAGCTGCGGCGACTCCCTACCGTGCGCACTATCTAACGCTCCCTAGAAGGAAAGCGCTCGTCAGCTGCGTGCGCTTGTCATGCTGCCCGTAGGGCCCGGCAGATACCCATCACTAGACCATTGGCCACAATGGCAGTGACCGGGAATAGACCAATAACTATTTCCGTTATCGTTGGTACGCCGGCGTTTGCCAGCGTGGCCGACCACCACGCCAGCCCAAAGACGTACCAGATTACACTTTGACGAAAGTGATCCCACAAAGATGGTCGTGTCTGATTTTCAAGTTTCAGGAGCAAAACCGTAGCCGCTGCAAAGACGATCAGGCCGACTAGGGCCGTCATTAGCTGCAGAGCTGCCGGCGTGGCTGCCAGGCGATCAGAGGTCCGAAAGTCTAGTCGGATGATGTAGCCGAGCAGCTGGAGGACTCCGTAAACGGCAGCGCCCGCCACGACATACACTAGCGGGCTAACTACCCGTACGACGAGTCGGCGGCTCGATTGCATTGAGGCTCGAGTAAGGCGTGAAGCTCACTGACGCACAGCGGCACAATGGGTCTGCCTAACGGACCACGCATCAGCTCCGGCGACTTCTTGATTGCACACTATCCTACGTTCCTTTAGACCGGAAGGGGCCGCCAGCTGCATGCGCGTCTCAGCCCGCACTGCCGAAATGGGAGGCATAGTCCGCGATCGCTGCTACGACGACCTTCAGCCCGTGCGCTCGGCCGTACACTCGCTCGATCGTCACTGAGGCAGGACGGTCAGGGACGAGTTTGTAGGTCTCGAAGTAGTGGCGAAGCCTCTCGATCAACACCGCGGGCAGATCCTTGATGTCCTGGGCGGCGCCATAGACGTAGTCGTTGTCGAGCACCGCGATGACCTTGTCATCCGCCTCGTCTCCGTCCACCATCTGCAGGCCGCCGACAACCTTTGCGCGAACCAGGATCTCGCTTCGCGCGATCGGGCGCTCTGAGAGCACACAGATATCCAGCGGATCGCCGTCCCCCTTCCTGGACTTGGGTGAGAGCCGGTGAACTCTCTCCGCACAGTAGGTTCGCGGGATGAAGCCGTATAGTGCCGGCGGCTGCGATGAGCCACGTTGCGGACGATCGACCCGGAGGTATCCAGAATGCTTGTCGACCTCGTATTTAATGAGATCGAAGGGAGTGATTTCGATAAACGCCCACAGGAGACCTGGTGGCTCGGGTCCGATTTCAAGACCATGCCAGGGGTGAGGGCGGAACTGACTTGCCTGCTGAACAGGGTCCAGCGGTTTCTTTAACATGAGAGAATCCAGGACGTTGGGGCGGCTGGCGGGCTGACCGCGCGTCAGCTCCGGGGACTGCCCAACCGACGACAACGCGACGTTCCTTAGCCTCGAACCGCCGCCAGCTGAATGCGCTGGTTGGACGGCACTCTCCCCGATTTGAGCGCATGAACCGGGAGGCCGCGCGCGCCGCTAGCCTCTACTTCCGTGGCATGTACCGCTACCGGATTCAAGGCATTCCCGAGAGCATCGCAGGGGCCGCGCGAGCGACCATGCGCTCACCGCAATACGGCCATCCGGCACATGTCGAGGTGGCAACCGGGTACGGGCCGTGTCGGCTCTGCTTGCAGACCTTCGCCGTGGGAACCGACGAGCGCCTGCTCTTCACCTACCAACCTTTCACGGATTCTGACGCCCTGCCCGCTCCGGGGCCGGTATTCATCCATCGCGAGCCGTGCGGGCGGTACGATGAGGTGGTTCTGCCCGACGCGCTGCGCTCTCTCCCACTCGTGGTAGAAGGCTATGGTGCAGGCGGGGCGCTCCTGGTCCAGCGGCGTGTTGGCGCGGCCAGCTTTGAACCCTGGCTGAATGAGGTCTTGACCCATCCGGGCACTCACTACGCCCACCTGCGCAATGCTGAGGCTGGCTGCTTCATCGCTCGCATTGATCGCGACGCTCCATCAGACTAGGCCTGCCCGCGTCCGTCGAACGGAATCCCGCATCAGCTGTGGCGACTTCCTGGCTTCAGTACAATCCGACGTTCCTTAAAGCTGAAGCCGCTACTCCATGCCTTCTTAGGCACCCGCCCGCGCGGTACTCGCGGTTGTGTCAGGAGCTATTGTCCATTCGCAGGCTAGCCAATCACCCACCTCCACTCTGCCAAAGCGTTCCGTCGTGAGCCGACATCGCGAACCATCATCTCCCAGGACTGTGGATGGGGCCTCCTTCGCCTGCACCAGCTTGATCGCGTAGCCAGGTTGCGCTCCTGAACTCCCCGAGACGAACTGACCTGGTGCGACAAAGATCTGGTCGGCACGCGGAGAACACGCGCAAGCAAGTAAGGAGGCAAGTAACAGCATTGAGGGACGCACGGAATCTCCAGGCAACAATCCACTTCGGTGACGCAGCCGGAAAGCCTCTTGTCGAGAATCTCTGCGAGCGAACAAGCGGCTGCCCGCCCAAACAGCCGCAGAGTACGGACTTCCGGGCCGCCACCGCCGCTGCGGAGCAAGGTCGGCGCGTCGACGGATCTCAGCGCCCAGGCTGGAATAGCTCGACTGGGTTGCCCGAGGGGTCGTCGAAAATAATCTGTGCTCCGCCTGGCCCGGTCACGATATCATTCATGCGGAAGGAAACCCCCGCCGCGCGCAGCCGAGCAACTTCCGCAGCTAGGTCTGTCACCTCGAGGTGCACTCGGTTCCAGCCGCCCGGTACCTGCTGGCGCCCATCTGGCAACGGCCGCTTCCCCGAGCTCCCGTCACCGCTGAGCAGGAGGCGCACGCCGTCCCGTTCGACCGAGGCGAACGCTGGCGAGGCATCCCGCTCCACTGTGAAGCCGAGGAGCATGGTATAGAAACGCATCGCAGCCGGAACGTCATCAATTATGTAGCGCACACTGATCCTGGACATCGCTACTTGCTCCTTTGCGCTTGTTCGGCGGCTCGCTCATAACCAGCGCCGCACCGATGCCTTGTAGGGCAGGTACTCGGAGGGGAATCGCGCTTCAAGGTAGCGCTCCTCTCTCGGAATGACCCAGAAGGACATGAGCGCCAACGCTGGAACGAGTGTGACGAGCAACCACAGACTGCCCACCCACAGAGCGATGCCCACCTGTAGAGCCGAGAACGCCAGATAAATCGGGTTGCGGCTGAAGCGGTAGGGTCCCGTTGATACGATGGTGGTGGTCGGCTGGTTGCCAGGCACGGGTGTGCCCGCCGCGCGAAAGGTGCGAACCGAAGCGACGAACAAGCCAACGGCCAGGAGAACCACCCCCGCCCCGATCGGCGCACTGACCGTATGCCGCACCAGCGGCAGAGGCCAGGCAACGTGAAGTAATAGACCAACAAGAATCGACCCTAAGTAGACCAGTGGGGGGCGCACAAGCCCGAGGTTCGCAACATCGGGGACAGGATCGACATC
>Ga0307416_100001236_pt1 | contig 13784 bp, 12 predicted proteins | sample DK1Cmetagenome_2_FD_203821 | JGI IMG/M metagenome (GOLD analysis project Ga0307416, IMG submission 203821) | Maize rhizosphere microbial communities from greenhouse at UC Davis, California, United States - DK15-C-3 | ecosystem: Host-associated > Plants > Roots > Rhizosphere > Soil | place...
GTACCCGCGCCGGAAGCGGATGGCGCTGCACCGCAGTGCCCAGTACAGCGTGATCAAGAACCTCTGCGGGCACGATGGCCACGCCAGTGCCGCCCGCCACGCACGCCACGATCGCGTGGTAAGAACCTAGGTCCAGCATCCGTCCGGTTGAGACGCCTCCCTCGGCCAGCCATTCCTCAAGGCGGCGGCGATAGGAGCAGCCGTGCGGGAAGGCCACCAGAGTCTGACTACCTAAGTCCGCCGGGCGCCGCAGCGCCGGAGCGCCTTGAGCAGTAATCAGCACCAATTCCTCGTCGAAGGCCGGCAGCGACGAAAGCCTGGCCCTCTCAAAGGGCTCCGACACGAAGGCAGCTTCGATTTCGAAGTGCTCCAGCCGGCGCAGCAAGGTACCGGTCGTGCCGGTCTGCAGTTCGATCGAGACTTCTGGGTACTTTGCGTGGAATGCCGAGAGCAGGGGTGGCAGCCTGGCGCCCGCGGCGCTCTCCAATGACCCCAGCCTCAGCACGCCCCGTACGGTGCTGCTTCGCAGTTCCTGCTCGGCCAGATCGGCCATCTGCAGCAGTCGCTCCGCGTGCCCGAGCAGAGTGCGACCCGCATCGGTGAGCACCAAGCCTCGGCCCTGACGCCGGAACAGCGTGACGCCCAGGCGCTGCTCCAACTGCTTGATCCGCGTGGTGACGTTGGAGGGCACGCGGTGCAGCTGACTCGCCGCACGAGTCACCCCGCCCTCCCTGACCACGCAACGGAAGATGTGCAAATCGTCGAGTTCTAACGTTCTCATTCTGAGAAGTGTATTGGTTGATAATTCAGTATTCGCGGCAATGTTCGGCGGGTCCAATACGACTCACGATGGACACTCCGCCTTCCCTCACTGCCCGCCCGAACCGCACGACCTGGCTCGTCGCCGTCAGCGGCATCGTCGCGCTTGCCGTTGCCATGGGCATTGGCCGTTTCGGATTCACGCCCCTGATGCCGCTGATGCTGCGCGACGGCACGCTGAGTGCCGCCGCTGGCGCCGAATGGGCGGCCGCGAACTACATCGGCTACCTGCTCGGGGCGCTGACCGCAGCCTGGTTTTCAGCCGATCCACGGCGTGGCCTTCAGCTGGCCCTGTTCGGAGTCGCGCTGACAACGCTGGCGGCGGCATGGACTGGGGGCGGGGCCCCCGCACTCCTGGGGGCCCTACTGCGGGGCGCCGCCGGCGTCTTCAGCGCCTGGGCGCTGGTCTGCACGAGCAGTTGGGGATTGGCGGAACTTGATCGCCGGCAATCACCGCAGCTTGGCGCATTGATCTATGTCGGCGTGGGCCTCGGCATCGCGCTCGCAGGCATGCTGGCCTGGCTCGGCGGGCAGCAGCCGGCCAGATGGCTGTGGCTGGAGATGGGACTGCTCGCCGGTGCCGGTGCGGTGTTCGTGAGCCTAAAGCTGCAGGATGGAGGCGGGGCAGCGGTGATGGCCCTGACGCCCACTTCGTCTCCGCCTGCGCAGGACGCGAGGCAGGGACACATGGCCCTCGTGCTGTGCTACGGCACGTTCGGCTTCGGCTACATCGTGCCGGCGACCTTTCTGCCAGCAATGGCAAGACAGCAGGTGTCCGATCCGCTGGTGTTCGGACTCACCTGGCCGCTGTTCGGGTTGGCAGCGGCCCTGTCCGTCGTGGTGGCCGCGCGCTACCTATCGGCTTGGCCTCGCCGGCGGGTCTGGGCTCTGGCGCAAGGGACGATGGCGCTCGGGACTGCGTTGCCTCTGGCGACGCAAGCGCTCTGGGCGCTGGCGGCCTGCGCCGTGCTTGTCGGCGGTACGTTCATGGTGGCGACGATGGCCGGGCTGCAGCTCGCGCGGGAGCGGCTTTCGGCCAATCCGACACCGCTGCTGGCCCGCATGACGGTCGCGTTTGCTGCCGGGCAGATTCTTGGTCCGCTGCTAGTTCGCGCGCTTGGCCCCAGCGAGGCGGCCGGCTGGAACGCCTTGGCCTGGGCCAACGCAGCAGCCACGGTGCTGCTGCTGCTCTCGGCAGCTTGGCTGTGGCGGGACACCGCTTCTTTCCCTTCAACCTCGACGACGCGATTCCGATGAAACCTGTTCCTTCGATGACATCCGCGCGGGTCTTTCCCGAAGCTGGCCAGCCCGAGCGCTTGGGTCCGCCCGCAACCCTGAACGTCTCGCAGCAAAAGGCGGCCGACGAGTTGATCAACGGCCCGCGCCGCGGCGTGTACGGTCCCTTCCGCCCCCTTCTGCACCGTCCGCCGCTGCTGCGTGCCGTGGCCAAGGTCGGCGAGACCTTGCGCTACGAAGGCACGCTCGACGGCTCGCTGCGCGAGTGGACGATCTGCGTCGTTGCGCGCGAACTCTCCAACGTGTTCGAGTGGGACATGCACCTGCCCCTCGCTGCAAGGGCAGGGGTGCCGGCCTCGGCGCTGGCCGCGCTGGACGCCGGGGAGCCCTCGCCGCCGGACCTGCGCGGCGACCTCGCGCTCGCGCGCACGGTCGCCAGTGAACTCGTCGGCCAGCATCGTCTGAACGATGAGACCTGGACGGACGCACTGAGGCTGTGGGGCGAGCCGACGTTCGTGGAGCTACTCACGCTCGTGGGCTACTTCGCCATGGTGTGCTGGCTGATGAACGTGGCGCACACGCCGGGGCCGACGACTTGAGCGGAGGGATTGAAGAGTTCGGGTCAGTGGTCCGACCCTGCATACCTCCCGCAATGACTGCTTCTGTACAAAGCCAAGGACTCTTTTGGGTCGATAGCGGACATCGCGTTCCCGCCGCTAAATGTCTGCATCCGCTGCATTTCAGTCGTTTGCCGGCGAAACGTTGAGGTTAGTTAACGGGCCCGAGTCGGTCGCAGCACTGTCCGGCGTTGTTGAATCGCACTAGCGTGGCGACCGGCGCATCTGCTTTCCCCCAGTGGCGCCTCGGCAGCTTGCTCCGCTGCTGCCCAGGCTCGCGTCCCGATTAAGAAGACCGCCGGTGGAATGGAACGCGGTCGACAGAATCGCCGCAGCGCCGCTCATGGCGTCGTGTGCATGGAGTGACGATGAGAGTCCCAGCCCTTGTGGTGGCGGCCAACGTATGAGGCTCCTCCTCGCAGCAATCATTGGACTGGTGGTTGCCATTGGCCTTGATTCGGCGCGCGCGCAAGCCGGGACGCCCAACCCTTCGTGGGCTCTTTCCGGTTCGCGTTCCTATGAAGAGTCTTCTCCTGGCCTCGGGACATCGCAGCACTTCTCGTCGAGCTACGGCTCGATCGACGTCTACTCCTATGGACGCAGGCGCAGCGATTGGCTGCCGGGAACCGGCGACCCTGAATTCGCTTCGGAGTTCTCGCAGGTCTTGGCCGAAGTTCGGCAAGCTGCCGCGCAGGGCCTCACGTCCAACCTCGTCATGGGCGCAACGCGCGACGTGACGATCGCCGGCCAACAGTTCCGAAGCGCAGCCTTCAGCTACGACCGTGGAGGCCGATCGTTCGACTCCGCGGTTCATCTCACCGCAAAGGGCGGTCAGCTTCTCAAGTATCGGATCTCGGTACGGCCCAACTCCGAGCCGGGCGTCGTGCAGTCGGTTGAGCGATTCATCGCCGGTGATCTGCCTTCAAGACCGTTGCAGCCGCTCCATCGCTCGGGAACCGGCGCGTCGGCGGCCGGTCCCATCACCGCTCTCAAGAGCGCATTGGAACGCTGCCAGGCGCGACAAGCTGCGCAAGCTCCTCGGATCGGGCCTGTCAAAGACGGCGGCGGCTTTATCAAGACGCAAGAGCTCGGCGCTCGATACGGACTCGAGACGCCCACCCCCGCATCGCCGAGCGAGCCGGTCGTGGCCATGTCGAGATTGCCACTTCCTTGGTCTCCGCCAGCGCGTCTACCGAGGAGGCCGTCAGACAAATGCCGCTTTCGGTCACGGGACCGGATGTCACAACGATAGTGCGTCGCTACAGGTTTCAGTGGACGGGTGGGCATTGGCTGGTGACTGACGCCTCCCTCAACCTGACGATCAAGGGCACCATCCCAGGTACACCGCTACGCATGCAGTCGCTGCCGATGAAAGACAAGACGATCGAACCGACCGAAGCGCGCAAGGGTAGCGACGCTGGGGCGTCTTGCGTTCAGGCGATCGAGTCGCTTCGATCCTCCCGCCGATCTGCCAGGCGTCGCCCGCTCCTCGCGGCGGTCCCTCCTCGGGGCGAAGGTAGCCGGAGCGCCCACCACATTGCGTGAGCGGACGGCCCCCATCGGCCGCTCTGTGATCTTCGAGCTGCTCAGGACGAGTAGTGCACGTACGACTCGCGGACCATGCCCTCCTTGTCGAAGAACAGCACCTCGACGACATGTGTGCCCGTGATGCCCTTGTAGTGGATCGCAATGCTGTCGACGCCGCGCAATACGTCGAGCACGGTGAACTTGATGTGGTCGAACACCTCGAAGCCCTTCTTCACGTAGGCGCGCAGCGCCGCCTTGCCTTGCACGGTGCCGCTGGGGTCATGGCTCAGCCGCGCAACCAGTGGCGAGTGGAAGATCACGTCGTTGGTGTAGAAGGCCAGAACGCGATCGAGGTCCTTCGACTCGAACGCGGCGACCCAGTTCTTCACGTAGTCGGCCGTCTTCTCCCTCGTCAGCATCGGCGTCTCCTCCGGGGCGGGTTGCGGCGGCCCGATCCGGGCCGAGCGTCGATTCAGTGTGCCACGCGCCCGCCTTCACCAGCGTCGGTTCGGGTCAGGATCCATCTGGTCGAAGCCTTCAATGCACCGCCATGCGCACGGGAATCCGCCGCCGTCCGAAGGCGCCGGTGAACGCCCCGAAACGTCCAGCGATCGGCGTGCCGCAATGCGGGCAGGTGCCGCACGCGTCTTCGCGTGTCTCGATCTGGCAGGACAACACCGCATGCCAATCGCGCCGCACCAAGGCTTCGTGGCAAGCCGGACAGAAGGTCGTGCCGCCCTCGACGTCGTGGACGTTGCCGGTGTAGACATGGTGCAAGCCGTTGCCGAGAGCGATCGTGCGGGCCTTGGTCAGCGTCGCCGGCGGCGTCGGCATCACGTCCAGCATCTTGTAGTCGGGATGGAAGGCCGTGAAGTGCAGCGGCACGTCGGGCCCGAGCCGATCGGCGATCCAGCGTGTCATCGCATCGATCTCGGCGCTGCTGTCGTTGAGTCCGGGAATCAGCAGCGTCGTGATCTCGAACCAGCAGTCGGTCTCGTGCCGCAAGTATTGCAGCGTGTCGAGCACCGGCGCGAGGTGGGCGCCGGTCTGCCGAAAGTAGAAGGCCTCCGTAAAGCCCTTCAGGTCGACGTTGGCCGCGTCCATCCTGGCGTAGAACTCGCGCCTGGGTGTGGCGTGCATGTAGCCCGCCGTCACCGCGACGCTGCGAAGGCCGAGCGCGTGGCAGGCGTCGGCCGTGTCCATTGCGTACTCGGCGAAGATCACCGGGTCGTTGTAGGTGAAGGCCACGCTCGACGCGCCGCTCGCGTGCGCTGCCTCGGCGATCCGCTCCGGCGACGCGACCTCGAGCAGGCGATCCATCTCGCGGCTCTTCGAGATGTCCCAGTTCTGGCAGAACTTGCATGCCAGGTTGCAGCCGGCGGTGCCGAAGCTGAACACGCTGCTGCCGGGGAAGAAGTGGTTGAGCGGCTTTTTCTCGATCGGGTCGATGCAAAAGCCCGAGCTGCGCCCGTAGGTCGTGAGCAGCATCTCGTCGCCGACACGCTGGCGCACGAAGCACATGCCGCGCTGCCCCTCGTGCAGCCGGCAGTCGCGCGGGCACAGGTCGCACTGGATGCGACCATCGTCGAGCCGATGCCACCAGCGCGCCGGATGCGGACTCACCGCCGTGGCTCCTCGAATGCGATCGCGCCATAGCCGACCACACGGTCGCGGTCGCCGGCCGTGTCCCCTGAGTTGCACAGAGCCAGGAGGCGCGGCGCGAGACGGTGGCGGCGCGCCGCCAGCAGCGCGCCATTGATCGCCGCAGCGCCGCAGGCCTCGTGCGCCCCGAGGCCGGCGTCGAGCGCCAGGATGCGCCGCACGGTGGCCTGGTCGGCGGCTCGCGCCTGCTCGTAACGCAGGTAGTGCGAGAGGTCCGAACTGATCACGATGAGCGTCTCGTCGCCGCCCCACAGGCGCTCGAGCACTTGCGCCACCGCCTCGGCGTCGGCATCGCCGACGACCAGCGGCACGAGGGTGAAGCCGCCGAGCTGGGTCTGCAGGAACGGCAGCTGGACCTCGAGCGAATGCTCGCGCTCGTGCGCGCGGTTGCTACGAACCACTTGCGGCAGCTCGTCCAGGCCGGCCAGCGCGGCGAGGTCGAGGGCAACCTCGCCCAATGGCGTCTCGAAAGCCTCTGCGTCGGGTGCCGCCAGGCCGCGGAGCGCGACGCGATGCGCGGGGCCGAGCAGCACGACGCGGCGGACGATCGGCTCGCGTCGCCGTCCGAGCAGGGCATAGACGTGCGCCGCCACCGCGCCGCAATATTCGTAGCCGGCATGCGGGGCGATCAGCAGCTTCGGCGTGCGTCCGACGTCGTCGACCGCGCCGACGCCGGCCAGATAGTCGACAACGTGCGCGCGCAGCGCAGCGGGCGCGGCGGGGTAGAAGAGGCCGTCGACGACGGCTTCGCGCACGGCAGGCATCGAGCACGACTCCGGCGCCGAATATAGAACCTGCGGCGGTCGGACATCAATCCATGGCCAGCATCGGCGCAGTGGCTATGGGAGGGCCCAAGAATGCCTCTGTTTGACCTGTGACGCGATCAGGACGAGGACTTCGACAGCCATGACCGTGACCGTCACGTTCCGCTTCTACGCCGAGCTGAACGACTTCCTTGCTCCCGCGCGGCGCGGGTGCGAATTCACCTGCCGCTGCGCGCGGGCGGTGACCACCAAGCACATGATCGAAGCGCTCGGCGTGCCGCATACCGAGGTCGAGCTCGTCCTCGTCAACGGCGAGTCGGTGGGCTTCGAGCGCGCGCTCGGCGACGGCGATCGCGTGGCGGTCTATCCGAAGTGCGAGCTGCTCGACGTCACGCCGCTGCTGCGCGTACGCGACCGTGCCTTGCGCGAGACCCGCTTTGCCGCAGACGCGCACCTCGGCGGGCTCGCCCACCTGCTGCGCATGACGGGATTCGACACCCTGTACGACAACCACTTCGGTGACCACGAGATCGAGCGCGTCGCAGCCGCCGAGAACCGCATCGTGCTGACGCGCGACCGCGACCTGCTGAAGCGCAGCGCCGTCAGCCATGGCTGCTACGTGCGCGCGCTGCGCAGCGAGCTGCAGCTGCACGAGGTGTTCGATCGACTCGACCTCGCCCGCTCGGCGCGGCCGTTCACGCGCTGTCTGCGCTGCAACACGCTGCTGCGTCCGATCGGAAAGGAGCAGGTCGCGGCGCGCTTGCCGCCGGGAGTGCTCCAGCGCCACGAGCGCTTCGCCGTCTGTGACGGTTGCACGCGCGTGTTCTGGGAAGGCACGCATTGGCAGCGCATGCGCCGGCTGGTCGATTCGCTGCTCGCAGGCGATGACGTGACACTCTGATCGCTACGAGTGACCGGCTGAACCGAAGAGCCTGCCGCGGCCGGCGCGTCGGGCCGAACCGCCGGCGCGCACGCGCTGCCTACCGGCGCGGCATCTTCACCTGCGAGATCGACGTCGCCGCCAGCTGGACGTGGGCGACGAGCTGCTCCTCGGCCTTCTCCAACGTCCAGCGCGTCGTCGGCACGGCGATGTTGATGGCGGCGACCGGATGGCCGTCGTGGTCGGTGATCGCCGCGGCGACGGAGATGTCGCCGACCAGCGTCTGGTTCATCACGATCGAATAGCCCTTCTGCGCCGCGTCGTCGATGCGCGCCATCAGCAGCTTCGGGTCGGTCTCCGTGTACGGGGTGACCGGGTGCATCGGCGTGGCGCGGATGATCTCGCGCCGCGTCGGCACGTCGAGCCGCGACAGCATGGCGCGACCCGAGGCCGTGAACACCGCCGGCAGCCGGTAGCCGACGGCGAAGTCCACGTTGACCAGGTGCTTGCCCGGGAAGCGCGCCAGAAAGACGATCTCGTGGCGGTCGAGCTCCTGCAGGTTGCTCGTCTCGCCGAGCGTGCGGCTGATGTCCAGCAGGTACGGCGAGGCGCGCTCGATCAGCTCGCGCGAGCGCAGGTAGTTGTACGAGAGCGTCAGCACCCTCGGCGCCAGACCGTACAGCGCCGAGTCGGGCAGGCGGCGAACGTAGCCGAGCTGCTCCATCGTGTGCACCAGCCGCTGCGTCGCGCTGCGGTCGAGCTGCGCGGCGCGCGCGATCTCGGCCATCGACATCGTGCGGTGCGTGTCGCGGAACGCCTCGAGCACCTGGAACGCCTTCGCGACCGAGCCGACGAAGAGCGACGAGCGCTCGGCGCCGTTGCGCGCGCCCTTGCTCCGGCGCGCGGCGGCACCGGCCCTGTTCGCGGCGAGCGGTGGCGACGCGGCGCGCATCACAGGGCCGCTTCTGCCTGCAGCAGCCGGGTCATCTCTGCGCGCAGCCTCGTGCGCAGCTCGGACGCCGGCGCGACGAGCGGCTGCAGCACGCGCGGCGCGTCGACGCCGACCAGGCCCAGCACGGACTTGAGCGGCCCCGGGTTCGTCTCGGCGAACGCCAGGTCGAGAAGCGGGATCAAGGCCCGGTGCAACCGGAGCGCTTCTTCCGTGCGGCCGGCAGCGCACGCGTCGTACAGACGCCGCCAGGTGCGTGGCAGCGCCGACGCGGTCACGACGATCCCGCCTTTCGCGCCCGCCGCCATCTGCACCGGGAACAGCGTGTCCTCGCCCGAGAAGACGGTGAACGAAGGATCGATGCCCGCCTGCACCTTGAGGAAGTGGTACATGTCGGTGTTGCACGCCTTCATGCCGATGATGTTCGCGTGCCGCGACAGCTCGTGCAGGATCTCGGGCGCGATCGCGACGCGCGTGCGGTACGGGATCTCGTAGATCATCACCGGCAGCGGCGCCTCGTCGGCGAGGCGCACGAAGTAGTCGCGGATGCCCTGCTGCGTCGGCGTCGTGTAGTAGGGCGTGAGCACCATCAGCGCGTCGGCGCCGGCGTCGGCGAAAGCCTTGCCGGCGGCGAGCGCGTCGTAGTAGCCGGGGTCGAGAACGCCGGCGACGACCGGGATCCTGCCGCCGGCCGCTTCCACACACACCCGCACCATGCGCACCCGCTCTTCGCGGGCCAGCGCGCCGTATTCGCCGGTGCCGCCTAGGGGCACGACGCCGCTCGCGCCGCCGTTCACGATGTGCCCGATCTGCGCGCGCGCGGCGGCTTCGTCGATGCGATCGTCGTTGCCGACCGGCGTCGGGATCGCCGGAAAGATGCCGCGCAGGCCGGCGGCGGTGAGTCTGGTGTTCATGAGGACGGGGTCATCGGTTGGTGCTGCGGCGGCGCAGCCACTCGGCGAGCGCGATCAGCGCGCCGACGAAGACGAACAGGCAGGTCGAGACGGCGGCGATGGTGGGCGAGACCTCGAGGGTGACCTCGTCCCAGAACTGCTTGGGTAGCGTCGCCGAGAGCCCGCCGGAGGCGAACAGCGCGATCGTGAGCTCGTCGAACGAGGTCGCGAACGCGAACAGCAGCGACGAGAACAGGCCGGCGGCGAGGATCGGGAAGGTGACGTGGCGCAGCACCTGCCACGGCTTCGCGCCGAGGCTCTGGGCGGCGAGGTCGAGCCGCGTGTCGTAGTTGCGCAGCACCGCCATCATCGTCATCACGACGTAAGGGACGGCGACGACGGTGTGACCGATCGCCAGGCCGACCGACGTGCCGACCAGCCCGACCTTCGCGAAGAAGTAGAACAGGCCGACGGCGATGATCATGCGCGGGATGATGATCGGCGAGAGCACGAACGCCAGCATCAGCGACTTGCCGCGCATCTGCGAGCGCACGAGCAGCAGCGCGGCGGGCGTGCCGATCAGCATCGCGAGCAGCGCCGCGGCGATGCCGACGACGAGCGAGCGCGCCGCCGCCTGCATCCAGAGCGGCGAGGCGATCATCGCCTCGTAGTACTGGAGCGTGAAGCCGCTCGGCGGCCACCGGAGGCCCGACTTCGCGAACGAGAGCGGGATCATGAGCAGCGCCGGCACCGAGAGGAAGAACAGGACGAGCAGCACGGCGGCGCGCAGGCCGAGCGAGCGCCCGGGCTCTCGCTCGCGCCTGCGGCTGCGCGGCAGGGCGTCGATCACGGCGTCGCTGACGCGACCGAGCGCGCCGAGCACGGCGTCGCCGGCCCGGTGCAGCACGCCGTGGCGGCCGCCGGTGCGCTGCGACGAATCGCCCGTCATCGTCGACAGGCCCAGGACCTTGTCGTAGAGCGCGAACACCGCGAGCACGACGACGAGCATCAGCACCGAGATCGACCCGGCGAAGCCCCAGTTCATGGTCTGCAGCACCTGCTCGATGATCAGCTGCGTGATCATCACTTCGCGGCGCCCGCCGAGCAGCTGCGGGACGATGAAGAAGCCGGCCGCGGTGACGAACACCATGATCGCGCCCGCGGCGACGCCCGGCAGCGAGAGCGGGAAGTAGACGCGCCAGAACGCCGTGCCCGGCCTGGCGCCGAGCGTCGCTGCCGCGCGCGGGAGATTGCGGTCGATGTTGTCCATCACCGAAAGCATCGTCAGCACGGCGAGCGGCATCAGCGCGTGCACCATGCCGATGAGCACCGCGCCGAGCGAATAGAGCAGGTTGGACGGCGTGTCCTGCAGGCCGGCGGCGGTGAGCAGCTGGTTGACGACGCCGTTGCGTCCGAGCATGACGATCCAGGCGAACGCGCGCACGAGAAAGCTGGTCCAGAACGAGAGCAGCACCCAGAACAGCCAGTTCGCCTTGCGGTCCTTCTCGAGCGAGGAGATCAGGTAGGCGATCGGGTAGCCGCCGACGACCGAGAGCAGCGTCGTCCAGAGCGAGATCTTCAACGTGATCAGCATCACGTTGACGTACACCGACGAAGCGAACAGCTGCCGGTACTTGGCGAGCGTGAACGCGCCGTCGCTGTAGATCGAGAGCAGCAGCAGCTGCCCGACCGGGACCACGAGCAGGACGAGGAAGAGCAGCACCAGCGGCCCGCCGAGCAGCGCCGGCTTCAGCCACGCCGGGCGGCGGCGCACGGCGCTGCTCACGCCGCCTCCGGCACGGCGACCGCATCGCCGGCGTGCCACGAGAACGCCAGCTCGCTGCCGACCGCGTGCGGCAGCGTCGCCGCCGACGTCGGATACGACATCACGATCGGCTCGTCGCCGGAGAAGGGCGATGCGACGTAGAGCTTGGTCAGGCTGCCGGTGATCATCGATTCGACGACGCGGCCGCGCAGCGTGTTCGCGCCGTCGGCGGCGCGCGCGATGTTCTGCGGCCGCACCATGACGCGGACCGCGTCGCCGCTGGCCACGGGCGCGTGCGTCGTCGCCGTCACGCGCGTCGCGCCGTCGCCGAGCGTGACCTCGACGCTCGCTCCGTTCGTGCCCGAGACGCGCCCGCGCAGGAGGTTCGATTCGCCGATGAAGTCGGCGACGAACAGCGTCTTCGGCGCGAAGTAGAGGTCGGACGGCGTGCCGAGCTGCTCGATCCGGCCGCCGTTCATGAGGCAGATGCGATCGGACATCGTCATCGCCTCTTCCTGGTCGTGGGTGACGTAGACGATCGTGGCGCCGGTGTCGCGATGGATGCGCTTGATCTCGAGCTGCATGTGGTCGCGCAGCTTCTTGTCGAGGGCGCCGAGCGGCTCGTCCATCAGCACGATCGACGGCTTGTAGACGAGGCAGCGCGCGAGCGCGATCCGCTGCTGCTGGCCGCCCGAGAGCTCCTTCGGAAACCGGGCGGCGAGCTGCGGCAGGCGCACGAGCTCGAGCGCCTCCATCGCGCGGCGGGCGGCGCTCGCCTTGTCGACGCGCCGCATCGTCAGCGGGAAGGCGATGTTCTCCGCCACCGTCATGTGCGGGAAGAGCGCGTAGTTCTGGAACACCATGCCGACGTCGCGCTCGTGCGGCGCGGCGTAGGTCGCGTCGCGGCCGGCGATCCGCAGCTGACCGCCGTCGGGGACCGAGAGGCCAGCGACGAGCGAGAGCAGGGTCGTCTTGCCCGATCCGGAAGGGCCGAGCAGGGTGAGGAACTCCCCCTCGGCCACGTCCAGATCGGTCGGTGCAAGCGCGGTGAACGACCCGTAGCGCTTCGTCAGGCCGGCGATCGCGAGCTTGGCCGCCATCGCGGCGCTACTTGAGGATCCAGGCGTTGAACTTCTCGGTCACCGCCGCCTGGTTGTCGAGCCAGTACTTGGCGTTGATCTGCACGCCGTTCTTGATGTTGTCCGGGTGCGTGGGGCAGTTCTTCGCGACCTCGGCCTTGATGTGCTTGAACGCCTCCGGCTGGGTGACGCCGGCCGGGAAGTACTCGACGAGCCCGGCCATCCGCTTCGGATCGGACGCGAACTTGATGAACTCGCGGCAGGCGTCGGCGTTCGGCGTGCCGGCGAGGATCGACCAATTGTCGACGCCCCAGAGGTTCTGGTTCCAGACGATCGCCACCGGCGCGCCGTCGGCCATCGCCGATTGCGGCCGCGACACCCACGTCGCGATCATGTCGACCTCGCCCGACTTCAGCATCTGCTCGACCTGCGCGCCCGAGTTCCACCAGACGTCGACCTTCGGCTTGATCTCGTCGAGCGTCGCGAACGACTTGTCGAGGTTCAGCGGATAGAGCTGCGACGCGGCCACGCCCGAAGCCATCGCCGCTTCCTCCAGCGTGTCGAACGGGTGCTTGCGCAGCGACCGGCGGCCGGGAAAGTCCTTGACGTTCCAGAAGTCTGCCCACGAGCTGGGCGCCTTCCTCCCCTTGAAGGCGTCGGTGCGATAGGCGAGCACCGTGCTGTAGATGTTGGTCGCGACGCCGTAGGGCGACAGGTACTGCGCCGGGATCGTCTTCACCATCGGGTCGCCCTCGAGGCCGTGCTTCTCGAGGTAGACCTTGCCCTGCGTGGTGAGCAGCAGGATCGCCGGCTGGCTGATCTTGGCCATGTCCCAGGTGTAGCTCTTGGTGTCGACCATCGACTTGATCTGCGCCACCGGCTCGGCATTGGCCTGCACGCCGACGACCTCGATGCCGGTCTTCTCGGTGAACGGGCGGTAGTACACGGCGCCGTAGGCCTTGGTGTAGATGCCGCCGTCGTCGCGCACGACGATGCGCTTCGACTGCGCGCGGGCGAACTTCAGCACCGCGGGGGCGCCGAGGGCGCCGAAGGCCGCGACGCCCTGCAGGACGCGCCGGCGCGAAGGATGGGAGAACGGGTCTTTCATGGTGGCTCCTGGTTCCGCGTCAGTGCGGTGTCGATGGGGGCGGCAGCAGCCGCCCGGGGTTGAAGAGGTTGCCCGGATCGAGCAGCTGCTTGATGCCGCGCATCAGGTCGATCTCGACCGGCGGCTTGAAGAGCGCCATCTCGTTCGTCAGCTGCTGGCCGATGCCGTGCTCGGCGCTGAACGTGCCGCCGAGCGCGTGGGCGACCTCGTTGACGGCCTGCTTGACTTGGTGCGAGACGGCGTCGGCATCGCCGAACGCGCGCCATTGCGCGAAGCTCGCGAGCGGAATGAAGTGCACGTTGCCGTCGCCGAGGTGGGCGACGACGATGACGGGCACGCCGGGCAGGATCGCGTGCGTCGCTCGAGTGGCGCGCTCGATGAACTCGGGGACGGCCGACACCGGCACGGCGCAATCGGTGTTGATGCCCATGCCGGCCTTCTTGTTGCCTTCCGAGACGCTGTGGCGCACTTCCCAGAACTCGGCG
>Ga0307416_100001237_pt1 | contig 13783 bp, 13 predicted proteins | sample DK1Cmetagenome_2_FD_203821 | JGI IMG/M metagenome (GOLD analysis project Ga0307416, IMG submission 203821) | Maize rhizosphere microbial communities from greenhouse at UC Davis, California, United States - DK15-C-3 | ecosystem: Host-associated > Plants > Roots > Rhizosphere > Soil | place...
AGGCATAGGACGACGTTCCGCCGAAGCTGAAGGCGAAATGGCTGTGGTCGCCCTCGTCGAGCGATTCGACGAGCCGGTAACCGGCGTTGCGGAAGGCGGCGGCGATCATCGAATGGGAGACGCCCGGACGGCGGGCAATGTCGATGGCGCGCCCCTGCAGATGGAAGCTGTTGGGGACTCCGCCGACCCTGCGATTGTGCGCCACAGAGCGCCAGGTGCTGGTCACTCGACCCCACTGCGCGCCGAGCCTTGCGGCCGCACTCAAGCCTGCCGAACCATTCCGGATCGGAGTCCATGTTGCAATCGACGACTGCGGTGCGGATAGCTGCAGAGCTCCGTCGGCGCGGACCTGCGCTTTCGGCGCGACTCCGACCGTCACGACGGCATGGCCCCCGTCAACACTCCGAATTCCAAAATCCGTCGCCTGCGCATGCGCGGCCGATGCCCCACACAAGACCAGCAAGCCGATCGCGAATCGAGCCATTGCATTCCCCCGCTCGTGACGCATTCTTACCACGCATCCGGGGCTTTCAACAACGATCACTATCCCATGCGATTCTCACGTCGGGACATTCTGGCCACCGGAGCCACCGCGCTACTTACGGCAGGTGCGCCTGCGATGCGCGCGTCGCTGATGCCGCCTCGGCCGGTCCCCGACTGGTTTCGGGACGCCAAGTTCGGAATCTGGGCACATTGGGGCCCGCAGTGCGTCCCGGAAATGGGCGACTGGTATGGCCGTCTCATGTACGTGCAGGGCCACGAGCACTACGAGCATCACGTCCGCACCTACGGCCATCCCAGTCGCACCGGCTTCCTCGACATCATCGGCCGCTGGAAAGCGGAGGAATGGCAGCCTGAGTATCTGCTGCGCCGCTACCAGCAAGCCGGCGCGAGATATTTCGTGGCGATGGCCAACCATCATGACAACCTCGATCTGTTCGACAGCACTCACCACGCCTGGAACACGACTCGCGTCGGACCAAAGCGCGACATCGTCGGCACCTGGGCCAAGCTCGTCCGACGAACGGACCTGAAGTTCGGCGTTTCGAACCACAGCAGCCATGCCTGGCACTGGTGGCAGACCGCCTACGGCTATGATTCCGAAGGTGCGATGCAGGGCCGGCGCTACGACGCTTGCTGGCTGCGCAAGGAACATGGACGCGGCACCTGGTGGGAAGGCCTTGACCCGCAGGACCTTTACACTGGGCCGAGCTTCGTTCCGCCGGACGGCATCGAAAGCATAGCCGCGATGAACGCCTGGCACGATGCACGCGACGGGCAGTGGCTCGAGGAAGCGCCGCAGCACCCGGCTTTCGTCCGGCAGTGGCTGCTCCGGCAAAAAGATCTGGTCGAGAAATATCAGCCCGACCTCGTTTATTTCGACGACGCGGGAATCCCGTTCGGTCAGATCGGCATCGGCGCGGTCGAGCATTTCTACGGTCAATCGCCGCAAGGCGTCCTTACGGCCAAGCGGCTGAATGCCGAGCAGCGCGCACTGATCGTGGAGGACGTCGAGCGCGGGTTCGTTGCCGGTATCCAGGAGCGGCCTTGGCAAACCGACACCTGCATCGGCCAATGGCACTACGATCGTCCGCTTTATGAGCGCAACGGCTATAAGAGCGCGAAGGAGGTCGTTCAGCGGCTCTCCGATGTCGTTTCGAAGAACGGCTGCCTGCTTCTCAACATCCCAATCCGCGGCAACGGCTCCATCGATGAGAAGGAGCAGGCCATCCTCGACGATCTCGCGGCCTGGTTCCGCACCAACGGCGAGGCAATCTACGGCACGCGGCCCTGGCGAATTTTCGGTGAAGGTCCAACCCAACCGCCGCTTGGCCATATGGCGGAAAGCGAAGCGAAGCCTTTCGTAGCCGAGGACGTACGGTACACATGCAAAGGTGAGACGCTCTACGCGATCCTGCTCGACTGGCCGGCCGGCGAAGCCGTGATCGGCTCCCTGGGACGAACGAAGTCGAACGGCGCGCGGATCGAGCAGGTGACGCTTCTCGGTGGCGGACCGCTCGAGTTCCGCCATGACGGCGACGAACTCCGCCTGAGCTTACCCGCGTCCGATCGTCGCTTCGTCCCCGCGGTCAGGATCGAGGGCCGCGGACTGGCAGCCTGACGGCACTTCGCACATATGGGCGCAATGTTCCCGACTTCGCCGACATCCGTCATCACGGTCGCGCAGATCATCCAGCTTGCGGTCGCGCCGGTCTTCCTGCTCGCGGGTATCGGGGCATTCCTCAACGTGTGCGCCGGCCGTCTCTCGCGCATCGTCGACCGGGCGCGCCAGATCGAGCCGCTACTGCTTGCAAGCCGCGGCTCCGAGCATGACCGGTGGCTTGGAGAGCTTCACGTCCTGGACCGGCGGATGGTCCTCGTCAGCCGCGCGATCTTCCTAACCGTGCTTGCAGCCGTCCTCATCTGCACGGTCGTCGTCCTGCTGTTCGCTGCGAGCCTGCTCAACGCGCATTTCGGCACTGCAATCTCGGTGCTTTTCATGGCCTCGATGATCGCCATCGGGCTCGGGTTCGCGGTGTTCCTGCTTGAGACGCGGGTGGGGTCGCGCGCCGTGCGCATTCGCTCCGAGCTACTGGAGCACGCCCCCGAGGAATAAGCGGCCGCGCTAACTCGACAACGTCACGAGCGCCTCTTATCGCCGCCTCACGACAGGGAGATCGATACCAAATGCTTCAACACCCCCGCGTACCCGCCTCGCACGTTCTCGACCGAGTGCTCGTTCTCGAGATGGTACGAGTGACGGAAGCAGCCGCGGTCGCAGCCTCGAAGTGGATCGGCCGGGGCGATAACGACGCCGCCGACGCCGCCGCGGTCGAGGCGATGCGCGAGGCACTCAATGAGCTTCCGTTCGACGGCACCGTCGTCATCGGGGAAGGCGAGCGCGACGAAGCGCCGATGCTCTACATTGGCGAGAAGGTCGGCTCGGCGCAGGGCAGCGGACCCAAGATCAATATCGCGCTCGACCCGCTCGAAGGAACGACGCTGACCGCCAAGGCCGGTCCAAGCGCCATGTGCGTGCTGACCATCTCGGAGGAAGGCGGTCTCCTCAACGCGCCCGATACCTACATGGAAAAGCTGGCCGTCGGCCCGGGCTATCCCGAAGGCGTGATCGACCTCGGGCGCAGCGTGACCGAGAATATCCGCGCCATCGCCGATGCGAAGGGCGTGCAGCCGGACGAGGTCATCGCCTGCGTCCTGGACCGCGATCGCCATGAGGACATGATCGACGAGCTTCGCTCGCTCGGCTGCGGCGTGAAGCTCATCTCCGACGGCGACGTTGCGGGCGTGATCGCCGTCACCGACCCGGACACGGGCGTTGACGTCTACATGGGAAGCGGCGGCGCTCCAGAGGGCGTGCTCGCTGCCTCGGCACTTCGCTGCGTGGGGGGGCAGATGCAGGGCCGCCTCGTCTTTCGCAACGACATGGAAGTGGCCCGAGCCCGCCGGTGGGGCATCGAGGACCTCTACAGGATCTACAGCCTCGAAGAGATGGCGAAGAGCGACTGCATCTTCGCGGCGACGGGCGTGACCGACGGATCGCTCCTGAAGGGTGTTCACCGCGGGAAGAACTGCCTAACGACGGAAAGCATCGTGATGCGCGCAAGCTCCGGCACCGTCCGACGCGTCTGGGCCGAACACCACAAGTGGGACGAATAGGCTCTCAGATTGCTCGGCGCCGACGAGCCGTGGCGTAGCCGCGACCAACGCGGCTCATTTTCCCTCCTCGTGCATTGGTTCCTACCATGAGCAAGGATCGGACCTTCGACAGCTTTTTCCAGGCGGGCTTCGAATGCTCGTCGCACCGGCGCCGCGACGGTGTTCGGCTCGACTTGATCCGGGCGACGTCGCATGACCGCCACGTTGCCTCGGACTACCGCCAGTGCGCCGAACTCGGCCTGCGCACGTTACGCGACGGCCTGAGATGGCATCTGATTGAAAAGTCGCCGGGCAACTACGACTGGTCGAGCTGGATGCCGGCGCTAGAGGCCTCCGAGCAACTCGGACTCCAGATCGTCTGGGACCTGTTCCACTACGGATCCCCCGATTGCGTCGACCAGGCCTCGCCGGACTTTCCCGAGCGATTTACCGACTTCGCCATCGCCGCGCTGGAATTGCATCAGTCGATTAGCAATAGAGCGCCCCTCGTCTGCCCGCTGAACGAGATCAACTTCCTCTCGTGGGCCGTGAACGACGGATACTTCCCTCGGGTTGGGCCGGACGAGCGCGGCTGGTTTAAGCGCCAACTGGTCCGGGCTGGGATCATGGCCTCCCGCGCCATCAAGCAGCGCTGGCCGAATGCGACGATCGTGTGGGCCGAGCCCCTGATCCACATCGCCCCCCACGACCGCCGGCGGCAAACCGTTCGCGCGGCTGAACAGAACCTTCAAGGCATGTACGAAGCCTATGACTGGATCATGGGAATGGCCGAACCTGAACTCGGCGGGGACCGCTCTTTAGTCGATATCGTCGGCCTGAATTTCTACCCGCACAACCAATGGTATTTCGAGGGCCCGACAATCCCGATGGGCCATCACGAATATAAACCCTTGGCCGACATGCTGGTCGAGGTCGCGGAGCGCTACGGAAAGCCGGTCTTCATCGCGGAGACTGGCGCCGAGGGCTCAGGCCGCCCGGCCTGGCTGCACTATGTCTGCGACGAGGTCCGCGAGGCGCAGAGCCGGGGCACGGACGTTCGCGGCATCTGCCTCTACCCGGTCACGGCCTATCCGGGGTGGGACAATAGCCGCCACTGCGAGGTGGGCCTCTTCTCGCCAATCACCTCCGACGGCAAGCGCCACGTCTACGAACCGCTGGCGGGGGAATTGCGGCGGCAACGAGCGATCTTCGGCATCGACGATCTGGCGGAGCCCAAGGTCAGGCGATTGCGGGTCGCCCCCTGATCAGGCCGGCTCCGGCGTCTTTTCCGTCCAATGCTTCGCATAGCGGCGAACTTCGGCAAGTTGCACCCGGCCCCATTTGTGTCCGTAGGCGTCGGGTTCGACATTCTCCGGCTGGTCAAGCAGCTTCTGCCAACGGCGCAATTCCTGGATGTAGGCATCGCACGGCACGCGGTCGAAGCGGTCCTTGTCGGCGACGTCGTAGATCCCGATCTGCGCCCATTTCTGGGTCCACCAGTCGGGAAGATCGACGAAGGGGTAAAGGCAGACGCCATGGAGATCGACGCCCTCGTCGATGGCCTTCAGCGACTCTTCCATCGTCATCCGCAGCCATTCAGCGCGGTTTTCCTGGAACCCGCTGGTTTCGCCGATGATGATCGGACGGTGATAGCGGTCCGACGCGAACTGTAGCAGCTCGCTAAGCGGCTTCCGCCGAGGATCCCGGGGACCGAGAATCTCCCTCTTCTTGTCCGCGTCGAGCTGGACTTGGCTGTAGTGGTACACATTGACGCCCACGATATCGAGAATGTCGGGCGACCCACCGAACTCGGGCGCCAGCCGGCCGCACAGCATGTCCCAGGCTTCGTAGGCTTCGCGATAGGCCTCGTCGCGCGCCTCGTCGGCAAGGTCGGGGCGATCGGGCGGCGGAACGGCGTGGACGATCGGGTCAACATGGACCATGCGCGCTTCGGGCTCGATCTCGCGAATGGCCTTCGCGCCCGCAATCGCCATCCGGCACAACGCTAGCTTGAGTTCGTCCTCCCTGCCCTTCGCGAAAGGATACATCCACTCGAGATCGGTGGCGGCAGCCGAAAAGAAGGTGATCTCATTGACCGGCGTGAAGAAGAACGGCGGCTCGGCGGTGTTGGTGACGAACTCGGCGGCCGCCCTGCAGTAAGCGACGAAGCGCTCGCGGCAGTCATCTGAAAAAGGATCGCAACCGTCCGGAAAGCCGTAGTGACACAAGTCCCAGATCGGGGTGATCTTGCATGCGGTCGCCGCATCCTGGACCGCCTTGACGCTCGTCCAGTCGTACCTGCCGCCACCGAGATCGACCTGCGGCCAGCGGATGGCCTCGCGGACGACTCCAATGCCGAGATCCATCGCTGCCGCGAGGTCGGCTTCCAGGTGCCGGTCGTGCCCGGTCGCGGCGACGTAGTCCTTTCGCTCGCGATCCTTCCAGACGAACGTCGAGCATTCGAAGCCCGCCATGAAGAAGGTCGGGAAAATCGAACTGTCGCTAGCCATTGCGTGCTCCTGTCAGCACGGACAACTCGCACGGACTATGGTTGTTCAGGATTTAGGTAACCGGCGCGATCCGGCTGTCCTCGGATGGCGTTCCAACGAACGGCCAGCCGTCGCGCCAGACGATATTGTCGATCAGCAGGATTCGGCGGCTGTTGATCTCGTCCTGTTGCCGCTGGCGCGGCCGGTTCACGTCGATTGCGTGGTAGATAATCCAGGTCTCGCCGGCTTTGTCGGTGACAATGCAATTGTGCCCTGGCGCGAGCCAGCGGTCGCTCTTGAAGAGCATCAGGCTGTGCGGAACGCCACGCGCATCCTCGAGCGTTTCGAACGGCCCGGTCGGACTCGTCGAACGGGCTACCATCACTCCGTAATGCGCATCCGGCCCGCAGCAATTGTCGCCCGAATAGAACAGATAATAATGGTCTTCATGATGGATGACCCAGGCTGCTTCGACCAGCCGGGGAAAAGCCCCCTTGATCGGATTGGGCCAGATGAGATCGGTCGGAGCACTGCCGGGCGCGAACGCCTTGTGGTCATCCGCAAGTTCCTGAACCTTGATCGGCTGGAAACCCGAGCCCCAGTAGAGGAATCTCCTTCCGCTGGCCGGGTCGTCGAAGACCATCGGATCGATATATTCGAACCCCATCCCGAGCAGCAGCGGCAGCCCCATGTCGACGAACGGCCCGGCCGGCGAAGTCGCAGTCGCAATGGCCAGGCAATGCCCGCGCTCGGGCTCATCGCAGATGTCCGGCGTTGCCGAATAGTACAAGAGGAACCGGTCGCTGTCCTGGACGACATAGGGTGCCCAGAAATCCTGCGTCTCCCGAGCCCAGCTCGGCTTGTCCGGAAGTGCATCGCCCAAGTGATCCCAGTGGACCAGGTCCGGCGAGCGAGCGACCTGTATGTTGATCCAGTGCTCGTCGCGAAGCGTCTGCGTAGCGTAGGCGTAATAAAATCCGTCCGGCGCCAGAATGACGGCGGGGTCAGGAAAATCTGCGTCAAGAACGGGATTGCGGTATGTGCCGCACGCCGGCGCGGGCGCAGAGTGGGCGACCGCGCCCGAGCTCACCCGGCTGCGACCACGACCTCCTGAGGCCGCTCCTTTTCTCTCTTCTCGTCCATACGCCGGAACGTCGCCAGCGCCTGCCCTACGATCTGGTCCATGTTGTAGTAGCGATATGTAGCCAATCGCCCGACGAACGTCACCCCGCCGGTCGCGTCGGCGAGCGCCTCATACTTCTTGAACAGCTCCTGATTCTCCGGCCGCGGGATCGGATAATAAGGATCGCCCTCCGCCGACGGATATTCATAGGTGATCGTCGTGTTCGGCGCCTGCTGTCCCGTCAGGTGCTTGTACTCGCTGATGCGGGTGAACGGCACGTCCTCGTTCGGGTAATTCACGACCGCGGTCGGCTGGAACCATTCCTGGTCCAGCATCCGATGATCGAATTTCAGGCTCCGGTAAGGCAGCTTGCCGAAGCGGAAGTCGAAATATTCGTCGATCGGCCCGGTGTAGATCACGTGCTTTGCGATCTCGTGTGCTTCATCCTTGAGTTCTCGGAAATCAGTGCCGAGCCTCTTTTCGATTAGCGGATGATCGAGCATTCGCTCGAACATTTTCGTGTAGCCCTCGAGCGGCATGGCCTGGAACGTGTCGCTGAAATAGCGATCATCCGTGTTCGTTCGCGTCGGGATTCGCGACGTGACCTGCTTGTCCAGCTCCGAGGGATCGAGACCCCATTGCTTGCGGGTGTAACCGCGGAAGAACAGCTCGTAGAGCTCTCGCCCTACCGCGTTGATCACCACGTCTTCGGATGTTTCGATATTGTCGACTGGCTCAGCGCGCTTCGCCAAATATTCCTCGGCCTCCTGATCGGTCCGAAGGTCGGCGTCGAACAACATGTTGAGCGTCGTGCGGTTGATCGGGATCGGCACCAGCTGGCCCCGCACCTGCGCCTGCACCCGATGCTCGTAAGGCCGCCATTCCGTGAATTGCGACAGGTACTCGACGACCTGCTCGCTGTTCGTATGGAAAATGTGCGGCCCGTACTTGTGGTACAGGATTCCGGCCGCGTCCTTCTCGTCATACGCGTTACCGCCGATGTGCGGGCGCCGATCCATCAACAGGATCCGCGCGCCGTGCTGGCTTGCCAGGCGCTCTGCTAGGACGGAGCCGGCGAAACCCGCTCCGACGATCAAATAATCGTAAGGCTCGGACCGGCCGGTCGGAGCGAAGGAGAAGGCGTTCATTCCGCTGCCACCAGCAGAGCCGGCGCCTCCCTCTCCGCGCGCTCGCCGAGCACCTCGGCGATCAGGCCTGCCATGCGCGCCTGGGTCGTGTCCCAGCTCGTCGCCGCAAGCAGGAGGTCCGCCTCGGCGAGCCAGTCGCCGTCCGGATCGCGCGATTGCTCCAGCGCCTTTTCGCAGCAGCGGATGAAGCCGTCGGCGTCATGCGCGATATGCACGCCCTGCAGGTGACCGTAGGTGCGCACGACGTCGCGGATCGGCGTCGAGACGACCGGCTTTCCGCCCGTCAGATATTCAGGCGTCTTGGTCGGTGAAATGAATTGCGTCGAATCGTTCATCGCGAACGGCATCAGCGCGACGTCCCAACCTGACAAATAGACCGGCAACTGCTCGTAGGTCTTGCCGCCCACGTAGTGGATGTTGGCCGCCCGCGGCAGCTCGTCCTCGCCGATCTTCACGACCGGGCCAACCATGACGAAAGACCAGTCCGGCCGCATGTCCGCCATCTCGCGAAGCATGTCGATGTCGAAGCGTTCGTCGATCACGCCGTAGAAGCCGAGCCGCGGATGCTTGAGCTCCGCCTGGTCAGCGGGCTGCGGTAGCTCGCGGCGGGCCTTGGCGAAATGATCGCGATCGACCGACGACGGGAAACAATGGACGTTCGAATGGCGGTCCTTCTTTGCCTCATAGAGGCTCGCGCCGCCGGTGAAGACGAGGTCCGCGCGGCCGATCAGCTCCTGCTCCAGGTCGAGCAGCTTCTCCGGCGCAAAGCGAAACTTCGAAAGCTCGTCCATGCAATCGTAGATGACCACGCTCGCATCGATGTGGCGCGAGAACTCCAGCATCATAGGCGTATAGTACCAGGCGACCAAAGGCCGAGTGCAGATGCTCACATGCGCGTCGAGCAGCCGCGTCAGGGTAGTCTCGCGGCGCTCCTCATCCAGACCCTCGGGGACATGCGGCGTAACCACGCGCACGTTCGGGAAGCCCTCAGCCTGGCGAACCTTGAGGAACGCCGTTTCCCGGCGACCGATCTCGACCGGCTCCTCCCAGAACACCACCGACATGGTCCGAGCGAACCGGCTCATCAGATGCTGCGGCCGCTGGAACACGAAGTCCCACCGCAGGTGCGAAAAGCACAACAATGTTGGGCGGGTGGGATCCGACGCCGAGTGCTCGGCTTCTGACTGAACTGGCACCCCGACGCTGGTCAGCATTTCGCGTGTAACCTCCTGTTATTAGAAACGTACATGTCCAACGGCGGTTAACCGGCTACGGTTCCTGAACCTTGATCAAGATTAGGCAAATAGGTCGCTTGTGCAGTGCACAAAGCGCCAAGCCGATTTGCCGTATCGACCAAGCGAACGAACCCGGTCGGGACCCGTTGGAAAGCGAGCCATGGTAACAGCAGGACAACGCCTGCCGCATTGACCCGTTCCGGTCGCCGTGGAAGGACGCTCAGACAAGGAGATCGAGCTTGGCGACTACCATCGGAGAACTGGAAAAGCGCCGCGAGGCGGCCAAGCTCGGCGGTGGCGAAAAAAGGATAGCCGCCCAGCATTCCAAGGGACGTCTCACAGCTCGCGAGCGGCTCTCAGTGCTGCTCGATGAGGGCAGCTTCGAAGAATATGACATGTACGTCGAGCACAATTGCGTCGACTTCGGCATGGAGGCGCAACGCATTCCCGGCGATGGCGTCGTCACGGGTTCCGGCACCATCAACGGCCGCCTGGTCTACGTCTTCGCGCAAGACTTCACCGTCTTCGGCGGCTCCCTCTCCGAGCGTCACGCGCAGAAGATCTGCAAGGTCATGGACATGGCGATGAAGGGCGGAGCGCCCGTCATCGGCCTCAACGACAGCGGCGGCGCCCGAATCCAGGAGGGCGTCGCCAGCCTCGCCGGCTATGCCGAAGTCTTCCAGCGCAACGTCCTCGCGTCGGGCGTCGTCCCGCAAATCAGCCTCATCATGGGTCCCTGCGCCGGCGGAGCGGTCTACTCGCCCGCAATGACCGACTTCATCTTCATGGTGAAGGACAGCTCCTACATGTTCGTCACCGGCCCCGACGTGGTGAAGACCGTCACCAACGAGGTCGTGACCCAGGAAGAGCTCGGCGGAGCAATCACCCACACGACCAAGTCCGGCGTCGCCGACGTCGCCTTCGAGAACGACATCGACGCGCTCCTCGCGACCCGCGAATTCTTCGATTTCCTCCCGTTGTCGAACCGCCACGATTTGCCCGAGCGGCCATGCACGGACGCCTGGGATCGCCTCGACGAGAGTCTCGACACGCTCATCCCGCCGAGCGCGAACCAGCCCTACGACATGCACGAGCTCATCCGGAAGGTCGCTGACGAGGGTGAGTTCTTCGAGCTCCAGCCGGGCCATGCGGGCAACATCATCACCGGCTTCTGCCGCATCGAGGGCCGCACGGTCGGCGTCGTCGCCAACCAGCCGATGGTCCTCGCCGGAGTGCTCGACATCAACTCGTCGAAGAAGGGCGCCCGCTTCGTCCGCTTCTGCGACGCGTTCGAGATCCCGATCCTGACCTTCGTCGACGTTCCTGGCTTCCTGCCCGGCGTCGCGCAGGAGCATAACGGCATCATCAAGCACGGCGCGAAACTGCTCTTCGCTTATGCCGAGGCGACCGTTCCGAAGATCACCGTCATCACCCGTAAGGCCTATGGCGGCGCCTACGACGTCATGGCCTCCAAGCACCTTCGCGGCGACTTGAACTACGCCTGGCCAACCGCCGAGATCGCCGTGATGGGCGCCAAGGGCGCGGTCGAGATCATCTTCCGCAAGGACATTGGCGACGCCGACAAGATCGCCGAGCGCACCCGCGAATATGAGGAGCGCTTCGCCAATCCCTTCGTGGCCGCAAGCAAGGGTTTCATCGACGAAGTAATCATGCCGCACTCGACGCGGCGGCGTGTGGCGCTGGGACTACGCAAGTTGCGCAATAAGCAGCTCGAGAACCCGTGGAAGAAGCACGATAATATTCCGCTGTGAGGAAGCTTTCTCTCGGTTGGCAGCTTTATCTGCTTGCGTGCGTCGCGATGTTAGTTCCGTACTCAATTTGGTGGTTTAGGTCGGGGCAAGCGCAAACTAACCTCCTGGCGGAGATCGCTGCGCTCATGATCACGTCCATGATGATGGGCGCGCTTGCATTCGCAATCGCGCAGCCGACTTATCGGAAGACGAAAGCGGGTACTGCATCGATCAACCAGGCGCGTATCGCGGTGGTGTGGCCCGCATTGATCCTGCTGCTCCTCGTCGCCGCGATTTATTTCTTCGGAGTCTGAAATGAGCACCTACACCGCCACAATCCGCTGGACCCGCCAGGACGACGGCGACTTCGCCAAGGGCCAGTACAGCCGCGCCCACGAGTGGGAGTTCGACGGCGGCGTCACCGTCCCCGCCTCGCCCAGCCCGCATGTCGTCCCCGCGCCCTGGTCTGACTTCAACGCCATCGACCCGGAGGAGGCATTCGTCGCCTCCCTCTCGTCCTGCCACATGCTCTTCTTCATCGACTTCGCCCGTCGCGGAGGCTTCGTCGTCGAATCCTATGTCGACGAAGCGGAAGGCGTCCTGGAGAAGCGGCCTGACGGAAAGATGGCCATGACCCGTGTCACGCTCCACCCCCGCGTCACCTGGGGAGGCAGCCAACCGGACGAAGCGGCCATCGCCGACCTCCATCACCGTGCACACGAAGCCTGCTACATCGCGAACTCGGTCAACTCGGAAGTGATCGTCGAGCACTGAGCCCGATCAGGTCTTCGCCGGATAAGTCACTTTGCCTGCCTTCAATTTTGCGCCCGGTGTGAGGCGAGCCGGATCCAATCGGTCGCTGCCCATCAGATGCAGCACCGTCTCCCCGCGGGCCAGCAGGTAATCAGCGATGATCCGCCGGTGGCACCGCCACCAGACCGCCTCCGCGCACATGATCGCGCATCGCCGAGTCCTGCTTAGCTCCAGCAACTCGGCAAGCGACGCATCGAACTCGTCCGAAAGCGCGTAGTCGGCATAATTGTGGAAGCTGCCATTCTTCCAGAATGCATTCACCTCTTCCGGGACATCGCGCGACTTGCCCCGCAGCCCGCCAAGGCCGGCGATGCGCGTGTAGCCGATCTGATAGGGCTGAAGCTCGGACCCAAGCGCGCTCTCGTTGTACTGGGGATTCCGCCGCGACTTTGGGATCGTGCGCACGTCCACGACGAGTGAGACCTGCGCGAAGCGCAGCGCATCCGCGAATTCCGCTATGGAGCGCGTGGAATGACCAATTGTGATAATCGGGTTTTCACTCGGCATTGCTCCACCTTAACGCATTGACCGATTGCTTCGCCGCTCCGCTCCTCGCAATGACGGGCCAAGGAGAACCAACATGAACCTCGGCCGCCTCAACCATGTCGGGGTCGCGACCCCTTCTATCGAGAAAAGCCTCGAGCACTATCGCTCCATGTTCGGCGCCGAGCCGCACGGCCCCGCCTTCGACCTGCCCGCGCAGGGCGTTCGTGTCTGCTTCGTGGACACCCCAAACTCGCAGATCGAATTGATCGAACCTCTCGGCGAGAATTCACCGATCGTGAAGTTCCTCGAAAAAAACCCGCTCGGCGGCCAGCACCACATCTGCTTCGAAGTGCCCGACATCCACGCCGCCAAGGCCGAATTCGAATCCAGGGGCGCGCGCGTCCTCGGCGAGCCGCGCGTCGGCGCTCATGGCACCCTCGTCTTCTTCGTCCACCCCAAGGATATGGGCGGCGTGCTCACCGAGATCATGGAGACGCCGAAGGGTGCTCACTGATTGGATTTGCACGTTACCGGCGCTAAGCCGCCGATCGTGACCGACAGACCGTCAAAATCCGACTGGGAAACGCTCGCCGCGAAGGAATCCCGCGGCAAGGATCTCTCGCGCGAAACCTTCGAGGGCATCCGCCTCGACACCGTCTACGGCCCCGACGCCGCCATCGACAGCGGCTATCCGGGCGTCGCGCCCTTCACCCGCGGCCCCTATGCAACAATGTACGCCGGCCGCCCCTGGACTATCCGCCAGTACGCCGGCTTCTCCACCGCCGAAGAATCCAACGCTTTCTACCGCCGCAACCTCGCCGCGGGCCAGAAGGGCCTAAGCGTCGCCTTCGACCTCGCCACCCACCGCGGCTACGACAGCGACAACCCGCGTGTCGCCGGCGACGTCGGCATGGCGGGCGTCGCGATCGACAGCGTCGAGGACATGAAATTGTTGTTCGACGGTATCCCGCTTGGCGAGATGTCGGTCAGCATGACCATGAACGGCGCGGTGCTTCCGGTCATGGCCTTCTTCATCGTCGCCGGCGAAGAGCAGGGCGTCCCGCACGCGCAGCTCACCGGC
>Ga0307416_100001238_pt1 | contig 13771 bp, 10 predicted proteins | sample DK1Cmetagenome_2_FD_203821 | JGI IMG/M metagenome (GOLD analysis project Ga0307416, IMG submission 203821) | Maize rhizosphere microbial communities from greenhouse at UC Davis, California, United States - DK15-C-3 | ecosystem: Host-associated > Plants > Roots > Rhizosphere > Soil | place...
GCTGTGACCCGCTCGTGCTCGACCTCGTCACAGCGGCCGCCCACCATGTGGCGTACGTGCAGCTTCGCCAGCTCGTTGTCGGTGAGGTTGACCGTCTGGTGTCCACTGGCGTTCAGCACGGCGGCGAGCTCCGCGGCATCCTGCCGCGAGCGGGTCGCGATGCCGACGAAGATGTGGGCGCGGTCGCGGCCGCTCAGGCGGTAGTTGAACTCGGTCACGACGCGACGGCCGATGCTGGCGCAGAACTCCCGGAACGCCCCGGGCCGCTCCGGGATCGTCACACCGAACAACGCCTCGCGCGCCTCTCCGAGCTCGGCCCGCTCTGCCACGAACCGGAGCCGGTCGAAGTTCATGTTCGCGCCGCTGAGGATTGCGGCCAGGCGGGCATTTCTCGTCCCGGTCCGTTCCACCCATGCTCGCAGGCCGGCGACCGCAAGCGCGCCGGCGGGCTCCATGACGGAACGGGTGTCGTCGAAGATGTCCTTGATTGCGGCGCAGATCTCGTCATTCGAGACCCGGACCACTTCGCGCACGGTCGACTGCACGATCGGGAACGTCAGGCGGCCGACTTCCTGGACCGCGACGCCGTCGGCGAAAATGCCGACGCGATCGAGCACGACCCGCCGCCCGACCGCGAGCGACTGATACATTGCATCCGCCTCGAACGGCTCGACGCCGATCACCTCGACTTCGGGCCGCAATGCCTTGACGTAGCTGGCGATGCCGGCAATCAATCCGCCGCCGCCCACGGGAACGAAGATGGCGTCCACGCTTCCGAGCTTGTGCCGGAGAATCTCGTGGCCGACCGTGCCCTGTCCCGCGATCACCAGCTCGTCGTCGAAGGGATGCACGAACGTCCGGCCGGTGGACACGGCGAGCTCGTCGCAGTGGCGCTTGGCTTCGGTGTAGTTGTCGCCACTCAGCACGACTTCGGCGCCGAGCTCGGTGACTGCCTCGACCTTGATCGCCGGCGTCGTCTTCGGCATCACGATCAGCGCGTCGAGACCGAGATGGCGGGCCGAGAAGGCGACGCCCTGCGCGTGGTTGCCGGCGCTGGCGGCGATGACGCCGCGGGCGCGCTCGGCGTCGTTCATGTGCGCGATCCGGTTGTAGGCGCCGCGCAGCTTGTAGCTGAACACCGGCTGGAGGTCCTCGCGCTTCAGCAGCACGTCGTTGCCAAGGCGGCGTGACAGCCGGTGCGCCTGATCGAGCGGCGTTTCGTGCGCGACGTCGTAGACGCGGCTGTTGAGGATCAGCCGCAGCATCGCGTCGGTACTGATCACGGGGAGAGGCTCTGTTACTGACATGATTCGTCCTACCGTCCCGCCAGCGAGTAGATGTCGTTCAGGATGCCTGCCGCCGTGACCGCCGGACCGGCGCCAGGCCCGCTGACCACCAGCGGCTCGAGTCGATAGCGATTGGTCGTGAACGCGATCAGGTTGCGTGTGCCCTCGAGCGCTCCCATCGGGCTCGACGCGGGAACGGCCTGCAGCTTGGCCGTGACCGATCGCGGCGTGGCGGTCACGACGTAGCGCAGCACGCAGCCTCTCTTCTTCTCCCGAGCGGCCCGATCCGCCCACTCCTTGTCGAATTTCGGCAGCCCTGCGAAGAATTGATCGATCGACACACCCGCGAGCGCCGCGGGCACGAGGCTGTGGGGAACGGGAGCCGGGCCGCGATACCCGAGCAGGCGCGCCAGGATCAGGCCCTTGCGCGCCGCATCCATGCCCGATAGATCCTCGCGCGCGTCCGGCTCGGCGTAGCCCTTTTCGACGGCACGCCGCACCGCGTCCGAGAACCGGTCGCCGTGTGACACGGCGGACATGATGTACATCAGCGTTCCGCTCACGCAGCCTTCGATGCGCTGCACGCGATCACCGGTCTCGACCAGCTTCTGATAGGTATCAATGATCGGCAGCCCGGCGCCGACAGTCGCCTCGTACTTGATCCTGGGGCCGCCGTTCGACGACGCCTCGAGCAGCGCGGCATAGCGATCCCAGGCGGCCGCGAGCGGTTTCTTGTTGGCCAGCACGACGTTGAAGCCGTGGCCGATCGCGGTGCGCAGCAGATCGCCGGTCTCTTCGCTGGTCACGTCGACGATGATCGGGCGCGACACCGCGTGCGCGGCCATCGTGGTCAGTGCGTCGGCCGCGCTGGCCTTTCGCCCGCCCAGCGACGCGATCAGCGCGCCGCCGTCCTTCTTCTGCGCGAGATCCAGCAGCCGTCGCCGGGAGATGCCACGCGGCTCGAAGATGTACCCCGAGCGATCGAGCAGTCCGATCACTCGCACGACCGGCTGACCGGCCATCGGGTCCGCGATCTGGTCGGCGAGCGCGCGACCGACCCTGCCGAAACCCAGCAGCACCACGTCACTGCGCATCGTGGTGGTCGCGGTGCCGCCGCCAATCTTCGACAGCTGGAACGCGGCATGGACGCAGCGCGCCGCCTCAGCGGCATCGGCGCCGTTCACCGCAAACGAGATGTTCCGCTCCGAGGATCCCTGGGCGATCGCCACCACATTGATGTGCGCCGAGGCGAGCGCGGAGAAGACCCGGGCCGCAATCCCCGGCGTGCCCACCATGCCGTCGCCCACCACCGCGAGCACGGCCATGCCGGGCTTCGCCGTGACGTGATCGATCAATCCGCTCGCGATTTCGCTGCTGAAGGCCTGCTGGATGCTGCGCACAGCGCGATCGGCCTCGGCCTCGGGCAGCGTGAAGCCGATCGAGCTCTCGGATGACGCCTGGAAGATCGTCGATACCGAGAGCCGCTCGGATTCCACCGCCGAGAACGTGCGAGCCGCGATGCCATGCACGCCGGCCATGCCCTTGCCCGCCACCGTCACGATCGCCTGGCCGCGCACGGTTGCGAGGGCCTTGACCGGATAGGAGCGCAGCGAACGTCTGGCCGACACTTCCGTTCCCGGTGCATCGGGAGCAAGGAACGAGCGCACGTGCATCTCGATGCGCGTCCCGGCGATCGGGATGAGCGCCCGGGGATGCAGGACTTTGGCACCGTAGTGCGCAACTTCCCCTGCCTCGCGATGATGCAGCTGCGGGATCAGGCGCGCATCGGGAACCATGCGGGGGTCGGCGGTGAGAATCCCCGGAACGTCTTTCCACAGCACAACCCGCTTCGCGCCGAGCGCACGCGCGAGCAATGTCGCGGACAAATCGGTGCCGCCCCGGCCCATCGTTGTCACGCTGCCATCGGGAGCGCGGCCGATGAAGCCCGGGACCACGACGATTGTGCCCGCGACCAGACGCGGACGCAGTATCGCTCGCGCACGCCGGGCCGTTTCGGAGAGGTTCGGCGCGGCCGAGCCATGGTGTTCGTCGGTGGCCACTACCTCGAGCGCATCGACGTACTGGGCACGACGACCGGCGCGTGAGAGCGCTGCCGTGAGGATCTGGCCTGATATCCGCTCGCCGCGCGACACAATCCGATCGCTGGCACGCGGCTCCAGGTGATCCAGCAGGCCGACAGCGGTGCAAAGGTCGCGATACTCCCGGGCGGCGGCGTCCACCGCCGCCAGCAGTTTCCGGCGGGTCGGCCCTGCCGGTACCAGCGCCCGCACGACTTCACGGTGCCGGCGCAGGAACGTCGCGGCCGTCTTGCTCACCTCCGGCCGCCGCCCGGCGAGGGCATGGGCGGCGCCGGCGAGCAGCAGATCAGTGATGCCCGAGAGCGCGGACGGCACGACGACGAGCGGCCCCTGATGTCTGGCGATCAGGGCAGCCGCCTTCTGAATCTGATCGGCCGAGGCGAGCGATGCCCCGCCGAATTTCCACACTTCGAGCGGAACGGGGGAACCGGCGATGCGTGAGGAGGTCGACGCCACGTTATCTGCTGGCGACCGCCGTGCTCAACCGCTCCACGGCGCGGCGGACGGCGTCATAGTCGTTCGGCAATTCCACCGGCGGATTCGCATGCCTGGGCGTGATGCCGGCGAGCGTGTGCGTGTGATAGCCGGTCTTGAATTCCGAGAACTTCAGGCCATTCGCGGTGGAAACCACAATCACGCGATCGGTCTTCCTCACGACGCCGCGGGCGATCAGCTTCTCGAGCGAGGCGAGCGCGACGGCGGTGTGCGGGCAGTTGAACATGCCGGTGCGATCGGCGCGCGCCGAGGCATCGGCCAGCTCGTCCTCGGTCGCCTGCTCGACGATCCCGTCGAATGCTTTCAACGCGTTGACCGCCCGGTGAATCGAGACCGGGTTACCGATTTGAATCGCGGTCGCCAGCGTCGGCTGCGCGCGAACGGGCTCGAAGGCCCAGTTGTTCTGATAGGCCCGGTACAGCGGGTTCGCGGCCGCTGCCTGCGCGACGACGAGGCGCGGCTTGTTGGCGATCAGCCCGAGGTCGAGCATCATCTGGAAGCCCGCGGCGAGCGCGCTCACGTTTCCCAGGTTGCCGCCGGGGATCACCACGACGTCCGGCACTTCCCAATCGAACTGCTGGACGATCTCGATCGACAACGTCTTCTGTCCCTCGAGCCTGAGGCTGTTCATCGAGTTGGCCAGATAGACGCCTTCCTCCTCGGCGAGGCGCTGGACGAGCGCCATGCAGCCGTCGAAGTCGGTGTCGAGCGCCAGCACGCGGGCGCCGTTGGCGAGCGGCTGCACCAGCTGCGCGGCCGAGACCTTCGCGCGGGGCAGGATGACAATCGCCGGGATTCCGGCCGCGGCCGCGTAGGCGGCAAGCGCCGCGGAGGTGTCGCCGGTCGAAGCGCAGGCCACCGCACCGATCTGCTGGCCGTCGGCAATCATCTGCTTGACCACCGACACGAGCACGGTCATGCCGAGGTCCTTGAACGATCCGGTGTGCGAGTTGCCGCACATCTTCACCCACAGATCCTCGACCCCCAGTTCCCGCCCGTAGCGCTCGGCCCAGAAGATGTTGGTGCCGCCTTCATCCATCGACACGACGTTCTCGTCGCGGACACCCGGGCACACCCACTCCTTCTTGCCCCACACGCCGGAGCCGTACGGCCACGCGGTGCGCTTGTAACGGTCGTCGAACAGCCGCATCCACGCCACCGGGCTGCGATGCCGGAGCGCGTCGATATCGTGCACGACCTGGAGCAGCCCGCCGCAGGTCGGGCAGTGATAGAGCGGCTGCCAGATCGAGTGCTCCCCGGGGCACCCGGCGGAACAGCGGAAGACGGCTTTATAACTGGTCATGTGGTGAGAATCCGGTTAAATCCCAAGCTCCAAATCCCAAATCCCAACGCACTTCCAAATCGCAACTCCCAGAACGCCCCTTGAGTGCCTCTGACGACCCCAAAATTGGGATTTGGAGGCTGGGAGTGCCTTGGGATTTGGGATTTGGAGCTTGGGATTTGATACCGATCGCTCCGTCAAACCCCCGCCGGCGTCTGCTCGATAGCTTCGAATTCCGAAAGCGACCTGCCAATCCTGATCGGCTCGATGCCGCGTCCATTCATGACCTCTGCGGTCTTGTAGCCATTGCCGGTGACGCAGATGACGATCGATTCGTCGCGCGGGATCGCACCGCGCTCGATCAGTTTTCGTGTCGCTGCCACGGTCACGCCGCCGGCAGGCTCCGTGAAGATGCCCTCGGTTTCCGCGAGCAGCTGAATCCCTTCGATCACCTCGTCGTCATCGACCATCGCGCCGGACCCGCCGGTCGACCGCACGGAACGCAGCACCTGGAAGCCGTCCGCGGGATTGCCGATCGCGATCGACTTGGCGATGGTGTCGGGCTTCACCGGTTCCGGATACTCGAGGCCCGCTTCGAGCGCGCGGACCACGGGCGCGCAACCGGCGGCCTGTGCCGCGTGAATGGCGGGCACGGGGCCTTCGACCAGGCCGACTTCGCTGAACTCGGTAAATCCCTTCAGGATCCGGGGCAGCAGGGTTCCTCCGGCGACCGGCGAGACGACGTGCCGGGGGAAGCGCCAGCCGAGCTGTTCTGCAATCTCGAAGCCGTACGTCTTGGCGCCTTCCGCGTAGTACGCGCGCAGGTTGATATTGGCAAAGCCCCACTGGTAGCGATCCGCCACCTGCGTGCACAGCCGGTTCACATCGTCGTAGTTGCCGTGCACGGCGATGATCCGAGGCCTGTAGACCGCCGCGCCGGTGACCTTGCCGGCCTCGAGATTGTCCGGGATGAAGACCGAGCAGGACAGGCCGAGGCGTGCCGCGTGCGATGCGACACTGTTGGCGAGATTGCCGGTCGAGGCGCAGGCGAACACCGTGAAGCCCAGTTCGACGGCGCGGGTTGCTGCGACCGAGACCACGCGATCCTTGTACGAACAGGTCGGATGGTTGACGGAATCGTCCTTCACATACAGATCGGTGACACCGAGACGCCGCGCCAGCCGATCGGCCCGCACCAGCGGCGTGAAGCCGGAATGGAGACCGGTCAGCGGCTCCTTCTCGATGGGCAGGAACTCGCGGTATCGCCACAGGTTTTTCGGGCGCGATTCAATCAGCTCCCGCGAGACGAGAGGCCGGATGGCCGAATAGTCGTAGGTGACCTCGAGCGGGCCGAGGCACTGGTCGCAGACCCACAACGCGGTGGCGGGGAATTTCGTCCCGCACAGGTGACATCGAAGACTGAAGTTCATGCAGTTCTCTCTCGTTGCGCTGGCGATGCGGGGTTGATGCTGGCCGGCTGAAAAGCCGTGAGATTCCTGATGGTATGCGCCACGCCGAGACGACGGTAAACGTCGCCAAGAATGGCCGCCGCTTCTTCGGATCGTCCGGGCGCGGCAAGCGCGAGGACTGACGGACCGGCGCCGCTGAGGCAGACGCCCAGCACCGCCGGGTGATCGATCGCGAGGCACTCGGAGAGGGCCGGCACCATGGCGCTCCGCGCAGGCTGATGCCAGCGGTCCTGGAGCGCTTCGCGAATGTCGGCGTAGTCGCCGGTCTCGAGCGCGCGGACGAACAGCAGGGCGCGCTGCAGGTTTGCGATCGCATCGCCGAGCGGGATCGACTCCGACAGCACGGCGCGCGCGTGGTCGGTCGCCAGGCCTACACCCGGCGTTGCGATGACCAATCGAATTTCGTCTGGCCAGCGCCACGAACGGGCAATCACGCCGCGATCGGTCTCGCAGCTGAGCGTGATCCCTCCGTGAAGCGCAGCCGCGGCGTTATCCGGATGCCCCTCCAGCTCGGTCGCCAGGATGAGCATGTCGGTCTGATCGAGCGGAATCGCCCGGGCCGCCTCGTACAGCCGCAGCCCACCGACCGCCGCCGCGGCACTGCTGCCGAGGCCCGCCGCCATCGGGATGTCGCTCGACACCCGCACGCGCAGACCCATGACCGGGCGACCGTAACGGCTGCACGCCAACTCGAACGCCGAATCAATCCGGTTCCCGACAGGTCGGGGGCCCTCGAACTCGTACTCGACCGATCCCCCGAGATCAGCGCGAACGTCGAGGACCCGGATGCGCAGCTGCAGATCGAGCGCGACAGCCAACGCATCGAACGCCGGCCCGAGATTGCTCGTCGACGCCGGGACGGCGATCACGTTGTAAGGTTCAGCCATGAATCAAGACCAACGACAGCCGCCCCAACGAGCTGGAATAGGAGGTCAGGAGTTCAGGAGAATTCCTGCAAATCCCTGAGAAATCTCCTAATCTCCTGCCCCTCCTGTGAAAAAGATCCTCGGAAGAGCGCTATTCGACGCCTGAAAAGCAAAAAACCCGCAGCCTCGACGGCGGCGGGTTGTGAGTGCTTTCAGGCTCGATGCTCGGCTACACGCCACCCTCCGCCCGGTGCTGCAAACAGCATCGGGTAATCCCCACGATGGTCATCGGCATGCACACGAGCATCTGGGAAGTATAAGCAGCCGTTCTGGCCGAATCAACGGCATTTGCGTTCCTTATGCTAGGGGCTGACCGGTTTATGCGCTCATGCGGCGATTCCCGGGGCCGCCTTCCGGTCTGTCGGCGGCGAACACTTTCGTCAAAGCCCTTACCGTCTTGATCGCGGGCCTGCCAGTGCAGAGGTGCGCAAGTGATTCGAGTCACGCCAATCTGCTGATGTTTCCGCCGCGTGCCTCCCGGTACCGGAATTGGAACTGCGGACGGCATGAATCATTATCGATTGTCGCGACTGTTCGTTCTCATCGTCGCTGTTCCCGCAATGATGGCGATCTTTGCCGCCCCCGCCTTCTGTCAGGAGGAGCGGCACGGCTACGCCAAGGAGGGCGGCTACGTCGGCGTGACCGGTCTTCTCGGCTTCACCTTCGACGGCAACGTGTTCGACGGTGAGACCGGCTACATCGAAGAGGATGGGGACGAGCTCATGATTCTGCCGAAGCTGGAAAAGCGGAACCTGATCCGCGGCATCCTCGGTCATCGCTGGGAGAAGGGCGCCTTCGAGGTCAGCTACGACCGCACCAAGCACACGGGCACGTTCCTCGGCCAATCCTTCGGCGAGACAACGTTCCAGGCGGTCAACTTCGACGGCCGCTTCTTCATGGCCACGCAGGGACCGGTACAACCGCACGTGCTGGTTGGCGCTTCGATTCCGTGGCTGAGAATCAAGGATGGCAGCTTCCTCGACCCGGTGGTGAAGGATGCCCGTATCAGAGGCTACGGCGTCAACACCGAGGCAGGCGTGACGGTGTTTCCGCATCCGAAGGTGGGCGTGGGCATCGGCTATTCCTACCGCGTGATGTGGTTCGACCGCGCGAGCGGCGCGACCGATAAGCTGTTCGAGCTGCGCCCGCGGTTCCGGGAGACGAGTGGCAGCGTGGCAATGTCGGGGTTCTTCACCTTCTGATCTACCGCTCAGTTAGTGGTGGCTTCCGGCTCCAGCCGGAAGGATGCGTGAGGCGCTCGAGGGCTGAGCACACATTCAGCCGCGGCCACATCCTTCCGGCTAAAGCCGGAAGCCACACAGTCACAGTCACAGTACGATTGGGCGATGGGCGCAGCCGTGCCTCTCGTCATCGTCCTGGCTCTGCTGGCATCGAGTGGATGCATCACACGGCCTGGCATGAACAGGGACTGCCGCTGGCCGTCCGAATCGCCTATCCACCTCGATCTTTCGACTACTAATAATCGCCGGCATCTCGTCATCGACGCCGAACTCATCGAAGAGCTGGTCGATCGCTATCGATTCCATCCGGGTGGAGACCAGGAGGAGTGCCGCTCGCGCTTGACTGATGCGGTCGCCCGCCTGCACGGCGTCAGCGCCACTGACGTGCTGAAGGCCCGCGAGCGGGTTGCGGAGAGAGGGCTGAACCTGCCGGTCAACGTTCCCGTGGCGCTCCTCTTCCTGTTCACGGTGCTCAGGGTGAGAAAGGTAATCGAGCGGCGATTCGAGGACGAGCCGCTACCCGCCGCAATCACGCTGATATTGGCGTCGCTCGTTCTCAGTGGCCTGCTGGTCGTGGCGGGCGAATTCTGGACCTCGATTCTCGAGATGATTCGAGTCGGCAGTCAGCACGTCGGCGGTCGCGTCGCGCAGCTGCAGTGGCGACGACACGAACGCGAGATTTTCCTGATCGCATTGTGCGCATTCTGGGCCGTGGTGCTGGGTCAGTCGGTGCTGGAACGCCGCATACGTGCGTGCCCGTCGACGGTGACCAGGCGCTCGCGTGAAGCCATGCGGTGATCCGGCATCGCATCCTACCACCCGGCCTGCGATGAGGATGCCGCGCGACATGTGGCCAGACACGCGCGGTGGAGATTCAGCGAGTGCAGGATGTGCGCGCCGGTGCGATGCATGCGTACGAGGATCCGCGCCACCGCCTCCCGGCTGATTCGTGTATAACTACGGCGTCCGCCCGCAGCACCGCCGGCCGGAATGCTTCCCGAAGAGACGATGGTGAGCGCAGGGCCCGGCACGGGCATTCTCGATATCGCCCGGGTCGGCCGGCGCAGTGTCGTTCGACGGGCTTTTGCCACGAGCCCGCTGCGATGGCTGACGCCTCGCAATCACGGGTCCGCGGCCTGGGTGTACGCGAGCTCGTACGGCGGCGGACTGGTCGGCGGCGACACGCTGCGTGTGAGCGTCAACGTCGGCGCGGGCGCCTCGGCGTTCGTGTCCTCGCAAGCCTCCACGAAAATCTATCGATCGCGCGAGTGCACATCGGCCGATCTCCGGGCGAGGGTGTCAGCCGGCGGACACCTCGTGCTGTGGCCGGATCCCGTAGTGTGCTACGCGGGTTCCACGTTTCGTCAGGCTCAAACTGTGGACCTGCACGAGGATGCGTCCCTGATCCTCGTGGATACGATGACCTCCGGCCGACGCGCGTCGGGCGAGCGCTGGAGTTTCGTCGAATACTCGAATCGGATCAGCATCAGGCAGGACGGTCGTGTCGTGCTGTTCGACTCGACACGCCTCTCAGGCGTCGAGGGGAACCTGGCGGCGCGCATGGGCCGGTTCGATGTCCTCGGCTCGGTCGCGATGATCGGACCCCGGTTTCGGGAGAACGTTCGAGCGATCGTGGAAACGATCGCAGCCCGGCCGATCGAGCGCCGCGCGGACCTGCTCGTTTCCGCCGCGCCGCTCGGAGACTCGGGCTGCCTCCTGCGCGTCGTCGGCCGCTCGACCGAACAGGTCGCGGGGATCGTGCGAGGACATCTATCCTTTCTCTCGTGCGTGCTCGGCGACGATCCGTGGACGCGGAAATGGTGAGCCAATGCACCTGACACCTCGGGAAATCGAGAAGCTGATGCTGCACCAGGCGGGTTGTCTCGCGCAGAAGCGGCTCGCGCGCGGCGTCCGCCTGAACCATCCGGAAGCGGTGGCGCTGATCGCGACCCAACTGCTGGAATTCATCCGCGACGGCCGCTCCGTTGCGGAGCTCATGGATCTGGGACGTCAGCTGCTCGGACGGGCAGACGTGGCCGACGGCGTGCCGGACATGATCGAGGAAGTGCAAGTCGAGGGCACCTTCCCTGACGGAACCAAGCTGGTCACCGTTCACCATCCAATCGTGGCCGAACACGGAGATCTGTCGCTCGCCCTGTATGGCAGTTTTCTCACGCCATCCGGTCAGGAAGCGGCTCGTCCGCCCGTCGCGCTCGACGATGCGGCCGGCGCGGTGATCGCTGCAGACGGGGACGTGACGCTCAACGCGGATCGCGCCGTGACCCGGCTCGAAGTCACCAACTGCGGCGATCGTCCGATCCAGGTCGGCAGTCACTATCACTTCGTCGAGACCAATCGGTCACTGGTGTTCGATCGTGCTGCGGCCTACGGCATGCGTCTGGACATACCCGCCGGCACCGCGGTTCGGTTCGAGCCCGGAGAAACGAAGACCGTCTCGCTCGTAGCGATTGCCGGCAAGCGTGTGATCTCGGGAGGCAATGCCTTCGCGAACGGGCCAGTCAGTGAGGATGGACGAGCGCGGGTCAGCAGTCGGCGCTTCGATCCACAGGGGACGCCATGAGCCACGACATTTCCCGTCGGCATTACGCCGAGATCTATGGACCCACAGTTGGCGACCGCGTGCGCCTCGGCGACACCGGCCTGGTCGCCGAAGTCGAATCAGACGCGACCGTCTATGGTGATGAGTGCAAGTTCGGCGGAGGAAAGGTGCTCCGGGACGGGATGGGGCAGGCTTCCGGCGTCAGCCAGGAGCAGGCGCTCGACTGCGTGATTACCAACGCGTTGATCGTCGACTGGAGCGGAATTCGAAAAGCGGACGTCGGGATCAAGAACGGACGGATCGCCGGGATCGGCAAGGCCGGCAATCCCGACATGATGGCGGGCGTGACCGAGGGGATGGTCGTCGGCGTGACGACCGAAGCGATTGCCGGCGAAGGGCTGGTCCTGACTGCCGGCGGCATCGATGCCCACATCCACTTCATCTGCCCGCAGCAGGTTTACGAGGCGCTGGCCAGCGGCATCACCACGTTCATTGGCGGCGGCACCGGGCCGGCGACCGGGACCAACGCGACCACCTGTACCCCCGGCGCACGACACGTCGAGCTGATGCTGCAGGCCACCGACACCCTGCCGATGAATTTCGGTTTCCTGGGAAAGGGCAACTCCTCGCGCCCCGAAGGGCTGACCGAGCAGATCGCCGGCGGCGCGATCGGCTTGAAGCTGCACGAAGACTGGGGCTCGACCCCCTCCGCGATTGACGCATGCCTGGCCGTCGCCGACCGTCACGACGTCCAGGTCGCGATTCACACCGACACGCTGAACGAATCCGGCTACGTGGACGATTCGATTGCCGCGTTCAAAGGCAGGACGATTCACACCTACCACACCGAAGGCGCCGGTGGCGGCCACGCGCCCGACATCATCAAGGTGTGCGGCGAAGCGAACGTGCTGCCGAGCTCGACCAATCCGACGCGGCCGTATACCGTCAACACCCTCGACGAGCACCTCGACATGCTGATGGTGTGCCACCACCTGGACAAGAACATCCCTGAGGACGTGGCATTCGCCGAGAGCCGGATCCGTGGCGAGACGATCGCCGCGGAAGACGTGCTGCACGACCTGGGCGCGATCAGCATGATGTCGAGCGACAGCCAGGCAATGGGCCGCGTTGGCGAGGTCATCACGCGGACCTGGCAGACCGCGCACAAGATGCGCGCAGAGCGAGGAGGCCTGCCCGGCGATCGCGGCGGCTCCGACAACCTGCGCATCCGCCGCTACATTGCGAAATATACGATCAATCCCGCGATCACCCACGGCATCAGCCACGAAGTGGGGTCGGTGGAGGTTGGCAAGGTCGCCGACCTCGTGCTGTGGAAGCCGGCGTTCTTCGGCGCGAAGCCGGAGCTCGTGCTGAAGGGCGGCTTCATCGCATGGGCGCAGATGGGCGACGCGAACGCGTCGATTCCGACGCCGCAGCCGCTCACCATGCGGCCGATGTTCGGCGCCTACGGCCGCGCAACGGCGACAACGTCGCTGGCCTTCGTCTCACAGGCAAGCCTCGACACCGGATCGGTGTGTCGGTATGGTTTGAACAAGTCGCTCGTTGCCGTTCGCGGCTGTCGCACCGTTTCCAAACGCGACATGAAGCTGAACGACGCGCTGCCCGCAATCACCGTCGATCCGGAGACATATCTCGTCACGGCGGATGGCGAGCCCCTGCGCTCCCAGCCGGCCACGGTGCTGCCACTGGCGCAACGCTACTTTTTGTTCTGATGTCGGATCTCCTCGCCTGGCAACTCGCGGACTCTGCGTTCCCGACGGGCGGCTTCGCGCACTCCGGCGGCCTGGAGGCCGCCTGGCAGAGCGGAGAGATTGCGAATCGTGCCGCGCTCGAAGCCTTCGCCGTTACGGTTCTCGAGCAGACCGGCTCAGGGCTGCTGCCGCTGGTGAATGCCGCCTACCGCGCTCCTTCGAGATTCAACGCGCTGGATCACCTGGCCGACGTGTTCCTGATCAACCCGGTAGCGAACCGCGCGAGCCGGGTCCAGGGACGCGCGCTGTCGGCCACAGCGGCGAGGATTTGGCCGACAGATGCGGTGAGCGCCGTTGCCGCACGCGTGGAGGCCGGTCTCGGACATCAGGGGCCGGTGATGGGTGCCGTGTTCGCCGCGTTGAATCTGTCGCCTGGCGCGGCGCGGCAGGTGTGCTTATACACCGCGGTCCGCGGTGTGCTCGCCGCCGCTGTGAGGCTGGGAATTGCCGGCAGCTACGAGTCGCAGCGAATCCAGTACGATCTCGCTCCGGCCATCACCGCGATTGCCGATCGCGCGTGCGATCTGGACGAGAGCGATCTCGCCCACACCGCACCGATCGTCGACGTGCTCCAGTCGGCACACGATCGCCTGTACTCCCGTCTCTTCCAGTCCTGAAGGAGCTCCAGCCGTGCCTCGTCA
>Ga0307416_100001239_pt1 | contig 13771 bp, 11 predicted proteins | sample DK1Cmetagenome_2_FD_203821 | JGI IMG/M metagenome (GOLD analysis project Ga0307416, IMG submission 203821) | Maize rhizosphere microbial communities from greenhouse at UC Davis, California, United States - DK15-C-3 | ecosystem: Host-associated > Plants > Roots > Rhizosphere > Soil | place...
TGGCGAGCGGCTGCACGGCTGGTGGGTCGAGGCCCGCGCCGACCGCCTCGGTCACCTGCTCCTCTGTCACGGCAACGGCGGCAACATCGGCGACCGCGTCCTGCACGCCGAGCTCCTGACCGCTGTCGGGTTCGACGTGGTGCTGTTCGACTACCGCGGCTACGGGCGCAGCACGGGCAGGCCCGACGAGGCCGGCACCTACCGCGACGCCCGCGCTGCGCGCGAATGCCTGCTGGCCCAGCCCGGAGTCGACGCCGATCGCATCTTCTACCTGGGCGAGTCGCTGGGCGGCGCGGTGGCCGTCGAGCTCGCGACCGAGCACCCGCCGGCGGGGCTGGTCCTGCTGTCGTCGTTCGCGAGCGTGCGGGCGATGGCCAAGGCGCAGTACAAGGTGCTCCGCGGCCCGCTCGTCCCGGACGTCTACCCCAGCCTGGATCGCATCGGCGAGCTGCACGTGCCGCTGCTGGTGATCCACGGCGAGCGCGACGACATCGTGCCGCTCGACCAGGGGCGCGCGCTCTACGAGGCCGCTCCCGGCCCCAAGCGCCTGCACGTCGTCCCGGGCGTGGGCCACAACGACATCCTCGACCGCGCCGGGCGGGAGCTGGCGGGCGAGATCGCCGCCTGGGCGTCCGAGCAGTAGCGCCCTAGCGACCCCGTCCGCGCTTCGCGTCGTCCGGCACCCCGTCGTCGTTGTCGTCGTCGGAGTCGCCGAACGCGATGTCGATCGCGTCGTCCACGCGGTTGCGGTTCAGGTCGGGATGGATGCCGCCCACCTGGTAGTAGATCCGGCTGGTCAGGCGCTTGCGCACGAACCGCTTGCGCCTGGGGTCGAAGACCCGCGTCGGCGCCGACACGGCGTCGGCGGTGATCAGGAACGTCGTCGCGGGGAACAGGCTGGCGTTGAAGCCGCCCTGACAGACCGGTGCGTCGGGGTCGCTGGGCACGGGGCTGTCGCCCGTTTCGCACTTGTCGTCGACCTCCTCGAGAATCTCGCGCTCCTCGCTCATCCGGGCGACGCGTACCGACGCGCCGCGCTTGCGGGTGAGCGGCCGAGGTTTGTTCAGCAAGACGCGCGACCGGCCCAGCGCGTGGAGCGGCGCCCCGAACGGGTCGCGCGGCGTGCCGCCGGGCACCATCGAGTCGATCGAGAGGACGCGCGGGAACCGCCGCAGCACGACGTTCTGGATCTCCATGACGTCGGTGCCGAAGTTCGCGAAGTCGACGTCGAACGACCCGTCGTCGCTGTCGAGCGTGCCGACGTCGTAGCCCGGCAGCCGCGGCTTCAGCGGCAGCGGGTCGCCGTCCTCGTCGAGCAGCTCGCTGTTGGTGATGATGATCGGGTCGGGCGAGTTGAAGTCGACGCCGGAGAACGTCGCCCCGACGTGGAACTCCCCGCCACCGGGGACCTGGCCCGGGCTGCCGCCGCTCCACGGGTCGGCCGTCGACCACCTGATCCGGAAGCGGTTGTAGGTCGTGCCCTTGAACGACTGAATGCCGTACGGGGTGACCGTCGGGTTGATCCACGGGGTGCGGCTGCCGCCGTACGACCACGACAGCACGGGCGAGTCCTGCGGGCTCAGGAACGTCATCCGGAACTGGTGCCCGGTCTGGGAGTTCGGATTGACCAGGTCCCAGTTGTGCATCGTCTGGATCGAGAGGCCGACGTTGCTGGCCAGCGTCGAGAACTCCGTGTCGCTGAAGTGGCGCCGGTAGCCCGCCCGTTCCTCCTGTGTCACGTCGCTGCCCGCGGGCATCAGGTGGCGGCTGAAGTCGTCCTCGCCGGGGAGCGTCGTGGTGTTGTGGGCCAGGCCGTACGTGTGGCCGCCCTCGTGAGCAGCGGTGCCGCCGATCGCGCGAGCCCACCGGTTGACCGTCGAGTTCGGCCCCTCGAGCGCCCCGCCGGGGAAGCCGGCCGAGTTCTGGTAGGTGCCGGCCCACACGCGCGCGAACCCAAGGTCGGTCGGGTCTCCCACGTCCACCAGGTTTGCCCGCCCCCAGCGCCCGCCCGGCTCGCTGTCGGTGCCGAGGGCAATGGTCACCCGCCGCGGGAACGTCGCCGGCGGCGCGGTGGTCGTCGGGCGCACCTGGACGTTGAACTCGCAGTAGTCGTCGATCACCACGTCGTTGGTGCCGTTGCGCAGGTCGCCGGCCGAGCCGGTGTACGAGCTGAGCTGGCTGACGTCGAACGGCACCGCCGGCGACGTCGGCCCGCCACCGACCGCGCCGAACTCCGGGAATGTCGGGTCCGACACCGCCGGGTAGTACAGGTAGAGCTTGTTGGGCTTGGCGTCGTCCGATGACCCGTAGCTGATCGGGCACTCAGGGGCAGCTCCCGCCGTGGGCGCGCCGGCCAGCGCGAGCAGGACCACGGCCCCGAGGGACAGCGCTGCCCGGCGGACGGCTCGATCGCGCACTACCTGTCGACCCTAATGCCGTCAGGCAGCCAGGGCCAGCTGGGGCTGTTGCTCTGGCGCGCCGGGCGCGAGCGCCTCCCCAAGCTCCGTCCGGGACGTGATCCCGAGCTTTCGGTAGGCGTTGCGAAGGTGGAACTCGACCGTGTACGTCGTCACGATCAGGTCCTCGGCGATCTCGCGGTTCAGGCGCCCGGCCGCCGCCTGCTCCGCGACCCGGCGCGCGCCCGGGCCGGTCGTGCTGAGCTACGAGGAGCGGCCGGACGAGGCCGACGCTCGCTTCGCCCGCGCGCTGGAGACGTTCGCGCGGTTCCGCCTGCCGGCCGACGAGGCCGACGCGCTGCGCCAGTGGGGTCTGGCTCTCGCGCGCGCGGGCGAGCGCGCGGGCGCGCAGGCGAAGCTCGAGGCCGCAGGCGAGATCTACCGCCGGATCGGCGCGGGCACGCCCTGGCTCGAGCGCGTCGAGCACCTCCCTTCCGGACCACCTTGACGTTCGCCGCCCGCCGTTGCGGCAGTCTCCACGCCATGTCAACCGAGATATCGATCGAGCGCCGCGACGACGGCGTCGCGGTCATCACACTGAACGCCCCGGCACGGCGGAACGCCCTCACCGTCGAGATGGCCGGCGCGCTCGTCGCCGCGTGCGACGAGATCGACGCCGACCCGGCCGTCGGCGCCGTCGTCGTGCGCGGCGAGGGCTCGTACTTCTGCGCGGGCGGCGACCGCGCGACGCTGAGCGCCGCCGGCCTGGACCCGGCCGACCCCGAGGTCTACGCGGGCATGGGAGCGATCTACCGCTCGTTCGCCCGCGTCGGCGAGCTCGCGCCGCCGACGATCGCCGCGGTCGTGGGCGGCGCCGTCGGCGCGGGCATGAACCTCGTGCTGGCCACGGACCTGCGGGTCGTGGCCCGCGACGCCCGGCTCGCCTCCGGCTTCCTGCCCATCGGCCTGCACCCCGGCGGCGGCCACACCGCGCTGCTCGGCCGGACGCTGGGACGCGAGCCCGCCGCCGCGATGGCGCTGTTCGGCGAGCCCGTCGACGGCGAGCGCGCGGTGGAGATCGGCCTGGCCTGGGAGTCGGCCGACGCGGGTCAGGTCGATGCTCGCGCGATCGAGCTGGCCGCCCGGGCGGCGGTCGACCCCGCGCTCGCGCGGGCGACGGCGGCGTCGTTCCGGAGGGTCCTGGGCCCGCCGGCGCTGCCCTGGCCGGCGGCGCTCGAGATGGAGCGCGCCTCGCAGATGTGGTCGATGCGGCGCAAGGCCGCGGCGGCGGAGGCCGGCTAGGGGACGGGCTCGACGGGCGGCGGCTTCCACGCGCCGGTGAGGACCGAGCGCCCGGGCTCGTAGATGCGCAGGTTCAGGCGGAAGTTGCCGGTCTCCGGGGTGGGCAGCCAGTTGACGTCGCTCTCCGCGGGCTTGTCGCGCTGGATCGCCACCACGACCGAGCCGTCGGCGCGGGTCACGAGCGGCGGGTGGAACTTCCCGACCGCGTAGCGGTCCGCGGGGTTCGGGACCAGGAAGCCGTCCAGGTCGTACATCGTGAGCGACCAGAACGCGTCCGCGGGTGGCGTCTGGCCTTTCGTGAAGGTGATGCGGTAGCGGCGCGTCGCGTCGAGCAGGTTGCCGTCGCTGTCGGTCAGCGCGGCCGGGTAGACGGCCTCCTCGGGCGTGTTCGCCCCGATGCCGACGAGGGCGATCTGCGCGCGGAACAGGTAGTCGGTCCCGTAGGCCCCGATGTTCGCGGGCGGCGTGTACCAGCCGCCGGACGCCTGAGCCTGTTGGAGGATCTGCAGGCGCGTCGTGGCCCCGAGCTCGGCGGACTGCGCGTCGTAGCCCTCGACCAAGCCGTCGAGCACGTCGGCGGGCAGGCCCGCCCCGTCGGGGCGCAGCCCGGGGCCTATGCCGAACCGCTCGAGCCGGCGCAGCAGCGGCCGGTCGCGAGCCGGCGGAGGGTTCGCCTTCAGCGCGGCTCCGAGCGCGTTGAAGAACGCGAGGCCGGTGGGGTTGGTCGCCTTCACCGGCGTGCCGGGCCGGCCGGACGGCGGCTTCGGCGGGTCGTCCAGGCGGTCGAGCGGCGTGAGCGAGTACCGCTTCTGGAGCCGTCGCGCGCGCTTGATGTCGGCCGGCGTGTCGCTGGCCAGCGTGCGACCGATGACCCACAGCCGGCGGTACCGGGAGCGGACCGTGCGCACGCCGCGCCGCGGCTTCGCGTTCCTGCGCCCGGTCCAGGTGAGTGCGAACCGGCCGGCCTTCGAGCCGGTCGTGCGCGACCCGACGTAGCCGACCACGTTCGTGTACGGGTCGAGCAGCTCGAACACGAAGTAGCGCTTGCCCATGTCCGGGTGCGAGAGGACGATCGGGCCCTTGCCCAGGTCGACCTGGGCGATCGAGTAGAGCGTGTCGACGTTCGGCGCGACGACCGTGCGGTCGCGCGGCTGGGCGAAAGCCGGCGCGTGGCTGAACAAGTTGAGCGGCGCGTTGCCGCGCTTGTCCGGCGCCTTGACCGACGTGTTCTCGCGCCGGATGCGCAGGAAGTCGATCAGCGGGAAGCCGTAGAGGTAGGCGTCGCGCCCGGCCTGGACGGCCTCCGCGCGGGTAGGGGCCGCGCCCGCCGCCGACGCGCTGATGAGGATCCCTCCCCAGAGGTCGCCGACGAACCGGATCTTCGGCTTCCTGATGCCGTAGTCGTCAAGGACGTAGGCCACGTGGGCGGCGGTGATCGCGCCCGCCGACGAGCCGGCCAGGCCGAGCCGGTCCCCGTCGATTCCCAGCTTCCCGGCGTTCCTTCGCAGGTAGCCGATCGAGGTCAGCGTGTCGTCGACGGCGGAGGCGATCGCGCGCCCGGGAGGCCCGCCGGGCAGGCCGGCCAGCAGGGGCTTCACGCGGCGCGAGGGCTGGGGGTCGGTCCCCAGCAGGCGGTAGTCGATGCTCGCCACGACGATGCCGCGGGCGGCCATCGCCTTGGCCGTGCGCACGATGCCGCCGTCGCCACGGGTCCCGCCGCGGAAACCGCCGCCGTGGATCAGGACGACGACCGGGCGGGGCGTCTGCGAGGCCTTGGCCGGGCGGTAGAGGTCGAGCAGCAGCTCGGCCGATCCCGGTTCGGGCGCGGCCACCTTCGCGTGGCCGTACACGATCCCACGCTGCACCTTGATCGCCGCGGCCGCCGGCCCGGCCGTGAGCGTGGTCGCCAGGACGGCGACGGCGGCGCACAGAAACGGGCGAGAGGGGCGCATGCGGACAGCCAGCGTAATCGCCCTGACGGCGCCGAGTCGATCGCACGACGGCGCGATAGCGTCGCACCCATGACTTCGCCACAAGGAACAGGAACGACCCCCGCAGGCTGGCATCCCGATCCCGGCGGCAGCGGGCAGCAGCGCTACTGGGACGGCACGCAGTGGACCGAGCACTACGCGCCCATGCAGGCTTACGCACAGCAGCCGCCGGGCTACGCGCAGCCCGCGCTCGCTTACGCGCAGCCGCAGGCCGCCCGGGCGCCGGCCGGCCCGGCCCCGAACCTGTGGTGGGCCGTGCCCGCGTCGGCGCTGCTCGCGCTGATCGGCAGCGCGGGCAAGTGGGTGTCCGCGTCGTTCAACGGCGAGGAGGTCAAGAGCGTCACGGGCCTCGGCGGCGGCGACGGCTGGCTGACGCTCGTGGCGGTGCTGATCGCGCTCGGCCTGATGATCGGCTGGCGCCAGAACCGCGTCCGGGGCCTTGCGATCGCAGCGGCGATCATGGCCGCGATCGCCGCGCTGTTCCCGCTGATCTACATCATCGACCCGTCCTCCGGGGCGGAGGCGATCATCGAGCCCGACTGGTCCCGCGGCTGGGGCCTGTGGCCGGCGTTCTGCGGGTCGCTGGCGCTGGCCGCGGTGTCGGCCGTGCTGGCCGCGCGGCGACGGTCCGGCTAGCGTCGGCCGGGGTCGGCGGGCGCACGTCCCTCCCTGCCCTGCGGGGCGGGAACGTTCGGCGCGTGCCCGGCGCGGACGAGCGGGAACAGGCGGTTGTCCCACAGCGACGGCGGCTCGACGAAGCACGGCGGGCTGCCCTGTGACGCGGAGCGCTTCTCGCCGCCGGTGACCTTGCAGTCGGCGGACTCGGGCACTCCCAGGCCAACCGCGCGCTTGTAGACATTCGGCTCGATGTACGCGTTGCCGCGGTCGTATCCCGGGCGCGTCCTGTTCAACGACAGGGACGTCTGGTTGATCGCGCCGAACTGCTGGAGCACGTAGTCGAAGACCCCGTCCTCGGGCTCGCCCGCCCGGTCCAGGTCGAGGTTGAACGTGTGCCCCGCCTGAGTAACGAACCCGGCGAGCATCTGCTGGCTGAAGTTCGCGAACGAGAGGATCGGGTTGAGCTCCTGCAGGAACGGGTGCAGAGCCTCGAGGACCGGGGCGGCGCCGCGCAGGAACCGCCGGCCGGCCGGGAGGTCGCGCACCGTGGCCGGGATCACCGTGCGCAGGTCGAGCAGCAGGTCGTTCAGGTCCGGCGCGAGCGCGGAGACGTCGCGAACCGTCGGCTCAAGGTCGTCGGCCGCCGGCCGGAGGTCACGCACGAGCGGGTCGGTGTTGCGGCTGAACCGCTCGAGCCGGTCGAGCGTCATCCGTGACTCGTCGAGGAACGTGGGGAACGCGGCGAACGTCTCGGTGAGGCCCCGCTGAGCGTCGGCCGTGGCGGAGAACGTGCGGTGCGCGTTGGCCACCAGGTCGCGCAGCTGGCCGCTGCGCTCGTTCACCGCGCCCAGCGCCCGGCCGGTGTTGCGCACGAGCATCCGCACCGCCTGCCCCTGGCGGTCCAGCACGCCCAGCAGGTCGGCGCCGTTCGTCGCAAAGCCCGACAGGTTGCCGAGCGCCGCGTTCAGGTCCTGACCGCCGCCGTCGCGCGTGACGAGTGCCGTGTCCTTGATCCAGGCCCGGAACGCGCGCTTGGTGTCCTTGTCGAAGATCCCGAGGATCTCGTCGAGCTCGACGGTGGGCTCGACCCGGCCGGGGTCGATCGTCGCCCCGTCAGCGAGCTTCGGCGCGCCCTGCGATCCCGTGGTCAGCTCGACGTAGGTCTCGCCGAGCAGCGTCTTCTGCCGCAGGATCGCCTTGGTGTCCGCGGGGAGCGGCGCGAAGCCGGGATCGATCGCCAGCCGGACTCGCGTCGCGTTGCCGCCCTTGTCGAGCTCCTTGCGGCGGACCTTGCCGACGTTCACCCCGGCGAGGCGAACGTCTGCCTCCTCCGCGAGCGTCGTGGCCTCGGGGAACCAGACGCGCAGCTCGTAGGTCTTGGCCTTCAGCGGGACCGCGCCGCCGAACGCGATCCACAGGAACAGGAGCAGCGCGAAGCACCCGATCGTGAACGCGACGAGCGTAGGCACCCTGAGCGCCTCGAGGATCCGCTCGGTCGTAGACTTCGGCTGGGGTCTCACACGAGCTCTACCGCCATGCCGCGATGCAGCGAATAGATGCCGCGCGCCCACTCGAGTAGTCCCGCTGACGCGAGCGCCTCGCGCACAGGCTCGAACCGGGGATGCTCGCGCTGGGGTTGCGGATAGGGGAACTGGTCGGGGGCGACGAGCGGGGCGAGCAGCGCCGCCAGGGTCAGGTCCGCGACCGTGAACCGGTCGCCGACGAGGTAGCCGCTCGGGTGAAGCTCGGCCCGGAGGCGATCGCCGGCGGCGCGCAGCTGGTCGAAGGCGCGCTCGACGCTTTCTTGGTTTACCCCGAAGTCGGCGGTGACGCGACGTCTGAGGAGCGGGAACGCCGCGCGGGCGCCGAGGCGGCTCGGCCCGCCCAGATCGGGGAAGAACGCGCCGAGGAACAGCGCCGCCTGAGGGAGCATGTGGTGTAGGGCCAGCAGGCGGGTGTGCGGCCCGAGCTGCTCGTCGAAGTAGTCCTCGAGCTCGAGCGCTCGCCGGCGCTCGCCGGGATCGGCTGGATACAGGGGCGGCTCGGGATGGCGGTGCTCGAGCGCTGCGATGATCCGCGTCGAGTCGCCGATCCCCTCCCCGTCGAGGACGAGGACGGGAAGCGTCCGGCCGCCGGAGAGCTTGCGCGCGATCCCCTGGTGGCGGCCCGGCAGCGCGGCGTGCCGCACGTGCGGCACGTGCTTGTAGTCGAGCGCCCAGCGGGCCTTCTCGTTGTAGTGCGAGACCTTCAGGTGCCAGAGGACGGGCGCCGAACGCTCATCTGCACCGCTCTCGCCCATGTCAATCCGCGGCGGCCTGCCAGGGGTCGGGCGGCGCCTGGCCCGCCGCCGCGGCCGCGAGGCGCGCGAGGTAGTGCTCCCAGCCGGTCCGGATGAACGCCGTGCGCGCCTCGGGCAGCGTCCGGTGCACGAGGCGCAGCACGGTGCCTTCACCATCGGGAATGAACGACGCCTCGACCGCCGTGGACTCGGGCGGCACGCCGATGACGTCCTCCTCCCAGCCCCAGGTCAGCGCGATGCGGTGAGGCGGCTCCACTTCCACGAACCGTCCAGACATGACCCAGACGGCCGGCTCCGCGACGCCCTCCGGACGGGTCACGCCGAGCAGGGCCGCCATGCCGTCGATCACGGCCTCCGCCGTCCGGAAGGTGATCCGGCAGATCCCGCCCGGGCGCGGGTCGAGGGTTGCCTCGACGCCCATCCACCGGACCATCCGTGCCGGGTCCGTGAAGTACGCGAACACCGTCTCCGGTCGCGCGGCGATCCGGACCTCGTGCTCGGAGACGCTAGTTGCGGCTTGCGTCTCTTCCGGCATCGGCTTCCCGTTGCTCCGCTTCCGCGGCCTGCTTCAGACGGTCGAGGCCGGCCGGCAGCACGTCGGCCAGGAAGCTGTGCAGGTCGGCGAACCCCTCTGGGCGCAGGCTGTAGAGCCGGCGCGTGCCGGCGCGGCGCTCCTGCACGAGCCCCGACGCCTTGAGCACCTTCAGGTGCTGCGAGATCGCCGGCTGGGTCACCGCGAAGCGCGCCGCCACCTCCCCCGCGCTCAGCTCGTCCGCGGCGAGCATGCGCAGCATCTCGCGCCGCTTGGGCTGGGCGATGGCCTCGAAGAGCTCCATGGCGGCGGCATAGATTAGCCCACACTTATATAAGTGTCAACTACAGGATCTCAGGCGCGCGGCCCAGCGCCGCCGAAAAAACCTCCGGTAGTCCGGCGAAAAGTCTCTGGTTGTCCCGCGTCGCGGTCGCGCGCATGGTGAGGGCTCCCCCCACCACCCCAACCGCACGAGGTCCCCCATGCAGAAGACGCGCCGTTTGATCGTGGCCGCCGTCGCCGTCCTGGCGTCGCTGGCCGCCGCCGGGCCGGCCGCGGCCCACCAGAGCCCAGCGGGGTGCAACACCAGCGCCGGCCACATCGACCTGACCGGCACCGACATCAACATCGTCCACCGCAACGGCGACGAGATCTCGGTGGTCCCGAAGGTGTCGAACAACGCCCCCAACGCGTGTGACATCAGCGACGCCAAGCTCACAATGACGTTCCCCAAGCCCGACGGCTCGCCGGGCACCGAGGAGCAGGTCGTCGCCACCGGCATCGACCTGCCGGCGGGCACCACTCCCACGGCGCTGCCGGCGGTGCACCACACCGTCAACTTCGATCCCGGCGTCTTCCGCGGCCCGGTGAAGGCCAACCTCTATGGCACGTTCCACTGGATCGGCACCCATTCGCCCGGTGCGTTCCTCGGCGGGCTCGAGGTGCCGCTCGTCGTCACCCACCCCCACGCGACGGTCACGGTCACGCCCACGCAGTCCATGGGCCAGGTGACCTACAAGTACGCCGTCAAGAACGACAGCGCACACGACCCGAACCCGGGCGCCGTGGATCCGAACATCTTCGACATCCACCTGACCGACGACCGCTGCGGCTCGATCCCCGCGACCCACACAGGGGACACGAACATGAACGACGTGATGGAGCCGGGCGAGACCTGGACCTACCAGTGCACGACCACGCTCCCGAGCGGGACGTTCACGAACCACGTGACGCTGGAGGCCACGAGCACGCGCGACGGCCGCCCCTGGCCCAAGGCCACCGGCGAGAGCACGGTCACCGTGGACGGCGCCGACATGACGCTCCAGAAGTCGCACACCGGTGACTTCACGCAGGGCGACAAGGGCCGCACCTACTCGCTGGTCGCCAAGAACAGCGGCAACATGCCGAGCAGCGGGCCGGTGAGCGTGAGCGACACGCTGCCGTCCGGGCTGACCGCGACCGACGTCTCCGGCGACGGGTGGAGCTGCACGGCCGCCACGCTGACCTGCACGCGCAGCGACGCGCTGGCCGCGGGCGCGTCGTACCCGAAGATCACGGTGACCGTCGACGTCGCCGGCGACGCACCGCCCAGCGTGGTCAACACCGCCGCGGTCACCCACGCCGGCGAGGACACCGGCAACGACGGGGCGAGCGACCCGACGACGATCGCGGCGCTCCAGCCGCAGGAACAGCCCGGCCCCGGGACCGGAGAGGAGCCGAACAGCGGCGGCGACGAGCCGGGCGGCGGGACCTCCGAGCCCAGCGGCCAGGACGGCCAGGGCGGCCCGATCGACGGCTCGAAGACCGGGAACGACACGCCCCCGCGCGACGTCACCGCTCCGGCCTTCGCGTCGCTGCGCATGACCAACCGCACGTTCGCCGTCAACCCCAAGGGCGGCGCGCAGGCGGCCCGGGCCAGGAAGGGCACGGCGTTCGTCTACACCCTGTCCGAGCCGGCCCGAGTCACCGTGGCGATCGAGCGCAAGGCGGCGGGCCGCCGCTCAGGCGCCGGCTGCGTCAAGGAGACGAAGCGCACCCGCCGCGGGCGCCGCTGCACGCGGTGGGTCCCGGCCGGGTCGTTCAGCCAGGACGGCACCGCCGGGGCGAACGACAAGGGCTGGGCCGGGAAGGTCGGCTCGCGGGCGCTGAAGCCCGGCGCCTACCGTGCCTCGGTCGTCGCGACCGACACCGCGGGCAACAGGTCCGCGGCCCGGCGGCTGAGCTTCCGGATCGTGCGGCGGTAGCTCAGCCGGAGCCCAGATCCGGCGCCGGCGACTTCACGCCGGCGCCGGCTCGGCCTCCTGGCCGGTGCGCGCGAAGCGGCGGCCGGCCTTGAGCCCGGAGGTCCGGTACGCGTAGTAGTGCTGGGCGTCGATCCGCTCGGTGTCGAGGTCGGTGACCTCGTCGGCGATCGCCGCCACCAGGTCCGGGACGTACGGCACGTTCACGCCGGCGCAGTCGAATGCGGCGATCCCGTCGACGGTCGCGACGTGCTCGGACAGGGCCGCGAGCAGGCGCTTGGCGTTGCCGTTCCGGCGCGCGTGCGGCGCGGTCAGCAGCGCGCCGAAGTAGAACAGCCGGCCCTCCGCGTACTCGAGGGGGAAGCGGGCCGCGAAGTAGTCGGCTGAGATCCAGGGCACGGCGCTCAGGTCCTCGGCGACGAGCGCCATGCCGACGGCCTCCCCGTCGTCCCAGAGCACGAACTTGAGGATCCGGGGGTCGGCCATCTCCTCCATGAACTCGTCCTCGGTGAGGAACTGGCGGCACGGCGAGGCCGTCCGGAGGGCGGCGAAGGCCTCGTCGTAGAGGGGCCAGTAGCGGCACGCGAGGGCGTCGCCGACGTCGCGGAGAAGGGTGACTTGCATGCCCGCAATGGCAGCAGCGGGAGCGGTTCCCCGCCATTGGTCGGGTGGCCCATATTCGGCGCCCAGGTATGAGGACGGTCGGTACTCGGCCGGATGGGTGAACGATCCTTGACCGGAGCCGATCACGGTGGGGAATGCCCGATCTTCGCTCCATCCTGCCGCTTTCCGCGGATCTGGCCCCGCGGCGGGCCCGTCGCTACCTGGCGCTCGCCTGGGCGGTGATCGGGCTGGTCGCGGCAGCGCTCGTGCTGGCCGTGGTCCCGGGCGGCGGCCCGCTGGCCGAGGCGCTGGCCCCGCCGGCGGTCGCGGGCGGCGCATTCCTGATCGCCGCGCGAGCGATGATCTTCGGCAACGAGCGCGTCGCCTGGCTCTGCGGGGCCGGAGCCCTGACGGCCTCGCTCGTGAGCGGCATCTACGCCGCCGCGGTGTACGGAGACGGGCCGATCCCGATCCCCTCCCCCGCCGACGCGGTCGCGCTGACCTCCTACCCGCTGGCCTACACGGGGTTCGTGCTCCTGCTGCGAAGCCGCGCCGAGCGCTGCCCGGCCAGCGTCTGGATCGACGGCGCGATCGGCTCTTTCGCGGTGCTGGCGATCGGCTCGGCCTTCGTGATCGAGCCGCTGCGCGACGCGGCCAAGGGCTCGTTCGCCTCGGTCGCGGTCAACCTGGCCTACCCGCTCGCGGACATCGTGCTGCTGGCGCTCGTCGTCGGTGCCTCTGCGCTGACCGGCTGGCGGCTGGGCCGGGGCTGGTCGATGCTCGGGCTGATGTTCGTCGCGGTGGCGATGGCGGACATCATCTACGTCGCCTCCACGACCGGGGCCGGGGCCGAGCCGCCGTCGATCGCGTACGTCCTGCTGGCGCTGCCCGCGCCGCTCGGTGTCCTCGCAGCCTGGGACCGCCCCCGGCAGGTCGTCGCGCGCGCCTACACCTGGCAGGTGATGGTGGTGCCGATGCTGTGGACGCTCGCCGCCCTCGGCCTGCTCGCCTACGGGGCCGTCGCCTCGGTCTCCCCCGCCGCCGCGGCCCTCGCCGCGCTGACGATCCTCACCGGCATCGTGCGCACCACGCTGACCTTGCGCGAGGTGCGTGCGCTGGCCGAGTCGCGCCGCCAGGCGATGACCGACGACCTCACCGGCCTGGCCAACCGCCGGGCGTTCCAGCAGCGGCTCGGAGAGCTGACCGGCGACGCGGGCGCATCCGGCGACTCGCCGGCGCTGATGCTGATCGACCTCGACGGCTTCAAGGACCTGAACGACACGCTCGGTCACCAGGCCGGCGACATCGTGCTCGAGCAGATCGGCGAGCGCCTGCGCGAGACGATTCGCCCCGGCCACTTCCTGGCGCGCCTGGGCGGCGACGAGTTCGCCGTGCTGATGCCCGGCGTGCAGGGCGCCGCCGGCGCGCTCGCCGCCACCGAGGAGCTGCTCGGCGCGGCCCGCGCCGGGTTCACGCTCGCGGGCATGAGGATCCGGATCGACGCGAGCGCGGGCGTCGCGCTGCTCGGCGAGCACGCGCGTACCGGGGACGTCCTGCTCCGTCACGCCGACGTCGCGATGTACCAGGCCAAGGCCCAGCGCGCCGGCTGCCGCCTCTACGACCCGACCAGCGACCGCCACAGCCGCGACCGCCTGCAGCTCACCGGCGAGCTGCGCGACGCGATCGCGAACGACGAGCTGGTCGTGCACTTCCAGCCGAAGCTGTCGATGGCCAGCGGCCGCCCGGTCGGCGCGGAGGCGCTCGTGCGCTGGCTGCACCCGGAGCGCGGT
>Ga0307416_100001240_pt1 | contig 13769 bp, 11 predicted proteins | sample DK1Cmetagenome_2_FD_203821 | JGI IMG/M metagenome (GOLD analysis project Ga0307416, IMG submission 203821) | Maize rhizosphere microbial communities from greenhouse at UC Davis, California, United States - DK15-C-3 | ecosystem: Host-associated > Plants > Roots > Rhizosphere > Soil | place...
CCGTCGACGGGTACGTGCGCGAGATCGTCCCGTTCTTCAACATCATCGCCTACTACGAGATCGGCTTCCGCGTCTCGCGCTGGCTGCTCGGCCTGTTCTACAAGGTGACGGTGGACTACGAGGACCCCGCCGCCGTCCGGCGCCTGCCGCGCGACGCGGTGGTCGTCTATCTGATGAACCACCGCTCGAACGCCGACTACGTGCTCGTGGGCTACGCCCTGGCTGGCCAGGTGGCGATCTCGTACGCCGTCGGGGAGTGGGCCCGCGCCTTCCCGCTCGAGCAGATCTTCAAGGCCTTCGGGGGCTACTTCGTGCGCCGGCGCCACCGCGAGCGGCTGTACCACGCCGTCCTCGAGCGCTACGTGCAGCTCATCACGCGCGAAGGGGTGACGCAGGGGATCTTCCTCGAGGGCGGGCTCACGCGTGACGGGCGGCTCCGCCCGCCCAAGATCGGGCTGCTCGACTACGTGCTCGGCATCGGGCGCGACCCGGAGTACCGGGGGCGGATGTACGTGGTGCCGGTGGCGGTGAACTACGACCGGGTGCTGGAGGACCGGTCGCTGCTGCGGGAGCTCGACGCGGGCGCGGGGGGTCGTCCGCCGGGCCGGCTGGCGCAGCTCCGCGAGGTGGTGCGCTACCTCCTTTGGAACGCCGGCCGACTCGCCACGCGCCGTTGGAAGCGCTATGGCCGCGCGGCGGTGATGATCGGCGCGCCCGGCCGACTCGCGCCCTGGTTCGCGAGTCGGCCGGGCCTGTTCGAGCTGCCACGCCACGAGCGACTGGCACAGGTGCAGGCGCTCTCGGACCAGATCATGGACCGCATCGGGCAGCTGATCCCGGTGACGCCGGTGCCGCTGGTGTGCGCCGCGGTCCAGAGCCTTGGCGGGGACGCGTTGCCGCACGCGCGGCTCGTCACGCGCATCGGCGAGCTGCGCGACGCGCTGCTCGAGCTCAACGCGCGTGTCGTTCGCGCCGACCGCGACGCGGAGGAGACGCTCGACGTCGCGCTCCGCATGCTGCGGATGCGGCGCGTGCTGCTGCCGCAGGCCGGGACCTACGTCGTGCTGCCGCACGGGCGCGAGCTGGTGAGCTACTACGCAAACAGCGTGGCGCACCTGCTCGGCCCCTACGCCGCCGCGGTCCGGGCGCGGGATGCACTCCCGGCGGAGCACCTGGCGGGGTAGCGCCGGCCGTCACCAGGGACCGGCGCGCGTCCCGGGAGCGCGGCGCCCCCGACCCGGCGCGATGGTCGTTAGGCAGCGCCGTCGGTCGCGGGCGGGGCCGGCAGCCCTTGAGCGAAGCCGCGGGCCTCCGCCTCGGCGAGCCAACCGCGGCGGACGTGCTCCGCCGGCACGCTGGTGAGGTAGGGCTTGATGTCCACGATCGGAGTTCCATCCAGCATGTCGAGCCCGCGGACCCGCAGCCGCGGGCCGTCGCGCTCGAGGAGCTGCACCACGGTGAGGCCGATGGGGTTGGGGCGCCGCGGCGCGCGCGTGGCGAACACCCCGTGCGGGCGGTCGTCGGTCGGAGGCTGCGAGAGCAAGTCGCAGCCCTCGGCGCGGTCGAAGACCCAGATGACGTACAGGTGCGAGAAGCCTTCGATGTCGGTGAGGCCCGCCTCGAGCTCCGGACGAATCTCCAGCACGCCCTCGGCTTCGTGCCGCGCCGCCGGGCCCTTCGGAATCTGGGCCCTGTCGGCGTAGGGACTCCGGACCGTGCCGATGGAATTGAGGATGAACATGAGCCTGAATGGGAGACGCCGCGTGACGCCCAATCCTGCCCGAAAAGTCGCTCGCCGGACGCCCCCAGGAAAGCCGAGCTGGTGCCGATCTGGTGCCGACTGGCCGTGCATGCGGTAGCTTGGCGTAGCGACCGTGGCGCCGGTCAGCCCCCTCGCGCCCCACGAAACGGCGCGCCAGCGACTCGCGTAGGTTCGGTACGCGTGCCCGCCCCCGAACCCCACTCCCGCGTCCCGCCGCATGTCCGCTGTTCTTCGTCTCTGTCCGCTCCCCCGCGTTCTCGCCGCCGCCTGCATTCTCGCCGGCCCCGCCCTCGCCCAAGTGCCGGTGACGCCCGCCTCGAGCCCGACCGCACCACCGGATCTGCCGCTGGCACACGCCGCGCGCTCGAAAGGGACCATCCACCTCGACGGCAAGCTCGACGAGCCCGCATGGGCCAACGCTCCCGTCACCGACCGCTTCACCCAGATCGACCCGAGCGAGGGGCAGCCGGCGAGCCAGCGCACCGAGGTGCGCGTGCTGTACGACGACGCCGCGCTCTACGTGGGCGCGCGGCTGCAGGATACCGGCAAGGTGACGGCCCGGCTGGGCCGCCGCGACGGGCCGCTCGGCGATTCCGACTGGTTCGGCGTGATGATCGACAGCTACCACGATCACCGCACCGCCTTCGGGTTCGACGTGAACCCGCTCGGCGTACGACGCGACGAGATCAAGACGATCGACGTCGACGACAACTCGTGGGACGCCGTTTGGGAGGTCGCCACGAGCGTCGACGCCGGCGGGTGGACGGCCGAGTACCGGATCCCGTTCAGCCAGCTCCGCTTTGGCTCGGCGAACGATCAGACGTGGGGCGTGCAGTTCGAGCGCATCATCGGCCGCAACCGCGAATACGCCGTGTCGACGTTCATCCCCAAGCGCGAGCAGGGCGGCGTCCCCCGGTACGGGCACCTGGACGGACTGCGTGACATCCGTCCCGGGAAGCGGCTCGAGGTGCTGCCCTACACGCTGAGCAAGGCCGAGTACATCGACCGGGGGCTCGATCCGTTCGCGTCGCGCCACGAGTACAGCGCGTCGGCGGGCGCCGACCTGCTGTATCGCGTGACGTCCAATCTCACGCTCAACGCGACGCTCAACCCCGACTTCGGCCAGGTCGAGGTCGACCCCGCGGTCGTGAACCTCGGCGTGTACGAGACCTTCTTCGAGGAGAAGCGCCCGTTCTTCGTCGAGGGGAGCGAGATCTTCAACTTCGGCGCGAACGGGACGAGTGGCGGGCAGCTCTTCTACTCGCGCCGCATCGGGCGCGCGCCGAGCCTCCTCGCGCCGAGCGAGCGCTCCCACATGCCCGACGTGACGACCATCCTCGGCGCCGCGAAGCTCTCGGGGAAGCCGGGCCGCTGGTCGATCGGGGTGCTCGAGGCGGTCACCGCGGAGGAGGAGGCGCGCTATCTCGACGAGAACGACGCGGAGCGCCGGTTCGCCGTCGAGCCGCTGTCCAACTTCCTCGTCGCCCGGGCCCGCCGCGAGCTGCGCGGCGGGCAGTCGTTCGTCGGGGCGGTCGCCACCGCGGTGAATCGGCAGCTCGACTCCGATTCGCTCGAGGCGACGTTGCGCTCGGCGGCCTTTGCCGGGGGCGTGGACTTCCGCCACGAGTGGGCCAACCGCTCGTGGGTGGTCTACGGCGACGCGGAGCTGAGCGCCGTGCAGGGCTCGCGCAGCGCGATGACGCTCACGCAGCAGCAGTCCAATCACTTCTTCCAGCGGCCCGACGCCCGGCACCTCGAGCTCGACACGACCGCCACCTCGCTCACCGGGTACGCCGCGAACGTGGCGCTCGGCAAGCAGGCGGGCCTCCACTGGCGCGGCGAAGTCGCCGCGGCGGCGACGAGCCCGACGTACGAGGTGAACGACATCGGCTTCTCGTACCGCACCGACCGCCGCGACGGCCAGGTGACGCTGACGTACGTGGAAAACACGCCCGGCCGGTTCCTCCGCCGCTGGGATGCTACCGGCAGCTTCCGCTCGGAGCGCAACTTTGCCTGGCAGCCCATTCAGACCCGCGCCACCGTGAACGGCTCCGGGCAGACGCTCGGCTACTGGGAGGCCGAGTACGTCGTCGCGCGCTCCTTCCGCACCCTCGATGACCGGCTCACCCGAGGCGGCCCGATCGCCAGGCGGCCGGCGGGGTGGAACGCCTCCGCCAGCGTGACGTCGGACGTGCGCAAGGCGGTGACCACCGACCTGACGGTGAACGCCAACGACTACGAGTCTGGCGCGTGGGACTGGACGGCCGGCGTCACGCTCGGACTCAAGACCTCGACGCGCTGGAACCTCAGCGTCGGCCCCACCGTCACGCGCCTGTTCACGCCCGCGCAGTACGTGACGACGCTCGATGACGCTGCCTACGAGCCGACGTACGGGCGCCGGTACGTGTTCGCCCCGCTCCACCAAACGGAGGTGGGGCTCGAGACGCGACTCAACGTCACCTTCACGCCAGCGCTCTCGCTCGAGACGTACGTACAGCCACTCCTGTCGAGCGCCAATTACGGTGCGGCCAGGCAGCTCGTGGCGCCGCAGACGTACGACTTCGTGCCGATCGACGGCGTGGACCCCAACGCGTTCGACTTCAACCTCCGCTCGCTCCGCGGGAACGCCGTGCTGCGCTGGGAGTGGCGGACGGGCTCGACGCTGTACGTGGCGTGGCAGCAGCGGCGGTCCGACTTCGCCGAGGGCATCGGCAACTTCGACTTCGGCCGCGACCGGCGGGCACTGGTCCACACGCGCCCGGACAACGTGTTCCTCGTCAAGGTGAACTACTGGCTGAACCCCTGACCGGAGTGATCCGCGCCACGGCGAGCGCGGGGTCCCGACCTGTCGCGGGTCCGGGGGATGGCCCAGCCATCGACGGGGCGAGGTCGAGCCGCACGTCGGATACCGCACGCTGGTCGGTCACCGCCATCTTCTCGGAGGCGCCGGGTCGCGTCCTTTCAGCGCGATTACGACTCCACGACATTCAGAGAATTCTGGCCATCAGGCCGAGGCGAGGGCACCATGTATCTACCGATCGAGACGTACCGTGGCTTCGTGTACCCGTGGGCCATCGACCACGTCGGGCACATGAACGTCCAGTTCTACACCGCGCGGTTCGACGAGGCCACCTGGCATTTTCTGGCGCGCCTCGGGCTCTCCCCCTCCTTCCTCAAGCGGAACGACCGGGCCGCCGTGGCGGTGGACCAGCGGACGCAGTACAAGCGCGAAGTCCTCGCCGGCACGCTGCTCCACGTCACCACCGAGCTGCTGGAGCTTGGCCGGAAGAGCATCCGCTTCGTCCACCGCATGTACGACAGTGAGTCGGACGAAGAGGTGGCGGTGACGGAGTTCGTCGGGGTGTACTTCGACACCAAGCGCCGATCGTCGGTGGAGTTGCCGGACAGCGCGCGGGAGAGGGCGGAAGAACTCCTGGTGCACCGCGGGGGCACGGACGATCGCGGTAGCGGGCGGATGGCGCCAGCGCTTCGTTAGGCTTCGGGGCGGGGCTGGCGCGGCCGGCGCGGCCGAGCCGGCCAGCGCGGGATCCAGGCGGGCACCGCACGCCGATACGCCTCGTAGGCGGATCCGAACCGCCGCTCGAGCGCGGGCTCCTCGTACCCTGCGACGAACAGCACGGCAAGGAGCCAGAAGGCGCCGGCGTACGCCACCAGTCCGGGCGCACCCGTGACGGTCGCGAGGCCCAGCAGAAAGAGCACGCCGGCGACGTACATCGGGTTGCGGACCGCCCGGTACGGCCCCGACGTGACGAGCGCCCGCGGCGGGTCGTAGGGAGCCGGCGTGCCACGCCCGCGAACCGCGAAGTCGTACCAGCACCAGAGCATGAGCGCCGCGCCGGCCGCCACCGGTAGCCACCCAACGAGGTGGAGCGCGCCAAGGTCGATTCGCCCGCCCCAACGCGACTGCAGGAGCCACCAGGGGCCGAGGCCCAGCGACATCCCGGGCAGCAGCACCGCGAACAGCGCCAGCCGGAGCCACACCATCGCAGGCCTCCGTCGCCGGCCGACGAGTCTGCCTACGTGTTACCGTACCCACGTATTACCGCATGAGTGGGTCCAGGAACGCGAACACGTCTGGCCCCCAGCTCGCCACACGACGGTGGATGAAGCCGTGTCCTTCCTGGGGCGTGCGGCCGACGGGCGGGTAGATCTTCAACGTGTGACGCTTGCCGAGCCGCGCCATCTCGGCGGCGAGCGCCTCGCCGGGCGCAACGGAATAGTCGTTCGCGGCGAAGAGCAAGAACACGGGAGCGACCGTTCGGGCTACGGCGGCCGACCGCCCCGCCAAGGCGAGCGATCCGCCGGTGCTGGAGTGCGAGTTCGACCCGATGATGCCGTGGCGGGAGTGCGTCCAGGTGCCTGACGCCGCGTAGGCGCGGCGCCCAGGGGTCTGCTATTTACCCGCGCCCGGCTTGAACACCACGCGAAACGCCCGCAGCGCAGCTGGATGATGGATGTTCGAGTGCTTCTCGTCCGGCAGTGATTCGTGTTGCCGCGCCAGGCCAGGGAATGCGCCCTCCTCCCGCACGATCGCCAGCCGCCGCGTGACGTCGGCGAGAGGGGACTCCCCCACGACTGCCGTGGCCCCCGTCGTTCGGTATCGTTCCCTCGCGCGCGGCATCAAGTCGGTGCGAATGAACTTCCGGAAGGCCGCAGAGCCACCCACGCGCGACCACTCCGCCTCCCGCACGCGGAGGTAGTCGGCCACGAGCCGCTCCTCGACTATGCCCTGCAACTCCCCCAGGTACGCGGCGCCGTACCGGCCGGCGCGGCGGCACCCCGCGATGCGCGCCGCTTCACAGAAGCGCGAGCCAGGCGACCCTTGCAGCCCTTGCGGCGTCAGCGCGCGAGCGCGCCCGCGCGCCCCACGCCGTCTCGGACGGGCGAGTAGGCCGGCGCGGGCACGCCCGTGGCCGCGCGCACGACGGGCAGCAGGGCGGCGACGCGCTTGGGCAGGTGCGGGTGCGACGCCATGAGCTCGGCCCGGCGCACGAAGAATCCGCTCTCGGTCTCCACCTGCCGCGCGTACTCGTGGGCGTCGACCTGGCGGTAGAGCTCTCGGCCGGCGGCGAGCACCAGGAGCCCGTCGACGGCGCCGTCCGGCTCGCAGTGCACCCCGAACCGGTCGCACGTGTACTCGCAGGCGCGTGCGTAGGCGGCGCCGAGGTAGGGCACCATGCGCCCCGGCAAGGTGAGCCAGCGGTGCCTGAGGTGACCGCGGCGGACGTGCGCCAGCTCGTGGGCGACGATGAACCCCACCGCCGCCTCCCCCCGCGCCTCGGCCAGGGCGAGCACGTCGGCGTAGATGACGACGAAGTCGCGGCCGCCGAATCGCGTGGCGAACGCGTTGAGCAGCCCGCCGGATTCGAGGACGAAGAGGTCCGGGAGTCGCTCGAGGCCGAGCGTCGCCGCGTGGCGCTGGGCGACGCTGTACAACGTCGGGAACTGCCGCTCGGAGACCCGCACGCCGTTCCCGCGCAGCCGCCCGATCATGAGCCCGCGTGCCATGAACAAGGCGAGCGCGAACATGGCGACGTAGAAGAGCGCGCCCATCACCGCGCTCGCCCCCTCGGCGCTCCCCAGAGCAGCCGCGGCAAGGCCGGCGTAGACTAGGAGGCTCACCACGACGAGGGCGGCGTAGTAGCGCCGCTCTTTTGGGTTGACGAGGGCGTCCATCGCCTTCAGTTGCGGCCTCGCGGTCATGCGTGCGCTCCGGGCGTGAGGGGAAGCGGCCCAGTTTGCTGTTGAGACCGCGTCTCTAAGACGCATTGGTGTACCGCCCGGCAACACGCGTGAGAGCTCTCACCCCGACCCGCACGCAGCCTATAGCGCGCGTGCCGCCTCGGTTCGCCGGGCATGGCACGCGCGCTTACGACCCGAACGCGACCGCCGTTCCGGCGCCGAGGCGCACCGCCTTCTCGTACACCAGGGCGGCGGCCGCCACGTCCTCCAGCGCCACCCCCGTGCTGTCGAAGACGACGATCTCGTCGTCGCGCCGGCGGCCGGGCTTCGTGCCGGCGACGATGTCCGCCAGCTCGCCATGAACGTCCCCGCGCGTGACCACGCCGGCGTCGAGCGCGTGGTGCAGGTCGCCGATCGTTGCGCACTGCTCCAGGCTGTCCACGACGATCGTCGTGCCGACGAAGAGCTCCGGGTGCAGCTCCTGCTTGTCGTGACTGTCGGCGCCGACGGCGGCCACGAAGCTCCCGGGCGCCACGTCATCCCGGTGCACGTACGCCTGCCGCGCCGGCGTGCAGGTGATGACCGCGTCGCTCTCGCGCATCGCGGCCGGCCGGTCGGATGCGACGTCGACCGGAATCCCGAGCGCGGCGGTGAGCTCGCGCGCGAACGCCGCCGCCCGCGCCCCGTCGGCGTCGACCGCCCAGGCACGGCGCAGCGGCCGCACGCGGGCGAGCGCGCGAAGCTGGTAGCTGCCCTGGGCCCCGCAGCCGCACACGGTGGCGACCGCCGCGTCGGCCCGCGCCAGGTACTTCGCGGCCACGGCGGTGGCCGCCGCGGTTCGGATAGCGGTGATCTCGATCGAGTCCATGACGGCTAGTGGCACGCCCGTCTCGCCGTCGCCGAGCACGATCACGCCCTGGATGGTGGGGAGGCCCCGCCGCTGCGGGTTACCGGGGAAGTTCGCGTTCACCTTCACGGCGACGTAGAGCCGCTCGAGCTGAAGGCCCGCCGCCTTGACGTGAAAGCCCCCGTCTCGGGCCGGTACGCCGAGCACGCCGGACGGGAGCGCCTGGCCCCGCGCCGAGCGGGCGAACGCCGCTTCGACGGCATCGATACACTCGTCGAGCGTCAGGAGGGCGGCGACGTCGCGCCGCGTCAGGACGACGGTGCTCGGGCGCTCCACGGTCGGCTCCAGGGTGGTGGGTAGGCGGCCGATCTTGGGGCCGGGCTCAGGCTTCCCGCATCCAGCGTCGCATCTCGCGCCAGCTCGGCTCCTTGCCGTACATCAACATTGCCGAGCGGAAGATTGTCCCAGCCATGCGGCGCAGCACCCAGATGCCGGCCACGAGCAGGGCGATCGCGAGCACGACCTCCCACGCCTGCACGTCCGTCAGGGCGAGGCGCACCGGGGCCACGGCCCAGGACGTGAGCGGGAACACCCCGAGCACGCGCACGAGCACCGAATCGGGATTGCCGAGCGCGAAACCGGCCGGCCCGCCGCAGAGCGCCGGGATGAACATTAGCGGAGCGCGCGTCGACGTGTGCGGGTCATCCACGGTCGCGGCGACCGCCGCCACGAAGGACAGCCAGAAGAGAAACCCGAGCAGCGTGAAGACCACCGTGAGCACGATCGCCCACGGGTCGCCGAAACCCGGCGGCACGCCCCCGCCCCCACGCGCGATCGATCGGCCGACGAGGAGGAGCACCACCGCCGCAGCCATGTTCAGCACCGACACCAGCGAGACGGCCGAGAGGCCGAGGATCTTGCCGTCGATCCACGCCTGGGAGGGAATGGTGGACACGATCTGCTCGGTGACGCGCTGCTGCTTCTCCCCCGTGACGCTCGCAAACACGTAGGCTGCGCCCGTGAAGACGCCGAGGATGACGAACACGGCGGCGAGCATCGCCACCAGACGCGCGCCCTGCGTGGTCGGCCCGCGCCCGGCCTCGTGAAAGGTGACGTCGAGGTGCGGCGGCGCGAGCAGGTCCGCGAGTGCCTCGGGCGCGAGGTCAGCCTGCTGCAGCTTCGCTCGCTGCCGCGCTGCCGCGAGCGCCCGCTCGAGTGTCGACCGCCACGTAGGTTCCTTGGCCACCACGAGCTCGGCCGTGTCGGCGCCGCGAATCAGAAGCAGCCCGCCGAGCTCTCGGCGCCCCACGGCCTTCCGCAGGGCAAGCTCCTCGTCCGGGCGATGCGGCACGAAGGTGAGCGACGAGTCCGGAGACGCCGCGACCGGGAGATGCTCGACGCCGATCACCGCAATCTCCGCTGACGGCCTGTTCCGCTTCCCGAGCTCCGAGACTCCCCACCCGACGCCGCCACCGACCAGGGTGAGGAGCAGCGTGATGAGCTGCTGGCGCGGCTTCACGAACCGCCGGAATTCCCACCACGCCACCTCCAGTACGGTCCGCGTGTCGCTCACGCCCCCACCTCCACCGCAGTCTCCGTCGCCTCGCCGGCCGCCGGCTCCAACGCTGCCCCGACCGTCTCCACGTAGATGTCGTGCAGCGTCACCTGCTCCGAGTGCAGGCTCGTGATGTCCAGCCGCGCGCCGGCGTCGCGGAGGAGGGCGCTGAGCGGCGCCTGCGGCCGCAGCCGCAGGCGCACCTCGCCGTTGAGTGCCGACTCGATCCGTTCGACGGCCGGGTGCGCGGCGAGGAAGTCGACCGGGCGCGCGTCGGCGACGCGGAGTATCAGGCGGCTGCCGGCGCCCCACCGCTCACCGAGCGCGGGGACCGTGCCTTCGAGCACCGCGCGCCCTCCCTGCATCAGGATCAGCCGGTCGGCGAGCCGCTCGACGAGCTGCATCTGGTGGGCGCTGAAGAGCACCGTCGCGCCGTCGTCGCGCAGCTCGCGCACGAGCCGGACGAACAGGTCCTGGTTGAGGGGGTCGAGCCCCGAGAAGGGCTCGTCGAGCACCACGAAGCGTGGCCCGTGCAGGACGGCGACGATGAACTGCACCTTCTGCTGGTTGCCCTTCGAGAGCGACTTCACCGGATCGCGCGCGCGCTCGGCGAGGCCCAACCGCTCGAGCCAATTCGTGGCGGCTCGCGAGGCGGCCGCCCGGGTCATGCCGCGCAGCGTCCCGAAGTAGACGAGCATGCGCTGCACCGGCACGTCCTGGTACAATCCGCGCTCCTCCGGCAAGTAGCCGAGCTGCGCGCGGCCCGGCGGCGCGGGCTCGGCGCCGGCGAGCCGGTACACGACGCTCCCACGGTCCGGCAGGATGACTTTCATCAGCATCCGCACCACCGTGGACTTACCGGCGCCGTTCGGGCCGAGCAGCGCGAGGATCTCGCCGTCGGCCACCTGCAGCGAGAAGCCGTGCACGGCGCGGACGGCCCCGAACGACTTCTCGACGTCGCGCGCCTCGACGATCGCAGATCTCATGGCGTGCCGGATTTCATGGTGTCAGGCGCGGGCAGCCTGGGCGGAGGCCCGAGCCGCCCGGTCGCCCGAGCATACAGCGTGGACACCACGAAAGGTACGCCAAGCGCCGGCGATGTGCGGCGCTCGGCGGGACCGGGTAGGCGGCGACAGCGTTCCGTTAGGCGAGCGACACTGAAGAACGGCGGCTCTCGGCTCTCGGCGCTCGGCCCTCGGCTAGAGCGGAACAACAGGAGGACGGCCCTCACGCCGAGGGGTTCCTGCCGTTAACGCCCCAGCCGAGGGCCGAGGGCCGAGAGCCGAGAGCCGCCCTCTAGAATGCCGCCGGCTCGAGGTCCATCACGGGGGCGGCGCCGGCGGCGATTTGCGCGGTCAGGGCGTGGGCCTGCGGCAGCAGCTTGGCAAAGTAGAAGCGCGCGGTCTTGAGCTTCGCGTCGTAGCGCCGCCCGTCGCCGTTGAGCGTCCTGCCCTGCTCCGCCGCCTCGGCCAGCTTGCGCTGCGCCACGGTGGCCATCTTGAGCCACATCCACCCCGTGGCTACGAGCCCGAAGAGCCGCAGGTACTCGGCGGCCACGGCACCCGCCTCGTTCGGGTTCTGCATGGCGCGCGTCATGATGCCCATCGTCGCTTGCTGCAGCGACGCCGCCGCCTTCGCCAGCGGCGCGGCGAACTCCTGGAGGCGCTCGTCCGCCTGCGCCGCCGCCAGGTCGCGCTGCAGTAGCGCCGCGAACCGCTTCAGCAGCCGTCCGTTGCCGTCGGGCAGCTTGCGGCCGACGAGGTCCATCGCCTGCACGCCGTTCGTGCCCTCGTAGATCTGCGCGATGCGCGCGTCGCGGACGAACTGCTCCATCCCGAACTCGCGGATGTAGCCGTGGCCGCCGAAGCACTGGAGCCCGAGGTTCGTGACCTCGAATCCGACGTCCGTGAGGAACCCCTTGATCACCGGCGTCATGAGCGCCACCAGGTCGGCCGCCTCCTCACGCTGGGCGGCGTCGGGGTGCCGCTCCTCGACGTCGATCAGGAGCCCCACCCAGTAGGCGAGCGCCCGCATCCCCTCGACGTAGGCGCGCATCGTCATGAGCATGCGGCGCACGTCGGCGTGGACGATGATCGGGTCGGCGTCCGCCCGCGGGTTGGCGGGCCCGGTGAGCGCGCGGCCCTGCGTGCGGTCCTTGGCGTAGGCGGCGGCATTCTGGTAGCTCACCTCGGCGAGGCCGAGCCCCTGCATCCCGACGCCCAGGCGCGCGCCGTTCATCATCGTGAACATCACGCGCAGTCCCTTGTGCGGCTCGCCGATCAGCCACCCCTTGGCGCCATCGAAGTTGAGGACGCAGGTGGCGTTGGCCTTGATCCCCATCTTGTGCTCGATCGAGCCGACGCTCACGCCGTTCGGCGTTCCCGGCGCCCCCTCTTCGGTGGGGAGGAACTTCGGGACGAGAAAGAGGCTGATCCCCTTCGTGCCCGGCGGCGCGTGGGGGAGCTTGGCCAGCACGAGGTGAACGATGTTCTCGGCGAGGTCGTGGTCGCCGGCGGAGATGAAGATCTTCGTGCCGGTCACCTGGTACGCGCCGTCGCCGGCGGGCACCGCCTTGGTGCGGATGATCCCCAGGTCCGTGCCGGCGTGCGGCTCGGTGAGGCACATCGTTCCGCCCCAGCTGCCGTCGGTCAGTTTGGGCAGGAAGCGCCGCTTGAGCTCCGGGTCGGCCCACCGCTCGAGCAACGCCGTCACGCCGTGGGCGAGCTCGGGGTACATGCTGAACGACAGGTTCGCCGAGCAGAGCATCTCGTCGAACACGAAGCGCGTGAGGTGCGGCAGCCCCTGGCCACCGTACTCCGGGTCGGCGGTCATCGCCGGCCAGCCGCCCGCGCAGTAGGCGGCGTAGGCCTCCTTGAAGCCCTTCGGCGTGCGCACCGCGCCGCCCTCCAGCCGGCACCCCTCGGCGTCCCCCCGTTGATTGATCGGGGCGAGCACCTCCTCGCACAGCTTCCCGCCTTCCTCGAGTACGGCGAGCAGAACGTCGGGGGCGGCGTCCTCGTAGCCGGGCAGCTTGGCGAGCTGCCCGACGTCGAGCACCTCGTCGAGCACGAAGCGGATGTCGTCGAGGGGGGCCTTGTAGGATGGCATGCCTGAAAATCCTCAGCTGAAGCTGGCGAACGGGCAAACGCGGTGCGGGACGGGCATTCCGAGGCGGTCACCTGAGCGTTGAGCGTGCAGCGAACCGTCCGCCGTGCTTGACAGAATGTGAGCCTTCCCTCACGTTGTCAATCACCATGAAACCGCACTCGTCTGTTGACGGCGCATCGGGTGGGAAGGCAACCGCTGCCCGCCGGGTCCCCGCTCAGCGCCGCTCCCGGGAGCGGGTCGCGCGCATCGCCCGCGCGGCCGGCGAGCTGTGCGGCGAGGTGGGCACTGACGGCGCGACCATGGAGGCGATCGCCGAGCGGGCGGGGACGTCGATCGGATCGCTCTACCAGTTCTTCCCGAACAAGGACGCGCTGCTGCACGCGGTCGCCGAGCGCTACGCGGCGGACATGCTCACCCTCCTCGAGGCAGCGGACCCGCCCGACGCGGCGACGCTCCCGCTCGACGAAGTGGTGGGCGCGGTGCTCGAGCCGTTCGTCGCCTTCCATCACGCTCATCCCGGCTACTTCGCCCTCCTCTTCGCCCCGCAGGGGTCGGCGGCGCTCCGCGCCGTGCGCGGGCGGCTGCGGGAGCGACTCGTTCAGCGCGTGGACCGCCTCTTCCGGGCGCGCGTTCCCGGGCTGCCGGCGGCGAAGCGGCGCCGGCTCGCCCTCACCGCCGTCGAGGCCGGGCGCGCGCTGATGCAGTACATCGAGGTGAGCGTGCCCCGCGCGGCGCAGGAGGAAATGCGCGCCGAACTCAGGGCGATGCTCGTCGCCTATCTCGCGCCGTGGTTC
>Ga0307416_100001242_pt1 | contig 13767 bp, 13 predicted proteins | sample DK1Cmetagenome_2_FD_203821 | JGI IMG/M metagenome (GOLD analysis project Ga0307416, IMG submission 203821) | Maize rhizosphere microbial communities from greenhouse at UC Davis, California, United States - DK15-C-3 | ecosystem: Host-associated > Plants > Roots > Rhizosphere > Soil | place...
TTCAACGTGTGCTCTTCCGTCTCTCCCGACTCCCGACTCCCGACTCCCGGCCGTTCAGGCTCCCGGCACCTACAACACCCCACCGTTCGATCGAATCACCTCGGCGTAGAAGCGCGCGCTCGCCTTCGGCGTGCGCTGCTGGGTCTCGAGGTCGACGTGCACGATGCCGAAGCGCTTCTGGTAGCCGTGGGCCCACTCGAAATTGTCGAGCAGCGACCAGGCGAAGTAGCCGCGCACGTCGACGCCCTGCGCGATGGCTCGGTGCACGGCCCGCAGGTGGTCCCGGTAGTACGCCACACGAAGGGGGTCCTCGACGGACCCGTCGGCGGTGGGCGGGTCGTAGTAGGCGGCGCCGTTCTCGGTGATGTAGAGCGGCACGTTCGCGTACCGTGCCTTGACCCACGCGAGGACGTCGGCGAGCCCCTGCGGGTACACCTCCCAGTCCATCGCTGTGTAGGCGTGCCGCGGGTGGCGGACGGTCGCGGCGCCCACGGGGAGCTGCAGCGGGGCGTGCCGGGTCAGCCCGCGGCTGTAGTAGTTGATGCCCAGCCAGTCGATCGGCTCCCGGATCAGGCGGAGCTCGTCGTCGGGGAAGTCCGGCCACGCCTCCCCGAAGACGTCGCGGATGTCGTGGGGGTAGTGGCCGAGGAACACCGGGTCGAGGTACTGCCGATTCATGTACGCGTCGGCGCGGCGGGTGGCGGCGGCGTCCTCGAGACTCTCGCTGGCCGGGTACTTGGGTTCGAGGTTCACGACGAGTCCCACCCGGTTGCGGCCCACAGCGCGGTAGGCCTGCACGGCCATGGCGTGGGCGCGCAGGAGGTTGTGCGAGACGAGCGGCGCCTCGAACAGGTTCCGGTGGCCGGGCGCGTGGTTGCCGAACAGGTACCCCTCGGCCGTCACCACCCACGGCTCGTTGAGCGTCGCCCACATCGGCACGCGGTCGTCGAGGGCGCGGTACACGGTCTGCGCGTACTCGGCGAACCAGGGCGCGACGTCGGGGTTGAGCCAGCCGCCCCGGTTGTCGAGCGCCTCGGGAAGGTCCCAGTGATAGAGCGTCACCGCCGGCTGGATGCCGCGCTCGAGCAGCACGTCGACGAGGCGCTCGTAGAAGGCCAGACCCGCCGGATTCACGCGCCCCGTGCCGGCCGGCAAGATGCGGCTCCACGAGATGCTGAAGCGGTACGCGGTGAGCCCGAGCTCGCCCATCAGGCGGACGTCGTCGGCCCACCGCCGGTAGTGGTCGCACGCGACGTCGCCCGTGTCGCCGTTGGCGGTGTGGCCGGGCGTATGCGAGAAGCGGTGCCAGATGTTCGGCCCCGCCCCGTCGGCGAGCGGCGAACCTTCGACTTGGTAGGCGGACGTGGCCGCGCCCCAGAGGAAGCCCTCGGGGAAGCGGATGGCGTTGGTCATTTCACTCGACTCCGCGGAGCACCGGGAGAGTTATGGCGCGCGTAAAGCTGCAGGACGTGTCCAAGATCTACGAGGGCGGCGCGAAGCAGGCTCCGCGCCAGCTCGCCGTCGACCGCGTGAATGTCGAGGTGCGCGACGGCGAGTTCGTCGTCCTCGTCGGCCCGTCGGGGTGCGGGAAGAGCACGACGTTGCGGATGGTGGCGGGGCTGGAATCGATCACGTCCGGGGAGCTGTGGATCGGCGACCGGCTGGTGAACGACATGCCGCCGAAGGAGCGCGACATCGCGATGGTCTTCCAGAACTACGCGCTCTACCCGCACATGACGGTGTACGACAACATGGCCTTCGCGCTGACGCTCCGAAAGATGCCGAAGCCCGAGATCGACAAGCGCGTGCGCGCGGCCGCCGACATCCTCGGGTTGGGCCCGTTCCTCGCGCGCAAGCCGCGGCAGCTCTCGGGCGGGCAGCGCCAGCGGGTGGCGGTGGGGCGCGCCATCGTCCGCCAGCCGCAGGCGTTCCTGTTCGACGAGCCGCTCTCGAACCTCGACGCCAAGCTCCGGGTGCAGACGCGGCGCGAGATCACGCGGCTGCAGCACCAGCTCGGCGCCACCACTGTCTACGTCACGCACGACCAGGTGGAGGCGATGACGATGGGCGACCGCATCGTCGTCATGCGCGACGGGCGCGTGCAGCAGATCGACACGCCGCTCACGCTGTACGAGCGCCCGGAGAACCTCTTCGTGGCCGGCTTCATCGGCAGCCCGGCGATGAACCTGATGCGCGGCACCTTGGCGCGCGCCGACGGGCTGCGCGTCGTGGCCGCCGGCGGGGGCGTCGACGTCGCGCTCCCGGCGCAGTGGTCGTCGTGGCTGGCCTCGCACGTGGGCGGCGACGTCGTGCTCGGTGCACGCCCGGAGCACATCTCCCTCGCCGCGGCCGGCTCGCCGCAGGCGGCCACGGTGCCCGCCCGGCTCGAACTGGCGGAGCCGATGGGGAGCGAAATCTACATCCAAGCGCGCGCCGGAACCCACGAGCTCACCGTGCGGATCCCGCCCCAGCCGCTCCCGCCCGAGGGCTCCGAGCTCCGCCTGGCGATCGACATGGACCACGCCCACCTGTTCGACGCCACCACCGAGCGGAGGCTGAATCCAACCACCTGAGTGCGGATCGCTGAACTACGGCTCTCGGCTCTCGGAGGAGTGCGGCTCTCGGCGCTCGGCGCTCGGCTCTCGGCTGGGGCGGTGGTGAGGAACCCCTCGGCGTGAGGGACGTCCGCCCGCCCTTCCCGCAGTGGCCGAGAGCCGAGAGCTGACAGCCGAGAGCCGCAGTGCTCTGACCGCCGCTACTTGTCCAGCACCGCTAGCAGCTGGGAGTACCCGACGCGGTTCATGATCGTGGCGCGCTGCAGCTCGGACAGGAGCGGCGAATACGTGATCGCCTCGGCCTTGCGCGCCATTGCCGCCACCTGGTCCTCACGCCCGTTCTCCAGCGCGAGCAACCCGGCATCGACGTACGCATTCGCGGCCGTCACCACGTCGCCGCGCGCCGCGGCGTGCGACGCGGCCCGCTCCATGGTCGCCCGCGCCTTGCCGAGGTCACCCGCCGCGCGATAGAGGTGCGCCGCCATCTCCAGGCTCTCCGACGCGCGCGCGTCCGCCGGCCCGCGCAGACCGGCCGCGCGCTCGTGCAGCCGCGCCGCCGTGCGCCACTCGCGTGGTGTGCCGTACCGCTCGGCGGCCTGCCGGTCCAACTCGTCGGCCTCGAGCCCGCGGCCAACCGTGACCCGCACCGGGGCGAGCACGCCCTGGGCGTCGAGCGCGCCGGGCGCGCCGGCACTCAGGGCCGCGATGAGCGCTGCCGCGCTCGCGAGCACCACTCGGACTCTGCTCTCCATGCGCTTCTCCTGTTGTTGCACTCGGCGCCGTCTCGCGCCATGTCCCACGCGTCGGGCTGTGCCGGTCCTCGCGCCAGCGCGACTGCCCGGGTCGACGCGCCGCACCCGCACCGTGCACTCCGGGCCGCGACATAGCCATGAGGGAGGGTCGGAGCGTGCGCGCGCCGGGGTGGGGCGCAGCGGGGGGGGACGGTCCGCGCCGGTGACGGCTGGCGCGCCGGGGCGTCCACGGCGTAGTGGGGCGCTGGTGTGTCGCCGCCTCGCCTCCGTCTAGATTCCCGGGGCCGGTCAGTGCCTGGACCGGACCCCGTCAGCCCGCCGCACCCGTCGCATCACCCGCTCATGACTAATCGAATCGTCCGTCTCGCCTGCGGTGCGCTCGCTGGCGCCGTCGCCACGCTCGCGCTCGCCGCCCTCCCGGCCGCCGCACAGACCCCCGCCGGGAGCGACGCGGGGGTGAACCGGCCTCGCCCTGCTGCGTCTCCAACCGCGCGGAAGGGGACGGCGAGCAAGCGCACGGCGAGTAAGGCTGGCAAGGCGCGCAAGCGGCCGACCCAGCGCGCGGCGCGCCCCGCCGCGGCTCGCGACAGCGCCGCGGCGGTCAAGCCGAAGCGTCCCGCGGGCTGGCCGGTGAAGGGTCCGGCGCCGCTGCCCGGATCCATTCTCCCCGGCAAGCGCATCGTCGCGTACTATGGCAACCCGTTGTCGAAGCGCATGGGGATCCTCGGCGAGGTGCCGCCTGACGAGATGCTCCGGCGGCTCGACGCGGAAGTGGCGGCGTGGCAGAAGGCGGACCCGTCGACTCCTGTGCAGCCCGCACTTCACCTCATCGCCGTGGTGGCGCAGGGGTCGGCCGGCCGGGACGGCAAGTGGCGGCTCCGCATGGCCGACTCGCTCATCGAGCGGGTAGCCTCGTGGGCGGCGCAGCGGAACGCCCTCCTGTTCCTCGACGTGCAGGTGGGCCAGAGCACGCTCCGCGAGGAGCTGCCGCGGCTCGTGCCGTTTCTGAAGCGGCCGAACGTCCACCTCGGCCTCGACCCCGAGTTCTCGATGAAGGGTGGGCACAAGCCCGGCAGTCGGATCGGCTCGTACGACGCGGCCGACGTCAACTATGCGGCGTCACTCCTCGCCGACCTCGTGACGGAGAACAAGCTCCCGCCGAAGGTGCTCGTCGTGCACCGCTTCACGCGCCCGATGCTCACCAACGCCTCGAAGATCCGCCTCGACCCGCGCGTGCAGATCGTCGTCCACATGGACGGGTGGGGGCCGCGGTGGATGAAGGAGGACTCGTATGAGGCGTACGTGGCCGCCGAGCCGGTGCAGTTCACGGGCTTCAAGCTCTTCTACAAGAACGACCGGAAGAAGAAGGGCTCGGAGCTGATGACGCCCGCGCAGATTCTCGAGCTCTACCCGGCGCCGCTCTACATTCAGTACCAGTAGCAGGGTCGGATACGGCGGGTCGGGTGGTGCGGGTTGGATGCGGCGGGTCGGATGCGGTGGGTCGGAGGGTCGCGAAGGCGCCGCTGCCCCTGCGACTCGCCTTATCCCACCCGCCCTCTCCGACCCGCACCGCCCGACTCGCCGTATCCGACCCTCTACTTCGATCTCTGTCGCCTCAGCCGCTTCAGGTCCAGCTCCGTCGACGGCGTCGTGTCGGCTTTGAGCAGGGCTTTCATTTGCGCCAGGGCGTGCTCGTGCTCCTCGGGTGACTCGGCGGCCACGCAGTCCGACGGCACGACGATCGAGAAGTCGCGCAGAAAGGCGTCGCTCGCGGTGAACAGCACGCAATTGTTCGTCGTCAGCCCGGTGAGTATCAGCGTGCGGGTCTGCAGGTACGCGAGCAGCGTGTCGAGCGTGGTCGAGTAGAACCCGGAGTGCTTGGGCTTGAGGACGACGTAGTCGTCCTCGGCGGGCGCGAGCAGCCTCGCCAGCCGCTCCCCACGCACCCCGTCGTTCAAGCAATGCTCGAGCTGGCGCCGAAAGTCCGAGCGCCACTTCCCGAAGTTGTCGTTCACGTAGACGACCGGGATCCCCGCTTCCCGCGCGCGGCGAACGAGCTCGGTCAGCCGCTCGGCCATCGGCAGGGCGTGCTCCGCCAGCTCGTCGCCGGTCTCGAACTCCAGGTCGTTGATGACGTCGATAAGGAGGAGCGCCACCGGGGAGCTGTCCGGCACGTTGCCGTGGAGGTCCTGGTTCTTCGCGGGCATCGATGGTGGGAATCGGGGGTGAGAGTGGGGGCGGCGCGGCTGTTTCGCCGGCTCAGGCTCATGGAAGCCGCGTGCCGGTATGCCCCGGCGTCGCACGCGCCCCGAGCCGGTGAGAAGGACGCAGGCGAGCGCGCGTTACAACGAGGAAGTGATTTCGTTGTGATCCCGGGGTGATCGCTCCGCCGTACCCTACGGCCACGACACGACGGGCACATCACTTCGCCGATCCGTCTCGACTGCCACTTGTCAGCCCATGGAGCCCCGATGTCGATACATAGCCTGCTCTCGCGGCGCGTCGCGGACGCTGCCATGGCGGCCTGCGCCGCCTTAGTCCTGGTTGTCGTTGCCTGGCACCCGATCGAGCGCCTCGAGGCGCGCGCGGTGGCCGACACGTCCGTTTCCTCCGAGCAGATCGAAATGAGCTACACGCTGCGCTTCGACGGCGTGGGCGCCGAAGGGGTGGACAACATCTGGACGGGCTCCATGGTCGGAGCCCCACACGGCGAGATCACGCTCCGGGTGGCCCACCGCGGGCCCGAAGTCGACCGCGCCAAGGCGCGGTGGCCGGTGACGGCGATCGTTTTCGTCGCGGCCGACGACCCGCGCGAGTCGTTCGCGGCCGAGCTCCAGGGCACGCTCGACTGGACGACTGGTCGGATGCGGCTGAGCGGCGGGATCACCGAGGGGTGGATGAAGGGGGCGGCCGTGTGGCAAAACGTCGAGCTCGACCCCCGCGAGTTCGACGGCGCCGGCACGCTGACGGTGGGGCTGGTGACCGCGAAGCGGTAGCGGCCTTGACGGCCAGTGGCAAGTGATGAGGGAAGAGTGGCGAGTTCCTGCGGGACCCTCGCCACTCTTCCCTCATCACTTGCCACTGTCGTCGATCACGACCCGCCGCAGCGCCCGAGCGAGCCTGACGCGCACGCGGAGCAGCAGGAAGGTCCCGACCGCGGCGAGGCCGGCGACGAGCCCCCACCAGAGCCCCGTCGGGCCGCTGTCCATCCGGAAGGCGAGCCACAGGCTCACGGGCATCCCGATCAGCCAGAAGCCGAGTACCTGCACCATCATCGGCACGCGCGTGTCGCCGACGCCGCGCAGGATGCCACTCGACACCGCCTGGAGGCCGTCGAACACCTGGAACACGCCCGCGATCGGAATGAGTGACCCGGCCACGGCAATCACGCCCGCGTCGCGCGAGTAGAGCCGGGCCAGCCACTCCGGGGCGAGCAGGAAGAGCACGGCGCTGAGCGCCATGAAGCCCACGCCGCACGCCAGGCCGGCCACGGCGGCCCGGCGCGCGCCGGGCTCGTCGCCGCGGCCGACGGCACGCCCCACGAGCACTGCCGCGGCACCGGCAACGCCGAATGGCACCATGAACGTCAGCGACGCGAGATTGATTGCCACCTCGTGCGCGGCCATCGTCGTCGTGCCGAGCCACCCCATGAGCAGCGCGACCACGGCGAACGCTCCGAACTCGAGCACGTGCTGTACGCCGATCGGCACGCCGAGCCGAAGCATGCGGACGAGCGGGCGCGTGAGCAGCGCCTCGGGCCGGATGCGGGTGACGTGAGGACGCAGCTCGCGCCAACCGAGGGCCATCACCAGGGCGGCCATGATCCACCGGCTCGCGCTCGACGCGTACGCCGAGCCCACGGCGCCGAGCGGCGGGCTCCCGAGATTGCCGTAGATCAGTACCCAGTTGAGCGCCGCGTTCGCCACGTTGGCCACCGCGATCGTCACCACGATGGGCGCGAGCCGACCGAGCGCCTGCAGCGTCTGGCGGAACACGACGAAGACGAAGAACGGGAGCACGCCGGGGATCGACGCGCGCGTGAATCCGGCCGCCTCGGGGATGACCTCGGCGGGCTGGCGGAACGCGGTCAGCACCGGGCCGGCGGGGACGAGCAGGACCGAGACGAGCACGCTGATCGCCACGCTCAGAAGCAGCCCCCGCTGCAGGCCCCGCGCGATGGCCTCGTCGTCGCGTGCCCCGACCGCCTGCGCGATCACCGGATCGAGCGCCAGGAGCGTGCCCATCCCGAAGATGGCGACGCTGAAGAAGTAGAGCGTGCCGAGGGCGGTCGCGGCGAGGGCGCGCGCCGAAAGATGACCGACCATGATCGTGTCGACCACGCCCATCCCGATTATCCCTACCTGCACGACCACCACCGGAACGGCCAGGCGCAGCATGTCGCGCAGCTCGTCCCGCTGCGGGAGGAGCGACGGGCGTCCGCGCCGCGGGTGCTCCCCGCGGTCCACCGGCGGGCGCGCGCTGTCGGGGTCTCGGCTCGGGGCGTGCACGGGCGAGCGGGAGGAACGGGGACGTGAGACGGAGCGCTGGGCCCGCGGCGCGATCACCCACGATCGACACCCCCGGTTGCACGCGGCCGTACGAGTGGTAGATAACCTAACCGCTTCCCCCGAACGTCGGCCCCTGCCTCACGCCTGATGATCGCTCCGCCGCGTGCGTTTACCAGTTCCACGTCGTACTGGCAGGCCAGTCGCGCCCCACGCTACAGCCTACTCTTCGCGCTCCCACTCCTCGCGCTCTACGAGGCGCTCGCGGCGGCGCTCTCGCCTGCGCGCGGGGGCGTCCGCAACGGCGCCGACGTGTTGCTCAAGGGACTCGTCGGGGCAGTCGCGGGTCCGTACGCCGGGCTGGCCTTGGGCGTACTGCTCATCGGCGGCAGCCTGTGGCTGGTCGCGCGCGACTTGCGCACGCACCGCGGCGGGCTGCGCATAGCGGTGTTCGGCGGGATGGCGCTCGAGTCGATCGTGCTGGCGCTCGCCTTCGGCGTCGTCGTCGGCGTGATCACGGCCCAGCTCCTCGGCGCGCTCGACGTCCTCGCGGTGGTGGCGCCCGGCACCGACGCCGGCACGGCGGCCTTCGTGCCGAGCGCCTTGGCGCCGCCGCCCAGCGCGCCGGGATTGGTGGGAGCGGGGTGGTGGGCGCAGTTCATGGTGTCGCTCGGTGCGGGACTCTACGAGGAGCTGCTCTTCCGCGTCGTATTGGTGTCGGCGCTCGCCTGGGGTGGTCGCGCCGTGTTCGGCTGGCGCCCCACCGCTGCCGCCGCGGTGGCAGTCGTCGTGTCGGCCTTGGTGTTCTCGGCGTTCCACTACGTGGGGCCGTACGGCGACCGCCTGGAGCTGCGGTCGTTCGCATTCCGGGTGGTGGCGGGGCTGTTCTTCAGCGCGCTGTATGTGTTGCGCGGCTTCGGGATCACGGCGTGGACGCACGCCTTGTACGACGTGTTCCTGTTGGCGCTGTAAGGCCCGTGACCGGGCGGAAGCCGATGGATTTAGGGGGCTCCCGACCCTACCCCTGACCCTGACCCTCACCCTGACCCTCACCCTGACCCTCACCCTGCAACGGGTGCGCCGGCTGGAACCCGTGTGCAGTGGGACGGCGTCGAAGGCATACACCCGTTGCAGGGTCAGGGTCAGGGTGAGGGGCAGATCTGCCGCGACGGCTCCCGGGAGTTTCCTCCAGCCGCGCCACCCCGCGATATTCCAGCCCATGCCTCCCGCCCGCGTCCCGGTCGCCCCGTGAGCGACACCCCGCTCTCCAGTGCGCCCAGCCCACCCGAGACGGGCCACGCGCCCCGAGCGCGTGGCCTGCCGCTCGCGGTCGCCGAACACTCGATGGTCGTCGGGCGCACGGCGCGCTACGCCACGCTCGGCCGCCGCTCGGCCGAGCTCCGCGAGCTCTGGTACGTCTGTCACGGGTACGGCCAGCTGGCCGGGGCCTTCGTGCGCCACTTTGCCGTGCTCGACGACGGTACGCGGCTCGTGGTCGCGCCCGAGGCGCTCTCCCGCTTCTACGTGGCCGCAGACATGAGCAAGCACGCGGAGGCGCCGGTCGGGGCGACCTGGATGACGCGCGAGGCACGCGAGTCGGAGATTGCCGACTACGTCGCCTACCTCGACGCGCTCCACGCGCGGATCACGGCGGAGGTGGCGGAAGCCGGTGCCGACGCGGGAGCGCTCGCGGTGCGCGTGCTCGGCTTCTCGCAGGGCGCGGCCACCGCCTCGCGGTGGGTGGTCCGCGGGAGCGTTCGCGCCCGCGATCTCGTGCTGTGGGGCGGACTGCTGCCGGCCGACGCCGGCGCGCCGGGACGCGACGTTGGAGCGGCGCTGGGTGCGCTTCGGATCACGGCCGTGGTGGGCGATCGCGACGAGTTCGGCACGCCAGAGCGGCTCGCCGAGCAGGAGGCACTCCTCGGCCGCCTCGGGCTCGAGTATCGGCGCCGTGGCTTCGCCGGCGGTCACCGGCTCGATCGCGTGACGCTGGCCGCACTGGCCGCGGACCTCCGCGACGGGCGGTGGTGACGATATGACATCGCCCTCGCCGTATCCCACGGGCGTGCCGCGCACGCCAACGACGCTGCCCGCGATCCCGACGCCGGTGGCCGTGCGTCCCGTGCGGCACCCTGCCATGGTCGTCCTCCGGCTCTCCGCGTGGGGGGTGGCTGCGGTCATCGCGCTGGCGAGCGTCGCGATTTTCCTCTACATGCATCGCGGCGACGTGGAGGGTGCCCGACGCGCGGCGGCCGAGGAGCTACGCCTCGCGGTCGAGCCGGACGAGCAGATCGTCTTCGCCGCGCACGTCGTGCAGCGACACTGGTGGGACTACTTCCGTGAGACGCAGGGGGTGCTCGCCGCGACGGACCGGCGACTCCTTTTTCTCGGCGTCGCGCCTCGCGAGATCGTGACTCCGGATCCGGGTCCGCAGCTCTTCGAGGTGAAGGCGTTCCCGTACGACCATCGCATCGGCATCCGCCGCGGTCGCGTGTTCCTCGGAACCTCGCGGGGGGTCGTGCTGCGCACCGAGGCGGGCAAGGAGTCCTTCGCGGTCGCCTCGGACGACCGCCCCGAAATGGACGGCGTGCTCACGACCGTCCGAGTCATCCAGACGGCGCTGCGGGCCGCCGCCGAGCGCGAGCGCCGGGCCCAGACGTTCGCCGCGTGGTCGGGCCGGCGCCCGGTGTACCACCGCGTCCAGCGTGGCGAAGCGCTCATCTCCATCGCCCAGCAGTACGGTACGACTCCGGAGCTCATCAAGGCCTGGAACGCCCTGCCGCGCGACATCGTCAAGGTCGGGCAGCGGCTCCTCGTCAAGCCGGGCATGTAGCGAGGTGGCCTCTCCGGCGCCTCGACGCCCGCGGAGCGGAACGGCTCGTGCCAGGAACTGAGCTGTTCTCGCTGGGTACCTTTGGCTCCGCCGGCGTCTCGCGGACCGGCTCGGTTCCGTCCCACGACTCGATGACATGAATCAAACCTGGCTCTGGGGCGGCTTCCTCGCCTTCATCCTCGCGATGCTCGCGCTGGACCTCGGTGTGTTCAATCGGAAGGCGCACACCGTCTCCGCGAAGGAAGCCGGCACCTGGAGCGCGGTGTGGGTCAGCCTCGCGGTGCTCTTCGGCCTCGGCGTCGGCTACTTCCAGGGCCAGCAGAAGGCGCTGGAGTTCTTCGCCGGGTACCTGGTGGAGGAAGCACTCAGCGTCGACAACCTGTTCGTCTTCATCCTCATCTTCTCGTACTTCCGGGTACCGCCCAGGCTCCAGCACCGCGTGCTGTTCTGGGGGATCCTCGGCGCTCTCGTCATGCGCGGCGTGATGATCGCCGCCGGCGCGCTCCTGATCGAGCGCTTCCACTGGGTCATCTACGTCTTCGGGGCGTTCCTCATCTTCACCGGGATCCGCATGGCGACCCACGACGAGACCGACATCGAGCCCGAGTCGAATCCGGTCATCCGCCTGGTGCGGCGCCTCGTGCCGGTCAGCGACCGGTACCGCGGACATCACTTCTTCGTGCGCGAGCCGCGGGGCCCGTCGGGCGCCGTGCGTCTCGTGGCTACGCCGCTCTTCATCGTGCTGGCGCTCGTCGAAACCACGGACCTGGTCTTTGCCGTCGACTCCATCCCCGCGGTCTTCGGCGTCACACGCGATCCGTTCATCGTCTACACGTCGAACGTCTTCGCCATCCTCGGCCTCCGCTCGCTGTACTTCCTCCTCGCCGGGGTGATCGAGCGGTTCCACTACCTGAAGCTCGGGCTCGCCGTGGTGCTCGTGTTCGTGGGCGCGAAGATGCTGGCATCGAAGTTCGTGGAAATTCACATCGCCATCTCGCTCGGCGTGATCGCGACGATTCTCGGCGCCGCCGTCGTCGCGTCGCTCCTCTATCCGAAGGAAGCCACCGAGCACTGTCCCGTGGAGCCCGATCACTTCCGGGGCGCGAGCAACGACGGCGGGGGTGAAAACGCGGGCGGCGACTCGGAGCCGGCGAGGTCGCCGGGCGCCCGCAATGGCGCGGCGAGCCAGGCGTCCGGGGCGACAGGCGAGCCGCCAACCGCCGCCAACGACGCCACCGCTCCCCGGCCGAGCGAGCCAGCCGAGCGGGCCTGACCGGCCGACGAGCCACTGAGGCTTAAGCGCGAATCGGCCGGTCGGCTGCCCGATCGGTTGCCCGATCGGTTGCTCCGAGACCGCCCCCGGCGTCTTCGCACGACGGCCGTGCGCCCGGTCACCGCCGAGACCGTGCCTGGCCCCGATCCTTCCGTGGTGCCACTTTCACAGTCGGTGCTGCGCGGTTATGCGCCAAGCGAGCCCCCGACCGTGGACCCTCCCCACCCGGCACCCACTCAGAGCGCCACTCATGAACACTATCCTCGATATCGTCACGCAGCAGCTCGGCGGGAGCAATCTCGGCCAGATCAGCCGCCAGATCGGAGCCGACGAGACTAGGACCCAGAGCGCCATCGCCATGGCCCTGCCCGTCCTGATCGGCGCGATGGCCCGCAACGCGTCAGACCCTGCCGGCGCGGCCGCGCTCGACCGCGCCCTCCAGAACCACGACGGCAGCGCCCTGGACAACCTCGGGTCGCTCCTCGGCCGCGGCACGAACGCTCGTGCGGGCGCGGGAATCCTCGGCCACATCCTCGGCGGTAAGCGGGCGCCGGTGGAGCAGGGGATCGGGCAGGCGACCGGGCTCACGTCGCAGCAGGTCGGGAAGCTGCTCATCGTGCTCGCGCCCATTGTCATGGCCGCGCTGAGCCGGATGCGGCAGCAGCGCGCCGCCGGCGGAGCCGAGGCTCCGGGCGTCGACGCGGTGCTCCAGCAGGAACAGCAGGAAGTGGCGCGTCGCGCACCGGACGCCGGCGGGCTCGCCGGGATCCTCGACAAGAACGACGACGGGAGCATCGTCGACGACCTGGCGCGGATGGCGCCCGGGATGCTCGGCGGATTGTTCGGGGGCGGCGCGGGGGGCCGTTCATGAGTCACCGGCACGCCCGGCGCGGCGCCCCGGCCCGCGCACTCCTCCATTTCGCGGTGGTCGGGGCACTGGCGACCGCCGTCCCGGCGCATGCTGCCGCCCAGGGAACGCTGTCGATTCCGGTCGGGAACCCGATTCGCGTTCGGTCGGCGCCATTCACGGGCGCCGGTTACGCCGCGTGGGCGACCCGCGACACGCTGACCATGATCGTCTCGCGGCAGGCCACGCCGATCCGGCTCCCTCTCGCCAGCGTCACGTCGCTCGAGGCCCGCATCCAGAACACCCCGCGGCGGAGCGCGCTCCGCCGCGGGATCATGGGGTTTCTCGCGGGCACTGCCGTGTGGGGTCTCTCCCACGCCTTCGTGGATTACGAAGCTGTGTACCCGTACCAGAAGGGCTACACTAGCTTGACGCGTGGGGGCGCGTTCGCGCTTTACGCCGGCACCGGCACCGCGCTCGGCGCTGCGTGGGGCGCGCTGCGCCCGGGCAGCCGGTGGGAACGCGCGCGCCCACCCGTCCGCGTCTTCGTGTTCGAGCCCTAGGGGGCCGCACGGCGCCGACGGAGCCCCACCGCGCCGGCGGCTGTCCGAGTGGAGGGACATGGGTTCGTCTCCGCCGGCGCACAGCTCGGCCCGCCTGCGGCCGTCAGCAGGAGCGTAAGCTGCTGCTGCAGAATACGTTGCGCGCTCGGGTCCGGTCGGCACCGGCCGTGCCTTTCCGACCGGTAACCTCCAACCGCCGGTCCCCATGAAGCGTCTCGCCGCCTTCCTCCTCTGTTGCCCGGCGCCACTCGTCGCGCAGGGCTTCGTCGTGGCGCCCTACGTCGCCCAGAATCGCTCGCTGCCGGGCACGCCGTCGCTCGTCGGGCTGTCGCTCGGAACCTACCGGTCGGCGCTCGGGCTGCGCGTCGGTGCTGGGCTCGGGGCTGGCCAGGGGAGCTTCGCCGGCGGCACGACCGGCGGCGATGCCTGGACGGCGGAC
>Ga0307416_100001243_pt1 | contig 13741 bp, 13 predicted proteins | sample DK1Cmetagenome_2_FD_203821 | JGI IMG/M metagenome (GOLD analysis project Ga0307416, IMG submission 203821) | Maize rhizosphere microbial communities from greenhouse at UC Davis, California, United States - DK15-C-3 | ecosystem: Host-associated > Plants > Roots > Rhizosphere > Soil | place...
CGGTCCCCATCGAGGTCGACGGCCTTCGCGGCCTCCTCGGCCTTGATCGGGTCGTCGACGACGGGCTCGGTCTCGCACGTATCGTCGATGTCGTTGCCGTTCAGGTCGACGAACGCGGCGACCATCCCGATCGGGGTCTCGGTGGTCTGTGCCACCCGGCCCGCTGCGAACGCGACGATGATCAGTGTCGCGAGCAGGACCCAGATGGGCGCCAGCCCATGGGCGCGAAGAGCGTGAAACACCGTGTCCCTTCTCCCTTCCCCCGGAGTCAGGCGTCTGCCGGCGATCGCCGGATGAGTACGGGTCGAGTATCGCGGCGTCCCGTATGGGGTGCGACCCTGACCATCGTCCCGGCGTCGTGAGGTGGTGTACGGTCCAGTGTCCTGCAGACGGTGTCGAGGGTCAACGACGACGAGAGGAGCGACGACGCGGGCTATCCTCCGGCCTATGTCGAGCGAGCTCCCGGCGACCACGCATACGGTCGTCATCGCTTCCGGCCATGCCGGGCTGATCATGAGCCGCCTGCTCCGACACGCCGGGCGCGAGCACGTGGTCCTCGAGCGGCGAACGACGCTCGGGGGTGGATGGCAGGACCGGTGGGACGCGTTCCGACTCGTGTCCCCGAACTTCCCGGAGGTCACCGACCTCGATCTCGCGGCCGAAGGCATCTCGACCGTGGTCTGGACGACGGGGTACGCGTCCGACTACGACTGGCTCCGCGTCCCCCTGGAGCGCGAGCACGGCGTCCCGAAGCACCTCCGCGGCAGCACCGACGTCCCCGGCCTGACGTTCATCGGGATGCTCTTCCAGCTCGACAACGGCTCTGCCAACCTGACCGGCGTCGCCCGGGACGCCGAGTACCTCGCCTCACGCTGGGAAGGTGTCTAGCTCCGAGGCGTCGCGCACCACGCGGGCCGCGACTTCGCGGCAGGTCTCCGGGTCGAACCCGTTGCGGGCCAGCAGGGCATAGGCCCTCTCCCGACGCCGCCGCGGGTCGCCGATCCGCTCGAGCGTCCGAGCGTACTTCTCGATGAGGCGCTCCGCTGCCGTCCGATCCGGGGGTGACGTATCGGCGCCTTCTGTCGCTCGTCGCTCCTCGACCACACGGTCGACGAGGCTGCGGTCGATCCCCTTCAGGCGTAGCTCATCGCGGAGTGCCCGCTCGCCACGGGGCCGCGCGCGATCGCGGGACTCGACCCAGGCGCGCGCGAAGGCCTCGTCGTCGAGCATGCCGAGATCCCCGAGTCGCGCGATCGCGCCATCGACGAGTTCGCGGCGATAGCCCGCGCTCGTGAGCCGGCGACGGACCTCGGCGACGGATCGGGACCGCGCCTCGAGGAAGCGCGCCGCTGCATCAAGGACGACCTCGGGATCCTCGACCGCGGCGCGTCGCTCCCGCCGTTCGGTGTAGGTTTCCCGGCGCCGCTGCCCCATCTCGGGGTCGCTATTCCGCCTCTTCGATGCCTTCGACGGGGATCGGCGTCTCGTTGATCTTGCCGCGGATGCGGCCCTCGATATCGGCCGCGATCTCCGGGCTCGTCTTCAGGAACTCCTTGGCCGCCTCGCGACCCTGGCCGAGCCGCGTCTCGCCGAAGTTGAACCACGCGCCGGTCTTCGTCACGACGTCCATCGCGACGCCGACGTCGAGCAGCCCGCCCTCCTTGGACACGCCCTCGCCGTACATCACGTCGAACTCGGCGACCCGGAACGGCGGCGCGACCTTGTTCTTCACGACCTTGACGCGCACCCGGTTGCCGACCGATTCGGTGCCGGTCTTGATCGTCTCGACGCGCCGGATGTCGAGCCGGACCGAGGCGTAGAACTTGAGCGCGCGACCACCGGGCGTCGTCTCCGGGTTGCCGAACATCACACCGATCTTCTCGCGCAGCTGGTTGGTGAAGACGAGCGCGGTGTTGGAGCGCGAGACCGCACCGGTGAGCTTGCGCAAGGCCTGGCTCATGAGCCGTGCCTGGATGCCGACGAACGAATCGCCCATCTCGCCCTCGATCTCGGCACGCGGCACGAGCGCGGCGACCGAGTCGACCACGACGCAATCGATGCCGCCGGAGCGGATGAGGGTCTCGGTGATCTCGAGCGCCTGCTCGCCGGTGTCCGGCTGAGACACGAGCAGCTCATCGACGTTGACGCCGCATGCGCGAGCGTATGCCGGGTCGAGCGCGTGCTCGACATCGATGAAGGCGACGACGCCGCCGCGGTGCTGCGCCTCAGCCAGCACGTGCTGGCAAACGGTCGTCTTGCCCGACGACTCGGGTCCGAAGATCTCGGTGATCCGGCCGCGCGGGATGCCGCCCACGCCGAGCGCCAGGTCGAGCGCGATCGATCCGGTCGGGATCGAGTCGACCGCCTGCCTCTCGGCCGAGCCGAGCTTCATGATCGCGCCGCGACCGAACTGCTTCTCGATCGTCGACAACGCGGCGTCGACCGCCTTGGTCCGTTCCGCGACCGCCCGCTCCGCCGCGCGCTCGTCCGTCATCGCCATCCGTTCGTCACGCTCCTCATCGATCGATCCGATCCGTCAGCGGAGCCTTGCCCGGTGGCGTCCGTACGGCCGGTCAGGCCTCGTCTTCCGTGTCGTCCTCGACTACCGGCTTTTCCTTGCGCGGCTTGCGGATCACCTCGACGTTCTGCGGTGGCTCCGAGAGCGGCGCGAGACTCGGTTGGGCGAGCTTGGCCTTCGGCTTCTTCTTCTGTTCCTTGCGCGGTCGATCCCGAGAGCCCATCGCGTCGCCTCCGCGTCCACATCGAGCGTACCGACGGATCCTTCACGCAGACTGCTCGGCGACTTCACTGCCAGTCAATCGGCCCGCGCGTGAGCGCAGTCCAGACATCTCGGCGGGGAAGGTGCCGGCCCCGATCGAGGCTCGGATCCTGGCCATGAAGTCTAGGGTGAAGGTGAGGTTGTGACAAGTCGCGAGACGGTACGCGAGGAGCTCCTTGGCGCGGACCAGATGGGCCAGATAGGCTCGCGAGAACCGCCGGCAGAGCAGGCAGGGACAGTCCTCCTGGACCGGACCGGGATCGTCCAGGAACGCCCGATTGCGGAGGTTCAACCGACCACCCGGCACCCACAGTTGCCCGTTCCGTGCCACGCGCGCCGGCAGGACGCTGTCGAACAGGTCGATGCCCCGGTGGACGGCCTCGAGCAGGTCGGCCGGCGAGCCGAGCCCCATCAGGTACCGCGGTCGCGGGTCGTCGCCCAGCGCCGGGACGGCGATATCGAGCGTGGCATCGCGCTCCTCCGGCGTCTCATCGCCCGCCAGGCCGCCGATGCAGATGCCGTCGAACGGCAACGACGCGATGAACCGCGCCGACGCTCCGCGCAACTCCGGGTCGAGCCCGCCCTGGACGATGCCGAACATCGCCTGGTCGGTGCGGGTATGCGCGGCGAGCGACCGCTCCGCCCATCGATGCGTCCGGGCGGTCGCATCCGCGACCTCCGCGCGGGGCGAGCTCGGGAACACGGGCTGGTCGAAGGCGACTGCCACATCCGACCCGAGCGCCTCTTGCACCGATGTCGCGTGCTCGGGCGTGAAGCGATGGACGGTCCCGTCGAGATGGGAGCGGAAGGTCACCCCGTCGTCATCGACCACCCGCAGGTCACCGAGCGACACGACCTGGAAGCCACCCGAGTCGGTAAGTATCGGGCGATCCCAGTCCATGAACCGATGCAGCCCACCCAGCCGCGCGATCCGTTCGTGGCCGGGCCGCAGGTACAGGTGGTACGTATTGGCGAGGATGATCGAGGCGCCGGCGTCCTTCAGGTCGTCCGGGGAAAGCGCCTTCACCGTCGCGTTGGTGCCGACCGGCATGAACTGCGGCGTCTCGACCGCGCCATGCGGCAGCGTCAGCAGTCCGGTCCGGGCCCGCGTCGCCCCGTCGAGAGGTGGCGGGGTCGTGACCTCGAAGCGCGTCGACGACGAGACGAAGGGAGCCGTCACGCCTCCGCCGTGTCGTGCGGCGGGTCGATGGGCGCCCCGTCTGCCGCATCCACCGGCTCGTCCCACAGGCCGGGCATCGATCCATCCGATCGGCGTGGCGGGGGGATCTCGTAGCCGAGCTGGGACAGGTGTGCGCGGCCGAGATCGGTCGCGATCCGGCCTTGCGGCGTGCGATCGATGAACCCGAGCCGGAGCATGAACGGCTCGTGGACGTCCTCGATCGTGTCGACCTCCTCGGACAACACCGCGGCCAGTGCCGCGACCCCGACCGGGCCCGAGGCGAATTTCTGGACGATCGCGGCCAGGAGCTTGCGGTCCGCAGAATCGAGGCCCTCGTCATCGATCTCCATGCGCCGCATCGCCTCACGCGCGGTCCCCTCGTGGACCCGACCATCGCCGTGGACCTGGGCGTGGTCGCGGACGCGTTTGAGGAGGCGGTTCACGATCCGTGGCGTGCCCCGCCCGCGCCGGGCGATGGCGCGGGTAGCGGCCTCGTCGATCGGCACGTCGAGGATCTCGGCCGAACGGTCGACGATCTGGGCCAGCTCGTCTTCGGTGTAGAAGTCGAGGCGGTAGGTGGCGCCGAAGCGGTCACGCAACGGGGAGCTGATGCGGCCCGCGCGGGTCGTCGCACCGACGACCGTGAACGGCTTCAGGCTGAGCCGAAGGCTTCGGGCCGATGGCCCCTTGCCGATCATCACGTCGAGCGCGTAGTCCTCCATCGCCGGATACAGGATCTCCTCGACCGCCCGATTGAGCCGATGCACCTCGTCGATGAACAGGACGTCGCGCTCGTCCAGGGAGGTGAGGATCGCGGCGAGGTCGCCGGCCCGTTCGATCGCCGGGCCCGACGTGTATCGGACGTTCACCCCCAGCTCGCGGGCGACGATGGTGGCCAGCGTCGTCTTGCCGAGGCCCGGCGGGCCGTAGAGGAGGATGTGGTCGGCCGCCTCTCCCCTGCCCTTCGCGGCCTGGAGCAACACCGACAGGTTCGATTTGACCTCAGCCTGGCCGATGTACTCGCCCAGCGTCTTCGGTCGAAGCGACCCTTCGACGACGGGATCCTCGGGTTCCTCGAGATCGGCGGACAGGATGCGCATGCTCGTGACGTCGTCGACCATCGCGCCCGATGGTAGCACAGCGGCAGCCTATTTCGTACGGATGTTCTAGGTCGCCGCAGGTCCTCGCGAGGCACACTGGAGGACATGCCCGAGCTCCTCCGACTCGCCGCCTTCACGACCGACCCGATCGGCGGCAACCCGGCCGGCGTCTGGATCGGCGACACGCTGCCGCCTGCCGATGAGATGCAGCGGATCGCCGGCGAGGTCGGCTATTCCGAGACGGCGTTCCTCGCGCCCGACGGCTCCGGCGAGCCGGGTCGATTGCGGATCCGCTACTTCAGCCCGGCCAAGGAGATCGACTTCTGCGGGCACGCGACGATCGCCTCCGGCGTCGCGCTCGCCGAGCGTGGCTGGCCGACGTCCATGGTGCTGCGGACGAACGACGGCGTCGTCGACCTCGATGTGGACCGGGATGCCGAGGGTCGATATCGATCGACGCTCAGGTCGGTCGAGCCGTGGGTCCGCGAGTTCCCGGACGGTGTGCTCGATCGTTTGCTTGCGTTGCTCGACTGGCGCCGTGTCGATCTGGACCCCGCGTTGCCCCCGATGCTCGCGTACGCCGGTGTCCGCCACCCGATCATCGCCGTCCGCGACCTTGCCACGCTCGGCCGGATGACCTACGACTTCGAATCGATGCGCGCGCTGATGCTCGAGCACGACCTGACCACCATCCAGCTCATCTGGCGAGAGGGCCCGCTGCGGTTCCATGCGCGCGATCCGTTCGCGGCGGGAGGTGTCGTGGAGGACCCCGCGACCGGCGCGGCCGCTGCGGCGCTCGGTGCCTACCTCCGCGAGGTCGGCGAGATCACCGTCCCGGCCGAGTTCGAGATCATCCAGGGCGTCGAGATGGGCCGGCCGAGCCTGCTGACGGTCAGCCTGGTCAAGGGCGATCCGCGAGTGCGGGTCTCGGGAACCGCGGTGCCGATCCCGTAGGACACGGTTCTCTGACCCCCACCAGAAAGATCCGGGCGGCCTAGCCCCCTACTCCCGCAGCAGGCTCCGCAGCGCCGCCTTGACCCGCTCCTCGAGCGTGCCGCCGATCGTCGCGTCGGCAAGGGCGGTGCGCGAGGCCGACCGCGCCTCGGCCAGCGAGTAGCCGAGGGCCTGCAGCGCGGCCACCACCTCGGTCTCGGCCCCTCCCCGCGTCCCGACCGCGCCCGCCTCGACGGCGGCCACACCCGCCGCAGCGACCTTCTCCTTCAGCTCGAAGATCACCCGCTCGGCGAGCTTCTTGCCGATGCCCGGGATCGACACGAGGACCGCCTGGTCACCGGTCATGATCGCCAGCTGCAGGTCGGCGGTCGGTCGTGAGCCGACGATCGCCAGGGCGACCTTCGGCCCGACTCCGGTGACGGTCAGCAGCAGGTTGAAGAACCCGAGCTCCTCCGGCGTCCGGAAGCCGTACAGCGCCTGCTGATCCTCCCGGATCAGGTGGAATGTGTGCAGCTTGAGCTTGCTGCCGGCGGCGGCCGCGACCAGCACGGATGGTGGCGTGAAGACCCGATACCCGATGCCGCCGACCTCGATGACGAGGGAGTCGGCGATGATCGCCCCGACCACGCCCTCGACCGACGCGATCACGGCGCCGGGCTAGGAGGCGTTGCGCTTGGCGGCGCGGATCTCGGCCGCTTCACGGGCGATCGCCTCGCGCACCGCCCGCTCGTACCCAGACCCACCACGGGCGATCGGCGCGACTGCCGCCCGGTCCATCACTGGCGACAGCCGCCCCGACTCGCCCTCACGCGCACTGTGCGCGCCCCACACCGCGATCGCCAGGGCATCGGCGGCGTCGTCGGGTCGTGGTAGCTCGGTCATCCCGAGCACGAGCTGGACCATCCGCTGGACCTGCTCCTTGTCGGCCGCGCCGTAGCCCGCCACCGCCGACTTGACCTCGTTCGGCGTCGCCTCGACGACCGGCACGCCGTGCTGCGCGGCCGCGAGCAGCACCACGCCCCGCGCCTGCCCCACGCCGAACGCCGTCTGGGCATTGCGCGAGAAGAACAGGCGCTCGATGGCCGCCACCGCCGGCTGGTGCGTCTCGAGGAGCTCGTCCACCAGCGCGTGGACCGCCAGCAACCGCTCCGGCAGCGCGGTATCCGGCGAGGTGACGAGGCACCCGTGATCGACCGCGCGCAGCCGTCCCCGACTCGACTCGACGATCCCGTATCCCAGCGCGGCGGTCCCCGGGTCGATCCCCAGGATGATCACCCGGCGACCTCGGCGAACAACTCCTCGGGGATGTCGAAATTGGCGGTCACGCGCGACACGTCGTCGAGGTCCTCGAGCTGCTCGACGAGCCGGAGCGCCTGGCGCGCCCGGGCCTCGTCCAGCTCGACGGTCTGCTTGGCGATCATCGCCGACTCGGCCGACTCGACCGCGACGCCGGTCCCTTCCAGCGAGGCGCGCACGCGCTCGAGATCGCCCGGCGACGTATAGATCTCGATGGCCTCGTCGTCGCTATCGACGTCTTCGGCGCCGGCATCGATGGCCGCCAGCGCGACCTCGTCAGCATCGACGCCGTTGCGAGCGATCGTGATCAAGCCCCGCGGCTCGAACTGCCAGGCGACGGCTCCCGAGCCGGCGAGCTGCCCGCCAGCTTTAGTGAACATCGAGCGGACCTCGGCGGCCGTCCGATTGCGGTTGTCCGTCTGGGCCTCGACGAGGACCGCCACGCCGCCAGGGCCGTAGCCCTCGTAGACGATCTCCTCGAACTGCTCGGCCTCACCGCCACCAGTCGCCTTGTCGATCGTGCGCTTGATGTTGTCGGCCGGCATGTTGACGGAACGCGCCTTCTCGATGGCGAGCCGAAGCCGGTAGTTCGCATCAGGATCACCGCCGCCGAGGCGCGCCGCGACGGCGATCTCGCGCGCGACCTTGGTGAAGAGGGCCCCCCGCTTGGCGTCGTTCGCGCCCTTCTGGCGCTTGATGGTCGACCACTTGGAATGACCTGACATCGCGGGCGGGAGTATAGCCGACTATGATGGCCCGACCCCCACTCCGAGGCCCTGTTCCGGCACCTTCCGACAGCGCAGGAGGACCGTCGACCCGATGACGATGAAGAGCGTCGACCTGCCCCATCTCCGGAGCGTCGTCCTGGCAGGTCACGCCGGCGGCGGCAAGACGACGCTCGCCGAGCAGCTGCTCTTCAAGGCCGGGGCGATCCCGCGGCTCGGCAAGGTCGACGACGGGACGGCGCATCTCGTTTTCGAGCCCGAGGAGCAGAAGCGGCGCGAGTCGCTGAGCCTCGCGGTCGGCACGTTCGAGCACGACGGTACCCGTATCTCGCTGGTCGATACGCCGGGGTATCCCGACTTCATCGCCGACATGATCGAGGGCTTCGCGGCGGTCGATGGCGCGCTGTTCGTCGTCGACGCCTCGGCAGGCATCGAGGCGGGCCTCGAACAGGCGGTCGCGCTCGGCCGCTCGACCGGTCGGGCCGCGTGCTTCTTCATCAATAAGTCCGACCGTGAGAACGCGGACCCGGCGGCGACACTCGACGCGCTTCGCGCGACCTTCGGCGACAAGATCGCCCCGCTCCAGATCGCGATCGGCGCCGCCGAGTCGTTCAGCGGCTACGTCGACCTCGTCCACCGCAAGGCGTACCAGTTCGACGGCACGAAGGAGACCGAGGTCCCGATCCCCGACGACCTCAGCGGCGAGGTCGACAAGCGACGCGACCAACTGCTGGCGGCCGCCGCCGAGGCGGATGACGACGTCCTCGTGAAGTACCTCGAGGGCGAGGAGGTGTCCGACCCCGAGCTCGAGGCGTGTCTGCGCAAGGGCGTCAAGGAGAGCGTGCTCGCGCCGGTCCTCGTCGGCTCGGCGATCAAGGGCATCGGCCTCCAGGCGCTGCTCGACGCCTTTACGCGCTACCTCCCCTCCCCGGCCGACGAGGCGCCGGTCACGGCGCTCGACAAGGCCGGGGCCACCGTCGAAGTCCCGGCCGACGAGAACGGCCCGCTCCTCGTTCGGGTGTTCAAGACGACCGCGGACCCGTTCGTCGGCCGGCTCACATACCTGCGGGTCCTGTCGGGCACGCTCAAGTCGCAGGCCCACGTCTGGAACAGCACACGGGATGAGGACGAACGGATCGGGCAGCTGCTGCTGCTCCACGGCAAGGAGCAGGAGCCCATCGGCGAGTTGAAGGCCGGCGAGATCGGGTCTGTCGCCAAGTTGGCCGTCACCGAGACCGGCGACACGCTGGCGACCAAGGAGAAGCCGCTCCGACTGCCGCCGCTCGACTTCCCGGCGCCGGCGCTCGTCGCCGCGATCGAGCCCGTGTCCAAGCAGGACCTCGACAAGATGGGCCCGGCCCTCGCCCGGCTGCTCGAGGAGGACCCGACGGTCCGTCTCGAACGCACGGAGACCGGCGAGCAGACGCTGCGAACGATGGGCGAGGCCCACACGGCGGTGATCCTCGAACGGCTCAAGCGCAAGTTCGGCGCCGCCATCCAGACGCACATGCCGAAGGTGCCGTACAAGGAGACGATCCGCGGCACGACCAAGGTCCATGGGCGCTACAAGAAGCAGACCGGCGGCCACGGCATGTTCGGCGACGTGTGGCTCGAGCTGGAGCCGAATCCAGACGGCGGCGTCGAGTTCGCCGAGAAGATCGTCGGCGGATCCGTGCCGAAGGGCTTCTTCCCGGGCGTCGAAAAGGGCATCCGCGAAGCCGCCGCCGAGGGCGTTCTCGCCGGCTACCCGCTGTCCGACTTCAAGGCGACGCTCTATGACGGCTCGTTCCACACGGTCGACTCGAACGAGCTGTCGTTCAAGATCGCCGCGTCGATGGCGCTCAAGGACGGCGTCCAGCAGGCAAAGCCGGCGCTGCTCGAGCCGATCATGCTGGTCGAGATCCGGATCCCCGAGGCCTACATGGGCGAAGTCAACCGCGACCTCAACGGCCGGCGCGGTCGGGTGCTTGGCATGGACAGTCAGGACGGAGTGCAGATCATCACGGCCCACGTCCCGCAGGCCGAGTTGTTCTCGTACGCGACAGAGCTGCGGTCGCTGGCCCAGGGTCGTGGCACGTTCACCGCCCAGCTCGATCACTACGAGGACGTGCCGACGCACCTTGCCGAGAAGGTCATCGCCGAGCACCGCAAGACCGGGGAGGCCGGGCACGGCGGGCACTGACCCGCCCGACCCGCGACGACGGCCATGGGGGATGAGCCGCCGATCGAGATGAACCCGGGGCCGTCCCTGGCGCCCGTGCCGGAACCCGACGCGCCGCCGTCAGCCGCCCCGCCGCCCGTCCACTGGCCGACCTCGGGCGGCAGACTCCTGCGCTGGATCTTCTTCGCCGGCGGCGTCCTCGGGTTGGCGCTCGGGGCGATCGGCGCCCGGTCCGCGGCGATCCTCAGCGGCCGCATCGACCCGGACCTGGTCACCATCCCGGAGCTGCAAGCGTTCGCGCTGGCGGCGGCGTCGATGCTACTGGGCCTGGCTCTCGTGGCAGGCGCGGCGGTCGTCACTGGGCGTCGATGGGCAGGGCTGATGCGCGCTGCGCTGGTCGCCATGACCGACGAGGAGCCGCTTCTCGAGCCGGTGCTCCGCACCGGCCGCCTGGCCCTTGGCCTGGCTGTCGGCGGCCTGGCGCTCGTCGCCGTGGGCGCGCTCCTGCTGCTCCTCCCGTTCGGTCGGGACGGCGCGCGGGTCGCGTGGGCGGTGCTGGCGCTTGGCGGTCTGCTCCTGCCGATCGCAGCCGCTCTGCTCATCTGGCTCATCGGCGACATCGAACGGCGCGAGGCGCTGCTCATCCACGCCCTCTATCCGTGGCAGCCGGCGCCCGGTGAGCGCGACCGGCGGTGGCCGATCGCGGTCATGGCCGCGCTGGCCGTCGTGGCGGTCCTCCCACCGGCCGCCAACGTCCCGTACCTGTTCTCCGAGCACACCTGCCAGGCGAGTACGCTCGAGTGCCGCTGGATCCTGGTCCAGGCCGACCAGATCGCGAACGACCCGCGCGGCCAGACGACGCTGCTCGCATACGGTCTCCATCGTGCCGAGAGCAGCGTCGAGACGGGCAGGACGGCGAGGGGCACGCTCGTCATCGCGACCGGTGGACCCGGCGTCAGCGGGATCGCGAGCGCCGATCACACCATGGCCCGGCTCGGCGCCGAGCTGACCGATGCCTTCGATGTCATCTTCTTCGATACGCGCGGGGTCGGCGAGTCGGGCTATGTCGATTGCCCCCAGGCCAGCGGTCACTACCAGACGTCGCTGACGTTCGAGTCCACGGCCGGCGTCATCGAGGACTTCGTGGAGTCCTGCATGACCGAGACCGGCGTCCGCCCGGACGACCTTGCGCAGTACGGCAGCGCGCACATCGCCGAGGACATCGAGACGATCCGGCGCGACCTGGGCGTCGATCGCATCGCGCTGTATGCGGAGAGCTACGGGACGCTCGCCGCGCAACGGTATGCCGTGGCGCATCCGGACCACCTTTCCGCGCTCATCCTCGACGGCGCCATCGACATCGCCCAGCCGACGGACGCGTCATGGATCGAGGCGACCCGCGGCTTCGACGACGTCCTGGGGCGGACGCTGGCGACGTGCGAGTCGACGCCGGGCTGCCGCTTCCACGACACGTCGGTCTGGCACAACGTCATCGATTCGCTGAAGGCCATGCCGGTCTCGCCGACCTACGCCGATGCAGAGGGCAACGTCACCGGCTGGCCGCTGACCGCGGAGATCGCACGTGACACGCTCATCAGCGCGATGTACGACAGCACCGGGCGGATGCTGGCCATGCGCGCGTTGTCGGCCGCCGAAGCCGGCGATTGGGTGCCGCTCGCGCGGCTCGTCTACAGCGGGTCGAACGTCCTCATCCCGAACGCCGTCTCCGACTTCGGCTACAACGCGACGTCATGTGCCGATCGGTACGTCGAGGGCGCCGATACCGATGCCACGCAGTACCTCGCGTGGCTGAAGCGATCGCCGTTCGCGACGTCACCGGCCGGCAGCGTGTACCTGTCGAGCGCCGCCTGCCACAGCTGGCCCCTCCCGCCATCGCGGACCGCACCGACGGCCGTGCCCGCGGCCGCCGATTTCCCGGTGGTCATCCTCGCCGCGACCGGTGACCCGATCACGCCGGCGACCCATGGCCGGCGGATCTTCGATCGGTATCGCGCCGTGGCGGACACCTATCTCGTCGAGACCGAGGACGGGCCGCATGTCACGTTCGGTCGGGGCCGGCCGTGTCCCGACGACATCGTGCTGGACCTGATCGTCCGCGGCGCCCGACCCACGGACGCGCGCACCACGTGCCCCGGGGAGATCGCCGTCCCGTATCTCGACTTCCCCGACGCCGAGCGCAGTCAGGACCCGGTGGCATTCCGCGCCGCCGCGCTCGATCTCGAGCTCCTCGCCCACCCCGACTACTGGATCTGGGACGGGGTCGAGCCGCTCGTGGTGGGCTGTCGCTACGGCGGGCGCCTCGAGGTGACGACGGAGCCCGCTTCGGTCCCGAGCGTCGAGCGCATCACGGTCGACGACTGCGCGATCGTTCGCGATGAGCCGATGGCCGGCAGCGGCACGTACCGCGGCATCGATGAGGCCGAGTTCGAGATCGATTCACCGCGGATCGCGTTCACGTATCGGATCGTCGGGGCGAACCGCTACACCAAGGAGGAGGACCACATCTCCGCCTCCTGGCGCGGCACCTACCTCGGGCGGGCCTACGATGGCCGGCGCTGAGGACGCGATCGGTCCCCAGCGCCGAGGCCTCTCCTCGGATACGACCCTCTTCGGCTAACAGGTCACCGTGCTACCGTGGTAGCACGGTAAGGCGGTGCCATGATGACGCAGTACGACAGTAGACCGAGCGGCCCGGAGTGGCGGACGCCCGACGTCGACGCCCTCCTCGATGCGATCGTGCGGCTCGAGGATCGCGACGAGGCTGCTCGCTTCCTGCGCGACCTGTGCACGCTCGGGGAGCTGCACGACCTCGGCCAGCGCTGGGCGGTCGTCCGTCTGCTCGACCAGGGTCTGCACTACGCCGAGATCTCGCGGCTGACCGGCGCGAGCACCGCGACCATCACCAGGATCGCTTCCTGGCTGAACCATGGGGAAGGCGGCTATCGGGCGATGCTCGACGCGCTCAAGCCCGCCGCCGACCGATGAGCCCGACGCCGGTCACCTTCTCGACCCCGAACCAGCCGTCGGCCTATACGTGGGAAGCGACCAACGAGGAGGTCGCGGCGCGCTACGGCGTCCCCATCGAGGAGATCGTGCGGTTCGATCTCAACACCGCGCCGACACCGCCCGAGCTCGCTCAGCGGGTGATGACGGCCGGCCGGTTCCACGTGTCGCTGTCCGAATACCCGCCGGCCGACTATCGACGCCTGGTCGAGGCGGCCGCCGCCCGGTACGGCGTCGGCACGGACGAGCTCGTGGTCGGCGCGGGGGCGGATGAGATCCTCGATGTCATCGCGAAGACCTTTCTCGTCGAGGGATCGCGCGCGGTGATCCCGACCCCGACGTACGCGATGTTCAGGGTCCTGACGGAGCAGCGAGGCGCCCTCGCCGTCCTCGTCCCGCGTCTCGGACCGAGCGAGGGCTACGCGATCGACATCCCCGCCATCCGCGAGGCGGCCCGGGATGCCGCGCTCATCTGGCTGTGCTCGCCCAACAACCCGACCGCGCAACCCGAGCCGGACGGCA
>Ga0307416_100001244_pt1 | contig 13736 bp, 11 predicted proteins | sample DK1Cmetagenome_2_FD_203821 | JGI IMG/M metagenome (GOLD analysis project Ga0307416, IMG submission 203821) | Maize rhizosphere microbial communities from greenhouse at UC Davis, California, United States - DK15-C-3 | ecosystem: Host-associated > Plants > Roots > Rhizosphere > Soil | place...
TCCTGGTCGACTCGATCAAGGACTGCTACGCCGCCCTCGGGCAGGTCCACGCCGTCTGGAAGCCGGTCCCGGGCCGGTTCAAGGACTACATCGCCATGCCCAAGTTCAACCTCTACCAGTCGCTGCACACGACCGTGGTGGGGCCCCAGGGCAAGCCGCTGGAGATCCAGATCCGGACCAAGGCCATGCACCGCACCGCCGAGTACGGGGTGGCCGCCCACTGGCGCTACAAGACCAAGGACGGCAAGCCGGCCACCGAGCAGGAGATGGGCTGGCTGCGGCAGCTGATCGACTGGCAGCGGGAGCTGTCGGACCCGCGCGACTTCATCGAGAACCTCGAGACCGACCTGTACGTCGACGAGGTGTTCGTGTTCACCCCCAAGGGCGACGTGATCCAGCTCCCGGCCGGGGCGACCCCGATCGACTTCGCCTACGCCGTCCACACCGAGGTCGGCCACCGCTGCGTCGGCGCCCGGGTCAACAAGCGGCTGGTGCCCCTGGAGCACGCCCTGGAGAACGGCGACAACGTCGAGATCTTCACCTCCAAGGCCCGGGACGCCGGGCCGTCGCGGGACTGGCTGGGGATCGTCAAGACCCCGCGGGCCCGCAACAAGATCCGCCAGTGGTTCGCCCGCGAGCGCCGCGAGGACGCCATCGAGGCCGGCAAGGACGCGCTGGTCCGGGCCATGCGCAAGGCCGGCCTGCCGCTGCAGAAGCTCACCCAGGGTGGGGCCCTGACCGCCCTGGCCGCCGACATGCGCTTCGCCAGCCTGGAGGCGTTCTACGCCGCCGTCGGCTCCGGGCAGACCTCGGCTCAGGCGGTGGTCAGCCGCCTCCGGGCCGACCTGGGCGGCGAGGAGCAGGAGGACGACGACGACCTGGTGCTGGAGCGGGCCGTCCGCCAGACCCGGCCCCAGCCGGCCAGCCGCGGCGTGGTCGTCAAGGGCGTCGACGACGTCTGGGTCAAGCTGGCCCGCTGCTGCACCCCGGTGCCCCGGGACCCGATCATCGGCTTCGTCACCCGCGGCCACGGGGTCAGCGTGCACCGCGAGGACTGCCCCAACGCCGACAACCTGCGCCGCGACCAGAACCGCATCATCGAGGTCGAGTGGGACACCTCGGGGCCGAGCGTGTTCGCGGTCACCATCCAGGTCGAGGCCCTGGACCGGACCAAGCTGCTGCGGGACATCACCGAGGTCCTCTCCGACCACCACGTCAACATCATGTCGGCCACCGTGGCCACCGGCCGCGACCGGGTGGCCACCCTGCGGTTCACCTTCGAGCTGGCCGACATCTCGCATCTGGCCCACGTGCTGTCCACCGTCAAGCGGGTCGAAGGCGTCTACGACGCCTTCCGGGTGGTGCCGCACGCCGGGAACGGCGCCGGGGACCGCTAGGTGCGGGCCGTGGTCTCCCGGGTCGCCTGGGCCCGGGTGGTCGCCGACGGGGAGCTGACCGGGGAGATCGGCCCCGGGCTGCTGGTCCTGGTCGGGGTCACCCACGGCGACACCGAGGCCGACGCCGCCTGGCTGGCCGCCAAGCTGGCCGCCCTGCGGATCTTCGACGACGGCCAGGGCAGGATGAACCGGTCGCTGGCCGAGGTCGGCGGGGGAGCGCTGGTGGTCAGCCAGTTCACCTTGTATGGAAACGCCGGCAAGGGCCGCCGCCCCTCCTATGTGGCCGCGGCCCCCCCCGAGGTGGCCGCCCCGCTGGTCGAGGCCGTGGCCAAGGCCCTGGCCGGCGCCGGCGTCCCCGTGGCCACCGGCCGCTTCGGCGCCTCCATGCGGGTCGAGTCGGCCGGCGACGGCCCGGTCACCATCCTGCTCGACTCGGCCCGCGGGCTCTGACCGGTCCGGTCAGGAGACCTTCACGGTCACCTTGTCGACCCAGACCGCCTGGGTCGGGGTGTCGCCGGTCTGGCCGCCGCCGGGGACCTTGGCGATCTTGTCGACCACGTCGCGGCCCTCGACGACCTCGCCGAACACCGAGTAGTCGGGCCGCAGGCCCTTGGAGTTGTCCTGGAAGTTGATGAAGAACTGGCTGCCGCCCGAGTTGGGGCCGCTGTTGGCCATGGCCACCGAGTACTTCCCGTAGGCGGCCGGGCTGGAGGGCAGCTCGTCCTTGATGGCGTAGCCGGGGCCGCCGCGGCCCGTGCCCTCGGGGTCGCCGCCCTGGATGACCCCGATCCCGGCCGCCCCGCCGGGCACGATCCGGTGGAACCAGGTGGAGTCGTAGAAGTGCCTGCCGGCCAGGAACACGAAGTTGGCCGTGGTCTCCGGCGCCTTCTTGGGGTCGAGCCTGATGGTGACGTCGCCGCAGGAGGTCTGGAGGGTGGCCAGGTAGGTCTTGTCCGGGTCGACCTTGGTCGTGGGCGGCTTGCTGAAGGTCGGGTGCTGCACCTTGGGCGGGATCTTGCCGCCGCAGGCGACCTGGGCGGGGGCGGTCGGAGCCCCGGCCCGGGCGTCGTTGAACTGCGCCGGCGCGGTGGTGGCCGCCCCGGCGGTGGTGGCGGCCGCGCCCGCCGGGCTGTCGTCGTTGCCGGTCAGCCACAGCCCCCCGGCCACGGCGGCCACGACGACGACCAGCCCCAGCGTCCCGTAGGCGAGCAGCGCCCGGCGCCGCCGGGCCCGCTGGCGCTCGGCCTCCCGCCGGGCCCGGAGCCGGTCCAGCTCCCGCTTGCGTGTCTGCTTGGACATCGACTCCCTTCCCGCTCCCGGTGAAGCCCCGAGTCTATCGGCATCCCGAGGTCCCGGCGGGAGCCGTTCCGGTAGCATGCGGCCATGCTCGTGACCGGATTTCCCGCCGGGACCTTCCAGACCAACTGCTGGCTGGTCGCCGCCGACCGGGGCGCCGAGGCCCTGGTCGTCGACCCGGGCCAGGACGCCCTGGCCGGGATCGAGGAGCTGTGCCGCCGCCACCGGCTCAAGCCGGTGGCGGCGCTGCTGACCCACGGCCACCTCGACCACCTCTGGACCGTCGCCCCCCTGGCCGGCGCCCACGACATCCCGGCCTTCATCCACCCGGCCGACCGCCACCTGCTCACCGACCCCCTGGCCGGGTTCGGCCCCGAGGCCAGGGCCGCCTTCGGCGGGCTCGAGCTCCAGGAGCCCGACGACGTCCGTGAGCTGGCCGACGGCCAGGCGGTCGAGCTGGCCGGCCTGCGCCTGCACGTCGACCACACCCCGGGCCACACCCCCGGGCACGTCACCTTCCGGTCGGCCGCCGAGGGCGACCAGCCGGGCCATCTGCTGGCCGGGGACCTGGTGTTCGCCGGCTCGATCGGCCGCACCGACCTGCCCGGCGGGTCCACCGAGCAGATGCTGGCCTCGCTGGCCTCCCGGTTCCTGCCCCTGCCGGACGACATGGTGGTGCTGCCCGGCCACGGCCCGACCACCACCGTGGGCCGGGAGCGGGCCACCAACCCGTTCCTGACCGGGCTGGACCCGGTCGGGGGGAAGCGGCCGTGAGCGCCCGGTTCGAGGCCCCCAAGGGCACCTTCGACCACCTGCCGCCGGCCTCGGGGGCCAGGGCCGAGGTCGAGCGGATCATGCTCGAGCAGGCCCGCCTGGCCGGCTACCAGCCGATCGAGACGCCCATCTTCGAGGACACGGCCGTGTTCGCCCGTGGGGTCGGCGAGGCCACCGACGTCGTCCAGAAGGAGATGTACACCTTCACCGACAAGGGCGGCCGCTCCCTCACCCTGCGGCCCGAGCTGACCGCCGGGATCGTGCGGGCCCTGATCGAGCACGGCCGGCTCGCCGGCGGCCTGACCAAGGTCGTCTGCTCCGGCCCCCAGTTCCGCTACGAGCGGCCCCAGGCCGGCCGCCAGCGCCAGTTCACCCAGGTCGACATCGAGGCCATCGGCAGCGACGCCCCGGCCATCGACGCCGACGTGATCCTGGTCGGCCACGAGGTGTTCCGGCGCCTCGGCATCCCGGTGACCCTGCTGCTGACCAGCCTGGGCGACCCGGCCTGCCGCCCCGCCTACCGGGAGGCCCTGCTGGGGTTCCTGCGCGGCCTGGGCGACCGGCTGCCGGCGGCGGCCCGGGCCCGGGCCGAGCAGAACCCGCTGCGGGTCCTGGACATGAAGGACCCGCTGGTCGAGGAGCTGACCGCCGACGCCCCGCTGATGCGGGACTACCTCTGCGGGGCCTGCAAGGCCCACGACGAGGCGGTGCGGGAGCTGCTGGCCGCCGTCGGCCTGGAGTGGGTCGAGGCCCCCCGGCTGGTCCGCGGCCTCGACTACTACGTCCGCACCACCTTCGAGTGGCAGGCCGAGGGCCTGGACGCGGCCCAGAACGCCCTGGGGGGCGGCGGCCGCTACGACGGGCTGGCCGAGGACCTCGGCGGCCCGCACGCACCGGGCATCGGCTGGGCCCTGGGGCTGGACCGGACGGTGCTCGCCCTCGAGCAGGCCGGCCGGCTCCCGGCCGACCCCTGGCGGCTGGACGCCCTGGTCCTGCCGCTGGTCCCGGCGGCCACGGTCCCGGCCCAGGTCCTGGTCCGCGACCTGCGCCGGGCCGGGCTGGTGGCCGACCTCCCCTATGCCGAGCGCACCCTCAACGGCCACATGAAGGCGGCCGCCAAGATCGGCGCCCGCACCGTGGTCATCCTGGGCGAGCAGGAGCTGGCCGCCGGCCAGGCCGCGGTCCGCGACATGGCCGCCCGCCGGCAGCACCCCGTCCCCGTGGCCGAGGTGGTCGACGAGGTCCGCCGGGTCACCAGCGGAGCTGGCGCATGACCCGGCCGCTGCTCGGCGCCATGCGCAGCCACGCCTGCGGCACCCTGCGGGCCGGCGACGCCGGGACCGAGGTCCGCCTGGCCGGCTGGGTGGCCCACCGCCGCGACCACGGCGGGGTGGCCTTCCTGGACCTGCGCGACGCCTCCGGGGTCGTCCAGGTGGTCGTCCGGCCCGACGAGACCCCGGCCGCGGCCGCCATCCGCAACGAGGACTGCCTCCGGGTCGCGGGCACGGTCAGGGCCCGCCCGGCCGGCAACGAGAACCCCGAGCTGCCCACCGGCGACGTCGAGGTCGCGGCCGCCGACGTCGAGGTCCTGGCCCCCTCCGCGACCCCGCCGTTCCCGCTGGAGGGCCGCACCGACGCCGACGAGACCCTGCGGCTCCAGTACCGGTATCTGGACCTGCGCCGCCCGGCGGCCCGGCGCGGCCTCGAGATCCGCGCCCAGACCAACGCCACCCTGCGCCGGGTGCTGGCCGACCGCGGGTTCCTGGAGGTCGAGACGCCGTACCTGACCAAGTCGACCCCCGAGGGGGCGCGCGACTTCCTGGTCACCACCCACCTGGCCCCCGGCCAGTTCTACGCCCTGCCCCAGTCCCCCCAGCTGTTCAAGCAGCTGCTGATGGTGGCCGGGATCGAGCGCTACTACCAGATCGTGCGCTGCTTTCGCGACGAGGCCCTGCGGGCCGACCGGCAGCCCGAGTTCACCCAGCTCGACCTGGAGCTGTCCTTCCTCGACGAGGGGGACGTCTACGCCCTGGGCGAGGAGCTGATGGCGGCCGTCTGGCGCGACGTCCTCGGGGTCGAGCTGCCGGTCCCGTTCCCGCGTCTCACCCACGCCGAGGCGATGCGCCGCTTCGGCACCGACAAGCCCGACCTGCGCTACGGCATGGAGCTCGTCGACCTCCGGACGGTGTTCGTCGGCACCGGGGTCGGGATCTTCGCCGCCGCCCTGGAGGCCGGCGGGTCGGTGCTGGGCCTGCGGGTCGAGGGAGGCGCCGACCTCACCCGCAGGCAGCTCGACGCCCTCACCGAGCGGGCCAAGGCCCGGGGGGCCAAGGGCCTGGCCTGGGTCGCGGTCGAGGCCGACGGGCTGCGCTCGCCCCTGGACAAGTTCCTCACCGACGCCGAACGCGACGCCCTGCGCCAGGTCACCGGCGCCCGGCCCGGCGACCTGCTGCTGGTGGCCGCCGACCGCACCCCGGTCGCCCAGACCGTCCTCGGCGACCTGCGGGTGCGCCTGGCCGCCGAACGCGGCCTGGTCCCCGAGGGCGACTGGAAGTTCCTGTGGGTCACCGAGTTCCCCATGTTCGAGTGGGACGAGGAGGCCAAGCGCTGGGATCCGGCCCACCATCCCTTCACCGCCCCGTCCCCCAAATGGGCCGACACCTTCATGGACGCCCCCCAGGAGGCCACCGCCCGCTCCTACGACCTGGTCCTCAACGGCTACGAGCTCGGCTCGGGCAGCATCCGTATCCACCGCGCCGACGTCCAGCGGCGCGTGTTCGAGGCCCTCGGCATCAGCCCCCAGGAGGCCGAGGACCGCTTCGGGTTCTTCCTCAAGGGCCTCACCTTCGGCGCCCCCCCGCACGGCGGCTTCGCCTTCGGCCTCGACCGCCTCGACATGCTCCTGGCCGGCACCCCCTCCATCCGCGACGTCATCACCTTCCCCAAGACCCAGTCCGGCGCCGACCCCCTCACCGGCGCCCCCACCCCGGTCCCCCCCGCCCAGCTCGCCGAGGTCCGCCTCCGCCCCCTCGACCCTCCACCCAGGCCCCAGGACCGAGGCTGACCAGCCGGCCGGCGGGTCGGTTGCCGGGGTGGGGGGGTGGTGGTTCAATGCGGGTCTCGGCAGCGCCCGACGATGTTGGTGGCCGGCTTTTCGTTTGCGCCAACACTTCGACGTAGGGGACCGTACTCCGGTCGGGGAAGGCACCCGGCTTCGGCTGCGGGTACCGGAAACGACTGGGGCGGACCCCACCTGTTCCCTCGAGAGCAGGTGCAAACGTCGACCGGTCACGGCACTCGTGGAGCGCTGCCGCTCAGGCCGAGGATGCACCGGCCGAACGGCTACGATGGCCCGACCATGGACCTGTTCTCGGAGCGGGCCGACCGGCTCGGCGACCAGGAGGCGCCGCTGGCCGCGCGGATGCGGCCGCGGACCCTGGAGGAGTTCGTCGGCCAGAGCCACGTGCTCGGGCCCCACAGCGCCCTGCGGGCCCTGATCGAGGCCGACGAGCTGCGGTCGGTGATCCTGTGGGGGCCGGCCGGAACCGGCAAGACCTCGCTGGCCCACATCATCGCCAACGCCACCCGGTCCCATTTCGAGGAGCTGTCGGCGACCAGCGCCGGGGTCAAGGACGTGCGGGCGGTGCTGGCCGCGGCCCGCGAGCGGCTCGGCGCCCTGGGGCGGCGCAGCATCCTGTTCATCGACGAGATCCACCGGTTCAACAAGGGCCAGCAGGACGCCCTGCTGCCCGGGGTCGAGGACCGCACGGTGGTGCTGGTCGGGGCGACCACCGAGAACCCGTTCTTCACCGTCAACGCCCCCCTGATGAGCCGCTCGCTGCTGTTCCGGCTGGAGCCGCTCGGCACCGGGGAGCTGGAGACGATCGTCACCCGGGCCCTGGCCGACCCCGAGCGGGGCCTCGGCGGCCAGGGCCTGACCCTCGACGACGACGCCCTGGCCCACCTGGTCGACCGGGCCGACGGCGACGCCCGCCACGCCCTCAACGCCCTGGAGGCGGCCGCCCTGGTCGTCACCGCCAAGCCGGGGGGGTCCGGGGGACCCCGGGGGGGTCCACCGGAGCGTCGGGCCACCCGGATCACCCTGGCCGACATCGAGGACGCCCTCCAGCGGCCCCGGGTCACCTACGACCGGGCCGGCGACCAGCACTACGACGTGGCCAGCGCCTTCATCAAGTCGATCCGCGGCTCCGACCCCGACGCCGCCCTCCACTACCTGGCCCGCATGCTGGCCGCCGGCGAGGACCCCCGGTTCATCGCCCGCCGGCTGGTCATCTCGGCCTCCGAGGACATCGGCCTGGCCGACCCCCAGGCCCTCCCGGTGGCGGTCGCCGCCTTCCAGGCGCTCGAGTTCGTCGGGCTCCCCGAGGCCCGCCTCAACCTGGCCGAGGCGGTCGTCTACCTCGCCCTGGCCCCCAAGTCCAACAGCGCCTACGCCGCCCTGGGGGAGGCCACCCGCGAGCTCGAGGAGGCCCGGCCGGGCCGGGTCCCCAGCCACCTCCAGTCGGCCTCCTACCCGGGCGAGCGCAAGCTCGGCATCGGCGTCGGCTACGTCTACCCCCACGACCACCCCGACCACTGGGTGGCCCAGCGCTACCTGCCCGAGGGCCTCCGCGGCGGCTACTACCGGCCCGGCGGCCAGGGCCAGGAGGCGCGGCTGGCCGAGGCCTGGCGGCGCCGCCGCGGCCAGCCCCCCGACCCACCGGCCGGCGGCGACCCCGACGGCCGACCCGACCGGCAGGAGCGCGGATGAGCGCGGCCGCGCCCGCGTCCGGCGGGTCGGCCATGGCCCGGCGCATGTGGCAGGCCCTGGAGACCCTGCACATGACCGTCTACTTCGCCCCCGAGCCGCGCGACGCCTACCGCGGGGCCGGGCTGCGCGGCGGCTGGATGGGGTACTTCGCCTCCCGGTCGGCCGCCATGGGCCCGGTCCCGGCCGAGGTGGTGGTGGCCACCTTCTACAACTTCCACCCGCGCATGGTGCACCGGGCCATCCCCGACGCCTGGGGGTTCGCCCCGCCGGAGGCGGTGCTGGCGGCCCGGCTGGAGGGCGCCGACGCCGCCCTGCGGCGTCTGCTCGGCGGCTGGGCCGAGGGCCCCGAGGCCGCCGAGGCGGCCGCCCTGGGCCGCCGGGCCATGGAGGGCCGCGACCCGGCCGGGCGGCCGCTGTTCGCCGCCCACGCCGCCCTCGGATGGCCCGAGGAACCCCACCTGGCCCTGTGGCACGCCGCCACCCTCTACCGCGAGTTCCGCGGCGACGGCCACGTCGCCTGCCTGCTCGCCGACGGGGTTGACGGCTGCGAGGCCCACGTCCTGGCCGCCGGCGCCGGCCAGCTCCCCGGGGCGTTCCTGCGCGAGTACCGGGGCTGGTCGGAGGAGGAGTGGGCGGCGGCCGCGGCCCGGCTCCGGGCCCGCGGGCTGGTCGCCGGGGACGGCCGGCTGACCGAGGCCGGCCGGGCCGCCCGGGCCGCCATCGAGGACCGCACCGACGACCTGGCCATGGACCCGTGGCGGCACCTGGGCGAGCAGGGCAGCGCCCGGCTCCTCGACCTGCTGGGGAGGCCGACCCGGCTGATCGTCCAGGGCCGCGGGGTGCCGTTCCCCAACCCGGTCGGCCTCCCCGAGCCGGCGGCCTGACCGGCCGGCGCCCTGCGAACCGGAATGCGGGCGGCCCCACGGCTGTTGGCCCCGGTAGCCTCCCGTCCCTTCCCTGCACCCTCACCCCGCTGGAGCGCCGCCATGGCCGACGAGTGCACCCATCTGGACCAGATCCGTGTCGAGAGCACGAACCAGCCCGGCTGCCAGGACTGCCTGGCCACCGGCGGGACCTGGGTCGAGCTGCGGCTGTGCGTGGAGTGCGGCCGGGTCGGCTGCTGCGACAACTCGCCCAACCGCCATGCCACCAAGCACTTCCAGGCCACCGGGCACCCGATCATCCGCAGCTACGAGCCGGGCGAGGACTGGTGGTGGTGCTACGTGGACGAGCTCGCCTTCGAGATCGAGGGGGCCGAGCCGGCCCGCGCCGCCGGTTGACCCAGGACCGCCGCTGGACGCTGCTGGTGGTCTGCCTGGCCACCGGGGTGCTGCTGCTGAACGTGTCCGCGCCCAGCGTCGCCCTGCCCGCCGTGGGCCAGGCCCTGGGGGCGGAGCTGAGCGTGATGCAGTGGGTGGTCAGCGGCTACTCGCTCGCCCTGGCCGCGACCCTGCTCACCGCCGGCACCCTGGCCGACCTGATGGGGCGGCGGCGCGTGTTCCTGGGCGGCCTGGCCGCCTTCGCGGCCGCCTCGGTGCTGTGCGCGGCCGCGCCGTCGCCGCTGGTCCTGATCGCCGGCCGGGCCGTCCAGGGGCTGGCCGGGGCGGTGCTGCTCTCCTCCTCGCTCGCCCTGCTGGCTCAGGACTTCGCCGGCCCGGCCCGGGCCGGCGCCCTCGGCGTGTGGGGGGCGACGGTCGCGGCCGCGTTCGCGGTCGGCCCCCTGGAGGGCGGGCTGCTCACCGAGTCGTTCGGCTGGCGGGCCATCTTCGTCCTCGACGCCGCGGTCGCCCTGGCCTGCCTCCCGGTGGCCGTCCGGCACCTGCGCGAGTCGCGGGACCCGGACGCCGAGCGGGTCGACTGGCGGGGCACGGCCACCCTGAGCCTGGGCCTGTTCTGTGGGGTGTTCGCCCTCACCCGCGGCGACGTGCTCGGCTGGGGGAGCGGGGTCATCGTGGCCACCGCCGCCGCGGCGGCGGTGCTGCTGGCCGCCTTCGTGGCCGTCGAGTGGCGCCAGCGCGAGCCCATGCTCGACCTGCGCCTGTTCGCCATCCCCACCTTCACCGGGGCCTCGGTGGTGGTCATGGTCCTGGCCGCCTCGACCTTCGGCCCGTTCCTGTACCTGACGCTGTTCCTGCTGGACGCGGCCGGGGCCTCCCCGACCGCGGTCGGGCTGCAGCTGCTCCCCCTGTCGGTGGCCGCCCTGGTGGTGTCGGTGCTGGGCGGGCGCGCAGCGAGGGTCCTGCCCGTGCGGGCCGCCCTGCCCGCCGGGCAGCTGCTGTGCGCGGCCGGCCTGCTGGCCATGCGCGGGCTGGAGGCGACCTCCCCCTGGACCGTCATGCTGCCCGGGCTGCTGGTCCTGGGGGTCGGGATCGGCCTGTCCAACCCGGCGGTGACCTACGCCGCCCTCGGGGTCGTCCCGGCCACCCGCAGCGGCATGGCCTCCGGGGTCAGCAACACCTTCCGCCAGGTCGGGATCGCCATCGGCATCGCGGCCCTGGGCACCCTGCTCCCGACCCACATCGAGGCCGACCCGGCCGCCTTCGCCGACGCCCTCGACCACATCCTGCTGGTCAGCGCCGGGATCGCCACCGCCGGGGCCGCCCTGGCGGCGGTCCTGGTCCGCCAGCGGGACTTCGTGGCCGACCCCGTCCCGGCCCGCTCCTGACCCGGCCCTCCGGCGCGGAATCCTTCTCCGTCCACGGTCGGGTAGACTCCCGGCGGCTCCAGCGCGCCATCCCCCGAAATCCGCGGGCCGGACCGGGTCGGACCGGCTAAGCTGGAGCGTTCCGGACCCGACGGACGACGAGGAGCAGAACCCGTGAGCCTGCTGGCCATCGCCTGGACGATCGTCGCCTTCCTGGTCGGCGCGCTGGTCGTCGTGCTGTGTGTCGTGATGGCCAACCTGTTCCGGGTGCTGACCTCGACCAAGGACCTGATCGACGGGGTGACCGCCCAGACCGTGCCCCTGCTGGGCGAGGTCAACACCACCGTGGCCATGGTCAACCAGGAGCTCACCCGGGTCGACGGCATCCTGGCCACCGCCGAGGGGGTCACCGCCTCGGTCGGCGGCATGGTCAACACCGTGTCGGCCACCATCTCCAGCCCCCTGGTCAAGCTGAGCGCGTTCGCCTACGGGCTGCGCAGGGCGGTCGGCGCCGCCTCCTCCGACGACCAGCCGGGCCGGGGCCGCCGCCGCTCGCGGAGGCGGCGATGACCCGATGAAGCGGCTCTTCTGGGGGCTGGTGGGCCTCGGGATGGGGGCGGCCATCGGCGTGGGCGTGATGCGGTGGGCGTCGCGGACGGCCGACCGGCTGGCCCCCCAGTCGCTGGCCGAGGAGCTGGTCCAGGCGGCCGCGGACTGGCGTGAGCGCCTGGCCTCGGCGCTGTCCGAGGGCCAGGCGGCCATGGCCGAGCGGGAGGCGGAGCTGCGAGCTGGGCTCGCCGAGCCGGGGAGCGGGGCCCGTTAGCGCCCTGGCCCGGTTCGGCGAGACGGCCGGCTCCCGATCCACGAACGCGAGGTCCAGACCATGAACTCCACCGACATCCGCCGCCGGTTCACCGACTTCTTCGTCGCGCGCAACCACCGGCTGGTCCCCTCCAGCCCGCTGATCCCCAACGACCCGACCCTGCTGCTGGCCAACGCCGGCATGAACCAGTTCAAGCCCTACTTCCTGGGCGAGGTCGAGCCCGACTTCCGCCGGGCCACCAGCGTGCAGAAGTGCACCCGCACCTCCGACATCGAGAACGTCGGCGACCGCAGCCACTGCACCTTCTTCGAGATGCTGGGCAACTTCTCCTTCGGCGACTACTTCAAGGAAGGCGCCATCGCCTACGCCTGGGAGCTGGTCACCGAGGGGTTCGGGCTGGAGCCGGAGCGGCTGTGGGCCACCGTGTACCTGGACGACGACGAGGCCTTCGGACTGTGGCGCGAGATCGGCGTTCCGGCCGAGCGCATCCAGCGCCTGGGCAAGGAGGACAACTTCTGGGACATGGGCGTGCCCGGTCCCTGCGGGCCCAGCTCGGAGATCCACTACGACCGCGGCCCCACCTTCGGCCCCGACGGCGGCCCGGCCAGCGAGTCCGACCGCTACCTCGAGATCTGGAACCTGGTGTTCATGCAGAACGTCCGGGGCGAGGGCGAGGGCAAGGACTACCCCATCCTCGGCGAGCTGCCCGAGAAGAACATCGACACCGGCATGGGCCTTGAGCGGGTGGCCATCCTGCTCCAGGGGGCCGACTCGATGTACGAGACCGACCTGTTCGCCCCGGTGCGGGCCGAGGTCCAGGAGCTGTCGGCGGCCAGCTACGGCAAGGACGACCGGGTCGACCGGTCGATCCGGATCGTCACCGAGCACGGCCGCACGGCCAGCTTCCTCATCGCCGACGGGGTGCTGCCCTCCAACGAGGGCCGCGGCTACATCCTGCGCCGGCTGCTGCGCCGCTCGGTCCGGCACCTGCGCCTGCTCGGGGTCGAGGACCCGGCCCTGGCCCGCGTGTCGGCCAGGGTGGTCGACACCCTGGGCGGGGCCTGGCCGGAGCTGGTCGCCCAGCGCTCGCTGATCGAGCAGGTGGTGGCCAGCGAGGAGGAGTCGTTCTCCCGCACCCTGCGCCAGGGCTCGACCCTGCTGGACAGCGCCATCCGCCGGACCAGGGAGCAGGGCGTCCCCATGCTCGGTGGCGACACCGCCTTCCAGCTGCACGACACCTTCGGGTTCCCCTACGAGCTGACCCTGGAGGCGGCCGCCGAGGCCGGCCTGGAGGTCGACGCCGACCGCTTCCAGGAGCTGATGGAGGACCAGCGCCGCCGGGCCAAGGAGGCTCGCCGCGAGCTCGACGCCGACCTGCGCCGCCTGGAGTCCTACCGCGACCTGTCGGCCCGCCACGGCCGGACCACCTTCCTCGGCTACCAGACCACCACCGCCGAGGGGCGCCTGCTGGGCCTGCTGCGCGACGGGGAGGAGCTGGCCGCGGCCTCAGAGGGCGACCAGGTCGAGCTGATCCTGGACCGGACGCCGTTCTACGCCGAGGGTGGCGGCCAGGTCGGCGACACCGGCCTGGTCCGCACCGGCGGCGGGGCCGTGCTCCAGGTCACCGACACCCAGGCCGGCCTGGAGGGCTTCTACGTCCACACGGCCCGGGTGGTGTCGGGTGAGCCCCAGGTCGGCGACCAGGTCCACGCCGAGGTCGACGCCGACCGCCGCGAGGCCGTGACCCGCAGCCATACCGCCACCCACACCCTCCACTGGGCGCTGCGCGACCAGCTGGGCGAGCACGCCCGCCAGCAGGGCTCCCTGGTCGACGCCGGCCGGCTGCGCTTCGACTTCGCCCACTTCCAGGCCGTCCCGTCCGAGCAGCTGGCCGAGATCGAGGCTTCGGTCAACCGCCAGCTCCTGGCCGACCCGGACATCAAGGTCTGGCACGGCACCCTGGCCGAGGCCGAGGCCGCCGGGGCGCTGTCGCTGTTCGGCGAGAAGTACGGCTCGGTGGTGCGGGTGGTC
>Ga0307416_100001245_pt1 | contig 13730 bp, 14 predicted proteins | sample DK1Cmetagenome_2_FD_203821 | JGI IMG/M metagenome (GOLD analysis project Ga0307416, IMG submission 203821) | Maize rhizosphere microbial communities from greenhouse at UC Davis, California, United States - DK15-C-3 | ecosystem: Host-associated > Plants > Roots > Rhizosphere > Soil | place...
CTTTGATGGCCAACGGCACATTGGCCCTAAGTCCAACAAGACTCGCCTCAGAATTGGAGCGGGGGCTTGCTGGTGTGCGGCGGGCATTCTGCCACAGGCGTTGGCACACTGCTACAGCACATAAAGGAAGATCAGCGGGTTGGCTTACAATTGTAAGCTCGCCCGCTGATCTAAGTTGCCCCTCCTGGGCTCGAGCCGAAGGCCACCGGTTGGGGGTGAACCAGGCTCTCCTGATCCAGAGGGACCGCGATAGCCAGCCGAATTCCAGCAACTTGCTACCTTTTACGCGAGTTCGTGTGACCCGATGCTGGGGTTCGCTGACTTCGATGTCGTACTTTGCCGTACTTTACTCACACAAATGTCACAGTTTGCCGTAGTCGATTCTCACCTAGGTTTTATCCAGCTTTACTAGCTAGACGCTCAAGGCCGGCCCATCTTTGAGGGGCTCCTTCAAGACCGGCATGTTCCAAGACCTCTCGCGACGGTTCAGCCCGGGGCTCGCTGAGCGCTATCGCCTCGAAAAAAAAGGTAGCGGCGGTGGGACCGTAACCCGACCTGCTCCAGCGCCGCAGCCAGCATCTGGTCAATTACTTCATGTTCCATCCGGAAGAGTCACCATAGCTCAGGGAAGCCAGAGATGATTCGGCCCGTCTACCGTTGGATGTACCGCGACGAACTACTGCTCTCCTTGCTGATTGCAGCTACCGCTGAGCTTGGATGTGGTCGGGCAACTCAGAACCAGACTGATACCGGCGCGCAGATCCCTCCCGCAACAACTCGAACGCTGTCGCCCCCGTCTCAGGGTTCACCGCTGGGGCTACTCCACGACGCCGAGCTTCAGGGAGTCCTCGACGAGATCTCCCCAGCCCGCATTCGGGCTACCGACTCTATCCTCGTGGCCTTCGAAACTCGTCACACGCTCAGCGACACGCTCTCCCCCACCCGCGGTATCGGCGCGGCTCGCCGGTGGATCTATGGCAGGCTCACCGACTATTCCGCTCGCTGTCATGGCTGCCTTGTGGTGGAATACGACAGCGCCAGTATGCCTGTCAGATACGATTCGCTGGGACCTCCGGCCCATCTGGTCAATGTCCTAGCCTGGTTTCCCGGTCGGGATACCAGTCAGGTGATCCTATTCGGCGGACACTACGATTCGGCGGCCCTGGGGTTGGATCCTTTGAACGGTGATCTCCCGGCACCGGGAGCCAACGACAATGGTTCGGGCACGGCGGCGGTCATGGAGGTCGCCAGGGTCCTCACTCAGTACTACCCCCAAGGATTCCGGTACACTGTCCTGTTTGCATTGTTTGCAGGCGAGGAGATGGGGCTGTTAGGGTCGAAGCACCTGAGTAAACGCCTCAAAGAGTCGGGGTACAGCATCACCGCCGCCCTCGTGGATGATAAGGTAGGAAACACTGTCGCTCAGGATCGACGAGTAGACTCGACGAGTGTGCGCATTTTCACAATCGACCCGGACACCGGGCAAAGCCGCGAATTGGGCCGCTACGTCCAAGCAATCGGCGCCGTGTACCAGCCTGGTTTTCGTGTGTTGCACGTGTTCCGGCGCGATCGGATCGGCAGAGGCAGTGATCAGATTCCGTTTCAGCAGGCCGGATTTCCCGGAATACGATTCGTTGAACGTCTGGAGGATACCCGGCACGAGCACCTGCCCACCGATCGATTCGAGTACGTCAACCATGGTTACGTGGCTAAGGTCGCTCGGCTTAACGCGGCGGTGATAAGGACCCTCGCCATGGCCCCTTCGGCACCTATGGGCGCGACGGCGACTCGGGACGACAGCTCCGGTGGGCAGCACTGGCGGCTTCGCTGGCGACCGGTCCCCGGGGCGACTCGCTATGAGATGCTGTTGCGCTGGACGAGCTCACCCGACTGGGAGAGCGTTATTAACCTGGGAGCCGATACGACATACCTTCTGACTCAACAGCTTGACGACGCTTGGGCGGGCATACGTGCGGTATCTTCCCAGGGGCGGCGTTCGCTCGTCTCCACAGTGTGCTTCGCGCGGCCCAGCGGTATGTGCCAATGACATAAACGGTCCTGCGACTCAGGCTCGAGTCGAGCCGCATGGCCGAGACCCAAAAAAGACGCCCACGGTTATTCACCGTGGGCATTGCCCCTCCTGGGCTCGAACCAGGACTCTCCTGATCCAGAGTCAGGCGTGTTGCCAGTTACACCAAGGGGCAGTTTGGATTTTTCCCATGGAGCTGAGGGGGATCGAACCCCTGACCTCTGCAGTGCGATTGCAGCGCTCTCCCAGCTGAGCTACAGCCCCATGAAGCCGCGAAAACTACCGCCCGACCCCCGCCGCCGTCAACCAAATAAGCCGCTGACAAGTCGAGTACCTCGGCCTAGCTTACAGGGCCAGTCCCCCAGCTACCTACGCCGTCCACGTCGCCCGCTTCGACAGGGCCAAAGGGGAGAACATGCAGCGCCCTCCACTTGGTAGGATCGTTCGACTTGGTCTTTTGGTCTGTGCCACTACCACTAGGCTGGTGGCACAAGAGCAGCACCACCCACCAAGTCTGCCGACCACGGAGTCGACTTCCGCCACCACGCCTCTCTACCAGAACCTGGGCAGCCTGCACCATACGATTTCGACGCAGTCTGATCTGGCTCAGCAGTATTTCAACCAGGGCTTGCGCCTGACCTATGCCTTCAATCACGACGAAGCCATAAAATCGTTCCGCCAGGCGCTCACGCATGACTCGACCTGCGGTATGTGCTACTGGGGAATCGCCTACGCGCTGGGACCGAACATCAACCTTCCGATGGACCCCTCGCTCGTGCAGCCTGCCTGGGATGCGGCCTACAACGCAGTCCGGCTCTCCGTGAACGTCTCGCCGCGCGAGCGCGCTTACATCGACGCCTTGAGCAAGCGGTACTCGGCCGATCCAACCACGAATCGTGCCTCGCTCGACACGGCGTGGGCCCGGGCGATCGGGCGAGTGTCGGCCCTCTACCCTGACGACGACGATGCCGCCGCGCTGTACGCGGAAGCACTGATGGACCTGAGGCCCTGGAACTACTGGACCAACGGAGGAGAGCCGAAAGCCCCCAGCACCAGGGAGCAGGTCCGAGTGCTGGAGCAGGTGGTGAAGCGGAATCCGGATCATCCCGGTGCTTGCCACTTCTACATCCATGCAATCGAAGCCTCGAAGGAGGCCCACAAGGCTATACCCTGCGCCAAACGCCTGGGCGGTCTGATGCCCGGGGCCGGCCATCTGGTCCACATGCCGACCCATATTTACATCAAGCTCGGACAGTGGGACCTGGCGGCCGAGCACAACGCACATGCGCTCCACGCCGACGAAGAGTTCATCCGAGAGCGCCGTCCCACGGGCGTCTATCCCATGGGGTACTACCCCCACAATTTCCACGTTATGTGGTATGCGCTGAACATGCTGGGCCGGAGTGGGCAGGCAATCAAGGCTGCCCGGAACATTGCCGACAAGGTGCCGCCGGCTGCGGTGAAGCAGGTGCCGGCCCTGGAATACTTCTCGCCCACGCTGCTCTACACCCTGGTGCGCTTTTCCCGCTGGGACGAGATCCTGCATCAGCCCGCTCCGCCACGCGATCTGCGCTTCACCACCGCCATGTGGCATTACGCCCGTGCCCTGGCCTACACCGGCAAGCATCAGGCGGACTCAGCGGGTCCCCAACGAGACAGTCTGGTGGCGATTGCGGAAGCAACGTCGCCCGAGCAGATGATGAATCTCAACCAGGCCAAGGCACTGCTCGAGATCGCGAAGGCCCATCTGGCGGGGGAGATCGCGGCCGAACAGGGGCTCACTGATGAGGCGGTTACGCAGTTCCAAACGGCCATCGCCGGCGAAGACGCTCTGGTTTACGAAGAGCCGCCGGCGTGGTACATGCCGTTGCGGCAGCGCCTGGGCGCTATACTGCTGGCAGCTGGCAGGCCGATACGAGCTGAGAAGGTGTATCGCGAGGATCTGCTTCGGCGACCGGAGAATGGCTGGTCGCTGCATGGATTGGCGCGGAGCCTGAGGGCCCAGAACAGAGCCAAGGCCGCAGCGCAGGTAGAGGGTCGGTTTGAAAAGGCCTGGAAAACAGCCGATATCAAGCTGGCGCTGAAATAGTCAGCCTTCAGCTCTGATTGCGGGTGAGCATCAGGAGTGGCCGGCTTTTCGGGTGATGTAAACCATCGTGCAGCCCGCGACACTGGTGGTCACGTCATGGGTGGTGCCCGGGCCGGCCCGATGGTAATCCTCCGGACCGAGCTCCAGACCCTGGCAGTGACAGTCACCGGAGATGAGGCAAATCTCCTCCACCCAATCATGGCGGTGCCGGGCAACCGCTGCACCAGGCTCCAACCGAAGCAAGGAAATCTCTACCCCTTCCTCCGCACTGCCGGCCAGCGGGAGGGCCAGGGTACCTGGCTCAGCGAGATTCCAGGCAGCCTTGCCCGAGCGCACGGCACGAGGTGAATCGAGTGGCGCCGCCGCGGGTGAGCCGCCCACCGCGAGCAGGACCGTGTCCATCACGACGGCCATCTGCCGTCCGGGAACTTTTCCTGCAGCCGGCAGGAAGTCTCCGGCCCCGAGCCGCATCCCCTCACCATCCACCTCGCCCCGCATGATGACATAGCCAAGGTGCCCCGGGCGGTACGCTTGCTCGAGCCAGGAACCCGTCCGCAGTGAGATGAGCGATGTCGCTGGACCGTCCGCCGTGCTGTAAAGCAGCTTGACCTCGACCCCTTCTTCCTGGCGCCATGGGCCGGACCCGGCCAGGACAAACGCGAAGCTGTCCCCGCCTATATGGTCCAGAATGCGCTGCCGTAAATCGAGCGGGGGGTCTAGCGCTTCGGCCCCCAGTGCCAGCAGCGCCGCGGTCTCCCGCAACTGCCGCAGCTCGGCTGCGCAGCTATCGCATCCGCCTGCCAAATGACTCTCGAGCCTTCCGTCGGGGTCGGCCTCGGGCAATCCCAGTGCGTAGGCACCCAGCCGCTCGATCACTCCAGGTGGGTGGGTCATGGAGCCTCCCGCCTCAAGGTCTGGTCCAGCTCGGTTCGGAGCAGCTGGAGACCCTGACGCAGCAACCTCTGCACTTCATCCGGTTCGATCCCCAGGCGTGAAGCGATCTCCGAGACGCCGAGCCCGGAGCGGGAGGCGAAGACAATGATTTCGCGCTGCCGAGGATCGAGCCGCTCCAGCGCCCAATTGACCCGTGCGGTTCGAAGCTCCGGCGGGCAACGCAGCAGTCGACGGGTGAGCGGCACATCGCCCGCTCGATCATGAAGCGCTCGGGCGTCCGGTACCGGAGTGCCTGTCCTGAGGGCGATGGCCCAGGTTCGGCACCGCTCCAGCAGCCAAGGTGATACCGCCGGCAGCCGCCCAAGCCATGCCCGCTTCTCCCAGAGCTCGGCGAAAGTCTCCTCCACCGCGCCTTCGGCATGTCTGGGATCTTCACTCAGACCGAGCGCCACCGCATAGAGACCGGGACCTACGAGATCGAACAGCTCACCCAATGCGGCTTCATCGCCTTCGGCTATCCAGCGGGCGAGCTGCCGTTCGGCCGCAGCACCGTCCGGTGCAGAGACCTTTCGGCGGGAAGGTTGAGATTCAGCGGATAGAGGAGTCGAGCTCACAAAAGTGGAAGCGGGGCGATAGTTGAGCAGATTGGCATAGGTCTGCTGCTAGATAGGCGCTGAGGTTCGACCCGTCAAGCCAGCCGGAGGAGCGGCGCATCCTGGCGAGGCGAGATCGGGAGTGGGGAGCGAGCCTATGCAGGCGGCTAAGGCAAGCGGCGGAGACGACCCCTGAACTATTTGCGCTTGAGATCGTAGGTCAGGACCTGCTCCTTCCCATCTTCCCCAGGACCGGATACCAGAATGGTCAGCCGGTCCCGGGCAGAGCGCTGGTAGCTGATACGAGTCGGGAAGTCGTGCGCCAGGTTCTCGAAGACGGCGCGTTTGGACTTGTCATCGTACTCGGTGAGCGGAAACGAGACGGAGGACATTCCTTCGGGAAAGGGCGTCAGCAGCAGCGTATCGCCCCGCTGTTCGAACCGTTCAAACTCGAAGCCCGCCGGCTTTCCGGCCTCGGTGTACTTGCTGGCACTCAAAATCTGTCCGCCTTCAACCCCGGTGTAGTGGGCCTCGAACTCGCGGCCACCGATGGTGCCGCGCCAGATCCCCTCCAACCACGAAAGATCGGAGATGCTCGGCCCGTAATCCGATGAGCGAAGGCCCGGAGGAGCAACCCGCGAGACGTCCGGTTGGGCTGCTGAGGACGACAAAAGAAGGACGAGAGCTGGCAGCATTGCCGTGCGCATGAGAACCTCCCAACCCGCATGCATACCCTGATCGGTCCCGCAACTTCATCTACCGGCTCGGCGTAGCCGCTGAGGGCCGCCTACTGGTACTGGATATACACCGGCCTGGGGTACAGTTCCAGCACCTGCTCCGGCGTCATCATTGGCTTGTCGTTCTTGTAGAACAACTTGAATCCGGTGAACTGTACCGGGTGGCGGACAACAAACCAGCGGTAGGCTCCCATCTTACTACCAGGCGTTCCCCAGCCGTCCATGTCGATCACGATCTGGACTCGCGGGTCCAGCCGGATCTGGGAAGCGTTGGTCAGCATATTCCGGGTGAACCGGTGTACCACCAGCACTTTAGGCGGGAGCTGCTGCTCCTCCACGATGCGGGCCAGCACGCCAACCGCATGATTCACCTCGGAAGCATCCATTCGCCCCATCCAGTCGGTACCCGGCCGCTTCCCGTCCTTCATGGCGAATTCGGGATCGAGCGCCAGGTGCACGAAAGGCCGCTTCAGGTAGGGCACCAGAACGCGAATCTCATCTTCCACGTTGCTGACTCCCACCTGAATATCCAGAAAGAGGATCCAGCCCCGCTCTTCCGCCCAATTGGCGACCCGCTGGATAACGCTGTCGGGCATCTGGAGTCGGTATTTTCGCGCCGGACCCGGATACCCTTGCGCCACCGTAGCTATGAGATGCAGAGCGGGCAGCACCTTCTGCCCGCTATCGGCCGCTGCCCACTCCGTAGCCACCTTTTCCAGCCGGGTGAGCATCTCATCCGGCGGGAGCTCGCCCAGGATGCCCATCCGCTTCGATAGCGGGTTGCCATAAAAGGCCACAATCCGATGCTCAGGCAGAATGGACCCGGGCAGCGGGGGTGGGGCCCTGACCGGCCACCGAGCCGAATCACTGGGACTGATGTTGAAGGGTCCCCGCTTCGATGGGCGGCCGGCCACTGACCGGGGCTTGGCCGTACTCCCGCCAGAGCTGTCCCGGGCAGCCGAATCGAGTCGAGCCATTCTGCTGTGCGCCAGCAGGCTATCCATCAGGGTGACGGTGTCGGCCGCTGCCGAGTCCGAAGGGAGCAACGTCGGAGTGGTCCGCGGGATCAGAATGGGACGTGGAGACCAGAGTGCGGGCTGAACCTCCCAATCCTGCTCGACTCCCTCGGTCTGCTGCACTGCCCGGGCGGAGGCGTTTCCGCACCCCAGCAGAACGGCGGTGAGAAATGCGACAATGCCCGTAGAGCGCAGCATGGCTTTGGCAGCGAAGAGGCGGTCCATAGACCCGGGATCTAGAGGTGACGCGGTCGGAAAGTGATTCATGGCAGCGAACTGCAAGCCCGGGGCCAGAGGGCCGTCACTGGTCCGCATCCGCATACGGTACCTCCACGGTCATACCGTCACGGGCAATCACCGTTTCCGGAAATACCGCCCTGGCCTCAGCCAAAAGCTCCGAGGTGTCCCGGTTATACCGTGAGCTGATGTGGGTGAGAACCAGGCGGTGAGCGCCGGCCTCGGCGGCTACCCGGGCGGCTTCGGCCGCAGTGGAGTGGCCGGTCTCTTTGGCGCGCTCCTGCTCGTCCCCACCAAAGGTGGCCTCGTGTACCAGGACGTCAGCATCGCGCGCGGCCTCAATCACCGGCCGGTGAGGCCGGGTATCACCGGTATAGACCAGCACCCTGCCGCGACGGGGAGCGCCGACCAGGTCAGCCGGGTCCACCGTCCTCCCGTCGGGGAGCGTTACGACCCGGCCCCGGTGCAACTCGCCCCAGAGCGGGCCCTCGGGGATCCCCAGCTCACGGGCTCGCGCCGGATTAAACCGGCCCAGGCGGGGGTGCTCCGCCAGGGCATAGCCCACGGTATCGGCCCGGTGCTCCGTCTCGAATACAGCGATATCGTAGCCATCCCGGCTCAGACGATCGCCAGGCTTCACCTCGAGGATTTCGACCGGAAACTTGTTTCGTTCGATCCCCAGTAGCATCGCCGCCCCCAAGACTCGCTGCGCCCCCTTCGGGCCGTAGAGCAGGACAGGAGCCGACCGGTCCTGCAGCCCCAGCGTGCGCAGGAGACCGGTGAGACCGAGCATATGATCTGCATGGTAGTGCGTGAAGAAGATTTCGCGGAAAGTAAAACCGACCCCGTAGCGCATCATCTGGCGTTGGCTTCCCTCGCCGCAGTCGAACAGAATAGTCTCGCCTTCCCGCTGCACGGCCAGGCCGGCCACGTTTCGGTCGATCGTGGGAATGGAAGCACTGGTGCCGAGAAAGGTCACGCTCAACATGGCAGGAAGCTACAGCAGAATCGCTAGAAGAGCTTGACCGTCACCCCGACCTTCCCCGGATTCTTCTTCAGCTCGTCCAACAGCTCCTTCATGGACTTGGAGAGGTCCCGCATGTCGTAGTAGAGGCCGCTATCGGTGGCAAACTTGCCCAGCGTACCCTGGCCCCGGTTGATGGCGGCCAGGGTGGAGTCGAAGCGCGCGGTCATCGCAGCCAGGTTGCCGGTGAGCGTATCGGTTCGGCTGAGCGTTCGGCCCAACGCGGGATTGGCCAGGGTACTGTCGAGCCGGGTGCTCAGCTGGCGGAATGACGCCATGGTCCGGGTCAGCTCGGCGGTTGGACCGCGGGTCGAATCGCCATAGATCTGCATGGTGCGCTGCGCCGCCTTGAGCGTGCCTTCCAGCGCCGTCAGCATAGAGCGGAGCTGTTCGGCCGTCTCCTTGTTCACGATGGCTTGCGCGCCGATCAGGATGCTGTCGGCCCGGTCGCTTAACTCGAGAGCGCGTCCCGAAAGGCCCAGGTCCTGCGATCCCAGGATGACCTTTCCAGGAGGCAGAAACTCGGCTGCCCGTCCCGGGTCAAAGTCCACCGCGTAATCACCGACGAGCGTTACCGAGACGATCTTTGCCTCGGCATCGACCCGAGGTCGGACACTGGCTGGGAGACTGGCCGTCACCAGCACGTTGCCCACACCGACAAACTCGATCTGTTCCACCTTGCCGACATTCACCCCTGACACCCGCACCGGCGAGGCGCGCTTGAGACCGCTCGCGTTGGCGAACTTGATCCGCGCCACATTGTCGGACGACACGGACCGTCCGCTCAGCCACATGGTCCCGAAGATGAAGACCAGGATGGCGACGGTCACAATGGCACCGACGATCACTTCACGGGAGTAGCGAAGATCCATGATGGCTCAGGCCGCGAACGAGGGATTGTCGAAGTCACGTTCCAGGAACTCACGAACCTTGGCATTCTTGGACTCAAGGAAGTCCTTGGGCGTGCCTTGCATGACGATCTTGCCCTCACTCAGGAGAGCCAGCCGGTCCGCCACCCGGAAGGCCCCGCGGACGTCGTGGGTGACCATGACGCTGGTAACCCCCAGCTCATGATCCAGCCGCTGCACCAGCCCGTCGATGATATCGGCATTGACCGGATCCAGACCGGACGTGGGCTCGTCATACAGCAAGTACTTCGGATTTCCCGCAATGGCCCGGGCGATGCCCACCCGCTTCCGCATGCCACCCGACAGCTGGGCCGGGTATTTCAGAATCGTATCGGCCGGCAGATTGACCAGCCGAATGCACTCCGCTACCCGCTCCCTGCAGTATTCCAGGTCGGCATACTTGTCTTCATCGGTAATGCCGAGTCGCACGTTCTCGAACACATCCATGGAGTCGAACAGGGCGCCGTTCTGAAACACGTAACCGATACGGGAACGGAGCTCCGACAGTTCCCTCCGTTTGAGGCGGCAGACGTCCTTGCCGTCGACGTAAATTTCACCGACGTCCGGCCGGATCAACCCGATAATGTGCTTGAGCAGCACACTTTTGCCGGTGCCGGACGGACCCAGGAGCGCGACGGTCTCACCTTCGCGCACCTCGAAGTCGACCCCGTTCAGCACCACCTGCTTGCCGAACGCCTTGTGCACGTTTCGAAGCTCGATCATTGGTTGAGCAAGAGTCGGGTCAGAACCGTATCGAGAACGAGGATCAGCACCGAGCTGGTGACGACGGCCGTGGTGGTCGACCGGCCCACCCCTTCGGCGCCCTGCTGGGTGTTGAATCCCATGTAGCAGGAGATGACGGTGATCGACCCGGCAAAGAAGAAAGCCTTAATCACCGAGTACCAGGCGTCCCACGGGCGCCAGTAGTACTGGGCGCCGTAGATGAAATCGGCATCGGTTACCGGCAACACCGCCTTGACGGATACCCAACCGGATAGGATGCCGGACAAGTTGGCGAGAATGGTTAGAGCCGGAATCATCAGAAGACCGGCCAGCACTCGGGGAATCACCAGATGGGACGCCGGTGACCGGCCGAGGCTCTCGAGCGCATCGATCTGCTCGGTCACCCGCATGGTGCCGAGCTCAGCGGCATAGCGGGCCCCGATCCTCCCAGCCAGGATCAGGGCGGTCAGCACCGGACCGAGCTCGAGGATGATCGATGATACGACCAGCGTACCGACTACGTAATAGGGAATAGCTCCGGTAAACTGATAGCCCGTCTGGAGAGCTGTGACAGCGCCCGCGAACGCCGAGATCAACAGAACGATGAACAAGCTCCCCGCCCCGATGTTCCAGGCCTCCACCATCATTCTGGGCCACCAGATGCGCACCTCGCCGAGACCGCGGATGGCTTCGACCACAAAGTACGTCAACCGCCCCACATGCGAAGCGCCGTCGAGAACCAGGCGGCCGATGAGGGCGAAAGGATTCATGGGGACCAAAGCTAACCGCGTTCAGCTGGTGCCGTTAGCCGAGCATTACCGGGGGCCTGCAGGGGCGCTACGTTGCCCGTATGCGCACCACTGACCGCCGGGCCCAGGTATGCAGGTTCCGGCGCAGTCTGCTGCGCTGGTTCCGGCGGCATGGCCGCGACCTCCCCTGGCGGCGCACCCGTGATCCGTACCGGATCGTCGTGTCCGAATTCATGCTCCAGCAAACCCAGGTGTCCCGCGTGGCAGTCTACTATGCGGGATTTCTAGCACGATATCCCACCCTCGAATCGCTGGCCGCCGCCTCGCCGACCAGCGTCCGGGAAAGCTGGGAAGGTCTGGGGTATTACCGGCGCGCCACCAATCTGCAGCGGCTGGCCCAGGAAGTAGTGCGCGACCGGGGAGGTCTCATACCGTCGGATCCCGAAGAGCTGCGTCGTCTGCCTGGCGTTGGGCGATATACCGCAGGCGCCATCGCCAGCTTTGCCTTCGAACGGGCGGTGCCGGCCGTCGACACCAACGTGGCTCGGGTGCTCCAGCGCGCGTTCTACCCTCGATCACGGGGCAAAACCATCACCCAGCGACTGTGGGAGTTGGCGGCGCTGCTGGTGCCCACCCAAGCAAAGAACGCGTGGGCATTCAATCAGGCGATCATGGAGTTGGGGGCGCTGGTCTGTACCGCACGGGTAGCGCGATGTGGCGCCTGCCCGGTGAGAAAGCACTGTGCCATGGGGAAGAGAAGGGAGGCCGTTACGGCAGCATTGCCCCGGCGAACAAAGCGACCAGCCCGAACGTCCCCGCGATCGACGCCACGATGCGCTGCCGCGTCCGCAGCTCGTCGAAGTAGCGCTCAGCCTCACCGGTCGGATCGAGCCGACCCAGCCGGGTCGCCGTCGGAAGGGCGATGAGCAGGGTGATCAGGGCGGCGATCACACCGGCACCCTGCATGATGACCAGCCACACACTGAAACCGGCAATCTCTCCACCGCTGAGCTGAAACGTCAGGATGAGCCCGGAAAGCACGGTCAGGAGGGAGCCGGGCGCAATCGCCACCTTGGTCAGCTTCGACTGTGCCCGAACCACGGAGCCGAGTCCGCTCCGCTCTTCCTGCTTCGCCGCTATGCCGATGACCATCGAGGCAATGGCCCCGCCGAGCCACATGGTAAAGCCGAGCAGGTGCAGGAACAGCCAGGCACGACTCACGAGTTGATGGCCGAGAGGATGGCTCCATCGATCGGCTGCCGGCCGGAGAAGCCGGTGTCGATCTCATGCCAGTGCTGAATCCGGTCCTCGCCCAGGCGCCAGCACAGGAAAATCGGACGATCCTCCCGGAGCGAATAAAAGTCCACCAGCCCCCCTTCGAATCCCTTGAAGACGCAGCCGATGGCCTCGAGCTCCTGAAGGTATTGGTTGATCCGGTTGGCGTGCCGGGTCACCTCCTCGCGGGCAGCGACCAGCTCCTGAGTCTCGCCCCAATCCGCGCGGGCACCACCGGTGAGAAGCTCGAACCGACCAACGGCGACGCGCCAGGCGGGGTATTCGACGGTGAGATCAGCGACCACCCGCCGTACCAGCGGGAGCGTGCGCTCGGCCTCTTCCAGGGTAAAAAGCTTGAATTCAGGCATGGCACTCCAACGTCAGCTTATCCCCACACGATCTTCACGTCCGGAATCTGCTCCGGATGGCTAATGAACCCTACCACCCGACCACCTTCGTCCACAACAGTGATCGTTGGCCGGAGGTGAGACTCCGACGGGTCCAGGTCCATGCGAACTTCGAAGCCCTCGAGTTCGCGATCCGGTCTCACCACCGGGGAGTTGGTGCGCATCAGGGAATCCGCCCGCGTGTGCCACGGGTGTTTTCCTTCGGCCAGGCAGCGGGTTACGAGGTCGCGGTCGCTCAAAGTACCGAGGAAGCGCCGGGTGCGATGATCATCGACCACCGGAACCACCGAGATGTTGCGGGTCTTGAGCATGATTGCAACTTCACTCGCCATCGCACCCGCCACCGCTACGTGCGGGTCGGGGACCATCGCTTCGGAGGCTTTCATGGGCTCAATTTGCCCGCAATGGGTAAGGGGTCAAGAGTCGCCCCACCGTTCCAGGGCCTCTCGCGTGGCCCGGCGGCCTTCATTCGCATACTCGCGAACTCGATCCACCCGAAAAGTCGTGTTGCGTTCAACCCGAGGCCTTACATATACCAGGGGCGGCCGGCTCGGATCGGCCCGCCAGAGCGCCAACTGGCTCTCAGTGTTGGCTGCCATGAGAATGCCGATTGCATCGTCGTGCGCCCGCAGCATTCTCTCAGTGTTGGCTGCCATGAGAATGCCGATTGCATCGTCGTGCGCCCGCAGCAACGGCGGAATGCGCGGCACAGCCGGGAGTGGTGGCAGGTCGAAGCCGGGACCGACGTCCACGGCGAGCACCAGCTCGACCTGGAGCTCGGCCGCGGGCTCGAGCGGCACGACGCCCCGGAGCCCGCCATCGCCGAACCTCCGGCCGTTGAGGATGACCGGCGGGTAGTACAGTGGGAGGGCGCAGCTGGCGCAGAGGACATCGACCAGTGGAGCATCACCCGCCCCGGCGCCGAAGAGCACCAGTTCACCAGTGTCGAGGTCGACCGCTGTCACCGTGAGTGGAATGCTGAGATCGGCAAAGCGGCGGGCGGGTACGATGGCCTCGATCGCCGCCCGCAGGGGAGCCGGCTTGAGTAG
>Ga0307416_100001246_pt1 | contig 13725 bp, 11 predicted proteins | sample DK1Cmetagenome_2_FD_203821 | JGI IMG/M metagenome (GOLD analysis project Ga0307416, IMG submission 203821) | Maize rhizosphere microbial communities from greenhouse at UC Davis, California, United States - DK15-C-3 | ecosystem: Host-associated > Plants > Roots > Rhizosphere > Soil | place...
AACCTGCTGACGGTCTACTTCGACAGCGCCGCCTTCCGGCACGAACGCGGAGCGATCGCGACCTGGCGCAAGCGCGCCGACAGTGGCCGCGAGGCGGACTACTTCCGCTGCGCAAACTGCGGCACGCGGCTCTGGCACCAGCCGCTCTCGACGCCGCAGTGGATCATGGTCGCGGCGGGCACGCTGGACGAGCCGGGCTGGGTCGTACCGGCCGCGCACATCTGGCTGTCGCGGGCGGTACCCTCGGCATACGTTCCCGAACATTCGGCACGCTGGGCCAAGGGCCCCGCGGATCGATCCGAGCTGATCGCCGCGTTCGCCGCGGCGCAGGAGTCGGCCGGTCACGACTGATGACGTCATCAACCTCGCGGCGAAGCTGGCGACGTTCAGCGAGCATTACCGTGCGCGCATCGTGGGCGTCATCTGAGCGGTGCGCCGCGGGTTGCAAGGCCCGGGGCCGTCCACTACCGTGCAGGCTCATATGCTGCGCTCGCTCATCGCCCTGGCTGCGACGCTCTTCCTGACGACGATCGCGGCGGCCCAGGAGGCCGCGCCGGACGTCGCGGAACTGAAGCGCCTGCTCGCCTGGTTCCTCGACGGTGCGTCGCGCAATGACGTCGCCGTGCACGAGCGCTTCTGGGCCGAGGAGCTCGTTTATACGCGCTCGGCGGGCGTGCGCACGAACAAGGCGGAGATCCTCGCGGACGTCCGCAAGGGCGCGGACCCCGCGGAGCCGCCGACCGCATATTCGGCGGAGGACGTCAGCGTCCAGCAGTACGGCGATATCGCGATTGTCGCCTTCCGGCTGGTCGGCAAGGCGGGAGGCGACAGCCCGGAGACCCTGAACTTCCTCAATACCGGGACGTTCCTCAAGCGCAACGGTGAATGGCGCGCGATCGCCTGGCAGGCGACGCGGATGGCGCTCGCTCCCGCGCAGGACGCGCCGGTCAACCTTACCCCGGGCGCGACGGCGCGGCCGGGACTCGCCGAGGAGATCCGCCAGGCCGACGCCGAGTTCTTCCGCGCCTTCTTCGACACCTGCGACATTGACACCGTGCGCCGCTACATCGCGGACGACTTCGAGATGATCCACGACAAGGGCGGCATAGTCGCCACATCCGGCGCGCAGCTCGTCGAGGAGACGGTGGACAAGTGCAAGCGCCAGGCCGAGGGCACGGACTTCCTGTCGACGCGCAAGCTGGTGCCCGACACTCTGAAGGTCTACCCGATCCAGCAGGACGGCGCGATCGCGACCGGAAGCCACACCTTCTATGCGGTCAAGGCGGGAGAGCCCGACCGCTTGACGGAAACCGGCCAGTTCACGACTTTCTGGAAGCAGGTCGATGGGCAATGGAAGATGATGCGCGCCTTGAGCTACGACCACGTGCTGGCGAAGTAGGGCACGTGCGCCTGCCCGTTTCGATCCCGCCGCAGTAGCCGCCGCCCGGCACCGTTCCCATGCCAGCGCGATGCATCGTGACCGCCGCCCTGTGCCTCGTGTCTGTCGCAGCAGCGGGCGAGGACGCGGCCCCCGAGCGTAAATCCGTCGCCGCCGTGCGGGTTGCCACGCCGCCGGTCCTCGACGGTGCGCTGGACGACGCCGCCTGGCAGCAGGCCGCCACGGTCGACGACTTTCACGTCGTGGTCTCGAACGAGTTCGGGGTTCCCGGCGAGCGTTCCCGCGTGTACGTCGCCTTCGACGACGACAACCTCTACTTCGCGGCGCGCTACTACGACTCGAAGCCGGAGACGATCGTCGCAAAAGTGCTGAGCCGCAAGGACGTGTCATTCGGCGAGGACGGGTTCTCGATCACGCTCGACCCCTTCGACCACGGCCGCTCCGGCTACATGTTCGACGTCAATCCGAACGGGATGCGCAGCGAAGCGATATACACCGACACCGACAGGCAGAATTGGGACTGGGAAGGCATCTGGAACGCCGCCGCCAGGGTCGACGCAGAGGGATGGACCGCGGAAGTCGCGATTCCCCTCAAGACACTGTCGTTCGATCCGCGCCGCGACGCCTGGGGCCTGAACTTCACGCGCTGGCACGGCGCGGACAACGAGCAGTACGGCTGGATGTCGTTCAACCGCACGCAGGACCTCGCGCGCACCGGCCTCGTGACGGGGTTGTCCGGCCTCGAGCAGGGTCATGGACTCGATGTCGTGCCGGGCCTGCGCACGGGCATCCAGCGCGACCACGTGGCGGACGAGGACGACGACTTCCTCGAGCCGTCGCTCGACGTCTTCTGGAAGATCACGCCGTCGCTCACCGCGGCGGTGACCTTGAACCCGGATTTCTCGGGCACGACCGCGGATACCCGTCAGATCAACCTGACGCGCTTCGACCTGTTCTTCCCGGAGCAGCGCGCATTCTTCCTCCAGGACTCCGACATCTTCCAGTTCGCCGGACTAGAGGAGCAGAGCGGCATACCGTTCTTCTCGCGCCGCATCGGCCTCGACGAAGCGGGCAGCACCGTCACCCTCGACGGCGGCCTCAAGCTGACCGGGCGCGCAGGCCCGGTCAGCATAGGCGTGCTGGGCGTGAGCCAGGCCGCGGCCGTCGGGGGCGGCACGGCCGACCTCTTCGTCGGGCGTGTCGCGGTCAACGTGCTGGAGGAATCCAGCATCGGCGCGATCGTGACGAGCGGCAATCCCGACCCGGCCATCGACAACAGCCTGGGCGGCATCGATTTCCGTTACCTCAATACGCGCCTCGGTGGCGGCCGCAGCATCGAGGCGACCGCCTGGTTCCAGCAGACGGACACCGAAGGCCTGGAAGACGACGATTCCGGATACGGATTCAGCTTTGCGATACCGAACAGCGAAGGCTGGGAGGGCGAGATCGTCCACAAGGTTCTCGAGGAGAACTATTTCCCGGCGTTGGGATTCGCCGCTCGTACGGATTTCGAGGCGACGTTCGGGAGCATCGGTTACACCTGGCGTCCCGGAAATTCCTGGGTGCGCAGCGTCCAGGCCGAGGTCGGCGCAGAGTTCGTCGAGCCGATCAACGGCAGCGACCGCAGCCACGAGATCGCGATCCAGCTCTTCGAGGCGGAGAACCAGTCGGCGGACAAGCTGGAGCTGACGCATTCATTCTTCGAGGAGGAATTCGTCGAGCCGTTCGAGATCTCGGACGGCGTCGTGATCGCCGGCGGGACATACAGCTTCGGTCACAGCTGCCTGACCCTGTATACGGGCGAGCAACGCGTGGTCGCGACCGAGACGACGGCCTGCGAGGGGGGCTTTTACGACGGGAGCATCTTCGTATTCGAGACGCGCACGATCTGGCGGCCTAGCAAGCACTTCAAGCTGGTCGTCGGCGGCGAGTACAACGACGTCGACCTGCCGGAGGGCGACTTCATCACGCGGCTCCTGACGCTGAACGTCGACGTCGCCTTCAACACGGCCTGGTCCTGGGAGAACTTCATCCAGTACGACAACGTCACGGACACCGTCGGGCTCAACAGCATCCTGCGCTGGATCCCGCGCGCCGGGCAGGAGACGGTGCTCGCCATGAACACGCAGCAGGAAGACTTCGACCGGGATGGGCGCTTCCGGTCCTACACGTCGGACGCGACGCTGAAGCTCAGCTATACCTTCCGGTTCTGACGCGGCCGCGCTCAGCCCGCGGCGCTGCCCCCGTCCATCAGCACGGTCGTGCCGTTGACCTGCGCCGCCTCGTCCGAGGCGAGCCAGGCGACGAGGGCCGCGACTTCCTCGGGTGTCGTCGCGCGCCCGCTGCGGGTCGTCGCGGCGGACTCGCGCAGCACGGCTTCGCGGCCGAGTCCGCGCGCCTCGGCGTCGCGGAACAGCATCGGCGTCACGACGTCGCCGGGGCAGACGGCATTGATGCGGATGCCCTCCGCCGCGTGGTCGACGGCGAGTGACTTCGTCAGCAGCACGAGGCCGCCCTTGCTCGCGCAGTAGGCGACGGCATTCGGTCCGCCATGCAGGCCCCAGTTCGAGGCCACGTTGACGATCGCGCCGCGGCTCGCGCGCAGCTGCGGCAGCGCCGCTCGCACGAGGAAGAAGGGCGCGGAGAGGTTCACGGCCAGGGTCTGGTGCCACTGCTCGTCCGTGGTGTCCTCGGCTCGCCCCGGCAGGTAAATCCCGGCGTTGTTGACGAGGACGTCGAGCCGCCCGAACTCCCGGATGCAGTCGGCGACCAGCCGGTCGCAGGCGCCGGAGTCCGCGAGATCGCCGACCCAGGCGCGGATTGCGGGCGAGCCGGCCGCGACCGCCTCGGTCCGGGCCGAGTCGCGGCCGGCGGCGAACACGCGGAAGCCGTCCCTGGCGAGGCGCGCGGCAACCGCCGCGCCGATGCCGGAGCTTGCGCCGGTGACCAGTGCCGTCTTCGTTGGCAGGGCGCCCACGCCGCTACTTGCCGTAGCGGCTGGACAGGTAAGCGACGATCGCTGCCGTGTCCTCGGCGGTCAACGGCGCGCCGAAGACGGTCACCATCTTCTGGACCGTCTTCTCCCATCCCGCCTGGTCCTGGAAGGGCGAGTTCATGACGATGTAATCGAGGCTGTGGCACATCGAGCAGGCAGCCACGACGCGCTCGCGGCCGGCGCCGTCGGCGAGCGCGATCCCGGACTCGTCCGCGGCCTGCGACGTCACGGGCCAGGCGACGCTGACCGCGAGGATCGCGCAGGCGGCCAGTGCGTCAGGTCGCACGGTACTCGGCATGCTGGATGACGTTGTGGTGATAGCCGGCCGGATTCGGCACCAGCGCCTCCGGCTGCACAGACCCATCGTTGGCTTCGGCGCGTACCGCCAACCGGAGCGTGTGGCCGGCCGTCAGCGACGCGACGAAATGCCAGGGGCGCCAGGCGTAACGGCCCAGGTCGCGTCCGAGCCCGGCGTCGCGCCAGGTCGCGCCGCCGTCGGCGGAGACGCCGACGCGGCGAATGCCCGAGCCGCCGTCCCAGGCGATACCCCGGATCACGACTGATTTTCCCGCCGGCAGGGCTGCGCCAGGCTCCGGGTCCACGATCAGGGAATTGACGCGTATGGCCGTGATCGGCGCAGTCTTTTCGTTGTCCTGTGACTCGAACCGGCTCGGCCCGAACAGGCCTTTGGGCACGCGGTAGGCCGTATTCATCCAGAAGCCCTCGAACGGCTTCTCCACGAGATTGAGCGTGGTCAGGCACTTGACCCAATACGTGGCGGTCCAGCCGGGCACGACGAGGCGCGCGGGGAAGCCGTGCCACCGCGGCAGCGGCTCGCCATTCATTTCGTAGGCGACGAGCGTGTCGTCGTCGAGCGCCTTCCACATCGGAAGGGATTTCATGAAGTCGGGCCCCGTCAGCGTCGGTGAGTCCGCGGCGTCGGCGACGACCTCGAGCGCGCCCGGCGCAATGCCGGCCGACTCGAGCACGTCCCGAAGGCGCGCGCCGCGCCAGCGCGCATTACCCATCGCACCATAGCCCCACTGCACGCCGGGCACGTGCGGCTCGAAGAAACCCCGGCGGTTACCCGAACATTGATTGACCGCGACGACTTCGTGCGGCTGGAAGCGGCGCAGGTCGGCGAGCGTGAGCGAGCGCTGCGACCTGGTGGCCGGTCCGCCGATGGCGAGGCGCCAATCCGCCGCGGCGAGATCCGGCACGCCCATGTGCCAGCGGACATAGAAAGCATCGTTTGGCGTCAGCGGCTCCCGCAGAAGGGCAACCGGCGTCTCGTAGTTGGGCGGGCGGAAGCTGCGCTTGATGAGCGGGCGCTTGCCCGGCAGGGCGTCGAGGACTTCGCTGGCCTGCGTGCCGGCCGGCAGCGTCGGCGTGCCGGCTCCCGCGAGACGGGTGGCCGGTAACGCGGCGCCCGCGAGCGCGAACGACGTGCCGCGGAGAAAGCTCCGTCGCTTCATGGCGGAGCACAGCATACGCCGATCATGCGGGCCATGTGGCAGACTGCCCGGCGTACGGGGGGAGGGACGACGATGGGAACACTGACGCGCCGGACTTTCGTAGTGGGCGGTGCCGCGGCCGCCGTGGCGCTCGCGCGGCGGGAAATCGCCTTTGCAGCCGCGAACGACGTGTATGCGCGTGCGATCGTCATCGACGGCCTCGGCGGCTTCGGCAACTCGAAAGGCGCGCCCGGCGCGCCGCTCACCGACGCCTTCGTGCAGGATATCCGCGCCTCGGGGATCACCTGCGTGCACACGACGATCCTGCCGGTCGGCTCGACGCCACCGGACACGGGCTTCACGCAGGCCGTGATCGGCATCGGCGAATGCGAGCGCGAGATCGAGGCGCATCCGGACGTGCTTGCGCGCGTCCGTCGCGTCGCCGACATCGCCGCGGCGAAGCGGGCCGGACGCACGGGCATCATCTATGGCTTCCAGGATGGCGTCGCGTTCGAGACGGACCTGTCGCGGCTCGACGAGCTGTACCGGCTGGGCATCAGGGTGGTGCAGCCGACCTACAACCGTCGCAATCTCCTCGGCGACGGCTGCCTCGAGCCCGCGAACGCGGGTCTCAGCAAGACGGGCGTCGAGGCGATCGCGAAGATGAATGAGCTCGGCATCCTCGTGGACCTCAGCCATTGCGGCCGCCGGACCGCGACAGATGCCATCCAGGCGTCCGTGAAGCCGGTCGCCTTCACGCATACCGGGTGCGCTGCGCTGAACGACCACCCGCGCAACCGCACGGACGCGGAGTTGCGCGCCGCCGCGGAGAAGGGCGGGGTGTCGGGCATTTATTTCATGCCCTTCCTGAGCGAGGGACGGCAGCCGACGGCCGCCGACATCGTCCGCCACCTCGAGCACATGATCCAGGTCGCGGGGGAGGACCACGTGTCGATCGGCACCGACGGCGGGGTGTCGGCGGAGATCGTGGACGACGCGTTCCGGGAGATTTTCAAGGAAAACGTCCGCAGGCGCCGCGAAGCGGGCATCAGCGCGCCGGGCGAGACCGATGAGGGCTACCTGTTCGCGAACGAGCTCAACACGCCGCGCCGCCTCGAGACGCTCGCCGGCATGCTTTCGGGTCGCGGCCATTCCGACGCGCGCATCGAGAAGATCCTCGGTGCGAACTTGTTGCGGGTGTTGTCGGACGTCTGGAGAAGCTGAGCAGGGACAGTCCCCTTTAGCTGAAGGGGTCAGACCCCTTCACGAATATGAAGGGGTCTGACCCCTTCGTGAGTCATTGATAGCCGCGGGCCTGCAGCTCGAAGAGGCGCGCGTAGTGACCATTGGCGCCGAGCAGTTCCTCGTGGGTGCCGTGCTCCGCGATGCGGCCCTCCTCGAGCACGACGATCTGGTCCGCCATGCGCACCGTCGAGAACCGGTGCGAGATGAGGATCGCGATGCGGCCGCGGGTCAGCGTGCGGAAATGCTCGAAGACCGTCGCCTCGGCCGCGGCGTCCATCGCGGCGGTCGGCTCGTCGAGGACGAGGATGTCGGCTTCCGTGCGCATGAAGGCGCGGGACAGCGCCACCTTCTGCCACTCGCCGCCCGACAGGTCGCGGCCCTGGTTGAACCACTTGCCGAGCGGCGTGCGGTACTTCTCCGGCAGCTCCTCGACGATCGGCGCCGCCATGCCTTTTTCCGCAGCCTCGCGCCAGCGCGCCTCGTCGGTCATGTGCCGGACGTCGCCCGCGCCGATGTTCTCGCCGACAGTGAGCTGGTAGCGCACGAAGTCCTGGAAGATGACGCCGATGCGCCGGCGCAGCGCAGTCTCGTCCCAGTCGGCGAGGTCGAGCCCGTCGAGCAGGATCCGCCCGCTCGTGGGGCGGTAGAGCCGGGTGAGGAGCTTGATCAGCGTCGTCTTGCCGGAGCCGTTCTCGCCGACGAGCGCGAGCGATTCGCCCGCTCGGACATGCAGGTTGACGCCGCGCAGGACCGGCCGCTCCGAGCCGGGGTACGCGAAGCCGACGTCGATGAAACGGATCCCGTCGCCGGGATTCGGCCCTCGTGAAACCGCGCCCGCGAACGTCTCCACCGGCGTGTCGAGGTATTCGTACAGCGTCGCGAGGTAGAGGTTGTCCTCGTACATGCCGCCGATGGCGGCGAGGCTCGCCGAGACCGCGGACTGGCCCTGGCGGAAGAGCATCACGTACATCGTCATCTGGCCGAGCGTGATGCGCCCGGCGATGGTCGCGAGGGCGATCCAGGCGTAGGCGCCATAGAGCGTGGCGGTCGCGATCAAGCCCAGCAGGAAGCCCCAGCCGTCGCGCCGCAGCGTGAGGTCCCGGTCCTCGCGATACAGCTTGCGGAAGATGTCGCGGTAGCGCTGCAGGAACGTCGGGCCGACGCCGAACAGCTGGACCTCCTTGGCATGGTCCTCGCGCGCGAGCACGGTCTCGAGGTAAAGCTGCATGCGCGTCTCGGGCGAGCGCCACAGGAAGAGGCGGAAGGCCGCGCCCGAGAAGCGCGCTTCCGCGAGGAACGAGGGAAGCCCGGCGAGCACGAGCACCGCGACGGCCCAGGGCGAGAAGTGCGCGAGCAGCGTGCCGTAGCTCAAGAGGGAGATGCCGTTCTGCGCGAGGCCGAAGGTGCGCATGACGAGCGACAGCGGCCGGCTCGACGCCTCGCGCCGGGCGCGCGTCAGCTTGTCGTAGAACTCCGAGTCCTCGAAGTGGGCGAGCTCGAGCGTGAGCGCCTTCTCGAGGATCATCGCGTTGACCCGCTGGCCCAGCTGCGCCCGGAACAGCGACTGGCACAGGGAGATGCCGCGCTGGCAGCCGGCGATTGCCGCGACGAGGCCGCCTTCCGCCGCGACCAGGAGGAGCGCATGGCCGGCCAGGTCCTCGCGCGCGGCGGGCGCCGCGGCGATGGCCGCGACGACGGCGTCCACGATCAGCGCGCCGACCCACGCGACCGCGGCCGGCAGCAGTCCTGCCGCGAGCGTCAGCAGGCCCAGCGCGACGCTGAGCGCCTTGTTGGTCGTCCAGACGAGCTCGATCGCATGGCGGCTGTAGCGGAAGACGCCGAAGAATCCGCGCGCGAGATTGGGAGGCGCGGGTGCAGGCTGCCGGGGTCGGGGTTTCACTCGGTCGGGACTCTCGCCCGACAGGATACGATCCGGCCGTCCAAGCCGCTAGAAGTTCAGCTCGAAGTTGACGTGGTAGACGTGTCCGTCGCCGCCGACCGGGTAGGGCACGGCGGTGTAGCCGACCGGGATGTCGTCGAGCCGCAGCCACTCGCCATTGACGCGGATGCCGCGCATCCGCTTCGGGAAGTAGTTGAAACCTCCACGCAGCTCGTTCGAGTCGCCGTAGCGGCCCTGGATCTCGGAATAGCCGGCGTACACCTGGAAGAGCTGCGGCACGAGCATGGCCGAAGCCTGGACCTGGTAGCCGGTGTCGTCGATGTCCTCGATCAGCCCGGGCACGACACCGGGTCCGCGGAAATCGGTGAGGTGCCGCCAGTAATACTCCGCTTCGAGCGCATAGCCTCGGTACTTGATGCCGGCATCGACGCTGACCATCGTGTAGTTGACCTCGTCTACCTCGATGCCGGGACCGAAGAGATTCGGCGTGAAAATCGTGTTGCCGTCGGTCAGCCGGATCTGGGTGTTCTCGATGGTCTCCGTGCCGGGCTGTTCCTGGCTGTTCTCCGTGCTGTGCGTGTAATGCAGGCCGATGCGCGTCGCGACGTCCTGGTGGTTCTCGAAGTCGCCGAACGCGCCGATCGGACCGAATTCGTGGGTGGTCGGCAGCCAGTTGAGCATCAGCGAATACGTGTCGATTGTGCTGTCGAGCTGCGAGGCGCTGACGCCGAGGATGCTCATGTTGGTGGCAAGCATCGCGTTGTAGTTGAGGCCGGGGACGATGGCGCCCTTGAGCCAGATGCCGGTCGAATACGACGGCCGGAAGAATTCGTCCGCGGTCATGCGGTCGTCGACGCCGAGCCAGTACGGGAACTGCCCTTCGGTGCTGCGCACGCCGGGCAGCGAGGTGATGCCCATGCCGAACGTCGCGTGCTCGTTGAAGACCCAGCTCAGGTTGCCCGCGCCCACGACCTGGGCGGGATCGCCCTGCGCCGTGTTGGCGGACCAGACGTACAGGTAGAAGCGGAACTTCGGGTCGAGGAACCAGCCGGAGAACGGCATGAAGAACTTCTGTAGCTGGAAGTCCTGCCGCTGCGGCACCGTCTTCACGGTGCCGAATGAATCCGTGTACGTCGGGTCGAGGCCTTCCTGGTTCAGGTAACGGGCATAGCTGAAGAGGCGCATGTAGAACTGCGCGCGCTCGCCGTCGTAGAGCTTCACGCCGAGGTTCCCGATGTACTCGGGCGCGTCCGTGCCGGGCAGCCGTGCCGATGCGGCGCCCGCGGGCGGCGTCGCGGATCCTGCGGCTCCCGCCTCCGCGGGCGGCGGCAATGGCGCCGTCGCCGAACCCGCGGCCTCGGCCGGCTCAGCCGCCGGGGCGGAGGCTGCCGGCGGCGCCTCGGGCGTGACCGTCGGGCTCCCGCCCTGCGGCGCCCGATCCCCGAGCGCTTCGCGCAGCAGGCGCTCGAGCTCGCGGATGCGCGCATCCTGCTCGCGCACCTGGCGCTCCAGGTCCTGCTGGCGCTGCTCTACCGTGCGAGTGTCCGCCGGCGCAGCCTGCGCGGTGGCGAGGGAGGGCAATGCGGCGGCTATCAGCGCGATGGCGGCTGACTTGTTCACGAGGGCATCTTACCGGCGTGGCTACGCTCGGGCATCGAGGATCGCAAGGACGGACTGTGGAGGGCGCCCGATTGCAGCCCGGTCGCCCGCGACGACGATCGGCCGTTCGATGAGGATCGGATCACGCACGAGCGCCTCGATCCATTCGGCGTCGGTGAGCGACTTCCCCGCATACCGGGCCTTGTAGAGTTCCTCGCCCTTCCGGACGAGGGCCTCGGGCCGGATGCGCAGCCGCTTGACGATAGCCGCGAGCTCCGCTGCGGTCGGCGAAGTCTTCAGGTATTCCACGATCCGCGGTTCGATCCCGCGCCCGCGCAGAAATTCGAGCGTCTCGCGGCTCTTGCTGCACTTCGGGTTGTGGTAGATCGTGAGCGCGCCCACGGCTTCACCGGGCGCTGCCGGATTTCACGCGCGGCAGGTAGCGATCGAGGAGTTCCGTCTGGCGCGTCCGCTTCGCGACCGCATGGCTGGCGATCCAGACCTGCTCAGTCACCGTCGTCACCTCGAGGGGGTCGCCGCTCCAGAGCACGAGGTCGGCCACCTGCCCTTTCTCGATCCGGCCGCGCGAGCCGCCGAGGCCGAAGATGGCGGCGGGGCTCGAGGTGATCGCCGCGAGTCCCGCTTCCCAGGGCAGGCCATGCGCGACGGCGTTGCCGGCCAGCTGGCGGTTCTTGCGCAGGTGGAATCCGTCGTCCTGCGAGAAGGCGATGCGCACGCCGGCCTCGTGCAGGAGCTTCGCGTTGTCGAAGCGCGCGCCGAGCTGGTCGAAGTCGTTCGGCAGGTTCACGAGCGGGTCGAGGATCACGGGCACGCCTGCCTCCGCAAGCTCGCGCGCGACGACCCAGGCTTCGGCGCCGCCCATGATCACGGGCTTCATGCCGCGAGCCTTCGCGAAACGGACGAGCTCGCGGATGTCGGATGCACGGTGGACGTAGAAGACGACGCGGCCGCCCGCGAGATAGGCCTTGAGTACCGCGCGCCCTTCCGGCAGGAGAAGTGCCGCGGCGCCCGAGCTGCCGGGGTCGCGCACCTCGCGGATGGCCTGGTCGAAGAGCATGTACTGCGCCGCCCGGCTGCCGCCCGAGGCGTCGTGCGCATCGCTGCCCCAGTTCACGAACAGCGAGCGGCTGCCATCGAGTGCGGCGTCGAATCGCCCTTCGAGCGTCACGGCCGAGCCCTGGCCGAGGACGAGGCTCTCCGCGGCATACGGCGCGATCGTCGCCCAGGTCACGCCCTCGACGCGCATCACCGGCAGCACGATCGAGCGCGCGTTGAATGCCGGCGTGACGTCGAACTCGGGCCGCCACATGTGCTGCCAGGCCGGCGCGGTGAGCTCGAGCGCCGCGTCGAAGGTCGAGGACTCCTGGCTGACTTCCTCGAGGCCGAACTGGGTGACGCCACCGAAGAGCCCGGGCGTCACCGGCCGGCCCTTGGCGTCGACGACGGTCGCGCCCGCGGGTGCCGGGATTCCGGCGCCGACCGCGGCGATCCGGCCGTCGCTGACGAGGATGTCCGCGCTCTCGAGCGTGCCGGCGTCGCCCGCCGTGTGGACGCGGGCGCCGCGTATCAGCAGGTCCTCGGCGGGCGCGAGAGCCGGCAGCAGGAGGAGGGCGGCGAGGACTGCGGGTCCTTTCACAGCTGGAAATCCGATCGCGGCTTCGGCGCCGGATGTGCGCGGTCGAAGAGGAGCACGCCGTCCACGAACACGAGGTCGGCGAGTGCGTAGACGGAGAACGGCGTGCCGTTCCACACGACGACGTCGCCCATCTTGCCGGCCTCGAGCGTGCCGGTCTGGTCGAGGATGCCGAGCGCCTTCGCCGGGTTCGCCGTGATCCAGCGGACCGCGCGCTCGGGCGGGATGTCGAGTCCGGCGAGCTGGCCGCGGGTCATGCCCTTCGCCGCTTCCTGGTTCAGTCGCTGGATGCCTTCCTCGGAATCCGAATGCACGATGGCGCAGCCGCCCTTCGGGAAATCGACGAGCGCCAGGTTCTCCTGGATGCCGTCGTAGGCCTCCATCTTGAAGCCCCACCAGTCCGCCCAGATCGCACCGCACACGCCTTCCTCGGCGAGGCGGTCGGCGATCTTGTAGGTCTCGACGCCATGGTGGAAAGCGGCGATCCTGTAGCCGAACTCCTTCGCGACATCGAGCATCGTCGCCATCTCGTCGGCGCGATAGCAGTGGTTGTGCACCAGGATGTTGCCGCGCATCACCTCGGCGAGCGTCTCGAGGCCCAGGTCACGCTTCGGCGGCTTCGGCGCGACGGCATCCTCGTCGCCGTCCGCCTTGTCCTTCTCGTACTTCGCGAGCTCCGCGTCGTACTCCTTCCAGTCCTCCATGTAGTCGCGCGCGTCGGCGAAAGCCTGGCGGTAACCCGCGACGTTGCCCATGCGCGTGGACGGAAACTGGTCGTCGCCCCCGTAGACATTCTTGGGATTCTCGCCGCAGGCCATCTTGAGTCCGTGCGGCGCGCCGGGAAACTTCATGGCCTGGTAGGTCGTCGCCGGCACGGGCTTGATCGTGACGCCGCGCCCGCCGATCAGGTTCGCGGAGCCCGGCAGGATCTGCATCGAGGTCACGCCACCCTGCAGTGCCGCCTCGAAGCCGGGATCCTGCGGCCACACGCTGTGCTCGGCCCAGACATTCGCGGTCACCGGGTCCGTTGCCTCGTTGCCGTCGTCGAGCGCGTCCACGCCCGGGCTCGCATACACGCCCATGTGCGAGTGCACGTCGATCAGGCCCGGCGTCACCCAGCGGCCCGCCGCCTCGACGACGCGCGCATCGGCGGGCGCGTCGAGCCCGCTGCCGACGGCCGCGATCCGGCCGCCCACGATGAGCACGTCGCCGTCGTCGATGCGCGTGCCGGTGCCGGTCAGCACGGTCGCGCCGCGGATCAGCGTCGGCGCACCGGCCGCCGGCGCGTAGGTGGAAGAGAAGGGCGTGCGTCCGGTGGCGGATGCATCGGCTTTCCCGGCCGTGGCGGGCGCTTCGGCCGGGGCCCGGGGCTGCGCGGCGCAAGCCGCCGTCAGGGCAGCCGCGGCCGCCACGAGGAATCGTCTGCGGGAACTCACGGGCGCATTCTATATACAATCACCGTCACACGCCCATGACCCA
>Ga0307416_100001247_pt1 | contig 13724 bp, 10 predicted proteins | sample DK1Cmetagenome_2_FD_203821 | JGI IMG/M metagenome (GOLD analysis project Ga0307416, IMG submission 203821) | Maize rhizosphere microbial communities from greenhouse at UC Davis, California, United States - DK15-C-3 | ecosystem: Host-associated > Plants > Roots > Rhizosphere > Soil | place...
CCGGCCGGGTCCTGCTCCTCGACGACGCCACCTCGGCGCTGGACATGGTGACCGAGATGACCGTGGACCGGGCGCTCAGGGACGGCCGGACGCGCATGGTGGTCACGCACCGGGCCGCCGTCGCCGCCCGGGCCGACCTGGTGGCCTGGCTCGACGGCGGACGCCTGCGCGGCGTCGGCCGGCACCGCGACCTCTGGGCCGAGCCGGCGTACCGGGAGCTGTTCGCGTGACGCCGGGCCAGACCATGCGGCGGGGCGCGATCCGGTACGGGATCGGGGCCCTGCGCTGGCGCACGGTGGCCCGGCTGGCCGCCTGGTCGGTGCCGGAGACCCTGCCCGCCGCGCTGTCCGGTTTCGCGGTGGCCCGGGCCGTCGACGCCGGCTTCCTGGCCGGCCGTCCCGGCGTCGGGCTGGCCTGGCTCGGCGCGGTGCTGGCCGCGTCGGTGGTCGGCGCGATCGGGACGCGGCAGGTGTACCGGTGCCTCGGCGACCTGGTCGAGCCCGTCCGGGACGACCTCGTCCGACGCGTCGTGGCCGGCGCCCTGCACAGAGCCACCGGGGCGCGCGCCGCCGGGACGCGCGCGGCCGGGGCCGCCGGCGACGGCGGCGCCGTCGCCCGGTTGACCCGCCAGGTCGAGGTCGTCCGCGACGCCTATGCCGGGCTCATCGTCGTGGTCCGTGGCTTCCTGTTCACCGTGGCCGCCGTGGTGGCCGGACTACTGTCGCTGTCGTCCCTGGTCGCGGCCATCGTCGTGCCGGCGTTCCTGGTCGGGGTGGTCCTGTTCGTGTCCACATTGGGCATGGCCGCGGCCCGCCAGCGCGCGGCCGTCCGGGCCGAGGAGCGGCTGGCCGGTGCCGCCGGCGCGGTGCTGGCCGGCGTACGGGACGTGGTCGCCCGCGGGGCCGAGCGGCACGCCGCCGCGCTGGTGGCCGGGCCCATCGACGAGCAGGCCGCCGCCGAACGCGCGCTGGCCCGCGTCGCCGCCCTGCGCGCCGCCTGCTTCGCCGTCGGCGGCTGGGCGCCGCTGATCCTGCTCCTGCTGGCCGCGCCGTGGCTGGTGCGCCGCGGGCTGAGCACGGGCGCGGTCCTGGGCGGCATGACGTACGTGCTCACCGGCCTGCAACCGGCCCTGCAGGCGATCATCACCGGCCTGGGCGGAGCCGGCCTGCGCTTCGTCGTCACCCTCGACCGCATCCTCGACACGGGCGCGGCCCCTGGGCCGGCGGCGTCTGGACTGACGAGCGCGGTGAGCGAAGCGAGTGAAGCGAGGAGGGAAGACGTCGCAGAAAGGGCCCGGGGGCCCGCGCGAGCGGAGCGAGCGCAAACAGGCACGGCCTTGGCGTTGCGGGGGGTGCGGTTCGGGTACGGTCCGCACGCCGAGCCCGTCCTGCGCGACCTCGACCTGGACGTGCCCGAGGGCGACCACCTGGCCGTGGTCGGGCCCAGCGGCATCGGCAAGTCGACCCTGGCCGCCCTCCTCTGTGGAGTGTTGCGGCCCGACGCCGGCACGGTGCTGCTAGGCGGCGTGCCCGTCGCCCGCCATGCCCGGCCGGAGCGGATGCGGGTGCTGATACCGCAGGAGGCCTACGTCTTCACCGGTACCGTGCGGGACAACATCACGTACCTGCGGCCGGCGGCCGCGCCGCGCCGCGTGGCCGCGGCCTTCGCGGCCCTCGGCGCCGAGGCGCTGCTGGACCGGTTGGGCGGCCTGGACGGCGAGGTGAACCCGGCCCAGCTGTCCGCCGGCGAACGGCAGGTGCTGGCCCTGGTGCGCGCCTACCTCAGCCCGGCACCGCTGGCCGTGCTCGACGAGGCGACCTGCCACCTCGACCCGGCGGCCGAAGCGGCGGCCGAGACCGCGTTCGCCGCCCGCGGCGGCACGCTGATCGTGGTGGCGCACCGGCTCAGTTCGGCGCTGCGGGCCCGCCGCGTGCTCGTCCTCGACGGCGAGCGGATCGCCCTCGGCGACCAGGGGACGCTGATGGCCACCTCACCGCTCTTCCGCGACCTGCTCGGGCACTGGCACGCCGACCCGGCCGCGGGCCCGATCGTGGATGCCGCGCGCCGGAACCCCTGAGCGGCAACGGTTCGGTCGTTCTAAACCCACCCGCGCGTGGAAATGTGTCACCACTTGACCGTGACATTCGCGGCGCGGCGGCGGTGATTTCCTCACCATCAGGTCATGACGGCGGCCACTGGGTTACGACCGTGCGCCATCGCAGGATGACACCACGCATCACGGTGGACCGAGGGCGAGGACGGCATGGACGATCGGTACGAGGCGTTCGCGATGGCGGACCCGTCGTTCTACGACGCGATGCACTCCGACCGGACGGCCGGCGTACCGTTCCCGACCGCCGACCGGCCGCTCCCGGACGGTTGGCGCCGCCACGAGCAGGACGACTGGTTCACGTTCAGCCCGCCCGGGTCGCGGCTGCCGGAGCAGGGCTGGAAGATCCACGCCTCGGCCACCATGGACAACGCCGACCGCGTACTGGACGGCGTCTGGGACTACTGCGTGCCGCGCGGCATCCCGTTCAAGTTCCTCCGGTCGCGGACCGCGCTGACGGCCCGCGTGTCCAAGTACGCCCCGCGCGGCATGTCCGGCAAGCTCGTCACGATCTATCCGGTCGACGAGCGCGCCTGCGAGACGATCCTGACCGAGCTCGGCTCGGCGCTCGAGGGCGAGCCCAGCCCGTACATCCTCAGCGACCTGCGCTGGGGCGCCGGCCCGCTGTACGTGCGCTACGGTGCGTTCGTCAACCGGTTCGGCGTCGACGAGCGCGGCCAGGTCGTCCCGGTGATCGCCGACGCCGACGGCCGGCTCGTCCCCGACCGGCGCGGCCCGGTGTTCCAGGTGCCGCCGTGGGTGAGCCTGCCCGACTTCCTCGCCCCCCACCTGGCCGCCCGCAACGCGGTGACGGTGGCCGGCCTGCCGTACACGATCGACGAGGTGTTGCACTTCTCCAACGGAGGCGGCATCTATCGTGGCCGCGACACCCGCACCGGCGAGGCGGTGGTGCTCAAGGAGGCCCGCCCGCACGCCGGCCTGGACGGGCTGGGGGACGACGCGGTGCGCCGCCTGGAGCGCGAACACGACACGCTGCGGCGATTGGCCGGGATCACCGGCATCCCGCGGGTGCACGAGCTGTTCTGGCTGGGCGAGCACCGGTTCATGGTGATGGAGCATGTCGACGGCATCGTGCTCAGCGGCGCCATCGTCCGGCGTTACCCGCTCATCGACGCGACCGCCGGGCCGCAACGGTACGCCGAGTACACCGACTGGGCGCTGCGCGTCTTCGACCAGGTGAAGGCCACCCTGGAGGGCATTCACGCGCGCGGCATGGTCTACGGCGACCTGCACCTGTTCAACATCGTGGTCCGCGACGACGGCTCGGTGACCCTGCTGGACTTCGAGGTAGCCTCCGATGTGGACGCGGCCAGCCGGCCCGGCCTGGCCAACCAGGGCTTCGCCGCCCCGCGCAGCGCCACCGGGTTCGACATCGACGCCTACGCCCTGGCCTGCCTGCGCCTCGCGCTGTTCCTGCCGATGACGAACCTGCTCTGGCTGCACCGGCCCAAGGCCCGCGAGTACGCGCGCATCATCGCCGAGCACTTCCCCGTGCCGCCCGATTTCCTCGCCAGCGCCGTCGACATCATCGTGCCGCCGGGTACCCCCGACACCCCCGCCCCCCGCATCGATCCCGACCCGCGCCGCTGGCCCGAGCTGCGCGACGAGCTGGCCCGCGCCATTGTGGCCAGCGCATCGCCCGAGCGCGACGACCGGCTCTTCCCTGGCGACGTGGACCAGTTCGCGGTCGGCGGGCTGGGCCTGGCCTACGGTGCCGCGGGCGTGCTGTACGCGTTGGACGCCACCGGCGCCGGCCGGTATCCCGAGTTCGAGCGCTGGCTGGTGGACCGGGCGACCAGCCCGGCCCCGGGAACCCGGCTCGGGCTCTACGACGGCCTGCATGGGGTGGCCTTCACCCTGGACCACCTCGGCTACCGGCGGGAGGCCCTGGACGTCCTCGACATCTGCCTGCGGGAGAACTGGCAGACCCTCGGCTCCGACCTGGCCGGCGGCCTGGCCGGAATCGGGCTGAACCTGCTGCACTTCGCCGAGCGCACCGGGGAACCGGCGCTGCGCCGGGCCGGGCTGCGCGCCGCGGACCTGGTGGCCGAGTCCCTGCCGGGCGCGGAGCCCGACGGTCCGCTGGTCAGCGGCGGCGACCAGCCGTACGCCGGGCTCGTGCGCGGCCGGTCCGGCGTGGCACTGCTGCTGCTGCGCGCGTACGACGACACCCGCGACACGCGGTACCTCGACGCCGCCGCCGACGCGCTCCGGGCCGACCTGCGACGCTGCGTGCTCCGGGCCAACGGGGCGCTGGAGGTCAACGAGGGCTGGCGGACCATGCCGTACCTCGACGTGGGCAGCGTCGGCATCGGCCTCGTGCTCGACGAGTACCTGGCCCGCCGCCCCGACGACGCCTTCACCGAGGCCAGCCGCGGCGTGCGGTTGGCCGCCCGGTCGCCGATGTACATCCTGCCGAGCCTGTTCTCCGGACGCGCCGGCGTCATCCTCTACCTGGCCCGGCGGTCCCCGTCGCCGGCAACCGACCCGGACGTGGCCGCGCAGGTGCGGGCACTGGCCTGGCACGCCCTGCCCTACGGTGGCGGGCTCGCCTTCCCGGGCAACGGGCTGCTGCGCCTGTCGATGGACCTGGCCACGGGCACCGCCGGGGTGCTGCTCGCGATCGGCGCGGTGCTCCACGACCAGCCGGTGCCGGCGCCGCTGCTCCCGTCCCCGCGCGGCGCCGCACCGGCGACACCCACGACCCTGGTGGGGGCGGCCGCGCCCGCCCCCACCGGATAAGACCCCCGTGTCGCAACGGCGCGGGTCCGTTTCACAACCACCTATCGAAGGGAGGGGTCCACGATGGCGCTTCTGGACCTCCAGGGCATGGAGAGCCCGGCTCCGCAGACGAACGCCGGCGGCAGCAGCAACAGCGGCCACAGCTGCCCGAGCAACCTGAGTGTCACGCTCTGCGACGGCACCAGCGGTCTGTCCGTACTGATCTGCCACTGACACACCCCCTGCGGTGCCAGATGGCGAAACCGCAGTCCCGGACGGGTGTTGGACGTCCGGGGCTGCGGGCTGCGGTCGGAGCTTGGCCGGCCGTGAACCGGCGGTGCGGGTATCGCGGAAGGTGGACGGATGGCCTTCGGATTCGGCACGGTGGTCCGGTACGGCGGCCGCTGGCTGCCGGCGATCGGCCTGTCGGCGCTGATCGGCACGGCGTGCACGCTCGCCCTGCCGGCCGTGCTCGGGCGGACGCTGGACGCCATCGTGTCCGGCCGGGACCAGACGCGGTGGGTCGCGCTCGTCGGCCTGCTCATCGCGGCGGGCGTGGCCACCGAGGTGTGGGACGCCTTCGCGGTCACCGCGAGCGTGGCCGGCACCGCCGCCTGGCTGCGCCGCCGGCTCGTCGAGCACGTGCTCGCCATCGGGCCGCGGGGCGCGGGCCGGTTCGACACCGGCGACCTGGTCGGCCGGATCTCCGGCAACGCGGTCGACGCCGCCCACGCGGGGCCGAGCGCGGTCACCATCGTGGCCGCGGTGGCGCCGCCGGTGGGCAGCGTCGCGCTGCTCGCGTTCATCGACATCGGGGTCGCCGCCGCATTCCTGGCCGGGATGGTGCTGGTCGCGCTCGTGCTGCGGGCGTTCACCCGCCACACCGCCGACGCCGTCGGCGCGTACCTGCGGATCCAGGGCCTCATCGCCGGGAGGCTCACCGAGTCCCTGTCGGGCGCCCGCACCATCGCGGCCGCCGGCACGCTGGCGCGAGAGGCGCGCCGCACGCTCGAGCCGCTGCCCGGGCTGCGCCGGGAGGGCGCGCGCACCTGGCGGGTGCTGGCCCGGTCGGGCGCCCAGGCGGCCGTCGTCGGCCCGCTGGTTCTGGTGGCGGTGCTGGCCTCGGGCGGCTATGCGCTCGCCGCGGGTCGGATCAGCCCGGGCGAGCTGTTCGCCGCCGGCCAGTACGCCGCGCTGGGCGCGGGTCTGGGCGGACTGACCGGGATATTCGGCCGACTGGCCCGGGCGCGGGCGGGTGTGCACCGCGCCGCCGAGGTGCTCACCGTGGCACCATCCGCCTACGGTATGCGTGATCTGCCCGACGGCCCCGGGCGGGTTCAGCTGCGCGGCGTCGTGGTGCGCGAGGGTGGTCGGACGGTGCTGGACCGGGTGGACCTCGACGTCCCCGGGGGGGCCCGCGTCGCCGTCGTCGGCCGGTCCGGCGCCGGCAAGTCGGTGCTGGTATCGCTGGTGACCCGGCTGCGCGACCCGGACGCCGGTGCGGTGCTGCTCGACGGTGTGCCGGTGGCCGACCTGAGCCGCGAGGCGCTGCGCGCCGCGGTCGGCTGTGCCTTCGAACGTCCCGTGCTCGTCGGTGGCACGGTCGCCGACGCCATCGGGTTGGGCCTCGACTCCGGGCGCGTCCACGCGGCGGCCCGGGCCACGCACGCTCACGAGTTCGTCGAGCGACTGCCCCGTGGCTACGACACCCCGCTGCGCGATTCGCCCCTCTCGGGCGGGGAGGCGCAGCGCCTGGGGCTGGCCCGGGCCTGGCCCGCGAGCCGGGTGCTGGTACTCGACGACGCCACCTCGGCCCTCGACATGGTGACCGAGATGCTGGTCGACCGCGCTCTCGCCGAGCCCATGGTCGGCTGGGCGTTCGGCGCTCAACCGCCGTCGTCGTCATCGTCCGTGGCCTCACGCCCGACCTCCGGCGCCCGCACCCAGCTGGTCGTGACGCACCGGGCCGCCACCGCGGCCCGGGCCGACCTGGTTGCCTGGCTGGACCGCGGCCGGCTGCGGGGGGTCGGACCGCATCGCGCGCTGTGGACCGACCCGGAGTACCGCGAGCTGTTCCGATGAGGAGAGAGATACGGTACGGAGCCGCCGCGATGCGCCGCCGGCCGCTGGTCTCCCTGGCCGCGTGGTCGGTGCCGGAAACGCTGCCCGCCGCCGTGTCCGGGCTGGCCGTGGCGCGGGCGGTGGACGCCGGCTTCCTGGTCGGCCGCCCCGAGGTCGGGCTGGCCTGGCTCGCCGCGTTGGTGGCCGCGTGCGGCGTGGGCGCACTCGGGTCGCGGCAGGTGTACCGCCGCCTCGGCGACCTGGTGGAACCGTTGCGCGACGAGCTCGTCCGTCGCGTCGTCCACGGAGCCCTGCACCGAGCCGTCGAGGGCGGTGGTGACGACGGCGCGGTGGCCCGGCTGACCCGCCAGGTGGAGATCGTCCGCGACGCCTATGCCGGGCTCATCGTGGTGGTGCGCGGCTTCCTGTTCACCTTCGTGGCCGTCGTGGCCGGGCTCGTGTCGCTCGCGCCCACGGTCGCGGCCGTGGTCCTGCCCGCGTTCCTGGTGGGCCTGGGCCTGTTCCTATGCACGATGGGTCTGGCCGCGGCCCGCCAGCGGATGGCGGTGCGTGCGGAGGAGCGGCTGGCCGGCGCGGCGGGCGCGGTGCTGGCCGGCGTGCGCGACGTGGTCGCCCGCGGCGCCGAGCGCCACGCCGCGGCCCTGGTGGCCGGGCCGATCGAGGAGCAGGCGGCGGCGGAGCGCGCGCTGGCCCGGGTCGCGGCGCTGCGGGCCCTCTGCTTCGCGGTCGGGGGTTGGGTGCCGCTGGTGCTGCTGTTGCTGGCCGCGCCCTGGCTGGTGCGCCGGGGACTCACCACCGGCGCGGTCATGGGCGGGCTGACGTACGTGCTCACCGGCCTGCAGCCGGCGCTGCAGAGCCTCATCGCCGGAGTGGGCGGCAGCGGGCTGCGCTTCGTGGTCACCCTCGGTCGCATCCTCGACGCCACGGCGCCGGTCGCACGCTCGCGTCGGCCCGCCTCCGTGACCCCGGGGCCCCCGCGCGCGCGGCGAGCGCCCGGTAGCCCAGCCCTCTGTCTGCGCGGGGTCCGGTTCGCCTACGGGCCGCAGGCCGAGCCGGTCCTGCGCCACCTGGACCTGGAGGTCGCCAAGGGTGACCACCTGGCCGTGGTCGGCCCGAGCGGCATCGGCAAGTCGACCCTGGCGGCCATCCTCTGTGGACTGTTGCGCCCGGACGCCGGCTGCGTCCTGATCGGCGGTACCCCCGTCGCGCACCACGACCGGCTCAGCCGGGCCCGCGTGCTCATCCCACAGGAGGCCTACGTCTTCACGGCGACCGTGTGGGACAACGTGACCTACCTGCGGCCGGCGGCCACGTCCCGGCAGGTGGCCGCGGCCTTCGCCGCCGTGGACGCCGAGTCGCTGCTGGAGAAGCTGGGCGGCCTCGAAGGCACCGTGCGTCCGGAATGGTTGTCGGCCGGCGAACGCCAACAGCTGGCTCTGGTGCGCGCGTACCTCAGCCCGGCGCCCCTGGCCGTGCTGGACGAGGCGACCTGTCACCTCGACCCGGCCGCCGAGGACGCGGCCGAGACCGCGTTCGCCGCCCGCGCCGGCACGCTCATCGTCGTGGCGCACCGGCTGAGCTCGGCCCTGCGCGCCCGCCGCGTCCTGGTGCTCGACGGCGGCCGGGCCGAGTTGGGCGACCACGCCTCGCTGCTGGCCACCTCACCGCTCTACCGGGAGCTGCTGGGGCATTGGCACGCGGGCGCGGCGCGGCCCGGGAGTCAGATCCAACCGGCGTCCTGAGCGATCCGGATGGCCTCGACGCGGGTGCGCGCGCCCGTCTTGGTGAGGATGCGCGACATGTAGTTGCGCACCGTGCCGGTGCTCAGGAACAGCTTCCTCGCGATCTCCTTGGCCGGCGCGCCGGCCACCGCCAGCCGCAGCACATCCCGCTCCCGGCCGGTGAGAGGGTTGTCCCCGGCCGTGAGCGCGGCCACCGCGACCTCGGCGTCCAGTACCGTCTCACCGCGGGCGAGTTGGCGGACTCCGTCAACCAGGTCCGCCGGAGAGGACTCCGTGGCGATGAGCCCCACCCGGGGGGCGAACCACGCCAGATCGGCGCCCGTCTGTCCGAGCGTCGTCGGGTCCAGCATGATGAGCAGGCGGCATGCGGGCAGGGCCCCCTGCAGTCTGACGCACAGGTCGGCCAACGCCATGGCCCCCGGTAGCGCGCCGTCGAGGACGGCCACGTCGGGCCGCACCCGCAATGTGGCCGCGAGGAATTCGTCCCGGTGCGCCACCAGCGCCACGACCTCGATATCCTCCTCTCGCGACAGGACCGTCGCGAGCGCCTCTCGCATTAGCGTGCCCCGGTGGCCGAGCAGGATCCGGATCAAACCCGTCTCCCCCTTTTGTCTGTGGCCGAACTCCGTCAGGGGTCGCATTCCGCGGTGGGCGTCCGCGGCGCGACGAAGTCATGTACCGCCCCCACGCGGATACACCGACAAGCCAGCATCCTAACGATCGCCAAAGAATGCGCCAACGCAACGCATCATTGATACGTTTTCGCGGCCGCCAACGATCCCTAAAAGAGACGGCCATTTCACCGGATTGGCTGAGAAGGCAGAACCGGCAGATTTGACCGACCTTTGTGGAGGATCTGGCGGCCGCGGGAGGGGGCACCGATGATCCGCATAATGCTCGTGGTCGATGCGGTGCTGACCCGCACCGCGCTGGCCGCGGCCCTGTCCGGCCAGACGGACATGACGGTGGTGGCCGAGGTGGGTGGCGGCGACGGGGTCATCGAATCGGCGCGCGCGGTGCGTCCCGACGTGGCCGTTGTCGACCTCGACGCGTCGTCGGGCGCCGACGTCGGGGACCTGGTCGCCCACGTGCCCGAGTGCCCCGTCATCGCCCTCGCGGCCACCGTCACCCGCGCGATGCTGCGCCGGGCGCTGGAGTCGCGCGTGCGCGGCGTGGTCAGCAAGGACAGCCGGTTCGACCGGCTGGTGGAGGCGATCCGGCGGGTGGCCGACGGCGGACGGGCGATCGACCCGGTGACCGCGGTGGCCGCGGTGCTGCGCACGGACGACCCGTTCACCCCGCGCGAACGGGACGTGCTGCGGCTGGCGGCCGAAGGCCTACGGGTCTCGGACATCGCCGGCCGGCTGCACCTGAGGCCCGGGACCGTGCGCAACTACCTGTCGGCAATCGTGCACAAGACGGGCGCGCGCAGTCGGATGGAGGCGATCCGCATGGCGGAGCGCTCCGGCTGGCTCTGAGGCGCCTGAGGCGCCTCGGGCGCAGAATCTGACCGCTCGCGCGACTCCGCCCGGGGCGGTCCATGACTAGCGTCGGAGCCGTGCCCACCTACGCAGTCGTCACCAGGGTTTCGGTGGAGGAGACCGCACGGGCGGTGGCCAGCGGCCGCGTCGGCGGCTATGTCGTGGCCGACAGACAGGGCACGAGCATCCTGTTCGACGCGCCGCGGCGTCGGTGGCTCACCGGCCGGGCGCTGGTGCGGCCGGCCCGGCACCTCGTCCTCCATACCGGGCAGCCGGCCTGGGTACTGCTGGCCGCGGCCGACCGGGCCGAGGCGGTGCTGGTCACGCCGGGCCAGCTGCACCGGCTCGCCTGGTCCGCGCGACGGGAGCCGGCCGCCGACCCGACGGAGTACCTCATCGAGCGGACCGAGTGGGACGCGCGGTGCCAGCGCGTCGCCGACGCGTGGGGGCACCCGGAGGCGGGTCCACGCCTGGCCACGGTACGCGACGACCCGGTGCCGGACCGGCCGCCGCCGTCACCGGCCGACCTGCTGCGGCGGCTGTGCGCCGTGTGCGACCTGCCGGACGTGGCCGTGGGTCGGTCGATGCTCGCGCAGGCCCAGCCCGGCCTGTTCGGCGCGCACCGGGTGGAGGCACGCTCGCGGTGGGCGTTCTGAGGTGGCCGGCGACGTCGCCGTCCTGCGGGCCTCGGTGCACCGGCTCGCGGCGTACGGGGTGACCGGCGCCTCGCTGGAAGGCTGGACCGCGGTGCCGGAGGACGCGCTCGCGGGGCTGGCCCTGACCGTCCGTACCCCCGGCTGCCTCATCCGCTGGGACCCGCCCCCGTCGGAGGTCGAGTCGCCGAGCGTGACGGTGTTCGGGGCGGCCGGCGAGGTCGTCCGGCTGGCCGGCGACGCCACGCCGGAGCTCGCGGAGCGGGCCGCCGACCTGCTCGGCCAGCCCGGTGCCGGCGCGGTGTTGCACCGGGCGCTCACCGTGGACGCGCCGTTCTACGACGCGTCGGCCCGGGTCGGCGACGTGTGCCGCGCCGTGGGGGTACCGCTGGCGCTGGTGGCCGGAACCTCCACAGAGGACTCGGCCGCGACCGGTTCGGCGCCGGCCGACGTCGGGTTCGTGCTGCTGCGCCGCGACGCGGCCACCGCGGCGGCCGAGTCCCCGCTGACCCGCCAGTCGGCCTGGATCGTGCCGCTGGGTCAGGGCTGGAGCCTGCAGGTCTGGGACGGCCAACCGCCGCGGCATCCGCTGCCGTCGGCCGCCATGAGCCTGTCCCAGGGTGGGTTCGCTCTGGCCGTCTGGTGGGGCCGGCCGCCGGCCGACGTTTCGGTGGCGGTCCGGGCCGGGTTCCTCCTGGCCCGGTCCGGCCGGGCGGTGGCGGCCCACGAGTGGTCGACCCGGATCGACCTCGGTATCGGACACACGGCCGCCACGGCCAGGGCACTGACCGCCGCGTTCGGGGTACCGGACCGCTCGCTCGACGTCACCGCGGTGCTGCGCCGTAAGGTCCGCGACCCGCTGGATGCCCTACTCGAGCTGCTGGCTCTGCTGCGGGTACCCGCCGTCGCCGTCGGCCTCGGCCAGGAGGACCTCGTCCAGATGGCCCGCTCCGCGCCCGGGGCCGTGCACGCGGCCCGGCTCTCGAAGTTGTGCACCGTGCTGCGGGCGCTGGGGGAGCCGGCGACCGTGGTCGACCGGGCCGCGCGGGAGCGGCCACCGTGGTACCGGGTCGTGAACGCGGTCATCGCCGTCGTCATGGCCTTCGCCACGTTCGTGCTGTATGTGAACTGGCGCTGGGGCACGGTCGAGTGGTGGTGGGTGGCCGTGGGCGCGGCCACGACGGTCGGGTTCGCCGCCACCGCCCGCCCCGTCCGCCGCCGCCGCTAGGGCCCGCCCGCCCCTTCGCGTGAATGGAGGGTGCCCCTCCTATACCAAAAGCGTCAGGAGGGTGCCCCTCCTTACATCAGCGGCGGCGGTGGCGGACGGCGGCGGCGCTGGACTCGCGGACGACGAGTTCGGGCTCGAAGACGACCTGACGGTGCCGGTGCGAGGCGCCGGTGCTGATCTCCTCGACGAGGAGTTCCGCCGCGGTGCGGCCGAGCTGCTCGCGGGGCTGGGCGACCGAGGAGAGCGGCACGGCCGACGCGGCGGCGTACTCGATGTCGTCGTAACCGACGATGGCCACCTGACCGGGTACCCGAAGGCCGTGGCGGGTCATCTCCTGCAGCACGCCGAGCGCGAGCAGGTCGTTGGCGCAGAAGACCGCGGTGGGCCGCCGGGATGCCGGCATCGTGGCGATCTGGTCGCCCGCGCGGCGCCCGTACACGGTGGTCAGGGCCGGCATCTCGAGTACCTCCAGGGCCGTGCCCGGCGTCTCGGCCACCACGGCCCGCGCCCCGGCCAGCCGCTCGGCGACCTGCGGGATGGCCAGCGGTCCGCCGACGAAGGCGATGACGCGGTGCCCGCGCTCGATCAGGTGCGCGGCGGCCAGGCGCCCGCCGAGGATGTCGTCCACCGCGACCGAGCACCGGTTGCGGGTGCCGGCGCCGCGGTCGACCAGCACGACCGGGATGCCGCGGTCGATGAGCTGCTCCAGGCGGGCGTTGGAGCCGCTGTTGACCGGCGTGATGAGCAGCCCGCGGACCCGCTGCTCCTCGAGCTGGTCGAGGTGGCGGCGCTCGCGGGCGGAGTCCTCGCCGCTGTTGCAGACGATGACCATCGACCCGGACCCGTCCAGCGCGGCCTCCACGCCGCGGACCACGTCGGTGAAGAACGGGTTCGCGACGTCGAGCACGACGACGGCGACGGTGCGGCTGTGCCCGGCCCGCAGCTGGCGGGCCGAGTCGTTGCGGACGTAGCCGAGCGCGCTGATGACGTCGAGCACGCGCTGCCTCGTGGCCGGGGCCACAAGGTTGGGCCGGTTGAGCACGTTGCTCACGGTGCCGATCGAGACGCCGGCCTGGCGGGCGACCTCCTTGATGTTGCTGGCCGTTGTTCGCTCCTCGGTCGTACGACGATGGGTGGCCGTGCCGGCCACATTCACCCTAGGACACGCCTGAAACGAGTCAAAGCGTCGGTGACACCGTACCGAGCACGGCGACGTCGGTGAGCGGGATCTCCCCGTGGGCCCGCCGGGGGATGGACGCCTGGCTGGGTGACGGCCGCGCGCACGGCGATAAGAACGTTTCAGGGCAGCGCCAAGGAGAAAGCGTCTTCCCGCTCGGAGCCCCGAACGGTCTCGCCCCATGGACATCGAGGGGTGCGACTGAATCGTTGCACGGATCCAGAGGTGGCGCAATGCTTTGTCTTGACACCGGGGCTCGTGCGGGCATAGCTTCGCTGCTCAAACGGCTCGCTCGAATCGTTTCAAGAAGACGCCCCCAACGGCACGCGGAGGGAGTGGCATGTTTCGACGTAGAGGAGGGGTGGCTCGGGCCGTCGTCCTGACGGCGCTGGGGGCGGTCCTCGGCGCCACCGGGGCGTGCGGATCCGACGCCGGCCCCGGGCAGCCGAGCCAGGTGACGATCCGGTTCGCGTGGTGGGGCAACCCGGACCGGGCCGAGGTGACCAACA